>Ga0335072_10008250_pt1 | contig 15110 bp, 15 predicted proteins | sample Lox_Sample_21_FD_206725 | JGI IMG/M metagenome (GOLD analysis project Ga0335072, IMG submission 206725) | Soil microbial communities from Loxahatchee National Wildlife Refuge, Florida, United States - Lox_Sample_2.1 | ecosystem: Environmental > Terrestrial > Soil > Wetlands | place: USA... | reverse complement strand
GTTCCCTGGCTGTGCATGCGGAGGAGTTCCGGCCCGGCGGCGAGGTGTTGCGCGGAGACTCGCCGGAGATAGCCATCCGCTGCGCGGAGGTGTTCGCCCGGCTGATGGCCGAACTTGCCGACGTGACCGTTGCGCCGCCGCTGCCCAACCCCCCGTGGGTCCGCTGGGATCACACCGATTCCGGTCTGTGGCCGGCGATCGGTTTCCTCGACTGCCGCGACCAGAGCGGCCAGCGGATCGTTCGCCAGCGACGGGCCGCCCGTGCTGGCGCCGATCGCCAGCTCCGAGGCGTTCCTGAAGGCTTATCAAGACGTCCGGGGCCGCCTGTTCACGGCCGCCGAGCTGCAGATCGCGTGGGCGGCCAGCTTGTGGATGGCCGCGTACAACGCCCGAGAGGAAGCACTGCTCGGCGGCGCCCCGGTGGGCCGCGAAGCGCTCCGGGCGCAGGCAGCCGGGCGCCTCCGCAGGTTCAGCTGAGATTGGCCCACGCTCGGTAGGCGTCCTGGAGCGCGGACCTGCGATCGGGCCAGGAGACGACGTCCACGCTGTCGGCCCACTGCTCGACCGACCCGATGAAGGCGGGCAGCCTGATCAGCTGCGGGTCGGTGATCTCAGCCTGGAGCGCTTCCTGAACCGCTTCGTCGACGGCGCGATACGGGCGGTCGAAGAAGCGAATCACGGCCGGCGCGGGAGCGGGCAGACCGAGCGCACGCTGCACGCCGAGCAGCACCTCACACGCCTCGGCGAGCCCGCTCTCGCGGACGCGCCAGCCCGGCGCCGTCGCGGCCGCGGCCAGAGGGGCAGTCAGGTCGGCGGCCACGCCGAGTGCCTGGAAAGCCGTGCCGCGCCATTTTCGGTACGGCGCCCACTGGCGCGCCAGCGTGAACGCCAGCCAGATCAGGTCGTCGGCCAGCTTCGCGCTCAGCAGCCGGGAGCCCAGTTCGTCGCCACGGTCGGCCGTCCGGCCGACCATCGGCATTTCCTGCGACAGCTTCTGCCATCCGGCGGCGAGCACGTATAGCTCGACATCCGGCGGATACCAGCGCAGCACGGAGCGAACGGCCGCCAGTTCGTCCGTCTGGTCGAAGAAGACCGGCCCGGCTATCACCTCGAGAACGCTCTGGCCGGTGAGGATCAGCCAGTCCAGCGAGGTCAGTTCCTCGGTCGGATCAAGGCCCAGCCTGCTGGCGGCGAAACCGGTCACGGTTTCGACCTCGACCTTGTGTGACACCGAGCCATCCCAGGTCACCGGGAATCGGACCGGATGGCCGCGGTAGGAGTCGGGCAGTTCGCGTTCCAGCAACTCGCGGATCCGGGGCACCGCCGGGTGGTCGGGCCCGTCCACGAGCAGAGTCAAGCGGCATCCCCAGTCGTGGTCCCGGCTCATCGCATCATCAAGACCCAGGACGTCCGATCCCGAGCCCAGTCTCCCGGCCGCGTACCGAAGCCCGGGCATATTCCTGGCCAGCAATGGCCTGATCAGATCGGCGTGGAACTGCTCCGCGAGCGCGCTTCCGCTCGTAGCACGGTCACTCACCAGATCAGCAGACCAGGCGCGGCCAGGACCGGGCCAGCGATTTTCCGATCGCGGCGAGCGCCTGAGCCTCATGGCTGTCGGTGAAACCCCGCCTCCGCAACGGCTCTTTCGAGGCTCGCGACCCCGAAGGCTTCCGCCGGGCCGAGCGCGCCGGTGGCCTGTACTCCCTGCGTGGCGGCCTGATCGCGGCCCAGGTGAGAAGGGGTGCGGTGAACGAATACGGATCCGCGCCGGTCGACGTCGTGGCCGTTGCTGCCGATGCCAGGGCACCCGGGCGAGTTCATCTGGAGGCGACGCAGAGCGTTCTGTGAGGCAGCGAGTGCCCGTACGGAGAGCGGCATATCGAAGGTCCCCTGTCACCAATCTTGCCAGGGACCGTTCGCGCCGGGCGGGCCGCCCTCAGGCTCCCGCCCGGCCGGACCGAGCCGGCGGAGCAGCTAGCCGCCGGTGGCTGGAACGTGTACGGCGGGCATCGCGGTGACGTCCAGGGTGGCCGCGAAGTCCAGTGCCTGGCGCTGCGTCGCGCCGCGCACCTTGGCGACCAGGAAAACCCGGGCAGGCAGCCCCGGCTGACGCAGCCACAGCTCGCCGCCCCGGCTGTCGCCGAGCCACCAGCCGGTCATCATGCCCGCCTGCACGCGCCGGGCCGAACCTCGCGCCTTGACGCTGCCGGGCCCGATGTCCGGACCGGTCTCGAGGAAGATCGTGAATGTCGCGCCCCGGTTCTGGACCAGGTAGCCGCTTGCGATCTTGTGCACGTGCGGGCCGGCCGGCAGGCTGACCACGTAGCCGTCGAGTCGGACGCGGGTCGCCGGCCGGGCCGCGGATGCGGGCACCGCCTGCGGGCGCGCCGCGCCGCCGGGCTGTACGCCGCCCGACGCCGTGGCCAGTACGGCGCCGCCGGTCGCGGCAACCGCGGCAGCCGCACCGGCGGCCGCCAGGCCGGCGCGTACCGAAGCGGTCCTTCGGCGGCGGCGGATCCCGGCCATCATCACGTCGTGCTGTGCCTCTAGCTGGCCGACTTCGGCCCGCAGCCGGGCGCCGATCCTGCGGCCGAGCTCTTCGTCAGTTTGCATGGTGTGCCTCCCTGGCATCGTGATCGCGATCTGTGAGCGCCGCTCGCATGGTCGCGATGGCCCTGGACGTGTAGGACTTGACCGTCCCGTCGGACAGGCCGAGTAGCGCCGCCGTCTGCGCCACGGACAGGTCGTCGACGAACCGCAGCACGATCACGGCGCGCTGAGCCTCCGGCAGCTTGGCCAGCGCCGCGATCAGTTCGCTGCGCTGGCCAACCCGCTCGGCCGGCCCGCTTACCGGGCTGATCGCCTCGGCCGCTGGCAGCACGAGCGGCAGTTCCCGTGGCCGGACGCTGGTACGGCGCCACTGGTCACGGCACAGGTTCACCAGGGCGCGCCGGACGTAGGCCTCCGGCGCCGACCGGGCCGAGCGCCAGTGCCTGACCGTGCGAAGCAGCACGGTCTGCAGCAGGTCCTCGGCCTGCCCGCGGTCCCCCGTCAGCAGGTACGCCGTGCGCAGCAGCGCCGCCGATCTGGCCCGCACGAAGGTTTCAAACTCCGGATCTTCCCGCACGCCTGTCAGAACGCAGGCCCGTGCACGCCGGTTGCCATGCCCCGGCACAAAAGGCCGCGCCCGTTCCTGTCTGGCCGCCGCCCGGCGCGCGCGCCACAGCGGCGCTGGCCGGTCTCGTCGCGATGATCATCTGGGTCGTCGGCGAGAACTTCGAGGGCCTGCTGGCAGGCTCCGCCACCGACCCGAACACCGGTCCGTTGCTGCTCCTGCTCGCCGCCTACTGGCCGTCCCCTCGGCAGGGGGTCAGTAGGCGCGTCCGAAGATGAGCCGCTTCCCGTAGGCCGACTTTTGATCACATTTAACGCACTTGCCCGCCTCGGCCGGGCCGTCGGCCGGAATGCACCGGGGGGTCGCCGACGTCGCGGCCTTGATGTCGTCCTCGCACTCCGGCTGGCCGCAATGGAACGCCAGCGCCCACCCGGTCTTGACCGCCTCGGTGAACTCGCCCCAGGAGTTCACCGTGACCGTGTGCGAGTCACGGAAGTCGGTCGCGCGCTGGAGCAGCAGGCTCTGCATCGCGGTGAGCTCAAAGTCCAGCCGGGCGGGGGCCGAGTCCAGCGACACCGCGGATTTGCCCTCGCCGAGCCGGGTGGACATCAGCGCCGAGCCCTCGGCCAGGTCGCGCGGGCCGAGTTCGAGCCGGATCGGCACGCCGCGCAGCTCCCAGTCGTTGAACTTGAAGCCCGGCGAGAGGTGCGGCCGGTTGTCCACGTGGGCGCGGATGCCGGCCCGGCGGAGCCGGTCGGCCAGCTCCCTGGCCGGCGGCAGCATCTGGTCAGCCTGCTCGCCTCGGCCGATCGGCACGATCACGACCTGGTAGGGCGCGAGCCGCGGCGGAAGCACGAGTCCCTTGTCGTCCCCGTGCGTCATGATCACGCCGCCGACCATCCTCGCGCTCATGCCCCACGAGGTGGTGTGGCAGTACTCCAGCTCGCCGTTCGGCGCGGAGTACTGAATGTTGAAGGCCTTGGCGAAATTCGTGCCCATGTAGTGCGAGGTGCCGGACTGAAGGGCGCGCCCGTCACGCATCATGCCCTCGACCGTGTACGTGCGCTGCGCCCCAGGGAACCGCTCGCCCGCCGTCTTCTCGCCCTCGACCACCGGCATGGCCGCGACGTCCCTGGCTACCTTCGCGTAGAGATCAAGCGCGAGCAGCGTCTCCCGCATCGCGTCGGCCTCGTCGGCGTGGGCTGTGTGACCCTCCTGCCACAGGAACTCGGTCGTGCGCAGGAACATCCTCGGCCGCATCTCCCAGCGGACCACGTTTGCCCACTGGTTCAGCAGCATCGGCAGGTCCCGGTGCGAGCTGATCCACTTGGACATCATCTCGCCGATCACCGTCTCCGACGTGGGCCGGACGATCAGCGGCTCCTCGAGTTCCTTGCCGCCGGCGTGGGTGACCACGGCGAGTTCCGGGGAGAAGCCCTCGACGTGCTCCGCCTCGCGCTGCAGGTAGCTCTGCGGGATCAGCAACGGGAAATAGGCGTTCTCGTGCCCGGTTTCCTTGATCCGCCGGTCGATGTCGGCCTGGAGCAGTTCCCAGATCCGGTAGCCATAGGGGCGGATCACCATCGTGCCCCTGACCGGTCCCCGGTCCACCAGCTCGGCCTTGAAGACGAGCTCGTTGTACCAGGCCGAGAAGTCCTCGCTCTGCGGAGTCACTCCGCGATCGCCGCGCGCCACACGCAGAGGCTACGGCATCCCGGCCGGCCCGGACGCCCCGGATGAGACGGCCTGGGTTTTCTTGTCTGCCTCGGTCAGGCAGGGCTGTCGGCCGTCGGGATCAGGTCAGCGACGTCGGCGTGCAGCTTGGCCAGAGCGTGGTCGAAGGTGGCGAGCCGGGCGGAGTAGGAGCGAGCGAGATGCGCCAGGTAGGCGTCGGCCACCTGGCGATGACCGACGATTCCGTTTACTGGGATGTCCTGGTAAGAGGCGTTGTCGGGCCAGAACTCGTGACGGGAGCTGCCGGCGAGCTCTGCCAGGACCGAGCGCGCCGATTCGGCGGTCTGGCCCTCGCGGATCAGGAGCCGCATCAGGCTGCCTTGGGTGATCGGGCATGTTGCGAAGCCCGTCCCCGATGCTGCGAACCACGCCTCGGCGTGCCCGTGATGAACGTGATCTTCCACGACAAGCGCGATGAGAACGTTCGCGTCGAGCAGGACGGTCGGCACGTTACTCGTCCCTGGCGATGGCAACCGCCTGAGCGTGAAGATCGGCCGGGAGGTCGACGGTTGTACGCAGCGGATCATCATGACATCTACGCATCATGATGCTTCGGAGCCCTGTGCGGATATCTCGTTGCTCTCCCTGACGTAGTCCGCGAGCCACTCGCGCACCGGGCGCGCCACCCCGCCGGGGCCGAGGTCGCCGATGTCGCGCCGCCGCAGGCCGGCCAGGCCCGCCGCGGTCAGCGCCAGCGCGATCGCGGACAGCCAGATCAGCGGCGCGGCCGGCACCGCCGCGCCCGGCAGCCTGGGCGTATGGCTGAACGGCGAGATGCCCGTCATCCAGGCCGGCCACTGCAGCGCCGGGCCGAATACCGCGATGACACCGGTCAGCGCCACAGCCGTCCACGCGAGCCCCACGGACGCCCACGGCAGCAGCCCGAACAGGAAGACCGCCACCGCGACGAGCACCAAGGACGCGGGCAGCCGGGCCAGCGCGGCGCCCAGCAGGCTCGGCACCTGCGTGCTCACCGACCCGGTGAGCACGCCGTAACCGAGGCCGGCGGACAGGCCGGCCGTCACCAGCAGCAGGCACGCGCCGGCGGCCGCGACCCAGATGTGGCTGAGCGCCCACCGGGTCCGCCCGGTCGGCGCGGCCAGCACGGGCTCGGCCAGGTTCGCCGTCTCCTCGGCGCGCAGGCGGAGCACGGCGGATGTGGCGTAAGCGGCGGCGGCAAGGCCGGCCAGCAGCATCAGCGCGGACAGGTACGCGTCGGTGACCGTGGCCTGGTAGCCGACCCGCAGCAGGTACCGCCTGAGCACAGCGCTGCCGCCGAGAATCGAGCCGATCCCGCGGGCGCCGGCGCCGGAGGCTGCGAAGGCGAAAACGTACGCCGCGAGCCAGCCGGCCAGCCCCAGCCGCTGCACTCGCCAGGCCAGGCCGAACGGGCCGCCGACGAGACCGGAGGCGCGCCGTCGCCCCGCCCGGCCGGGCAGCAGGCCCGCGCCGTGGTCGCGCCGGGCGGCGAGCGCGAACGCGGCCGCCACGAGGGCGGCGCAGGCAGCCAGCGGTGCGATCAGCACCCACCATCGTTCGCCGGCCGAGCCGTATGCGCGGCTGAGTTCGACCCAGCCGAGCGGCGAGGCCCAGGACAACCAGGACAGGCCCGCCGAGCTGGAGTCGCCGACGGCGCGCAGCACGAAGGCGGCTCCGAGCGCGGCGATCGCGATGCCGCGCGCGCCCCGCGCGTTCACGGCCAACTGGGCGCCGATGGCCGCCGCGCCACCGAACACCAGCCCGCACCCGCCGATGGACAGAGCCAGCGCCGCGGATCCCGGCAGCGGAAGCTGCATCGCCGGCAGCCAGAACAACGTCAGCAGGGCCAGGACCAGGTTGGCCGCCGCGGCCACGATGAGCGCCGCCGCGAGCGGCGCCCGCCGTCCCACCGCTGCCGAGCCGACGAGTTCGAGCCGCCCGGCCTCCTCGTCGGCCCTGGTGTGCCGGACCACGATGAAGATCGTCAGCAGAGCGGCGAAGGCCGCGCCCCACACGCCCCACCGCGCAGCAAGAAACGAGCCGACCGAGGTGCCGTCCAGCATCCCCAGCAAGAACCGTAGTGCCGGGTTCTCGCCCGCCCGCGCCGCCACAGCGGCTCTGCCAGCGGCGGTGGGATACAGCGCCATCAGGTCGCGGGCCGTGATCGCCAGTAGTGCGGCGATGCCGAGCACGCACACGGGCAGCACGACGGCGTCGCGGCGGAACGCGAGCTTGACGAGCTGCCCGGTGCCGGCGAACCCGGCGAACCCGGACCCGCCGGACTCGTCTGGCCCGGCCATCAGCCGCCTCCGGCGACGGGCCGCTCCGGTGCATAGTGGCGCATGAACAACTCCTCGAGCGCCGGCGGCCGGCAGTCCAGCGAGCGGATCCCGGCCTGGTGCAGGCGCCCGACCAGCTCGTCCAGGGCCGCGCGATCCACCTGGCAGCGCACCGTCGTCCCGGTGGCGCTCAGCTCGTGCACGCCGGGCATCCCGTCCAGCGCGACCGGCACGGTGAGCTCGGCCTCGACCGAGATCCTGGTCAGGTGCCGCATCTCGGCCAGCGTGCCGGTCTCCACCGACCTGCCGTCGCGGATGATCGTCACCCGGTCGGCCAGCGCCTCGGCCTCGGCCAGCAGATGGCTGGACAGCAGGACCGTGCGGCCCTCGCGCCGCTCCTGCATGACGCACTCGCGGAAGGTGTTCTCCATCAGCGGATCCAGGCCCGCCGTCGGCTCGTCGAGCAGCAGCAGCTCGGCCCGGCTGGCCAGCGCCGCGATCAGCGCGACCTTCTGCCGGTTGCCCCGTGAGTAGGCGCGCGCCTTCTTCGACGGGTCCAGGTCGAAGAGCTCGGTGAGCGCCTGGCGCCGTTCCTCGTCAAGGCCGCCGCGCAGGTCGCCGAGCAGGTCGATGATCTCGCCGCCGGTCAGGGCCGGCCACAGCGTCACATCGCCAGGAACGTACGCCAGCCGCCGGTGCACCTCGACGGCATCGCGCCACGGGTCACTGCCGAGCAGGCTGACCTCGCCGCCGTCCTTGCGCAGCAGGCCAAGCAGGATGCGAATAGTCGTGGTCTTGCCAGCGCCGTTCGGCCCGAGAAAGGCGTGCACCTCGCCGGCGGCGACCTCGAGATCGAGCCCGTCGAGCGCGACCACGCGGCCGTATCGCTTGGTCAGCCCGACCGCGCGGATTGCCGCGGCGCCCGCCGTGTTCGCCGCGCCCATACGGCGGTTATACCGCTAAACCGCCGGGCTGTGGTCAGCGAAGCGTCACGCGGTCGGTATCGATCCGGCCCCGGCCGAACGCGTCGATTCGCTTCCAGCGCCCGGGCAGGTCGAGGATCTCGAGGTTGCCCATCCGCGCGGGCAGCGCCGGGTCCACGATGAGGTTGTCGCCCTGCGGCTCGAGGCCGAGCCCGGCCCGCAGCAGCAGCAGCGGCGCCCCGGTCGACCAGGCCTGCGGGCTGCAGGCGGTCGGGTACTGGACCGGGTACCTGGTCGTCATCCGCGGGTAGCCGCCGAACGCCTCGGGCAGCCTGCCCTTGAACACCTCGGCCGCCTCCATGACGCCGGCCACGACGCAGGCGGCCTCCTCCTTGAACCCGTACCGGCGCAGGCCCCAGGCGATGAAGGAGTTGTCGAACGGCCACACCGTGCCGACGTGGTACCCGATCGGGTTGTAGCGGGCCTCTCCCTCGGCCATCGTCCGCACTCCCCAGCCGGAGAACATCCGCGGGCCGAGAAGGTGCCGCGCAACGGACCGGGCCTTGGATTTCTCGACGATGCCGCTCCACAGCAAGTGGCCGATGTTCGAGGTGAGCGAGTCCACCTGGCGTCCGTCGCCGTCGAGCGCGACCGCGAAGTACTCGCTGTCCTCCAGCCAGAAGTCGCGGTTGAACCGGCGCTTCAGGTCGGCGGCCTCCTTCTCCAGCCGGTCGGCGAACGCGTGGTCGCGCCACACCTGCCGGGCCAGGCGGGCCCCGCGCATCTTGGCGTCGTAGGCGTAGCCCTGCAGCTCACACGTGGCCCGCGGGAACCCGGGAAGGTCGCCGTTCGAGTAGGAGATCGAGTCCCAGGAGTCCTTCCAGCACTGGTTTTCCAGCCCGGTCTGGTTGTTGCGGCGCTGGTAAGAAACGTAGCCGTTGCCCTGCAGGTCGGCGTAGTCGTCGATCCAGGCGAGCGCGGCGCGGGCCGCGTGCTCGAGGTCGCGGACCAGCTTGGTGTCGCCGCTCCATCGCTCGTACTCGTCGAGCAGCACAACGAACAGCGGCGTGGCGTCCGCGTTGCCGAAATAGGGGGAGTGCGGCCGCTCTTCGAACGCGGTCAGCTCCCCGTACCGCATCTCGTGCAGGATCCGGCCGGGGTCCTCGTCGCGGAAGTCATCGATCCTGGTGCCCTGGCGCTCGGCCAGTGCCAGCAGCGTGGTCGCCGCCAGCTCCGGGACGAACGGCAGCGCCTGCAGGCTGGTGAAGATGCTGTCCCGGCCGAAGATGGTCATGAACCACGGCAGGCCGGCCGCGGGCAGCGACCGGTTTGGCATGGTCAGCGTCGAGAACCGGAGCGCCGCGAGATCGGTCAGGCAGCGCCGGTAGATCCGCTCGAGCGGCTCCCAGTCGCACTCGAGCTGCGGCGCCTGCCGCAGCCACTTCTCGAGCCCGCGCTCCATGTCCGTGCGGACCCGGCGCTGGCCTCTGATCCTGGTCGGGCCGCCCTCGGGGTCCGCGACGGCCACGCCCGACCCGTTCGACACCACGACGTCGAGTCTGGTCTTCCACTCTCCGTGCGGCGGAACGGTAACGCGAAACGAGAACCCCTTCTCGTCGATGTCGGGCGGTGATGACGACGAGATCCAGGTCTGCCTGACGTAGGTCTCGCGCTGATACGCGAGCACGAGGTGGCGGTCCTGCACCCGGGCCCGGTAGCGTCCCTTCTTCTTCAGCGCGTCCTTGACCTCGAACAAGTCGGCGAAGTCGCTGGCCGCGTCGATACGGATCTGGAGGTCGGCCGGCTCGTTGTCGTGATTGAGTACGCGCAGTTCCTCGCGGAACCCGTCGGCCACCTCACGCTGGCGGATGACCGTCAGCTTGGAATCCACGTAAACGCTTCCGCTGCCCGGGACGAGGAAGAACCGGGTCTGGAAGTACTGCAGGTCGTCGGTGGACAAGGCGTTCAGCCGCTGACCGTTGACGGTGAGCACCCACCGGGACAGGAACCGGGTGTCGAAGGAGAAGAGCCCGGTCGGATCGGTCGCGGACGATTCGATGTCGCCCCGGTTGTCGCTGACCACGAACGTGTTGCCCTCGAGGATCTGCACCAGCGACCCGCTCATCGGATCCCCCGCTCCGCCATGACGGTCTTCGAAGAGATCGGCGCCACCCGGCCGGTCGCACCGGGCGGACCTGGCAGGCAACGCTGGAACATCATCAGCGCGCCCACGCTGCCCTCACACGCGAACAGGCCGCGCAGGAACGCCGCCTGGGCGTTCAGCCGCCCGGTCACCATCGCATCGAGGTACCGGCGCTCCACCCGGATTATGGCGTCGGCCGGGCCGCCGCCGCGGGTCACGGCCACATCGCCTTGTGCGATCGATACGTGCCACCGCTCGACCTTCTTGCCGTCAAGAACGTCCAAACGCACGCTCGCGGTATCGCCCTCGAAGATCGCAAGGTGGCCTGGTTTGCCTAGCGCGGCAAAAAAACGGGTCACCGGATCGGCTGGGCCCGTCATGATGTGTCCACCGTTGCGCCCACTATTGCGCCCACTATTGCGCCCTTTCGGCACCGAATTTCTCCTTAGCCGTTCCCGCCTGTTTTCATTTGCGCAGGATGGTAGGAGCGCGTATCCGATCGCACATCGCCCGCTACGGGTGATCCGTTACGTCAGGCGGCCTCGGCGGGCTTGGCGGCCCGGCCCTCGAACATGTAGCCAAAGGTTTTGGGGCCCTGCAGGTAGTAATTGTCCATCCGGCTGATCTGCAGGCCGCTGCCGGCGATCAGCCGGCCGATCGGCCGGCCCAGATGGCAGCCACCGAACAGGTGCCGCTGCACCGGCGTGATCCGGTCCTGCCAGCGCGCAACCGCGTGGTCAGGAGAGCGGCCGTGCTCGGCGAAGTGCAGCGCGCCCCCGGGCCGCAGCACCCGGTAGATCTCGGCGAGCGCCTTTCCGGGGTCGGGAATCGTGCAGAGCGTCCAGGTGATCAGCACATGGCCGAACCGCGCATCGGGCCAAGGAAGCTGCTCGCCGTCCAGCCCGGCGAACTCGACCGGCACCTGGCTGATCGCCAGCCGCCTGGCCGCCAGCCGGCGCCCGGCCTGCGCCGGGTCGACCGCGAGGACGCGGGAGACCGCGGGCGGGTAATGCGGCACGTTGAGCCCGGACCCGAAACCGATCTCGAGAACCTCTCCGGCCAGGCCGGCCGCGACTCGATCGCGGATGGGCCGGAGATCGGCCCGGTTCATCGTCACGTTGGTGAGCCGCGGCACCACGCTGTCCAGGTAAAAGCCCATCAACCCATTTAACGCCCGGACTCGACGCAGCCGGTCGGCGGTGCCAGCCGGGATCGGGGTGGCGTGGTGGTGCGGCCGGCCACGTCGCGGCGCTGCCGGGCGACGGTTCCTGCTGGTGCTGACCGAGCTGATGCGCCCGGCCGACTACCACCGCATGGTCGCCTTGGGCGGCCGGCTGGCCGACGGCATCGAGTCCGCCGCGCGGGCCCGCGGGCTCGACTGGCGCGCGCACCGGTTCGGCGGCACCCGGGATTCGCCCACGAGGGCCCAGATATCGATGTCTACCTGGGCGTTCTGAATGACTTTCTGGACGAAATGTGCGCCTGACGTAAGACGCGGAGGGCGGCCCGCGCACCCGGGCCGCCCTCGCGCCGCGCCTGCGTCAGGAAACGTTCAGCGCGTTGTCGTCCTCGAAGAAGTTGGTGTCGTAGCCGCCGCCGAGGGTCTCCTTCCCGGTGAACTTGATCGTGATCGTCTGCCCGATGTAGGGCGCGACCGAGTACGAGTGCTGGACGTAGCCGGTGCCCTCGTTCTGGTTGGACAGCGTGCCGAGCGTCGCGAGCACGGTGCCGCTGGAGTTGAGGACCGCAATCGTGAAGGTGTCGTACGCCTTCCCGGTCGGGTCATCGGAGTTGATATAGAGCCAGAACGAGAGGGTCGCGTTCTTGCAGGTGGCCGGGATCGCGACGGTCTGGGCCAGGGTGTCGGTGTGGGCACCGCCGTAACCGTCGAGCCAGGCCAGGTACGGGTCGCTCGTCGGGTACGAGGGGACGCCCTCGTCGGTGTTGGCGAGCACGCCCGCTGTGGCCGTCCAGGGCGAGATGCTGCCGGTGGCGAAGCCCGGGTTGCCCAGGAGTTGCTGCGCGGTGCAGCCGCCGCCGGCGGCGCTGATCGTCCAGGTGAATGAGGCCGACCCGCTCGCGCCGGTCGTGTCTTTGGCGGTCACCGTGACACTGGATGTGCCCGCGGTGGTGGGAGTGCCCGAGATCAGGCCGGTGGATGCGTTGACGGACAGCCCGGCGGGCAGTCCGGTGGCGCTGTAGGTCAGCGTCTGGCCGCTCGCCGAGTCGGTGGCGCTGATCTGCAGGCTGACGGCCGTCCCCACGGTGCCGGCCTGGCTGCCCGGGTTGGTCACCGTCACGGTGTTGCCCGTCGTGGCGCCGTTGCTGAACGCGGTCACCCCGTCCGGCGTGCCCCAGCCGGTCGGGCCGTCGTAGCCCGCCTCACCCGTGCACAGGTAGGCGGGACTGCAGCTTCCGTCGGCGCCGGAAGTGACGTCGTACAGGTTGGACGTGTGCTTGTAGATGTAGGACGACGGGTAGGTGCCCGCGGCCGGCGTTCCGGCCAGCGCGAACGTCGAGGCGATGATCGGCGACGACGCGCTGGTGCCGCCCACCTCGAGCCAGCCGCCCTCGCTGTAGGTGTCGTAGACGGCGAGACCGGTGTTGGGGTCCGCGACCGCGGCGACGTCGTTGTCGGTCCGCCTGGTGCAGCCGGTGTCGGTCTGCCAGGACGGCTTGGAGCTGTCGGCCGAGCAGCCGGAGCCGGTGCCCTCGCCGCCGGAGCTGCTGCCCCAGACGGTCTCGGTCCAGCCGCGCGAGTTCGACGCGGTGCTGAGCGAGGTGCCGCCGACCGCGGTGACGTCCGGTGACGCCGCCGGGTACGAGACGCCGTAGCCGTCGTCACCGGCCGAGGCGGTGACCGCCACGCCGGGGTGGTTGTAGTAGTCGGTGTCGTAGGTGTTGTCGGAGGACGACTCGGAGCCGCCGTAGCTGTTGGACACGAAATCCGCGCCCAGCGACACCGCGGCGTTCACCCCGGCGCCCAGGTTGGCCGTGGAGGCGCTGTTGGCCTCGACCAGGATGATGTGGCACAGCGGGCAGATCGCCGACACCATGTCGATGTCGAGCGATTCCTCGACGTCCCATCCGGTCGTGCCCGCCGCCGACGGCAGCGGGCTGGTCTGGCCGTTCTGGTTGACCTGTTCGAAGCAGCCGCTGCCGCAGGCGGGCAGGCCCCAGTCGGAGCGGTAGGTGGCCAGGTCGGAAGCGGCATCGGGATCGTTGTAGGCGTCCACGACAGCCACCGTCTCGCCGCTGCCCGATGTGGACGACGGCAGGCTGTACGCGCTCTGCAGGCTGGACGGCCCGTAGCCGTCGCCGGACGGCGCCGCGTCCGGGCCTATCGACGCCTGGGTGTGGTGCGCCACGTTGGTCCGGACCAGCACCATGCAGGAGTTCTGGCCGGCCACCGCCGTGTACGCGCAGGCGCGCTGGTAGTCAGGCGTTCCCGAGACCGTGACCCCGTCCCGGGCGACGCCGGCGGTGTGCGTTAACGTCCTCGGCGCCGCGGTCTGGGCCGACGCGGTCGCGGCGAACAGGAGGCCCCCGATGACGAGGGCTATGGATGAGATCAGAACCGTCCAGCCGCGGCCGTAGACCGCTCGTGCCTGTCGGCGTTGCCGGGCGTGCTTGAATCGCAAGATCCGCCTCCTTGAGACGCGCCAGGGCACAGGGCAGCGTCGCACCAGCGTCGGTACCGGCTTCGTGCTTGCTGCGGGGGTCCTGGTTTCGGGGTGGTGGGCAGGCCCGCGATCGTGGTCCAACCGGAACATAAGCGTGCTTAGCGGCCCCGTCAATAACCAACTACGTTCCGTTACCGCTTGCGGAATCGCTCCGCGCCCGCGGCGGCGATCAGGCGTCGCAGCGCCGGGTGGCGTGCGAGGCCCTGGGGTGGCGGCCGCACCTGGTCATGCCGGACTCCACCGGGAACGGCGCGGTGTCCCGCGCGAAATGCCCGGTGAGCAGGTCATCGAACTCCTTGGCCGGCAGCGGGTGGCAGAAGTAGTACCCCTGAGCGATCCGGTAGCCGAGCGTCCGCAGGCCCGCCACCTGATCCAAGGTCTCTACGCCCTCGGCCACCGCCGATATGCCGATCGCGTTCGCCAGGTCGATGACCGCCCGGACGATCGCCAGGTCGACCCGGCTTCGGCCCAGCCCCTTGACGAACGCCCGGTCGACCTTCACCTCGTGCACGGGGAACTGCTTGAGGTAGGCGAGCGACGAGTGGCCGGTGCCGAAGTCGTCGATGGCCAGCCGCACTCCCAGCCGGCTGAGCTTGTTCATGATGTCGCGGGCGCCGGAGAGATCCTCCATGACCATCGACTCGGTGATCTCGAATATGAGCGAGGCCGACGGCAGGCCGCTCGCATCGAGGGCGGCCGCCACGTGCGACAGCAGCCCGCTCTCCTGGAACTGACGCGGCGAGAGGTTGACGCTCACCGGGAGTTCCACGCCGAGCCGGTCCCTGATCGAGCGAACCTGGCGGCAGGCCTGCTCGAGGACGTACCGGCCGAGGGGCAGGATCAGCCCGGTCTCTTCCGCGATCGGAATGAAGCCGGTGGGCCCGATCAGGCCGTTCTTCGGGTGACGCCACCGCACCAGCGCTTCCGCTCCCACGATCTGCTTTCCGTCCAGCGAGTAGAAGGGCTGGTAATGCACCTCGAGCTCGTCCCGCTCGAGGCCCTTGCGCAGATCAGCCTCGAGTTTGAGCCGCTGGGCGGAGCGGGTACCCATCGACGCAGCGTCGAAGACCTTGTAGACGCCGCCCCCGCCCTTGGCCTTGGCCTCGTACATGGCGACGTCGGCGTCTCGCAGCACGTCGTCGGTCGCCTTACCGGGCTCGGTCATCGCGATGCCGACGGAGACGGTGCCCACGAGCTCGTAACCCCCGGGCAGTGCCATGGGTTGCTCCACCGCGGTGCAGATCCGGCGCGCTG
>Ga0335072_10008249_pt1 | contig 15113 bp, 18 predicted proteins | sample Lox_Sample_21_FD_206725 | JGI IMG/M metagenome (GOLD analysis project Ga0335072, IMG submission 206725) | Soil microbial communities from Loxahatchee National Wildlife Refuge, Florida, United States - Lox_Sample_2.1 | ecosystem: Environmental > Terrestrial > Soil > Wetlands | place: USA... | reverse complement strand
CAGCGCGGTGTCACCGGAGACGATCCCCAGCTGCTTCTGGCGCGTCAGCGTCTGCTCGCGCATCGCCTCGTAGCCGGCGTCGAACCGGCCTTTGTACCTGTCGATCCACGCGCGCGGCGCCTGGTGGGGCGCGTGGCAGGCACCCGGCGCGTAGTACAGGAAGAACGGCTTGTCGGGCGCGACCGCCTTGGCGTCCTTGATGAACTCGAGCGCCTTGTCGGTCAGGTCCTCGCTCAGGTGATACCCCTGCTCCGGCTGGCACGGCGGGTCGACGGGATGGTTGTCGTAGATCAGGTCCGGATGCCACTGGTCGGTCTCGGCGCCGAGGAATCCGTAGAACCGCTCGAACCCCCGCCCCCCGGGCCAGTTGCGCCGGGTCGAAGCAAGGTGCATCTCGTCGGTCGGGCACAGGTGCCACTTACCGGTCATGTACGTGTTCCAGCCCAGCTCACCGAGGATCTCAGGCAGCATCCCGTTCTCGGGCGGGACCGTTCCGCTCGCATTCGGAAACCCGATCGCGGCCTCGGTGATGCACGCCATGCTGTTCCGCGTGTGGTTGCGACCGGTGAGCAGGCACGAGCGCGTCGGCGAGCACAGCGCGGTCGTGTGCCACTGCGTGTAGCGAACCCCATGCGAGGCGATCCGGTCGATGTTCGGCGTGTCGACGGGACCGCCGTAGCAACCGATTGCCGAGAACCCGACGTCGTCGAGCACGATGTACATCACGCTCGGCGCTCCCTCGGGCGCGCGCGGAGGCTCGAACGGAGTCCAGTCCGGCTCCGAGTCACGAATATCGACGTTGATGACGCCCCTGAACGGCTTGCTCACGAAAACCTCGATTCCACACGCCATTTTGGTCCGGTTCAGCCTGCCCAGCCAGACTCTCAGCCGCGAGGGACCGGGCATCACCCGAATCAGATGATCACCGCCGTCGAGGCCGTCCTACGATCGCTCGGGATGACCGGCACGGATATGGTCGAGATCCCCGCGGGGACGTTCCGGATGGGCGCGGAGGGCTTCTACCCCGAGGAGGGGCCGATCCGCGAGGTCGAGGTCGGCGGCTTCGCGATCGATCGTGGACCGGTCACCGTCGCGGAGTTCGCCCGGTTCGTGCAGGACACCGGCTACGTGACGCTCGCCGAGCGGCCGCCGAGCCCCGACGAGTACCCGGACACCGATCCTTCGCTGCTCGTCCCCGGGTCGGCGGTGTTCCACCCGACACCCCACCCGGTTCCGCTCACCGATCCGAGCCGATGGTGGGCGTACGTGCCGGGCGCGAGTTGGCGCCACCCATGGGGGCCGGCCAGCGACAACGCCGAGCGCCAGGATCATCCCGTCACGCAGGTCGCGTTCGAGGACGCCGAGAGTTTCGCGCGCTGGGCCGGCAAGGCGCTTCCGAGCGAGGCCGAATGGGAATACGCGGCGCGTGGCGGCCTCGACGGCGCGACCTTCGCGTGGGGAGACGAAGAGCGCCCGGGCGGCGAGCTCCTCGCGAACCACTGGCAGGGGGACTTCCCGTGGCGCAACACCGGCGCCAAGGGCTGGCGCGGCACGACGCCCATCGGCCTGTTCGCGGCCAACGGCTACGGGCTGCTCGACATGACCGGGAACGTGTGGGAATGGACCTCGGACTACTACTCGGCGCGCGGGGCCGGCACAGACCCCCCAGCCAGCCCGTGCTGCAGGCCGCCCAGAAACCCGCGCATCGAGACCCCGGATGCGAGCTACGACGTCGGCCGCCCGGGGGCGCACATCCCGCGGCGCGCGATCAAGGGCGGCTCGCACCTTTGCGCCCCGAGCTACTGCCTGCGCTACCGGCCCGCCGCGCGGCAGCCCGAGGCGATCGACACCTCGACCAGTCATATCGGCTTCCGCTGCGTGATCCGCCCAGCTACTCCTGGCACGATATCGTGAGGCGATATGACCCTTGATCAATCCGACTTCGAGCACCTGCTCGAGCTCCGGACCGGCCTGCGGCGCTTCATGCGGTGGAGCGAGGAGCAGGCCAAGGCCGCGGGGCTGTCTCCGGCCAAGCACCAGCTCCTGCTCGCAATCCGGGGCCATCCGGATCCCGCCGGCCCGACGATCAGCCAGCTGGCCGACTATCTGGTCCTGCGACACCACAGCGCGGTCGGACTGGTCGACCGCGCCGAACGTGACGGGCTCGTGAAACGGACGCCCGACCCGAACAACCGAAGCGTGGTGCGCGTCACGCTCACGCCCGCCGGCGCCGCCAAGCTCGACCTGCTCGCCGAGGCCCACATCGAGGAGATCAGCCACCTCGCCCCCACCATGCGCACGCTGTGGCGCGTGGTCCAGCGAGCGGACGGGGATACGCCGCACCCGGCCGGGCGACGCCCGGCCGCTCCCTAGGCGCCGGCTTGGCCCTCCCCAGGCGCCGCCTTGGCCCTCCCCCAGCGCTACGCGGGGGCCTGTTCGGCCTCCTCGGCCGCCGCCAGGCCGATCGCGACCAGGTCGAGCGGATGAATCCACGCGTCGGCCAGGTGGAAGCCTCCGGCGTCGCGGATCAGGTCGCGCAGGCCGATCGCCCACCGGTGCTCGATCAGCGCCACCGCCGCCGCGGTGTCGTTGGGCAACGCGTCGTCGACGTACCACGCCCCCTCGGGAAGTACCTCGGGGGACTCGGCGACCACCGCAGCTCCGATCACCGCGCCCTCCTCCGCGCCTTCCTCGCCTCCCATGCCCAGCCCGATCAGCGCGCCCACGGTGGCGCCGAACTCCGTCGCCTCATCGAACCCGAGATCGCTGTGATGAATTCGCTCGACGTTCCCGTCCGCGTCCTTGCGGATGAACAGCAGGTCGATCAGCCGGATCGTGTCGCTCTCCCGGAGCCGATCGAGCTCGGCCCTGATCTTGCCGTGGAACTCTCCGTGATCAAACCCGATCACGATTATCTGCACTGGTCCGATCGACATCGGTGGCCTCCTAACCTGCCAGCAGCTTCTGCTTGGCGGCTTCGAATTCCTGGTCGCTCAATACGCCCGACTGCTTCAAGTCGGCGAGCTGCTTCAGCTGCGCCGCCAGATCCGGGGCGGCCGGCGCCTCGGGAGCAGGGGCGACGGGCGGCGGCGCCGGCGCAGCCGGCTGCTGCTGTTGCGCCTCGAGCTCCTCGATGCGCGCCTCCTGGTCTTGCGCCTGGTCCGACCTGCGCTGGCTGGCACGGCCGGCCATCACCGCGCCGCCCATCATCGCGGCGCCCATCAACGGACGTCTCCGCCTCACGAACATGCTCTGGCCTTTCGAGTCGCTGGGGGGCGAAGTCTCGGGATGTGGCGTGCGGCCGCCATCACCCCGTTCGGGTGATGGCGCACGCATGAGCCGCAATGCGCTGCGGTAATGTCACGAGGCCGGGGCAGTGCACAGACCGAGAGGGTGCTCCTTGTCGCTCAGGGCCGACGGATACGAGGATCTGCGCAAGGCGATTGTCAGCGGAGAGCTGTTGCCCGGCGAGCGCCTGCTCGAGGAGGACCTGAGCGCGCGGCTGGGGTTCGGCCGGGCGGCGGTACGGATGGCGCTCGCGCGCCTCGAGCACGACGGGCTCGTCCAGCGCGAGCCTCATCGGGGAGCTCGGGTCAGACGCGTGTCCAAGACCGAGGCGGTGGAGATCCTCGAGGCCCGTGCCGCGCTCGAGGGCCTCGCGGCGCGACACGCGGCGATCAACGCCGACGAAGCCGCGATCGAACGGTTGCGCGCGGTCGTCGCGGAGATGCGCGAGCTGCGCGAGCGCGGCGATCTACTCGGCGTCTCGAATGCGAACGCCCGGCTTCACGGCCTGATCCTCGACATCTCGGGCCACCGGACCGCCAGGCGCCTGTCGCAGACGCTGAGCTCGCAGCTCGTGCGCTTTCAGTACCGCACCGTGCTGCTGCCGGGCCGGCCGGAGCACTCTTTCGCCGAGCACACCGAGATCGTCGAGGCGATCGCCGCCCACGATCCGCAAGCCGCGGAACGGGCCATGCGGCGCCATCTCTCGCTGGTCGCCGAGGCGCTTCGCGGCCACGACGGCAGCTAGCGGACCGTGGCCGGCAGCGTCAGTCAGCGTCCGGGACGTCCTCCGGGAACCTCGCGCCGGGCGGTCAGCCGCACCGCGCTCGAGATGTTCGCCGACCGAGGCTTCGAGGAGACCACGGTCGACGACGTCGCCGACGCCCTGGGGGTGAGCCGCCGGACGCTGTTCCGCTACTTCGCCTCGAAGAACGACATGGCGTGGGGCGACTTCGACTGGGTGCTCGGGCGGCTGCGCCGGTGCCTGGACGCCACCGCGGTCGACGAGCCGCTGCACGAGGCGCTCCGGCGCGCCGTCGTCGAGTCAAACCGCTACGAGCAGGAGCAACTCCCGGAGCTCCGGATCCGGATGCGACTGATCACGGGCGTGCCCGCGCTCCAGGCTCACTCGACGCTCCGCTACGCGGAATGGCGCGCGGTGATCGCCGCGTTCGTGGCCCGCCGGCTCGAGTGTGATCCCTCCGATCTCGTCCCCCAGACCGTGGCGCACGCTGCCCTCGGCACGTCGATGGCCGCGTTCCTGGTGTGGGTCGACGACCCGTCGAGCGATCTGACCGCCAACCTCGACGAGGCGTTCCGGCTGCTCGGCTCCGGCCTGGCCGGGCTCGCGCCTGACGAGTCGGGGCGAGGGCGCTAGCGCCGGTCGGGCGGCGGCGGGCGGCGTGGCCCGAGCGCCCGGAAGTCACGCGCGCGCACGCACGCGAGCCACATGCCGGCGCCGCGCGCGGACTCGTCCGCGATCCGCAGGGCGGCGTAGCTCAGCGGGTCGAGCGCCGGCCGGTCCTCGATCCAGTCGGCCACGAGCCCGGCGGCGATCAGCGCGCCGAGTCGCCGGGCGAGGCCGTGGCGGCGCCACAGGTATGCGGCGAGCAACGCGAACGGCGCCCACGGACCGCCGAGCGCGCGTGCCAGCTCGCGCCCCTCGCGGATGGTGGCGTGTGCGCCGGCGCGAGCCGACCACAGGGGCGCGCCGGGCAGACGCCCGGCGACGGTCCGATGGAGCCGCACCCCCCGCACCGCGGTCAGCGCGACGAGCGCCGGCCAGCGTCCGCCGAGCGCGGCGGCCCAGCCAAGCGCCGGCATCGGGGTGACGAACAGCGCCGGCACCCGCTCGCGATGGCGCGCCACCAGCGGCGCCACCGACTCGTTGTAGGCGACCCGCCGGCGGTACCACGCCGCGGGTTCCACGCGGTCGTCGTGCCCCACGCGGATCCGCGGCTCGTAGCGGACCTGCCAGCCGGCGTCGTGCAGGCGCCACACGAGATCGACGTCCTCCCCCAGCGCGAGGCGCTCGTCGAACCCCGGCCCGAGCGCCTCCCGGCGCGCCACCATCGCGGCGCTCGGCACGTACCACACCCACGTGTACGGCCGGACCAGCGACGGGCGCGGGCCCATGTCGAGCGGCGAGTGGCACCGCTCGTAGGCGGCGATGCGGCCGGCGTGCCGGCCGGAGGAGACGATCCGCGGCGCGACCAGCGCCACCACGGGATCGTCCAGGTGGGCGAGCAGCTCGCCGGGGAAGCCGGCGGGGGGGACGCAGTCGGAGTCGAGGAACGCGACGATCGCCGTCGTGGCGAGCGCGAGGCCCGTGTTGCGCGCGGCGGCGGCGCCGCGGTTCTCGTCGTGGCGCACGTACCGGGCGCCGAACCGTTCGGCGATCCCCGCGATCGTGGCGCCGTCCGGAGAGCCGTCGTCGACCACGATCGTCGGGCCCCGGGCAGCGACCGCATCCAGGCAGGCGCGGAGTCGCGGCGCGTCGTCGTAGACCGGGATCACGATCGTGACCGGTTCGACCGCGCAATCCGAACGTCGGGGGTCCGGCTGGACCAGGCCGGCGTCGAGCAGGCGCCGCGCCAGCACTCGCTCGGCCTCTCCCTCTCCAACGGGCCGGCCGGCCAACCAGCCTTCGACAAGCGAGGCCCCGGTCGGAGACAGCGTGACCAGCCGGGGCGGTGAGCCGCCGAGTAGCACCTCGCCGCCGCGGCCCCGCCGTAGCCCGCGGGGAGGACGCAGCCGCCAGCCTGCGGGAACGGGCACCGGGTCTACGGCGTCAGTCCTCCGTCGACCGGGATGACGGCGCCGGTGAGCGCGGAGGCTCCGGGACCGCACAGCCAAACCACGGCGGCGGCCACCTCGTCGGGCTCGAGCAGCCGCCGCATCAGCTGCTGCCCGGCGAACGCGTCCTGGTCGGGCAGGTCGTAGAGCGCGGCGCTCTCCGCGAGCATCGCGCCTCGAGTCGATCCAGGACACACGACGTTCGCCGCCACGCCGGTGCCTCCAAGGTCCGCGGCCATCGCCCGTACGTACCCGACGACGGCCGCCTTGGCCGCCGAGTACGCGGCCAGGCCTGGCATCGCCCTGAGGGCCGCGGCGGACGCGATCGCGACGAACCGACCGCGACCGGCGGCGACCATTGCGGGCACGGTCGCCTCGGCCAGGCGGCGCACCCCGTGGAGGTTCACGTCGATCAGCGTCGTCCAGGCCTCGGAGCCCGTCGCCCACCCGGGTCCGCCGGCGATCACACCCGCGGCCGCGACCACCGCGCCGGGGGCTCGGCCGGCCAGCGCCGCCAGCACGCCGTCGGTGAAGCCATCGCTTGCGACGTCGGCATGGAGCACGTCCACGTGACCCGCTCCGGCCTGCCGGCACCGCTCGGCCACGGCGTCGAGGTCTGCGGGCGCCGGCATCGCATACCCGATCCCGGGCTGCTCCCCGCACGCATCGATCAGGAGCAGCGACCAGCCCTGCTCGGCCAGCCCGACACCGACGGCAGCGCCGATTCCGCGCGCAGCGCCGGTGACCACGGCGGCCGCGTCAGACATGCACCGTCTCAAGAAGCGCGTCGAGCGTAGCCGTGCACTCCGCGATCGACTCCTCGAGCAGCCGCCGGCCTTCGTCGGCGCTCGCGCCGGTCGGGTCGCCGAGCACGCCGTTCGGGCTCACCGGCCGGACGCCATCGGTGCGTAGCCGGTCGATCAAGTCGTCGATCGGCCGCGTCTCCCCCGGCTCGGCCTGGTCGCCGCGGACCGCCGCCGGGTCGAGATACAGCAGCAACGACGTCTCGGTCCGGCCGGCGTGCGCGTCCCCGTCGCGCGGCGACACCGAGAACGCCGCGCACCGGCTGCCCTCGCGCTCGAGACGGACGAGCGCGTCCTCGACAGCGTCCCGGTTTCCGCCGTGAGCGTTGACGAACAGCAGCGCGCCCCAGTCTCGGCTCGCGTCGCGGGCAAGCTCCACCAGGACCTGGGTGAGTGCCGCGGTTCCGATCGACACCGTCCCGGGGAAACCAGCGTGCTCGCCGCTCGCGCCGAATGCGATCGGCGGCGCGACCGACACACCCTCGCGGCCGGCGCCGGCCCCGCGCGCGACGGCCACGGCGATCCGCGTGTCGGTGTCGAGCGGGAGGTGCGGCCCGTGCTGCTCGAGCGACCCGAGCGGCACGATCATCACACGCCGGGCGGCCTCATCCACCTGAACCCAATTCAAGTCAGCTAGATTTGTCACGGAGTGCTAAATTATCGCGCCCGACTGCCCCGAGGAGAGGAGAACGGCCGTGAGCAGCATTCCTGAGCAGCTCGACGAGACCGCGGTGGAGCCCGAGTTCGATTCGGACGAGAAGACCCCGAACCAGCCGTCCGGCGAGGAGCTCGTGGTCGAGGACCTGCTGGTCGAGGATGTCTCGATCGACGGCATGTGCGGCGTCTACTAGAGCCGGGCGGTGACTCCCGCCGAGCTCAAGCGGGCCGCGGGACTGGGTCCCGAGGTTGAGCTGCGGCCCGAGCGCTTCGGCGCCCTGGCCTACGACTTCGGCACCCGGCGGCTGTCGTTCGTGCGTCGCCGCGCCGAGGCTGCCGGCTCGTTGGCCGACGAGTTCGAGGCCGGGCTCGACGCGCCGATCTGCCTGACGTGGGAGCTGACGTATGCGTGCAACCTCGCGTGCGTCCACTGCCTGTCGAGCTCGGGGCGGCGCGACCCGCGCGAGCTGAGCACCGCCGAGTGCATGGCGGTGATCGACGAGCTCGAGCGCATGCAGGTGTTCTACGTCAACATCGGCGGGGGCGAGCCCACGGTCAGGCGCGATTTCTGGGAGCTGATCGACTACGCGGTCGCGCACCACGTCGGGGTCAAATTCTCGACCAACGGCTCGCGGATCACGCCCGAGGTCGCGGCCCGGATCGCGGGCACCGACTACGTCGACGTCCAGGTCTCGATCGACGGCGCCACCGCCTCGGTCAACGATCGCGTCCGCGGCCCGGGGTCCTACGCCACCGCGATCCGGGCGATGGAGAATCTGGCCGAAGCCGGGTTCGAGAATTTCAAGCTGTCGGTCGTGATCACGCGGGAGAACGTCGGGCAACTCGACGCGTTCAAGGCGCTCGCGGACCGTTACCGGGCGCAGCTGCGGTTGACCCGGTTGCGTCCTTCCGGACGTGGTGCGGACGTGTGGGATCAGCTTCACCCGACCGCGGCTCAGCAGCGCGAGCTGTACGAGTGGCTGCTCGCGCACGGCGAGTCGGTACTGACCGGGGACTCGTTCTTCCACCTCGGTGGGTATGGGGCGTCGCTGCCGGGTCTGAACCTGTGCGGGGCGGGGCGGGTGGTGTGCCTGATCGATCCCGTCGGCGATGTGTACGCATGCCCGTTCGTGATCCACGACGAGTTCCGCGCCGGCAACGTGCGCGACCCGGGGGGGTTCGCGCGCGTGTGGCGCGAGTCCGACCTGTTCGGAGAGCTGCGCGAGCCCCAGCACGCCGGCGCGTGCTCGAGTTGCGGGCTGTTCGACAAGTGCCGCGGCGGGTGCATGGCCGCGAAGTTCTTCACCGGGCTGCCGCTGGCCGGACCCGATCCCGAATGCGTGCTCGGCCACGGCGAGCGCGCCCTCGCCGCTCGCGCAGACTCGCCGATCCCGAAGCCGTCGGTCGACATGTCGAAGCGGACGCGTCGCCGGGCGCCCGCGAGGCCCTGCGACGAGAGCCCGCTCGAAGTCATCCCCGCGGACCGATGAAACTCACCCGCAACCTCTGGTTCGAGTCGGTCGCGGTGGCCCAGCAGCGCGCCAAACGCCGCCTGCCCAAGTCGGTGTATCGCGCGCTGATCGCCGGCTCCGAGGCCGGCGTCACGCTCGCCGACAACGTCGCCGCGTTCGGAGAGCTCGGGTTCGCTCCCCACGTCGGCGGCGCTCCGCCCCACCGCGACATGACGACCACGGTGATGGGCCAGGAGATCTCGCTGCCGGTGCTGATCTCGCCGACCGGCGTGCAGTCCGTCCACCCCGACGGCGAGGTGGCCGTCGCCCGCGCCGCCGCCGCGCGCAGCACGGCGATGGGACTGAGCTCGTTCGCGTCAAAGCCGATCGAGGAGGTGGTCGCGGCCAACCCGCAGACGTTCTTCCAGCTCTACTGGGCCGGCGGCCGCGATCAGATCGCCGCCCGGATCGAACGCGCCCGCGCCGCCGGCGCTCGGGGGCTGATCGTCACGCTCGACTGGACGTTCTCGCACAGCCGCGACTGGGGCAGCCCCTGGATCCCGGACAAGGTCGACGTGAAGGCGATGCTGCGAATGGCGCCGGAGGCCATCGCGCGCCCGCAGTGGTCAGCCGACTGGATCCGCGCCGGCGGTCCGCCGGACCTGACGGCGCCGAACGTGGTCGCGCGCGGGGAGCCGGCCCCCACGTTCTTCGGCGCCTACGGCGAGTGGATGATGACGCCGCCGCCGAGCTGGGAGGACCTGCGGTGGCTCCGCGAGCAATGGGACGGTCCGTTCATGCTCAAGGGCGTGATCCGCGCCGACGACGCGCGCCGCGCGCTCGACGCCGGCTTCACCGCCATCTCGGTCTCCAACCACGGCGGCAACAACGTCGACGGCACCCCCGCGTCGATCCGCGCGCTCCCCGCGATCGCCGACGCCGTCGGCGACCAGATCGAAGTGCTCCTCGACGGCGGCATCCGACGCGGCGGCGACGTCGTCAAAGCGCTCGCGTTGGGCGCCAGGGCGGTGATGATCGGGCGCGCCTACCTCTGGGGCCTCGGCGCCGCCGGGCAGGCGGGCGTCGAAAACGTGCTCGACATCATGCGCGCCGGCATCGAGTCGGCGCTGCTCGGCCTCGGCCACGCGTCGACCGCCGCGCTCACTCCCGACGACGTGATCGTCCCGCCCGGATTCAGCTTTCGTGGATGACCACGCCGCGGATGTTCTTGCCCGCCAGCAGGTCGCGGTAGCCGTCGTTGACCTGCTCGAGCGAGTAGCGCTGGGTGATGATCTCGTCGAGCTTCAGGTGCCCTGACTTGTACAGGCCGAGCAGGTTGGGCATCTCGAAGATCGGGTTCGAGCCGCCGGCGAGCGATCCCTGGATGCGCTTGTGCCAGCCAACCATCGGCGACCCGGTCAGGCTGATCGACTTCTCGTCCGCGCGGCTGACCGAGGTGACGACGACGCGTCCGGCCTTGCCGATCAGGCCAACCGCGTCGACGGTCGTCTGCGGCTCGAGCACGCCAACCGTGATCACCGCCAGGTCCGCCATCTGGCCGTGCGTGCGCGCGAACAGGATGTCGCGCGCCTCGTCGACGTTGGTCGCGGTGTGCGTCGCGCCGAGGCGGCCCGCCATCTCGAGCTTGAACGGGTTCGGGTCGATCGCGAGCACGGTGGTGGCGCCGGCGTAGCGGGCACCCTGGACGGCGTTGATGCCGACGCCGCCGACGCCGAAGATCACCACGGCCTCCCCCGCCTTGGTCTCGCCGGCGCGCACCGCCGAGCACCACCCGGTGGTCACACCGCACCCGACCAGGCACGCGACCTCGAACGGGACGTCCTCGTCGATGCGAACGCACGAGTATTCCGACACGACGGTGTGGTCGGAGAACGTGCCGAGCGCGCAGAACCCGCCGTAGTCCTCACCGCCCTTGTGGAAGCGGAACGTCTCGTCCTGGAGGCACCCGACGCCCGCGTACAGCCCGCGATCGCACAGGTTCTGGTGGCCGGTCGAGCAGTAGCGGCACTTCCCGCACGCCGGTATGTACGACGTGACGACGTGATCGCCGGGCGCCACGCGGGTGACGCCGGTGCCGACGGCCTCGACGATCCCGGCGCCCTCGTGCCCGCCCACGAGCGGGAAGCGGATGTGGCTGCCTCCCTCGCGCCGGATGTGCTCGTCGGAGTGGCACAGCCCCGCCGCCTTGTAGCGGATCAGCACCTCGAACTCCTTGGGCTCGTCGAGATCGAGTTCGGTGATCTCCCAGTCGGTGCCGGGCTGGTGCAGCACGGCCGCTCGCGTCGTCATGCTCGCCATCGGATCTCTCTCCTCCCGTTCATGTGACCTGCGGGACCACCTCGGCGCCGATCAGGCGCAGGTGGTCGAGGTCGTCGATGTCGAAGATGTGCAGGTAGGCGACCTCGGCGCCGGCCTCCTTCAGGTCGTGCAGAGCGCCGACAACGGTGGGGACGTCGCCGACCGTCCCCCGCGCCAGCATCCGCTGCCCCGGGGCGCCCAACCGCTCGAGCCGTGCCTCGGCCTCGGCCTGGGTCGAGCCGCAGATCACCTGGGTTGTCACCGACATGCAGAGGGTCGACGGATCCCGGCCAATCTTCTCGCACACCCCCCGCACGTTCGCGAACCGCTCGGCGGTGCCGTCACCGGCGCCGCTGTTGAACTCGTCCGCGTACCTGGCCGCCATCAGCGGCGTCCGGCGGGGGCCGGTGCCGCCGATCACGATCTCGGGGCGCGGCTGCTGGACGAGCACGGGGAAGTTGCGGGCCTCCTCGAGCTGCCAGAACCGGCCGTCGAAGCTGAACGCCTCGCCCTGGGGCGTCGTCCACAGCCCGTTGATGATCTGCATCTCCTCGTCGAACCGATCGAAACGCTCGCCGATCGGCGGGAACGGGATGCCGAACGCCTTGTGCTCGCGCTCGTACCAGCCGGTGCCGATGCCGAGGACGACTCGCCCGCCCGACATCTGGTCGACCGTGGCCACCGCGTTGGCGACGACGCCAGGGTGGCGGAAGGTGCCCGCGGTCATCAGCGTTCCGAGCTTGATCCGGCTCGTCTCGAGCGCCACGCCGGCGAGCGTCGTCCACGAGTCGGTCGGCCGGTACTCCGGGTCGGTCGAGTCGATCCCGAGATAGTGGTCGCCGCGGAAGAACGCGTCGAAGCCGGCTTCCTCGGTGGCCTTGGCCATGGCCACGACCCGGTCGTAAGTGGCGCCGTGATGCGGCTCCATCAGCACTCGGACTTTCACGTTCTCGCCTCCTCGAGCGTCACTCCTCCCCCTTCCTCACGCGTCCGCCTCCTCCGGCCGTGGCAACGGGAACGGCGCCGGTCCGCCCCCGTCGAGCACGAGCACCTGGCCGGTCACGAACTCGGCGCCGTCGCTCGCGAGATACCGCACGGCGGCGGCGACGTCGTCGGGCCGGCCGACCCGCCCGACCGGCAGCCGGCGCCCGCGCTGCTCCATCTCGGCGCGGACGTCGAGGTCGGGGTCGAGGCTCAGCACCGAACGGCTCGTGTCGAGCGCGCCCGGCGCGATCGCGTTGACGGTGATCCCCCACGCGGCCACGTCCATCGACAGCGCGCGCGTCAGCCCGATGATCCCCGCCTTCGACGCCGAGTACGGGGTCGAGCGCGGCGCGGCGATCACGCCCGCCATCGACGAGACGTTGATGATCCTCCCCCACCGGTGGCGGCGCATCGCCGGCACCGCCGCGCGGCACATCAGCCACGTGCCGCGCAGGTTGATCCGGATCACGTCGTCGAACACGCCGATCGGGATCTCGTCGATCACGTCGCGATCGAGGCCCTGGGGCGCCGCCGCGTTGTTGACCAGGATGTCGAGCCGGTCGAACCGCGCCAGCGCCGCCGCCACCATCGCCTCGGCGTCACGCTCGTCGCCGATGTCGCCGAGCGCCGGCATCGCCGTGCCGCCGGCCGCCTCGATCTGTTCGACCAGCGTGTCGAGCCCGCGCCAGGATTCCGGCTGGCCCGACCCGACGATCTCCTGGCGGCGGTTCGGCACGCCGGCCGGCCGGCGGTCTGCGACGACTACCGCGATGCCGTCGGCGGCGAGCGCCCGCGCGACCCCCTGGCCGCCGCCGTCGGGCTTGCCGCAACCCGTGATCAGCGCCACCCGTCCGTTCACGACCTGGCCCCCGCCCTCATTCGGGGTAGTGGAGATCGATCGCGTCAGCCGGGACGGCGAGCGACTTGCCGAGGATCGCGCGCATCACGTCGGGGGGCGCGAGGCAGTCCTCGCACGCCTCGGGTGTCGCGACGATGTCGACGACGACGCGCTCGCCGTCCTCGCGCGCCTCGAGGCCGTAGCCGTCGGCGGCGAGCATCGTCCGCATGTCGTTCAGACCCTGCTCGCTGAACACCTCAGCCTCCCTTCACGGCCGCCAGCGGCACCGGCTCGATCTCCACAGAGCTGTTCGACCACTCGCCGAACACGCGGAACACCATCGAGATCGCCGCGTTGCGCGCGCCGGCGACGACGATCGGGACCGACTGGCGGCCCGGCAGGAACGGCGTGAACGTGCCGGCCGGCGCCCGCTCCTCCGCGCTCGCCGAGCGCCCGCCGAAGCCGCCCTCGGACACCCCGTCCTTGCCGGCGCGCCGCAGGTCGGCCTCGACGCGGCCGCAGTGCTCGACCAGCCAGTCCTTGACGTCGGCCTTGGAGAAGCCGGCGTCCGCGAGCATCTGGGCGTGCTCGGGGCAGAACACGATCCCGGCCGACTGGGCGCGGAAGATCATCACGCCGGTCCGCGAGATCGTGTCGGCGAAGTCGTTCAGGAGATGCTCGGGGTTCTGGCTGTGGCGGTTGTCGACGAACTCGTACGTGCGCGTCAGCGTGGTTGACACCGCGTTCGCGCCGGGAGGCAAACCCATCTCGGTCGCCAGCGGCTCCCACGGGCTCTCCTCCTCGTTCTCGCCGAAGCAGATCGCCCACCGGCCCGGGATCCCCTGGGTCGTCTGGTCGAACACGTGCGGGACGACCCCGAACGCGTTGCGCAGCATCAGCCCGAGGGCACGCGGGATCGTCGCATTGGGGCGAAAGCCCGCCGCGAAGTTCCCGCCCGTGCTGTTGATCCCGAGCTCGCCGCGGATCGGGCCGTTGATCACGATCAGCGGCGCGGGCCCGCTCGTCGACTGCCACCCGCCGCCCTTGGCGGCCCGGTCGCGCATCACCGCGTCCCAGGCGGCGAGCACGATCGGGAAGTACTCGGGCAGGCAGCCGGCCATCGCCGCGTTGATCGCCGCCGTCTGGACCGTGCACTCGCGACCGAGGTGCTCCATCCGCCACAGCACCTCGTCGGGCGAGCGGCTCGTCGTCGCCAGGAACTCGTCGAGCAGCGCCTGCGAAGCGGGAACCACCGGCAGTCCGTCGGACCACCCCTGCTCGTAGCAGTACTCGATCGCCTCGCGGGCGACGTCAGGGTCGGGCTCGCCCGCCATCAGCGCGAATCCCCCGTGAGCATCCCCGCGACCTCGCCGGCAACCGCCTCAGCGCGCTCGCGGACCTGAGCCGGCGTCAACCCGGCGACCGGATGCGGCGTGGTCAGATAGCGGTACCCGGGGGCGCCTTGAACGTCGGCCATCGCATCGCCGGTGGCCCTGAATGCGTCCGAGCAGATCACCGCTGCGGGTGTGCCGTGACGCTCGAACAGGATTCCGTCGGCGACCGCCGACGCGCTACACGAGCCTCAATCGCCAATGCCCACCACCACCAGATCCGACTCCGAGCTCAGCTGGTCGATCAGCTCCTGCGGGGCCGGCTGGGCGAAGTTCTCCTTGCGGCGGAGCGTGGCGTCGCCGGCGCCGTAGCGCTCGCGCAGGATGTCCGCCACCTCGGTCAGGAACAGGCTCGCGTTCTGCTTGCCGTTCTCGAGCAGCCCGACCCGCGCCCCCCGCAGCCCCTCCGACCTCCCCGACCGTGGCCGTGGCGCGAGCGTCAGACCGACGTTACTGGTTTTACCGGACAGTCCGGTCGGATCGAGAATCGCGCTGGGCATGATCGGTCCTCCTTACGTGTAAAAGTCGCCAAACCCTGACGCCCCGCCGGCGCCGCGTGCACATAAGCGCCCCGGAGGCGCTTATGTGC
>Ga0335072_10008248_pt1 | contig 15115 bp, 17 predicted proteins | sample Lox_Sample_21_FD_206725 | JGI IMG/M metagenome (GOLD analysis project Ga0335072, IMG submission 206725) | Soil microbial communities from Loxahatchee National Wildlife Refuge, Florida, United States - Lox_Sample_2.1 | ecosystem: Environmental > Terrestrial > Soil > Wetlands | place: USA... | reverse complement strand
GCTTGGAGGGCTTTGTTGAAGTCCTCGGGGACGGTGACGGTGCTCGGAGGGGCGTAGGCGGCGTCCCAGCGGCCGTCCCGCTTGGCCGCCTCGACTTGCGCGACCCCGGCCGGCGTCATCCTCCCCTGCTCGATCAACTCGGTCGCCTTGGCGCAGTTGACCTGCGACCACTTGCTCCGCCGGCCCCGCGGGCAGAAGCGCTGAAGCCAGTACTCGCCGGGCGAGCCGTCGTGGGCGCGTTTCTGAGCGTCGATCCAGCCGTACCGGATCGCCTCCTCGAGCGCGTCCGCGTGGGTCACCGTGGTCGCCCCCGACCCCTTTCTGGCGATCTTCAGCCACACGCCGTCGGAAGACGCGTGCTGTTCTCTGAGCCAGCGCTCCCAGGCGGCGCGGTCGGGAAACTCGAGCGTCGCGTCGTCGCCGGCGGTCACAGTCGATGGAACGCTAGCCGGGTCTCCGACGGCCTGCGGATCGCCGATCAGCCGCTATAGTCGACCGCCGCCTCATCGAGGCGTCTATCCATGGCCGCACAACCGCCCCTTTACGACCTGATGCTGCTGCTGTCGACGACCGCGCCCGACGAGCAGCGCGCGAAGATCCTCGCCGACGTCGAGTCGATGATCACCAAGGCTGACGGCTCGATCGAGCGCCAGGACGACTGGGGCCAGCGCCCGCTCGCGTACCGGATCTCGCATCAGCCCGACGCCGACTACCACCTGCTCCAGTTCAAGGCGCCGCCGTCGCTGATCGAGACGCTGTCCCACGACCTCCGGATCACCGATGGCGTCGTGCGCTTCCGGGTGATCAAGAACCTCCCGGGCACGCCGCCGGCCCCGGATTCGCCCCCGCCCGTGGTGGCGACGGCCGCTCCCGCCGCCACCGGCGGCGAGTCGGAGACCGTCATCGAGCGCTGAGCGCTGAGCCGGCGGCGCCGGCGGCGCCGGCGGCCGGGAGAACCGCCGTCCGGAGTCGGGCTTTGCAACAGGATCGCGACGGTCTGATCCGGATCGATCGCGGCTCTGCAACTTGTCCGTCCATTTTCCGGGGACGGCGGATGTTGCCGTCTGGAGCGCGCTTAGACTCGGCCACAGGCTTTCAATGCGCTCTGGAAAGGAGCAGAGATGAACATCAACCGAGTCGTATTGACCGGGAACCTCACGAAGGATCCCGACATGCGTTCGACGCCGGAGACGGGGCTGTCGATCTGCAAGCTCAGGCTCGCGGTCAACACCCGCCGGAAGAACAACGCCACCGGGAACTGGGAGGAAAAGCCAAACTACTTCGACGTCACGGTGTTCGGCCGGCAGGCCGAAAGCTGCGGGCAGTACCTCCACAAGGGCCGCCCGGTGGCGATCGACGGCCGTCTCGACTGGCGCGAGTACGAGGTTGAGGGACAGAAGCGCCAGTCCGTCGATATCATCGCTGAGAACGTGCAGTTCCTCGGCGGTCGCGACGACGCTGGTGGGAACGGAAACGGGAACGGCTATTCCAGCAGCATCCGTGCGACGGAGAGCGACATCCCGGCCGACACCAGCGACTTCGAGACGGCGTCCGTGGGCTCGGGAGCGTCCGACGACGACATCCCGTTCTAGGAAATCGACAAGGGCTGATACAGCAACCAAGCAGGTGATCGAGATTGGCAAAGCAGCGTAGACGGCCGGTTCGCCGGCGCGATAGGAAGGGCGCCCAGACCTCCTCGCGCCGCAAGCCGTGTCCGTACTGCCGGGACAAGGTCGACCAGGTCGACTACAAGAACATCTCGATGCTGCGCAGGTTCATCTCCGAGCGCGGCAAGATCCGCTCGCGCCGGATCACGGGCGCGTGCCGGCGCCACCAGAGCCAGGTGGCGCGGGCCGTCAAGCGAGCGCGGGAGCTGGCGCTGCTGCCGTACGTGGCCGAGGGCTCGGGCGGTAGCGAGCGTGGCGGTCGCGACCGCGATCGCGACCGCGACCGCTAGGACGGAGGGAGCGCGCGATGCCTCAGGCGATCCTGCTCCAGGACGTGGAGTCGCTCGGTGAGCGCGGCACGGTGATCGACGTGTCGCCCGGCTACCTGCGTAACTACCTGCTTCCCCGCAAGCTGGCCGAGCCGGCGACGACGGCCTCGATCCAGGCCGCTAAGCGGCGCCAGGAGGAGGCCGAGCGTGCCGTCCGCGAGGCCGAGGACCGCGCCCGGGACAACGCGGCGACGCTCGGCCGGACCGTGCTCACGATTCCCCAGCAGGCGGGCGACGACGGGCGGCTGTTCGGCTCGGTGACGACGCAGGACATCGCCGACGCGATCCGGGACGCGCGCGGGATCAAGATCGACCGGCGCAAAGTCCATCTCGAGGACCCGATCCGCCACACCGGCACCTACATGGTCGTCGTCGAGGTCACCGACGAGGTGACGGCGACGGTCAAGACGATGGTGGTGCCGGCCTAGCCGGTCCGCTCCCGGCGACCGGCCGCGGCCGGTCGCCGACCGTCCAGATCTGAAGTCCTCGCTGGTTGCGGGAACGACCGCGGCAGTCACGCCTGTCCCGAACCTAGACTCGGATCGACCGTGAGCGCCGTCCAGACCATCGCCGTTCCGCCGCACAACCTCGAGGCGGAGAAGTCGGTGCTCGGCGCCGTCCTGCTCGACGAGCGCCACCTGCACGCGCTGCTGGTCGAGCAGCATCTGCGCCCCGACCACTTCTACCGGGAGCAGCACGGCGCAGTGTTCGCGGCGATGATGGAGCTGTACGAGGGCGACCGGAAGATCGACCACCTCACGGTCGCCGAGACGCTCCGCCAGCGCGGCAAGCTCGACGAGATCGGCGGGCCGGCGGCGATCGACGAGCTCGCCGGCTGGGTGCCCGCCGCGGGACACGCCCGCGAGTACGGGCAGATCGTGCGCGACAACGCGCAGCTGCGGGCGCTGCTGACGACGTCGTACGAGATCCAGGCGAGCGTGATGTCGCGCGAGGCCCCGCCCCGCGACCTGGTCGAGCGCGCCGAGCGCTCGGTGCTCGAGGTGGCGCACGACGATCGCCAGAAGAAGTTCCGCCCGATCGCCGAGATCCTCGACCAGGAGACCGACAAGCTCCACCGCCTGTCGACGGCGAAGACGCCGCTGACCGGCACGCCGTCGGGATTCAAGGACCTCGACGAGCTGACGGGCGGCTTTCAGCCGGGCAACTTGATCATCGTCGCGGCGCGCCCCTCGATGGGAAAGTCGGCGCTGGTCGCGAACATCGCCGAGAACGCGGTGCTCGGAGTCGGGCACCCGTCGCAGCGGCCGAGCTCGGTCGCGCTGTTCTCGCTCGAAATGTCCGAGTCCGAGCTCGCGCAGCGGTTCGTCGCCTCCCAGGCCAGGATCCGTGGCGAGGAGCTCCGCAAGGGCCGAGTGGCCGAGAACCGCTGGCCCAAGATCCTCACGGCTTGCCAGCGGCTGTCCGACGCGCCGCTGTGGATCGACGACTCGAGCGACACCGGCGTGCTCGAGGTCCGCGCCAAGGCGCGGCGCCTGCACCACCAGCTCGAGGACGGACTCGGCCTGATCATCATCGACTACCTCCAGCTGATGCGCCACGAGGGGCGCGTCGAGAGCCGCGTCGAGCAGGTCGGCCAGATCTCCCGCGGCCTCAAGTCGCTCGCGCGCGAACTCAACGTCCCCGTGATCGCGCTGTCGCAGCTGAGCCGCGCCGTCGAGCAACGCGGTGGCGAGAAGCGTCCGATCCTGTCCGACCTCCGCGAGAGCGGCCAGATCGAGCAGGACGCGGACCTCGTGATGTTCATCTACCGCGAGGAGTACTACGAGAAGGACTCCGAGCGGCCGGGCGAGGCGGACATCATCATCGCCAAGCACCGGAACGGGCCGGTCGGCGATGTCGTGCTGACCTTCCAGAAGGAGTACCCGAAGTTCATGAACTACGCCGGCGAGCGGTTCGCGGCGTGAGTGAACGGGGGCTTTACGAGAGAGGCGCGGCGTGAGCGCGTGCCCATTCGACGTCTGTGACGGGAGCGGGCTCGTCTATGACGAGGCGACGAACACTGCGTACGACTGCCGGTGCCGGCGGCAAATCATCGCGCTGCGCAAGGCACGGAGCCTGTCGGCGGTCATCCCCCGGCGCTACCAGGACGTGGCATTCGATCGCTACCCGGTGACCGAGATCGACCGAGCTGTGGTCGCGGCCACCCGGCGATTCGCGGAGTCGATCGACGATCAGCTCAACGCCGGCCGCGGCTTGTGGTTCATGGGCACCGTGGGCACCGGCAAGACGACGCTCGCGATGCTGGTCTCGAAGGCGGCGCTGAAGGCAGGCCGCTCGGTCGCGATCTACTCGCTCCCGCGCCTGCTCAACGAGATCCGCGACACACACCGGGCGGAGCGCTCGCACGTCGACCTGCTCGACCGCCTGACGGAGGTCGACCTGCTGCATGTCGACGACGTCGGCGCCGAACGGACGACGGACTGGGTGCTCGAGGAGCTCTACTCGATCGTCAACGCCCGTTACGAGGATCAGCGCTCGATGGTGATCACGACGAATCTCAACCGTGCCGAGCTATGCGACCAGATCGCCGAACGCACCGTGTCACGCTTAGTCGAGATGTGCGACGCGCTTCCGCTTCACGGCGAGGACCGCCGCATGTCCGCCTGATCACCGACGGTTCACTCGTCGAGCTGGCGCTCTGACTCTTCGCGCTGCTCGAGCTTCTCGCGCAGGTAGCGCGCCTTGTCGGCCCGGCGCTCGTGCTGCGCGACCTCGTCCTCGTCGACGGCCGACTCGGCCGCGTCGCGCTCGGCGGCCTCGCGGCCGGCCTGGACGATCTTGAGCTCCTCGGTCTTGTGCTCCTCTGCCATGGCTAGAACCTAGCGCCGCAGGAGGCGGTTCGCCACGAGCTTGCCCCGCTCAGCGGACCGACCACCGGTTGGTCGATACGACCAATCACGGAGCACGCCACCGCGAGCCGCTGATCGCGGGACAGGTGATCGGCCGCGCCTGAACGCGGCTATCCCATGCGTGAGATCGCTACTATTCCGTGCGTGAAAACACGACTATTTTCTGCGTGAGAGCGCGACTTTCTTCGCCTCAAGGAGCAGTTCGCTGAACACGCCGAGCTATCTCCCGCGGCTGGTCGACCCTTTGCTCGACGAACTGCTCGGGCAGGTCTCCGCTGTGATGGTGGTCGGCCCCCGGGCGTGTGGGAAGACGACGCTGGCCACACGCCGAGCCGCGACGGTCGTTCAGCTCGCGGCGGAGGCACAGGCGGCGGCGTTCGCCGCCGACCCTGACGCGGCTCTGCGGGGGCTGGGAGAGCCTGTGCTGCTGGACGAGTGGCAGGAGGTGCCGGGGGTGTTCGGCGCGGCGCGACGGGCGGTCGATGCCGACCCACGGCCGAACCGCTTCTATCTGACCGGCTCGGCGCGCGCCGAACTGGACAACGAGCTGTGGCCGGGGACCGGACGGTTCGTCCGGCTCGCGATGTATCCGATGACCGTCCGCGAGCGGATCGGCAACTCGAGCGCGATTCCGTTCCTCGACAAGCTGGCCGCTGGCGAGGCGCTGAGCGTCCCGACAGACCCGCCGGATCTTCGCGGGTACGTTGACCTCAGCCTGGGATCAGGATTCCCGATGGCTGCGCTCATGCTTGCCGGGCGACCACGGCGAATGTGGCTGCAGAGCTACCTGGACGATCTGTTGACCCACGATGTCGAGGAGCTCGAGCAGCCTGCAACCAAGCGCCGTGATCCCGAGCGGCTACGACGCTATTTCGAGGCTTACGCGCTCAACTCGGCCGGGGTTGCAGAGCACAGAACGATCTACGACGCGGCCGGCATCGCGCGTGACACCGCGCTTGCCTACGACGACCTGCTGAGCCGTCTGCTCGTCGTCGACGAGACGCCCGCCTGGACGTCTAACCGACTTCGACGGCTGGTTCGGACCCCGAAGCGCTATCTGATCGACGCGGCGCTGCTAGCCACAGCGCTGCGTATTGATGTCTCGGGGGTGCTGAGAGACGGGGATCTTCTGGGGCGAACGCTCGACACGTTCGTCGTCGCCCAGCTCCGCCCGGAGACGGTCGTGGCGGAGTCAGAACCTCGGCTCTATCACTTGCGCACCGAGGCAGGGCGGCACGAGGTGGACGTCGTCGCGGAGTTAGGCGGCGAGCGGATTGTCGGGATCGAGGTCAAGGCCTCAGCCGCCCCCGGAAACGAAGACGCTCGGCACCTGCGCTGGCTGTCCGATGAACTCGGCGCCCGGTTTGTAGCCGGAGTCGTGCTCCACACCGGGCCGCGGCTCTACGAGCTCTCGGACGGCATCATCGCCGCACCGATCTGCGCGTTATGGGGCTGAGCCGAGCGCCGATGCGGACTCGCCCGCGTCGCGCCAACCGGTGCGATCATCGCCGCGTGACTGAAATCTCCCCGATCGGCCTCGACCACGTCCAGGTTGCCGCGCCGGCAGGGAGCGAGGACGACGCCCGCCGGTTCTACGGCGAGCTGCTGGGCATGGCTGAGCTCGCCAAGCCCGAGACGCTTCGAGCGCGGGGAGGCGCGTGGTTTGCCTGCGGAACCCATCAGCTCCACGTCGGGATCGCCGACCCGTTCGCACCGGCGACCAAGGCTCACCCGGCGATCCTGATCGGGGCGGCAGATCTCGACCGGCTGGCGGAGCGGCTCGCGGCCGCGGGCTGTGCCGTGCGGTGGGACGACACGATCCCGGGCACGCGCCGGTTCTTCACGGCCGATCCATGGGGCAACCGGATCGAGCTCGTGGGCGCCACCGCGGACTGAGGCTCGCCGGGCGGCGGACCCTAGCTCGGGCGCGGCTCGGGGTGGCCGAGCCGCGTCGGGACGCTCCGGCCGCGCAGGAGCGCGCTGTCGGACATGCGCCAGCCGGCGCTCTCCGCGCGCGGCGCCCGATCGAGCGCCGCGTCGGAGGCGAGCACGCGCCCGGCCCGCTTCTTGGCGAGCTCGGCAAGCCGCGCGGCCTCGTTCACCGGGTCGCCGATCACCGTGTACTCGAAGCGGCGCTCGGCCCCGACGTTGCCGGCGACGGCCGTCCCGGCCGAGATGCCGATCCCGAAGTCGACCTCGGGCAACTCCTGCGTGAGGCGGGCGGCGAGCGCGCGGGCGGCGCGGAGGGCGTCGACGGTCGGGTTCTCGCGGGCGACGGGTGCACCGAACACGCACAGCGCCGCATCGCCCTCGAACTTGTTGACCATCCCACCCGCGCCCTCGACGACATCGATAACCACGTGGAAGAACCGGTTGAGGAGGCCCATGACCTCGACCGGCACGACCAACTGGCTGAGCGCGGTGAAGCCGACGAGATCGATGAACACCGCGGCGATCTCGCGCTCCTCGCCCCCGAGGCGCACGCCCTGGATGAGCGCGGCGCGCGCGACGTCCTCGCCGACCTGGCGTCCGAACAGATCACGGATCCGCTCGCGTTCGCGCAGCCCGTCGGCCATGTGGTTGAAGCCGGCCTGCAGCAGCCCGACCTCGCCCCCGTCGTCGACCGCCACGTGCGCCTCGAGGTCGCCGCGCTCGATCTGGTCGAGCCCGATGCGCAACCCGAGCAATGGGTCGGAGATCGCCTTGGCGGCGAGCAGCGTGGCCAGTAGCCCGGCGACCCACGCCACGCCCGCGAGGAACAGCGCCGCGGCGGCGACGGCGCTCGTATGCACCTGCGGCCGCGCGATCCCGGCGATCCCGACCACGAGCAGCCCGAGCAGCGGCACGCCCGTGCCGAGTGACCAGGCCATCGCCAGACGGGCTCGCACGCCCGGGGCCACGCAGCCACGCGTCGGCCGAGCCGCGAGCGCGCACGCCGTGACCGGACGCAAGGCACGCTCGTAGAGGAGGTAGTCGAGCGCGCAGGTCGTCTCCCCGCCGAGCCACACGGTGCCGGCGACGAGCGCTGCGATGCCCCATGAGAACAGCGCGGCGTCGAGCAGCCCGAACGCGGCGCCGGCGATCACCCACGCGACCGCGTCGAGCTTGACCCGATAGATGGCCAGGCGGAGCGTCTGCTCGTGCTCGCGTTCGGTGGGGGATCGCCGGTCGCTCACCCACCCGAGCGTCCGCCGGGCGTGGCGACCGAAGTGCTTGGTGATGAGCAGTCCAGAGACGATCAGATACGCGACGACGAACGGCCCGTTGACGAGCGCCAGCCTGGTCAGCTGGTGGAAGCCGGCGAACAGCGGCACGAGGAAGCCGATCGCGACGAACACGACGAGCGCGCCCGAGCCGCCGGCGGTCCAGCCGATCGCCGTCAGGCGGCCACGGATCGCCTGAGGTGCCGGCCACGATTGCGCACGGTCGGTCGCGGACCCTGCCGTCACGCCTTGATTATCCAGAGTGGCGTTATCGGCGGCGCCGGGCGAATACGCCCATGCCCCGCGTACACTCAGTCGCGGATGCCCGGAATCGTGTTAGTCGGCGCCCAATGGGGCGACGAGGGCAAAGGAAAGGTCACCGACCTGCTCGCCGAGCGGGCCGATGCGGTCGTGCGCTTTCAGGGCGGGAACAACGCCGGCCACACGATCGTGCGCGGCCGGCAGACGTTCAAGCTGCACCTGATTCCATCCGGCATCCTGCACAAGGGGACGCTGTGCGTGATCGGGAACGGCGTGGTCGTCGACCCCAGGGTCCTGACCGACGAGCTCGACGAGCTGCGCCGGCGGCGGGTGGACACGCGATCGCTGCGGATCTCCGCGAACGCGCACCTGATCATGCCCTACCACATGATGCTCGACCACGCCGGCGAGGCGAAGCTCGGCAAGCTCCAGATCGGCACCACCAGGCGCGGCATCGGCCCGTGCTACGCCGACAAGGCGGCGCGGCTCGGGATTCGTGTTCAGGACCTGCTCGACGAGAAGATCCTCAAGAAGAAGATCGTCGCGGCGCTCGACCCCAAGCGGCTGTCGCTGCGCCCGTTCGAGAAGGACCCGCGACTCGACCTGCAGACGATCACCGAGGATTACCTGACCTACGGCCACCGCATGGCGAACTACATCGCGGACACGGTGCGCCTCGTCCACGAGCAGCTCGACGCCGGCCAGACGGTCGTGTTCGAGGGCGCCCAGGGCGCCCTGCTCGACATCGACCACGGCACGTATCCGTTCGTCACCTCGTCGAACCCGGTGGCGGGCGCGGCGTGCGTCGGCGCAGGCGTCGGGCCGAAGGACATCGACGAGGTGTGGGGGGTGATGAAGGCCTACGGAACGCGCGTCGGCGCGGGACCGTTCCCGACCGAGCTCGACGGCGACATCGCCGACGAGATTCGCGAGCGCGGGGGCGAGTACGGCACCACGACCGGTCGCGCGCGGCGAGTCGGGTGGCTCGACCTGGTCGCGCTCCGGTACGCCTGCCAGATCAACTCGCTGACCGCGCTCGCGGTGATGAAGCTCGACGTGCTCTCGGGGTTCGACCGGCTGTGCGTGTGCACGCGCTACCGCGGTCCCGAGGGCGCCGAGTTCGACAACTTCCCATACCACCAGACGATGCTCCACCACGTGACCGGCGAGTACGTCGACCTGCCCGGCTGGAGCGAGGACATCACCGACTGCCGCGAGGAGTCCGACCTGCCGCAGGCCGCCCGCGACTACCTGCAGTTCATCTCGGACTTCGTCGGCGTGCCGATCGCGCTCATCGGCGTCGGGCCCGCCCGCGACGAGGTCATCTGGACCGAGGCCGGCGCCGGGATGGCCGGCTCGGGGAACGCCGCCTCGGCCGCCGCCTGAGACGCGGGTCCGCGGGTGAGACGCGGGTCCCCGGCTTAGACGCGGGTCCCCGGCTTAGACGCGGGTCCCCGGCTTAGACGCGGGTCCAGCGACGCTCAGACCGGACGCGACGGGTGGCCCTCTCCGGGCCACGGCGACAGCACCAGCACCAGCCGCGCGTCGCTGACCGCCTGGATCGTGCGACGCTCGTTGGGCTCGAAGTGCGCGAGCAACCCCGCGCCGCCCTCGACCGAACCGTCGTCCTGGGAGATCTCGACCTCTCCGGCGACGACGACCAGATAGGTGCGCTCGTGAACCTGGTGGGACTGGAGCTGCTCCCCGGCGGGCAGTTGGATCGCGATCGCGCGCGACTCGGCGTCGGAGCGCAGCACCTGCGGATGGTGGGCCTCGATGTCAAGCTCGGTGACGTGCCAGGTCTCCATCCGGGCTCCTCTCTACGGGGGTGATCAGTGGTGGGTGGTGGGTGCGGGGCGGTGAGCGGGGGGTCGTGAAACGGCGCTGGCGCCTCACCGCGCGGACGCGTCGAGCGAGCGCTGAAGCGCCTCGAGGACGCGGACGACGCGCAGGCCGCTCGCGCCGTCCGAGCGCGGGCGGCGTCCCTCGCGCACGCACTCGACGAAGTGCTCGCATTCGATTCGCAGGGGCTCGACGTTCGGCACCTGGGGGGAGACGATGCCACCCGTCCTGGTGATGTACTCGCCGTAGCCGCGTGAGACCTGGTCGAACCCTTTGTCGAAGATGCTCAGCTTCCCCTCGAGCGCCATGTCGTCGAACGTCGCCATCCTACGCGAGCCGACGACCGTGAACCGCCGCTCCTTGTGCGGATCGAGCCAGGACATGTGCAGGTGGGCCGAGAGCCCGGACGGAAACCGCAGGAAGCAGAACACGACGTCCTCGACGCCGGGCTGCACATACGACTCGCCGCGCGCCAACACCTCCTCGGGCTCCTCGTCGGCGAGGTACAGCAAGACCGACACGTCGTGGGCGCCGAGGCTCCACAGCGCGTTCTCGTCGGACCGGAGCTTCCCGAGGTTGAGGCGGTTGCCGTAGATGTAGTAGATCTGCCCGAGCTCGCCGGACTCGGTCAGCTGCTTGAGCTGCTGGACGCCCGGGTGGTACTCGAGCAGGTGGCCCACCATCAGCACCCGCCCGTGCTGCTGCGCCGCCGCGACGGCCCGCTCGGCGTCCACTACGGACTGGGCCAGCGGCTTCTCGACGAAGCAGTGCTTGCCGGCCTCGAGCACGCGCACCGCGAGGTCGGCATGGGTCGGCACCGGGGTCGCGAGCGCGACCGCGTCGAGCGTTTCGTCGGCGAGCACCTCGCCCAGGTCGCCGGTGACCCGCGCCGACGGGAACCGCGCGGCGATGTGCTCGCGCGCATCAGCCGACGGGTCGCATACCCAGGCCAGCTCACAGCCCGAGATCTCGGCGAAGTTGCGGGCCAGGTTGGGGCCCCAGTAACCGAGCCCGACGACGGCGAGTCGGAGGGAACCACCGTTCACGGCGACCGTCGCCTCATCGGACCAGCAGTGTAAGAGCCGATACGACGCGCTCGCCGGCGCGGCCGTCGCCATAAAGCGGCGGGCGCTCGGGCGGCGGCTCGCGCTCGAGTGCGCGGAGCGCCGCGCCGGCGTCGAGGTCGACGAGCGCGTTCCAGCCCTGCTCGACGGTCTCGGTCCACTCGGTGCTCGGCCTCATCGTGATGCATGGCACCCCGGCGAGATACGCCTCCTTCTGGAGACCGCCGGAATCGGTCAGGACCGCGCGGGCGTTGCAGAGCAGCGCCGTGAGCTCGACATAGCCGAGCGGCGGGACCAGCAAGACGTTGTCCGAGCGCTCGAGCTGTTCGAGGAGGCCCGCGGCGGACAGGCGGTCGCGCGTGCGGGGGTGGAGCGCAAACACAACGGGCAGCGGCATCGCTTCGAGAACGTCGACGAGCCGCGCGAGGCGCTCCGGGTCATCGACGTTGCCCGCGCGATGCGCGGTGGCGAGGACGTACTCGCCGGTCGCGACGCCTCGCGCGGCCACCAGATCGGTCCGCTCCCGGGCGCGCGGCTGCATCTCGAGGGCGACGTCAACCATCACGTCTCCGACCAGCTCGACGGTCCCGCTCGCTTGTTCGCGCCGGAGGTTCTCGGCCGAGACCTCTGACGAGCAGAGCAGCAGCGAGGCCGCGTGGTCGGTCAGCACGCGATTGAGCTCTTCGGGCATCGAGCGGTCGAACGAGCGCATCCCCGCCTCGACGTGGGCGACCGGCACTCCGGCCTGGGCGCCCGCGAGCGCGCCGGCGAGCGTCGAGTTCGTGTCGCCGTAGACGAGCACGGCATCGGGCGCCTCCTCGGCGATCACCGGCTCGAGCGCGCTCAGCATACGCGCCGTCTGCGAGCTGTTCGACCCGAGCGCGATCCCGAGCTGGCGGTCGGGCGCCGGCAGGCCCAGTTCGGCGAAGAACACCGCCGAGAGATCGTCGTCGAAGTGCTGGCCGGTGTGGATCAGCAGCTCATCGTGGCGCTCGCGCAGCCGCGGCGAGACCGCCGCCGCCTTGATGAACTGGGGGCGGTTCCCGATCACCGTGAGGACCTTCATCGAGTGTCGGCGCCGAGGGTGGCCGTCTCGGCGTCCAGCTGCCGGCGAACCAGCGCCGCGACGGACTCGGCCGTCCTCGCCGTCACCGGGCCGGGCGCGTCGAACGTCCGGTCGTCGACCGCGGACACCGGCTGGACCTCGCGGGTCGTCGAGGCCAGGAACGCCTCGTCCGCTTCGAGCAGTTCGTCGAGCGAGCACGAGCGCTCGGCGGCGTCCGTCGCCTCGATCACGATCGTGCGGGTGATCGAGGCGAGGATGTGTTCGTCGAGCGGCGGCGTCAGCAGGTCGCCGTCCTTGACGTAGAAGATCGAGCTCGTCGGCGCCTCGAGCACGCGACCATGAGGGGTGACGAGCAGCGCCTCGTCGAAGCCGCGCTCGCGGGCGAGGCGGCTCGCGAGCATGTTCGCGCCGTACGACAGGGACTTGATGCCATCGAGAATCCGCGTCGGCGCGTACGTCACCGAAGCCAGCCTGACGTGCTCTGCGGTCTGCACCATCGGCTCGGTCAGGAGCAGGCGCCGCCCGCCGCGCGTGACGACGATCCGCAGTAGCTCGTGTTCGGGCCCCGCCCCGGCCTGCGCGAGCAGGCGCCAGGCGTCCGCCCTCACGGCCTCGACATCGAGCGGCAGCCGGAGGTTCGCGGCCGACCGCTCGAGCCGGGCCAGGTGGCGGTCGAGCGCGAACGGCCGCCCGTCGTAGACACGGATGACCTCGAACACTCCGTCGCCGCGAATCAGGCCCTCGTCCGTCGCGGGGATCGTCGCCTCGGAGGCGAGCATCACCGCTCCGTCGAGGGACGCGAGAGAGCCGGGCGAACTAGCCTGCATCGCCGTTCCGCGACCAGACTTCCGCGAGGCGCACGACGACCGCCGCGGCGGCCGCCATGTCCTGCACCGAGGCCCACTCGCGCACCGAGTGATACTCGTGTCCTCCGGTGAAGATGTTCGGGGTCGGGAGGCCCATCTCGCTCAGCCGAGAGCCGTCCGTTCCGCCCCGGATCGGACGCCGGATCGGTTCGATGCCCTCCGCGCGAATCGCAGCTTCGGCCGCATTGGTGACGTTCGGCACCTCGTCCAGGAAGCGCCGCATGTTGCGGTACTGCTCGCGTACGGTGAACTCCAGGCGAGCTCGCGGTTCGGTCGCCATGACCTGCTTCGCGGTCTGCTCGAGGAGGGCCACGTGGCGCTCGAGCTGGTCGTCGTCGAAGTCGCGCAGGATGAACCGCGCCTCGGCCTTGGCGGCGGTGCCGGTCACCTCATGCGGATGGATGAACCCCTCGCGATCGCCGGTCGTCTCCGGCGTCAGCGTGTCCGAGGGAAGGGCCGCCACGATCTGCGCCACCAGTCTGAGCGCGTTGACGAGCTTGCCGGTCGCCTGGCCCGGATGAACCTCGATCCCGCGCACGGTCACGATCGCCGACATCGCGCTGAACGTCTCGTCCTGGAGCTCGCCGATCTCCGAGCCGTCGAGCGTGTACGCACACAGCGCGCCGAAGCGCGGGATGTCGAACAGTGTCGCGCCCTCGCCGATCTCCTCGTCGGGCGTGAACGCCACCCGGAGCGTCGGCCGCGGCAGCTCCGGATGCGCCGCCAGGTGCGCGACCGCGGCCATGATCTCGGCCACGCCCGCCTTGTCGTCGGCCCCGAGCAGGGTGTCGCCGCTGCTGGTGACGAGGTCATGCCCAATCTTGTCCGTCAGCTCCGGCATCGAGGCCGGGTCGAGGACGGTGCCCTCGCGCGGGAGCTCGAGCACGCCGCCGTCGTAGGAGCGGTGGACGATCGGCTCGACGCCCTGACCGGGCGCGTCGGGGCTGGTGTCCATGTGGGCGATCAGGCCGATCGTGCCGCCGCCGCCGCTGCCGCTGGCGTTGCCGGGGAGCGTTCCGAGCACGTAGCCGTTCTCGTCGAGTTGCACATCGCTCAGGCCCGCGTCCCGCAGCTCCGCGACGAGCACCCGCGCGAGCTCGAGCTGGCCCGGCGTGCTCGGGGATGACGTGCGATCGCGGCGCGACTGTGTGTCGATCCGCACATATCTCTCGAACCGGGCAAGGACGTCGGAAGCGAGCGCCTCGGCCAGCGGCGAGGTGTAAGAAGCCGCCATTACGGTGAGTATCGCAACGTGTGGGTGGAGAGGGCTGGCCCCCGGGTAAGGAGTGACTCGGGGTTGTTCGCAGCGGCAGGTCGTCATTGACCCGCCGCGGTGGCGAAAAGCCAGTCGAATCGACTACCAACACGAGGAGACGAGATACCGATGGCAACCCAGACTCCAATCCAACGCCAGGCCGCCGCAAAGCGAGCCGCGGCGACGCGTAAGCGAAACGCCGCCAAGCGCAGCGCGACCGCGACGAAGGCGTCCGGCCGCCGCACGCGCGGAGCCGCGTCCGGCGCGGCGCGGAACGCGCGCAGCAATGCGCGGACGACGGCGCGCACGGCCGGGGCGACCACCGCGAGCGCTGCCGGTACGGCGATGAAGGCCGCCGACGCCGCCGGCACGCGACTCGGCGCCGCCGCTCGCAACGCGCAGCGCGCCGTGCTGATCCCCGTCGGGGCGCTGGCCGCCGCCGGCGAGGCGGTCCGGCGGGCCGCGGAGACCTACACGGACCCTCGACGCCGCGCACGCCAGTTCGATCGATTCGAACGGCGGGGAGCGAAGGCCCTCGTGTGGGGCCGGCGCAGCGTCGCCCACCGCACGCGCTGACCCAACCGGCCCGACCAAGCATCCACATCACCGGGGTCCCGACAAATGGAGCTCGCAGCGGCGATCTTGCGGCACCGAAGCCGGTTTTCTGTGCTAAAAGAGGTCGGTCTGCGAAA
>Ga0335072_10008246_pt1 | contig 15115 bp, 10 predicted proteins | sample Lox_Sample_21_FD_206725 | JGI IMG/M metagenome (GOLD analysis project Ga0335072, IMG submission 206725) | Soil microbial communities from Loxahatchee National Wildlife Refuge, Florida, United States - Lox_Sample_2.1 | ecosystem: Environmental > Terrestrial > Soil > Wetlands | place: USA... | reverse complement strand
AAGCGGCGGTCGCCGGTGGATTGTCGTTCGCCTCCGCCTTCGTGGTCGCCCGACTGGTGGGGCCCAGCGAGTTCGGCATCGGCACCGCTGCGGTGGCCCTGCATGTCATGCTCTGGGTCAGCGTGAATGCGTTGTTCGCCGACGCCTTGGTGCAGCGTATGGCGCTGGACGACGCGGTGACGGCGAGTGCTTTCTGGGCCTCCGTCGGCGTCGGCGCTGCGTGTGCCCTGATCCAGGCCGGCGCCGGTCCGCTGCTCGCCAGAAGCCTGGTCGATGCCCGTCTTGTCCCGATGTGTCTCTTGCTCGCCCTGCCGCTGCCGCTGGTGGGCGCGGGCGGGGTCGGCCAAGGGGTGTTGACGCGCCGCCGTGCTTATCGGGCACTCGCCGGGCGAGCGATCGTGGGTCAAGGTCTCGGCACATTGGCCGGCATTGGGGCAGCGTTGGATCATGCCGGTGCCTGGTCGCCGGTTGTGCAGCAGTTTGTCACATCCACCGCCGGGGCAGCGACACTGGTGGCTCGCATGGGTTGGCGGCCGGCGTTGCGCTGCCATTGGCCATCCATCCGAGGCTTGTTGCACGTTGCTCTGCCGTTGACCGCCAACACCCTTATGCTTACTGCGCGGTATCGATTGTTCGCCTTGATGTTAGGCGGCACGGCGGGCGCCACCGCGCTGGGCGAGACACACATGGCGTTCCGTCTGGTCGATACGGTACGCGAGCTGTGCTCTACCGCGCTCTGGCGGCTGATGCTGCCGGTTCTGGCGGGGCTACAGCATGACGAGGCGGCCCTGCGCGCTGCCGTGGACCGGCTGGTACGCCAAAGCACTGCGGCGACGTTGCCTTTGTGCGGCGGCATGGCGCTGTGCCTGCCGCCGCTGGTCAGACACGTGCTGGGGCCGTCCTGGACCGCTGCCAGCCAGGCAACGGAGCCGCTGATCGCTTTAATGGCGGTATTGTTCATGATGTTTCCGGCCGGCGTCGCGGTGGTGGCTCGCGGTCAGACCGCTCGCGCACTGGCCGGCCATGTCGCTTGCCTGGTTCTCACGCTGGCCGGTGTGACATTGCTGCGACCCGAGACCGCATCCCAGGCGGTACTGGTGTGGTGTGGTGCTCAGGCTTTGGCAGCGCCCTATCTGCTGTGGGTCAACGGACGCGCGATCGGCACCGGTCCGCTACGGCCGCTGCGTGGCGGCATCGCGATCGCCGTCGTTACGCTGGTGGCAATGGGGGCAGCAGTCCTGACGCCGGTGGATCTCGGATTCGGAGCGCGCTCGCTGCTGCAATTTGCGCTGCGGACAGCCGTGCCGTGATCACACCAGCAGCGGCATAGCGCCTCCAAATGCAAGGAATGCCGCGACGAACGACCACTCACCCGGTCCGACCTTGTCGCGGGCGTGCCGCATTCGCCAGATCGTGGCGCCGCTGTACCACCCGCCGCTCGTAACTTGCCCGGTTCGGCGCCTCCCGGTGGCTTGGCCAGACTGTCTCACCAGAAACGATCGGTCGTGGTCCGGCATCTGCGCACGACCAAATTGTTTGGACCGCGACGGCGCGCGATCGCCATGGGAAGATGGCCGGCTCAAGGCCGGCCATGACGCGACAAAGTGGTGCCCGCGCCGCTGTGCCCGGCGGCCGCCATTGAAATCGCCATCACGGCGCCGGCGGGGCTGGTCGGCACCCCTACCGGCCGACGCGTTGCCGACCGGCGTGCTACTGCTTCGGCGCGCCGGCTGGAGCGGGAGCGGCGGGAACGCCAGCGGCTGGAGCGGGAGCGGTGGGAGCGCCAGCGGCTGGAGCAGGGGCGGCGGGCGCAGGGGCGGCGGGCGCACCTGCGGCCGGGGTCTTGCCGGCGCCGGGGGTCTGCGGTGTCACAGCGGCGCCGCCGCCGGTCGGCGAGGTTGCGGCGGGCGTCGCCTTGGCGGCCGGCTCGGGCGCGGGCAGCGCCTCGGGATGCGGTGAGAGCGTGCGCAGATAGGCGATCACGTCGGCCCGTTGCTGATTGTTCTTGATGCCGGTGAAGGTCATGCGGGTGCCGGGCGCATAAGTCTGCGGGTCGTCCAGCCAGTGGTTCAGAGCGTCATAGGTCCAGGGCTGGCCTTTGAACTTTTCCAGCGCGGGGGAGTACTCGAATCCAGCCTCGTGGTCATGCGGGGCGCCGAGGATGTTGTAGAGGTTCGGTCCGACGATCGGCTTGCCGCCCTGGTTGAAGGAATGGCACGCGGTGCAGACGGTGTGCACGAACTTGTCGCCGGCTCCGACGTCGGCCTTCGCCAGCAGCGGGGCAACCGGCGGCAACTCGACCGGCTTCGGGGCGGCGGTGCCGGATGACTCGGCGGGAACGCCCTTGATGTCCAGTACCGACTTTGTCAGCTCATGCTCGGACACCAGGTTGTCGGCGACCAGACCGGTGAGAAAGAAGATGATGCCGGCGACCAGGACTGCGGCAATCCCCTTGTTGACTTCCATGCTATCCATGCGGCCCGGATTCCCCCCTCGATCGGCGACGCGACGCAAAAGGACCCGCCGGCCGCCGTTGCGTGGGACCGATCTCGTCCATAAGCTGCGGTCACCATAGGGAAACGACCCTGCCCCTTCAACCCGCCTTGATCTCTTGAACCCTATTGTCGTCATCCCGGCACGGCTCGCCTCGACCCGTCTGCCGAACAAGCCGCTGGCCGCTATAAACGGCCGGCCGATGATCGTGCATATGCTGGAGCTGGGGCGGGCGGCGGACCTCGGTCCCGTTGCGGTCGCTTGCGGCGATGCGGCGATCGCCGAAGCGGTCCGTGCGGCCGGCGGACGTGCCGTGCTGACCGACCCGGCGCTGCCTTCGGGGTCCGACCGCGTGTTTGCCGCACTGGCCGAGCTGGATCCTGAGGGCCGGCATGACGTGGTGGTCAACTTGCAGGGGGATTTCCCGACGCTTTCCGCGGAGCAATTGCGGATGGCCGTGGCGCCATTGGCCGATCCTGGAATCGATATCGGCACGCTGGTGGTGCCCATCGTGTCGGAGGCGGAGGCCAACACCGCATCTTTCGTGAAGGCGGCCTGCGCTTTTGGCGAGGGGCAGATGGTGGCGCCGGCGCTGTATTTCTCGCGGCAGCCGATTCCCTGGGGGGAGGGGCCGCGCTGGCATCATGTCGGCATCTATGCGTATCGCCACGCGGCGCTGACCCGGTATGTCGCGCTGCCGCCGTCCCCGCTGGAGCTGCGGGAGAACCTTGAGCAATTGCGGGCATTGGAGGCAGGCATGCGCATCGGCTGCGCGCGGATCGACCACGGACCCTTCGGGGTGGATACGCCGGAGGATCTGGAACGGGCGCGTCGCCTGCTGGCTCCGGCGGGGCGGGCATGAGTGGGGTGATCGCGTTCCAGGGCCAGCCGGGCGCCTATTCCGACCTGGCCTGCCGCACGGCCTATCCGGATTTGAAAACGCTGCCCTGCGAGTCGTTCGAGACGGCGATGGAGGCGGTGCGCGACGGTACCGCCGATTTGGGCATGTTACCATGTGAGAACAGTTTGGCCGGGCGGGTGCCTGATATCCATCACCTGCTGCCCGGATCGGGATTGTTCGTGATCGGCGAGCATTTCCAGCGGGTGGAGCATTGCTTGCTGGCGGTGCGGGGCGCGACGTTGCCGGATCTGAAGCGGGCGCATTCGCACACCGTGGCGCTGGGGCAGGTGCGGCATAGCCTGCGCTCTCTGGGGCTGACGCCGGTGGTGCAGGCGGATACCGCCGGCGCGGCCCAACTTGTCGCTGAATGGGGACGCAAGGAGGAGGCGGCGATTGCGTCGTCGCTGGCGGCCGAGATTTATGGCCTGCAGGTCCTGCGGGAGAACATCGAGGACGCGGCGCACAACACGACCCGCTTCTATGTGATGGCGCGCAAGCCGGTGGGGCGCGATCCGGCGGCGTCACACCTGATGACGACGTTCGTGTTCCGGGTGAGGAACGTGCCGGCGGCGCTGTACAAGGCGCTGGGCGGGTTCGCCACCAACGGCGTGAACATGACGAAGTTGGAAAGTTATATGATCGGCGGCGAGTTCGTCGCGACGCAGTTCCTGTGCGATGCCGATGGTCATCCGGAGCAACCGGCGCTGCGGCGGGCATTGGAGGAACTGACGTTCTTTTCTTCGGAAGTGCGGGTGCTGGGGGTGTATCCGGCCGCGCCGTTCCGGCTGGCGCAGCGCGGGGCGGAGTAGGGCGGGTCTGGATTTGGCGGGACCCCGTGTGCCGGCCTGGCCGGTGCCGGTGGGGGAGTCTCGTGCGCGTCTCAGTTCGCGTGCGATGAGACGGGGTTTGTGCGGTTACGTGGCGTGTCGGTGGGGGTGAGCGTCGGGACATGCCGCACATGCGGTGCGGGTGGTGGGGAAGACAGGGATTCAGCCGCGGATGCACGCCGATGAACGCAGATAGGGTGGCGGCCGGCATGTTCGGCTGGGGCACCGTCTGCCGGTCTGTCGTGCGTTGCTGTGGTCGGGCGGCATCCCTGGCTATCTGCATGCGTCTACTGGCCATTTGCGCGAGGCGCTCTTGCTGGTCCGCGCACTGCGAGGCGGGGGAGACGGGTGCTGCTGGTGATACGGTCTGCCGCGGCGCAATGGCGGCGGCACGAATCAGGACGGCGGGACTGGCAGTGCTCCGGTCCCGGGCGGTTAGTCGGTCTGATTGGGGTCGTCAGGCGGCGCGTTGCAACGCCGCTGCGCGTTGGGGTGGGCCTGTGGCCGCGGGCGTAACGGCAGCATGTCTGTGCAGTGGCGGAACATGTATGCGCGGTCGCGCTGACGCAGGCCCGGGGCGGAACAACGCGATTCGCGGCTTGCCGCTGTTGCGTCCCGGTGCCGGGCGCGGGTACGGAATTGGACTGCGATTTATTGGTTCCGGATGTGGGTCTTCCTCGGCTTGCTGGGGCGGCGGCTCCGGCTCGGGCAGCGTGGCGTCGAGGGTCTCCGCCGCCGCGCCGTCCTGATAGGAGGCGATGGCGTCCACCATCGTGTCCCAGAACTCGTTGGTGCACATGATGGCGACAATGCCGAGATCGCGGCGGATGTCCGCAATGGTGCGGCCGATCGGACGGGCGCGGACTTCGGCCTCGATTTGCTCTGCCGTGACCAGGTTGTTCGGATCGACTGAGGTGTCGTACTGGGTGCGCTCGGCGGTCAGGCGCGCGACCTGGGCGGGGAATGGTTCATCGCAGGGGTGGGGGTTGGCGTGCGCGGCGGGAGCGGGGTGCGTGGCGGGCGGTGTTGCCGCCACGTCGTGGCCAGTCGCGGCGCGCCCGAGCAATAGCGATTCGAGTGCGGCGGCGCGCAGGACCCCGCGGTGGATGTGAGCAAGGATAACGGGCAGCTTGCTGGTCGCGAACACGGCAGAGAAGAGCCGGAAATCGCGCGCGGCCGCGGAACGCTCGATGATGGCAGGGAAACGGCGGCCACAGTCGAGCAGGAGGCGAAAGATATAAAGCAGGCGCGCGAGATTTTCGGGCATGGCGGGGCCGACCCGATCTGCATCGGGAGCGCAGGCGCCGGCCGGAGCGGAGAGCGTGTTGCTGATCATGGCGGTGCGGTTGCTGTCGTAGCCTTTCGTCTGGGCGTTGCAAAAACGGCGGGGAGGATACGGCGGCCGGATTGGGATGTCAATGAAAAAAACATCGTTTGGTAAGAATGATTGACTGTCCGTGCGGCGGCGGCCGGGACAGGCGGAAGCGGCTGGCTGCGGCGGAGGCGGCGGGACTTCGGAGATCGACTATTGGGGCAAGGACGAGCGGTACTGATTGCTCGCCGGGTGGGGGCGGTGACCAATAGCCACTAACTTGCCGTACTGCCTGATAAAGCCTTCGCATTCGGTGTGAATATCAGGCAGTCAAATCACCGACTTACCGCGGCGGCTGCCATGGTGTCATTGCGGGGTGCGCAGCGACGAAGCAATCGCCCTTGCTGGCGAACCGCTCTATCGCGGCTCACTGTGTTGGAGATTGCTTCGTCGCTGCGCGCCCCGCAATGACATGTTGAGGTGGCGCGCCGCTTGACCGAGGTTGCTTCGTCGCTGCGCGCCTTGCAATGACATATAAGCGCCGGGTTATTCCCCCGATAGCTCCCGGCGCCTGCGGTCCAGTTCCTCGCTGTAGCGCCGCAGCGCGTATTGCTCTGTGAGAAGGCCGATCACCTGCTTCGTCTCGGGACCGTCCACCACGGCGAGCACGTCGCTTTCGGCGTTTTCGAACATCGCCACCGCTTCCTTGATCGTCATCTGCGGCAGCAGCATTGCATCCGTGTGGTGCGTGATGTCGCCGACCGTGTGCTCGTCCTGCGCGTCCGCGTGCGCCTCGGGCGGGAACGCGATACCGGTGTAACGATCGGCATTGTCCAGCACCACCACGCGTTGCGTGGAGCCCAGCGGGAAATCGCGCTTGAACGCCGGCAGCGGCGTGGCGGCGCGCACCGTGCGCACCTCGCGGCGCATCATTCGCCCGACGGTCAGGTTGCGCATCCAGCCGATATCCACGGCACTGCGGATCACCTCGCCGCGCAGGTGGAAACGCCAGGTCGCGAAGGAGTAGCCGAAGGTGCGCCGCACGGTCAGCGACGAGACGATGCAGGCGGCCAGCACCGCAATGGTGAGTGGCAGGCTGCCGGTGCTTTCCAGTGTCAGGAACCCCATCGTCAGCGGCCCGCCGATGATGGCCACGGCCAAACCGCTCATGCCGACCAGAGAGCACAGGACCGAAGGCACGGCGTGTGCCGTGCTGACGATCGCCAGCACGCCGCCGAATGTCTTGCCCAGCACTGCGCCCAGGAACAAGGACGCAAAGAACAAGCCGCCGCGGAAGCCGGAACCGATGGAGATGGCCGACGCGGCGGACTTCAGCACCACCAGCATTGCGACGAAGGTCAGCGGATAGGGTGTCTCGATGACGGCCCGCAGGTCGCCGTGGCCTGACGACAATACTGCCGGGGTGACCAACCCGAGCGAGCCGACTGCGAGGCCGCCGACCGCCGGGCGCAGCCAGATCGGTACGCCACTGCGGCGGAACAACTCCTCGGTGAGGGTGACGCCGCGCATGATGGCGATGCCCACCAGTGCGCAAATCATCCCCAGCGCCAGGATAGGGATGTAGTCGAGAGCCTCCACCGCTCTGGGCGCCTGGACGGATAATTCGAAAATGTGGCTGCCCAGCGCGTGCACGACCGACACCGCGACGATGGCGGAGACCGCGACCGGGGCGAATGTCGCCAGCGTGTAGGTGCCGATGACGAGTTCGAAGCCGTAGAACGCGCCGGTCAGCGGTGCGTTGAAGGCGCCGGCGATGGCGCCCGCGGCACCGCAGCCGACCAGCAGGCGCATGTCGCTGCGCCGCACGCGGAACATGCGGCCGAGGCGGGAGGCGATGGCAGATCCCATCTGGGTGTAGCCGGCCTCCAGCCCGATGGAAGCGCCGACGCCGTTGGACATGATGGTCTGCAGCATCACGACCACGCTGTCGGTGAGCGACATGCGGCCACCGTACAGCGCGTTGGCCTCGATCGGGTCCACGGCGCGGCGCTGGCGGTACAGGGCGATTCCCAGGCCGAACAAGCCCAGCACGAGTCCGCCGAAAGAAGGCACCAGCACCGTGCGGTAGGCGTCCAGCGATGGCATGGCGCTGAGCCGCATATTGTATGGGATGCCGAACAGGAACTGGTGGCAGAGTTGCGCTGCCTCGGTCATGCCGCAGTCGATCAGGCCGGCGCCGCAGCCCACGAAGGCGGACAGGGCGACCAGCCAGATTTCATCGGCGCGCACGAGTGCGCGCAGGGTTTGCGGCGCGTGCAGTACCGCTTCACCCAAGTGCCGCCGCGGGCGGTGGGCCGGGACGTGGGGTATGTCGCGTCGAGCGGACGCACCACTCTCGGCGAGCGGGCGATCGGATGTGCCCGCAATAGTTGAATCGCCTGAGAGAGCAGACATACGCGTCGTCCGGAAACAGAATTTAAAGTCGGTAATCTTTTGGAACGGCGCAATACAGCATTCAACCGAAACTTTGCTGATTTCCCCCTGGCCGGGATAAAAAGTCAATTCTGGCCCGTGGAAGCCTGAGGCGCGTGAACCGGCGTTACGGTGCGATGCCGCGTTCGGCCTTGGTGGCGGCGAGGTCGTCCTCGATGAAGGCGCGCACCACATCGGCAAGCGGCTCGTGGGCACTGAAACCGAGGGTACGGGCGCGCAGCGGCTCGAAGGCGGGTGGCCAGGTGCCGACGATGGCAGCGATGGCTGGGTCCTCGATGCGGCGTATCAGCGCGGAAGCGCCCGGCTGCACCTGGTCCAGCGCCTGCAGGAGGTGGGCGATTGTGGTGCTGATGCCGGGCGGGTTGACGCTGCGGTCCAGCCTCATCGGTGAGGTGTCCAGCACGGCGGCGTGCAGCAGCCAGTCGATGGCGCGGCGCGGGCTGGCGACCCAGGCGGCGAAGTCGTCGGGCACGGGCAGGTCGGTTTCCAGCCCGAGCAGGGGCTCGCGGACAATGGCGGAGAAAAATGAGGACGCGGCGCGGTTGGGGCGGCCTGGGCGGACGATGATGGTGGGTAGCCGTAGCGTGACGGCGTCGAGGAAGCCGCGACGGGAGGCGTCGGCGAGGATCAGCTCGGCGGCGGCCTTCTGGGCGCCGTAGCTATTGCCGGGGAGCTGGCGGGCGTCATCGGACAGCACGGAGTTCTGGGTGCCGCTGAAGCTGGCGACGGAACTGGTGAAAACCACGCGCGGCGGCTTGCCGCCGGCGGCGGTGAGACGGCGGCAGGCGTCCACCACCGCGTCGGTGCCGCGCAGGTTGACGCGGCGGCCGAGGTCGTAGTCGGCCTCGGCCTGGGCGCTGACCACCGCAGCCAGGTGGCACACCACGTCGGTGCCCGGTGGGATGGCTTGCTCCGGCAGGTCAACGATGTCGCCGCCCAGTGCTGTGATGGGGAAGCGGGCGCTTGCCGGCTTCGGCGGGGCGGCGAGGTCGAACAAGGTGAGCTTGGTGATTGGGTCGGCGCCCAGGTTGCCGTCGGCGGCGAGACGGGCGGCGAGCTTGCGGCCGAGAAAACCGCCGCCGCCCAGGATGGTGATGTGCATCGGGCCTGATCCTCCGGATGGATCGCGGGAACATGGCTCGGCGAAGCACCGTGACCAAGGCCGGGCTTGCTGGCCTGTCCGTGCCGGCGGCAGGCGTGGCGGGACCGGCCCGCGGTGCGAATTGCAGAAGCGCAACATGTCATTGCGCGTTGCCACCGGCCGGACGGGCCGACGCGCGGCTGCATGAAAATGCGGCGCGCCACAGGTTTTTCGTCATGGCCGGGCTTGACCCGGCCATCGACGCCGTATCGATCGGGACGCATTCGGACGGTCCGGAGGCTTGCCGGAACGAGGTTGCTTCGTTGCTACGTTCCTCGCGATGACACGGGGCTCACAATGACACCGGGAACGTGACCAGCGCTTACGAGGCGGTGGCCACCTCAGCCACGTACTGCGCCAGGGCCAGCGATGCAGTCAGCCCCGGCGATTCGATTCCGAACAAATTGATCAGGCCGGGGACGCCGTGCTGCTGCGGGCCCTGCACGACGAAATCCTGCGCCGGTGCCCCGCGTGGCACGATCTTGGGGCGGATGCCGGCATAGCCCGGCTGCAAGGCGCCATCCTGCAACGCGGGCCAGTATTTGCGCACAGCCGCATAGAAACTGTCGGCGCGCGCGGGGTCGACGGTGTAGTCGATATCGTCGATCCACTGTACGTCGGGACCGAAGCGCGCCTGGCCGCCGAGATCGATTGTCAGATGCACGCCCAGTCCGCCCGGCACAGGCACCGGATAGATCAGCCGCGAAAATGGCGAGCGGCCGGAGAGGGTGAAGTAGTTGCCTTTGGCATAATACGCCGCCGGCACGTGATGTGGCGGCAAGCCTTCGATTTTGCTTGCCAGGAACGGCGCATGCAGGCCGGCGGAATTCACCAGCAAACGGCAGCGTAGACGCATCGGTTCGCTGCCGCCGACGGATAGCTCGATTCCGCCTTGCACGATTTGTGCACCGGTTACCGGGCTCAGGAACACGCAGGTCGCGCCGGCATTTTCCGCGTCACCTTGCAACGCGAGCATGTAGGCGTGGCTGTCGATGATGCCGGTGGCGGGGGAATGCAGCGCGCTGGTGCAGCGTAGGTTGGGTTCCATGGCGATCGCCTCGGCGGCGGTCAGCACGCGCATGCCTTCGACGCCGTTCGCCTCGGCGCGACGCTGGATGCCAGCGAGCAATGCGTCTTCCTCGGCGTTGGTGGCGGCGATCAGTTTGCCGCAGTTGCGGTGCGGCACGCCTGTCTCGCGGCAATACGCGTACAGCATGCGGCGCCCGGTGACGCAGAACCGTGCCATCAGGCTGTTGGCGGGATAGTAGATGCCGGCGTGAATCACCTCGCTGTTGCGCGAGGACGTTTCGGTGCCGATGCCGCTGGCGGCGTCCAGCACGATCACCTCGCGCCCGGCCAGCGCCAAGGTGCGCGCCACCGCAAGACCGATGACGCCGGCGCCCACCACGATGCATTCGACTTCGTCCACGTCGGTTTCCTTCGTTGCGGGCAGATAATATACGAGGCGGGCGGCGAGGGCACCAGTGATGCCGGGCATTCTACCAAGGTTACCACATTGGTGGCTGTTGGTTAACTTCTGCAGCGGCGATGAATGTCGTCGAGCCTGCGGCTCATGGCGGTTGACGTGCTTTGCACAGCGAAGCAGATTGCCGGACAGACGGCTGCGGTGCAGCGAAAAACAGGTTACACTTTAAGGAACGTTCATGTCGACCAGTGTAGACGGCGTCATCTCGGTTACCGTTTCCCGCAAGCGCTTTCTCATTTATTTCCTGCTTTTCACGATGACGCTGATCAACTATTTCGATCGCACGGTCCTGTCGATTGCGATGCCGATCCTGCGACATGTTTTCGTACTCACGCCGGTCGCCACCGGCTACCTGCTCTCGGCTTTCATATGGACCTACGCGCCGATGCAATTGCCGGCAGGGATGATCCTGGACCGCTGGGGAACACGCAAGACCGCCGCCATCTGTCTCACGTTCTGGTCTGCCGCGACCGCCTTGACCGCCGGTGCTTTCAGCTATGCGTTTTTGTTCATAACTCGCCTGATGTTGGGTGTCGGGGAATCGCCGACATTCCCGTTGGGTGCGCGTGCGGTGCGCGAATGGGCGCCGGTCAAGGAACGCGCTTACGCGATGTCGATCTTCGCGTCCGGGCCGGCGTTCGGCACTGCGGTTTGCTCCGTCATCATCGCGTGGTTGCTCGGCGTGGTCGGCTGGCGCATGGCATTCGTGCTGTCGGGGGCCATGGGTGGCGTTTGGGTGCTGGTGTGGCTTGCGTTCTTTCGTGATCCAGACCAGGCAAAATGGCTGCCGGAGCAGGAACGTCAGTTGATCTTGCGGGAACGCAGCCCGGGCGGCGCCACGTACACCCACGGCATGAAGCTGCGCGAATTGCTTAGCTACCAGACGATGTGGGGTCTGTTCTTGACACAGGGCTGCGTCAACTACACCCAGTATTTGTTCCTGACCTGGTTGCCGTCCTACCTGGTGCAAAGCCGCGGCATGAACATCCTGCATTCCGGTCTCGATACCGGCATCTGCTATTTTGGCGCGGCGCTGCTGACCATCATGTTCGGGCGCATCTGCGATGCAGTGCTGACACCGGAAGCGGTGAAGGCCGGCAAGCGTCGCTATGCGGTGGTGATCCTGGCGCTCGGCGCGGCGGTGATGTCGTTCGCCCCCTTCACGGAATCGCAGACGCTGCTGCTGATCCTGATCATGATCTCGCTGGCCTGCGTACAGAGTGTGTTTGTGAACACCTATTCACTGACCAACGACCTGCTGCATGCCGGCCGCAGCATCGGTACCGCGGTGGGCTGGGTGCAGCTGGGTGGCAACATCTTCGGCCTGGCCGCACCGATCTGCACCGGTTACATCGTCGCTGCCACAGGCAGCTTCAGCAGTGCATTCCTGCTGGCCGGCGTGCTGCTGGTCGCCGGAGCACTGATCATGCTGACCATGACACGGCGTCCGATCGGCGCTCTGGCGCAGGCTTAGCCAACGGCTTGCCGCGGGAGCCCGTACGCGGGTTCTGCGAAGCATTGTAGCGAGCTTTCATCCCGGCTGCTGCAAGTGCGATTTGCCGGGACGCAACATGCGCTCGACCGGGACATGCGGCACGGCTAGCATGATCGCGTCGAACCGGCGTTATCGGAACAAAGGTGTACCCGTGAGCGAAATCGCCACGCTTGAACCAACCGGCCAGGCTGCGGACCACGTCGATGTGCTGATCGTCGGCGCAGGGATTTCGGGCATCGGTGCGGCGTATCATCTCACCAAACAGTGTCCCGGCACAAGTTTCGTGATCCTTGAGTCGCAGGACCATTTCGGCGGTACCTGGTGGACGCACCGCTACCCCGGCATCCGGTCCGATAGCGACCTTTTCACGTTCGGCTACAGGTTCAAGCCATGGACCGGGGCGCCGATCGCGACCGGGCAGGAAATCCTCACCTATATGGGCGAGGTCATCGAAGAAAACGATCTCACGCGTCATATTCGCTACCATCACAAGATCACCGGCGCGCGCTGGTCGGGCGCCGACGCGCGATGGACGATCGAGGGCATCCGCACCGATACCAACCAGGCGGTCGTGATTTCGGCGAATTTCCTGCTGATGTGCCAGGGCTATTATCGGCATTCCGAGGGCTACACGCCGGATTGGGACGGTATGTCGGAGTACCGGGGCATCATCGTGCATCCGCAGACATGGCCCGAGGACCTGGATTACAAGGGCAAGACTGTCCTGCTGATCGGCTCCGGCGCCACCGCGGCGACGCTGATCCCGGCGATTGCGGCGGATTGCGGCCACATCACGATGCTGCAGCGTTCACCGACCTATTTCCGGATTGGCCGCAATGCGATCGAGCTGGCGGATGAACTGCGGCGATTGCAGATCGATCCGGCGTGGATTCACGAGATCGTCCGCAAGAAGATCCTGTTCGAGCAAGATGCGTTCACGCGGCGCACGTTCACCGAGCCGGAGACGGTGAAGCAGGAACTGATCGGTGCGGTGCAGGCCTTGCTGGGTCCCGGCTTCGACGTGGCGAGGCATTTCACGCCGCGCTATCGCCCGTGGCAGCAGCGTCTGGCCTACGTGCCCGATGCCGATCTGTTCCATGCGATCAGGTCGGGAAAGGCGTCGGTTGCTACAGGGGAAATCGAGAGGTTCACGGCAAAGGGCGTGCTGTTGAAGTCCGGCGAGACGTTGGAGGCCGACATCATCATCACCGCCACGGGATTCAATTTGAACGTGCTGGGCGACATCGCGTTCAGCATCGACGGCAAGACGCTGAATTTTGCCGATACGGTAACCTATCGCGGCATGATGTTCACCGGCGTTCCCAATATGGCGTGGGTGTTCGGCTATTTCCGGGCGAGCTGGACGCTGCGCGCGGATCTGGTGGCGGACTTCGTCTGCCGGCTGCTGAACCATATGAAGGCAAAGGGCGTGCGCAGTGTTGTGCCTGCGCTGCGTCCCGAGGATGCCGACATGAAACTGCTGGAGTGGATCGATCCGGAAAATTTCAATCCCGGCTACATGATACGCGGCATGCACCTGCTGCCGAAGCGCGGCGACAAGCCGGAGTGGCAGCATACACAGGATTACTGGTCCGAGAAAGACGTGCTGCCGGCGATCAACCTGGACGAGGCGGCGCTGGTGTACGCCTGACGCCCGTTATGTCAAAGCGAAGCGCAGCACCGATAGCGCGGCGATGACCCACGCCGCGGCGGCAATCTCGCGCCTCCGTCCAGCCGCCAGCTTCACGACGACATAGACGATGAAGCCAAGACCGATCCCGGTCGCGATAGAGAAAGTGAACGGGGTCGCCAGCGCGATGATCACCGCCGGCACCGTTTCGGTGGCATCAGCCCAGGCGATGTCGCGCAGTGCGCGCGCCATCAGGCAGGCGACGAATACCAATGCGGGCGCGGTGGCGTAGCCGGGGATCGCGGTCGCGACCGGCGCGAACAGCAGCGTGGCGAGGAAGAGCGCTGCGACCGTCAACGCGGTGAGGCCAGTGCGTCCGCCGGCTTCGATTCCCGCGGCGCTCTCGATGTAGCTGGTGGCGGTGCTGGTGCCGAGCATGGCGCCGATGATCGCGCCGCCGCTGTCGGCGAGAAGTGCTTCGCGAAGTTGCGACACGGTGCCGTCCGGGCGCATCAGGCCGGCGCGGTGCGTGGTGGCGATCAATGTGCCGGCGTTATCGAGCACGTCGACCAGGAAGAATGTTAGTACGACCTCCGGGATGCCGAGCGACAGGGCGCCACGGAGGTTCAGCTTCAGGAACGTGGGTGCAAGCGAGGGCGGCAGCGATACAATGCCGTGTAATTGCGTCAGGCCGAAGGGAATGCCAAGCACGGCGGTGATGATGATGCCGAGCAGGATGGCCGCGCGGATGCCGCGGGCGGACAGGCCTGCGATGAGGAGAAAGCCGAGGCAGGATAACAGGGTTGCGGGTTTATCGATGGGACCGAACTGGACCAGCGTGGCGGGGTCGCCAACCACCAGGCCCATTTCGTGCAGGCCGATCAGGCCCAGGAACAAGCCGATGCCGGCGCCGATTCCAAGTTTCAGCGACAGCGGGATGGCGTTGATCAGCCACTCGCGCACGCGCAGGATGCTGACGATCAGGAACAAGACGCCGGAGATGAAGACGGCACCGAGGGCGGTTTCCCAGGGTACGCCCATGCCTTTCACAACGGTGAAAGTGAAATAGGCGTTGAGACCCATGCCGGGGGCGAGGGCCAGCGGGAGGTTGGCCAGCAGGCCCATGGCGGCGGAACCGATTGCCGCGGCGATGCAGGTCGCGACGAAGGCGGCGCCATGGTCGATGCCCGCGGATGCGAGAATGCTGGGGTTCACGACGACGATGTAGGCCATTGTCAGGTAGGTGGTTAGGCCGGCGAGCAATTCGGTTCTGACGGACGTTCGGTTATCACGGAGACGGAACATGGGCGATCCGTGGTTGCGAACAGCGCGGGGCCATCGCTGTCATGATTGTTGTTGTGCGGAGCGCAGACTCA
>Ga0335072_10008245_pt1 | contig 15116 bp, 16 predicted proteins | sample Lox_Sample_21_FD_206725 | JGI IMG/M metagenome (GOLD analysis project Ga0335072, IMG submission 206725) | Soil microbial communities from Loxahatchee National Wildlife Refuge, Florida, United States - Lox_Sample_2.1 | ecosystem: Environmental > Terrestrial > Soil > Wetlands | place: USA... | reverse complement strand
AGTTCACGGGTCTTGTGCACCATCAGCGTGGCCTGTTGGTCTTCGCTCTTGACGGCGACGAAACGCATGTTTGGCCGAGACATCGCCTCGCAGATCGCCGCCGCATCCGCCGCGTCGTTCTTGCCGCGCTTGACATAGGGTTTCACGTAAATCGGAGGCGTGAGTTTCACCTCGTGGCCCATCGCGCGAAACCGCCGCGCCCAATAATGCGCCGAGCCGCAAGCCTCCATGCCGATCGCGCACGGCTCGACCTCGGCGAGGAATTTGACGATCCCCGAACGGCTCAGTCTGCGTTTCGTGGCGGAACAATCTTCGCTCTCCAGCGCGTGGACTTGAAAGTAATTCTTGGCAATGTCGACGCCAATTCGGATATATTTCATGGACGGCCTCCCTCTTGGTGGCGCTCGAGCGACCACCTTTCGGCACTTAGATGCGCCGTAGGCGGGGCCGTCCACATCATCAAGGGGAGCTTTTCTCGGCCTTTCGACGCCTTGGATGCCTGTGGTCTTTGCGTGCTCGCAGGCTTGATGGGGTAAGCTAATGCAGGGCCGGCAAGGTTGAAAACGCAGTCGGGGGCCAGGTACGCAATCCGCGCCGTAGTCTGCTCCCTCCCTCGGGCGTCGCTCCATGCGGAACCTCGATACGGCCTCCTGCGGCGGCAATCTTCCCTACGCCATAACGATCGAGAAGAGGAAAACGCCCAGAATGCTGCCGGGCTTGCCCGCAGCCGCGGCGTTCCTTGACCGGTGATGCGCGGTAGTAAGATTTCAGCCGGGTGGACGAACGCCGTCGAGTTCGGCCCGAGGCAGGAGGAACGGAAGAAGCCGCCCTTCAAGGCGGCGTCATGAGCTTCTGAGCAGCGCGAGAATGGCCGCCTCTTCGGTCGTGAGACCTGTCAGGTTTGACGCATAGCTGTCTTGCGTCGTTTCAAGGACGACGCCGCCTGTGAGATAGGCGTCCGCAATTGCGGGATGGATATAGGACTTGCGGCAGACAGCGGCCGTGTTCCCCAGAGCGGCCGCGACTTTCTTGACCGCGGCGCTCATTGAGCGCTTGGCCTGCGCCGCGCTCGTGAATGGATCGGAGGCCGAGAGAAACCGCGCCATCAGCACTGTCCCGGCCCACGTGCGAAAATCCTTGGCGGTGATGTCCTCGCCGGCGATCTCCTTGAGATAGGCGTTGACGTCGCCGGAAGTGATGGCCCGCAGCTCCTTGTCGTCGTCGAAATATTGCAGAAGATCCTGTCCGGGCAGTTCCTGGCAGGCTCGAATGATGCGCGCCACTCGCCTGTCGCGCAGCGCGAGCGACCATTGCTTGCCGCTCTTGCCTGTGAAGTGGAAACGAACTTGGGAGCCCTCGACCACGACATGCTCGGCTTTGAGGGTGGTGAGCCCGTAGCTCTGATTGTTGCGCGCATATTCGCCGTTGCCGACGCGGATCAGCGTCATCTCCAAGAGATGCACAACCGTCGCCAGAACCTTTTCGCGCGGCAGGCCACGCAGGCTCATGTGCTCGGCGACCTTCGCCCGGATCGTCGGCAGCGTCTCGGCGAACTCGACCAGGTGCTCATATTTCGACTGCTCTCGCGCCTCGCGGTAGTCGGCGTGATAACGATATTGCTTCCGTCCCCTGGCGTCGCGGCCGGTCGCCTGAATGTGCCCGTCAGCTGATGCGCAGATCCAGACATCGGTCCATGCCGGGGGGATGACGAGCGAGCGTATGCGTTTAAGGATGTCAGCGTCCGCGAGCCGCCTGCCTTTCGCGTCGAAATAGACAAAGCCCTTGGCCGCTCGCCTGCGGCGGATCGCCGGCGCGTCGTCGGACACGTAATGCAGACCGCGGAGCGTCGGCACGGCCACATCGAGGGAAATCTGAACCTCGGAATCGAGCATGGACGGGGGAACCTTGATTTTCCATCGGAACGCCAGCTAAGCGTCGTCTGTTCCCGTTCGAGGACCGCCGAACTTATTGAGCCAGCCGCTGCAGAACTCCAGCAAGGCTACAGCGAGCCGGGGTGATCATACTGGCGGAGCCCAGGGCAGGCGGCGCCGCCAGGCAACCGCTCGAGAGGAGCGCTAGCGCGCTAGCCAGTTGCCCGAGGGCGCGCGGTCGAGACACCCTGTCTCGCCGGCGAACCCGCCGAATCGCGCCGACGGATAACCTCGAAAAGGTCGACGTCGCTATGCTTCGCGAGGCCGAGCGCCAGATCACAAGGCGGTATGTGCTGACAGATCGCGACATCGTCGAGGCGTGCGCTAGGCGACCGAGCGCGCCTGAGGGTGCGCATCTACATCGAGCGGCAAAAACAGCTAATTGGCGAGATATCAAGCTCGGGCTTCGAAACGCCCACCCAATCATCGCTTCGGCAATATGAACCATTCGGCCCTCGTCGTGCGGGTGGCGACGCTACCGAGACCCCTCGGCGTAACCTTTCTCGGAGCACTCTCTTTCGCGTCGCCGCCTCGCGCCCGCGCCGTTGCGTTCATTTGATCATCGAAGGCCCACAGCCTGAAGATCAAGATCGCTGCCGGCGACGATGCGTGGAAGCCAAGCGGCCTTCGTGCACACGCCCGGTAGGCCTCGATAAATGGCTAGATAATCCCTCGCCATGCGCTCCGCCGTGAAACGGCGCTCGAAGTTTGCTCGAATGCCCGCACGGCTTAGCGTCTTTGCCTGCAAAACTGCGTCGACGGCCTGGTCGACGCTGTCAACGACGAAGCCCGAGACGCTATCGTCGATCACTTCGGGCGTCGATCCCGATCGGAACGCGATGATCGGCGTGCCGCAGGCCATCGCTTCGATCATGACGAGGCCAAACGGCTCCGGCCAGTCGATCGGAAACAAAAGGGCGCGGGCGTTGCCAAGAAAATCAGCCTTCCGATGCTCGTTGATTTCTCCGACAAACTCTACACTTTCATGCGCGGCGACCTTAGGCGCGATTGCTTCGGCCCAGTACGCTTGATCGACCCTGTCGATCTTGGCGGCAATCTTCAATGGCATCCCAGCGCGAAGAGCGATGTCGATCGCGCGGTCCGGTCGCTTCTCCGGAGAAATGCGACCGAGGAAAGCGAGGTAGCCGCCCTTAGGATCGGGACTGAACGGGAGAAGATCGCGAGGCAGTCCGTGCGGAACGTTGCCGGCCCAGTTGATATGAGGGGGCAGCGGTCGTCGCTGACGATTGGAAATCGAAACGAGTGGAACGTCTGGAAACGCCGAGTAGAACGGCTTCAAGTCGGGCAAGTCGAGGCGACCATGAAGCGTCGTAACCGTTCGGTGAGCGAAGTCGCGGACCAAGGGAAAATGCCAGCAGGGTTCGGTGTGGAAATGCAAAACGTCGAACTCATTGGCGCGACGACGCACCTCGTCGAGCATGATCATATGGTAGGGAAGCTGGTCCTTTACCGCAGGACTTAACCGAAGCGCGGTGTTCGAACAGCGCACCAATGCGGCGTGGGTCTTGGAATCGCCGCTGGCGAAAAGGGTCACCTCGTGACCCTGCGCCACCAACTCCTCCGTCAGGTAGGAAACGATGCGCTCGGTGCCTCCGTACCGGCGGGGCGGGCAGCTTTCGGCGAGCGGCGCGATTTGCGCAATTTTCATCAGAAAGAACTCCCTGAGAGTGAAGCGCCTAAAATCGACTGTGGGCGTCGCTGTGCGCTCATTCGGCGCTGTTTCTCCTTCAGGGACGAAGGCCTTTGCACCGTGCAGCGCGTATTGCGTCATCGCTGTCGCGATGACGCGATCGCGCAGCCGGCGGAAAAGCAGAACCCTTCCCTCCAGGTGCAGAACAACGATGTCGTGGGCCCTAGGTCGATAGCCGTCGACCGAGGCAGAACAACACTTAGGGGCGGAAGTTCGGTGTTCAATACGAATGGTAGAAAAAATTAGCACTCAAAAGTTAGAGCGCTTCCAACTCCGGAGGCTCGACAAGTAGCCAAAGCCGATCCCAGATCTGCTTCGCCTGCGTCGGCTGGCGACGGCTTGGGAGTAGAGGTGATAGCCTGAAAAAGGCGGACACCAGTCTGCAAGCACGCGAACCAGGCTCCCGCTTTCCAGGTCGTCGCGCACCTGTTCTTCCGGGGGATAGGCAAGACCGAATCCCGAACGCGCCGCCATGAGAATTAGTCCAGAGGTGCCGAAAACGAGCTGGCCTTCGACACCGACATTCATTTCACGCCCGGACTTTTCGAACTCCCCAGTTCACTGCGTCGTGGACTTCGCGCTGCGGGCAGCGTCGTCCGCGCCTTGGACCTGACCCGCGACCCGCCAAACACAAAGGAGGGGAGGCTCCGGAAAAGGGTGGAGGGCTTGTCGCCTATGGAACTTCCTTTGGGGACTTGGCGTTTCCCGGACTCAAGAGGAGAGAAAGACCATGGCTCGATACTCCAAGTCCGCGTCTACCGAAGTCAAGCGCGCAATGAAGCGCCGCAAGGCCGGCACGCTCAAGAGCGGCAGAAGCGGCAAGACCGTAAGAAGCAAAAAGCAGGCGATTGCGATCGGTCTTTCCGAGGCCCGCGCGAAAGGCAAAAAGGTACCGAGGAAGAAGTCTGCATGAGGGCGCGACTGGGCCCGCACGCGCGGGTAAGCGCCGAAACGAATTCTGGGGGCAAGCGCCATGATCCTTCTAGAAAATATCAAGCGCGTCGCCGAGAAGACTACGGGCTGGAGGCGGCCCGATGATCCGCAAGCCTTACTGCGCGAGCGCAAGCCGCAGATCCACCGTTTCACGGATGACGGCGTCATTCCCAATCATCCGAAGTGGCCGGTTATCATCTACAAGGGCGCGGTGCGACTGCCGCAGGGCCTCGACCCCGCGGCCGTGTTTGAAGAGCTGTTTGACAGCCGAGGCTGGGGAAGCTCGTGGCGGGACGGCATCTACGACTATGCCCACTATCATTCGCGCATCCATGAAGTCCTCGGCGTCGCGCGGGGCAGCGGTCGAGTGCGATTCGGAGGAAAAGAAGGACGCACCCTCACCCTCAAGGCAGGGGACGTAGTAATTCTTCCGGCCGGCACGGGGCACCAACGTCTCAATGCGAGCGACGATTTTCTGGTCGTCGGGGCCTATCCACCATCCGGCAGCTACGACGAATGCACGTCGCAAGAGGATCGCAAGAAGGCGCTTTCCGCGATTCCTACAGTCGCCCGCCCGCGAAAGGACCCAGTCTACGGCAAAGATGGCCCTCTGACGCGCCTCTGGCGCCAACCGAATCGTCGGCGACCCTGAAAATCGCGTGGACAAATATCGCCTGGACCGTTTCGCGTTGACGAGCGGGAGATTTGCTCCACGTCAACGATATGACGCCCCTCTACGCATCATCCGTCGCCGCGCGCTCCGAGAATTCGGGCAAGACCGACAATTCGCCTCCGCTGGCCGCCTCGCGCCTGGCGGCAGCGGCCGTCGGAACTAAAGACTGCCTGCGTTGTTTCTCCAACCATCATTCAAGGAGCAACCGGCCATGACGAGCGAAAAGAATCTTCGGGAACTGTTTAACGAGACACTTAAGGACATCTACTTCGCTGAGAAGAAAATTCTGAGCGCCCTTCCCAAGATGGCGAAGGCTGCACAGTCGCAAGCCTTGAAAGCCGCGTTCGACAAACACGAGGCCGAGACCAAGGAGCACGTCGCGCGGCTTGAGAAGGTGTTCGAGGAAATCGACGAAACGCCGCGCGGGAGGACCTGCGACGCGATCATGGGCATCATCGAGGAAGGCCAGGAAGTGATGAAAGAGTTCAAGGGCGCGCCCGCCCTGGACGCGGGTCTCCTCGCTGCGGCGCAGGCGGTCGAGCATTACGAGATCGCCCGGTACGGGACACTCAAGACGTGGGCTACAGAGCTCGGCTTGAACCAGGCGGTGGAGTTTCTGGAGACGACGCTCGGCGAAGAAAAGAAGACCGACGAATCGCTCACCAAGCTCGCGCAGAGCGAAGTCAATCAGCACGCCCAGGCCGCTTGACGGCAAGTCGAAGGAGACCGAAATTCATCCTGCCCGTGCGAGGATTGTCGCGGCGTCTGCTATCGGAATATCGGGTTTGGTAAAGCCGCATCAATATGTTGTGGCCTTCACCAAACATGCTGCATACTGCGCACCACGATGACCCGGTAGCCGATATCCCACCGCGTCCAACACCGTTGTTCGAACGCGAACATCGGTCTCAGATCCCGAGACGATCAGTGCGTCCGCCTCGCGTCAGCGCAGATGCTCGTTCAACGTGGCTTCTGAGAACGCGCAATAGCGTGTCTTGTCGATAAGCACCGCGGGTGGCAAGGCCCGCCAGCGGCATCAGCTCCAACAGCCGGGCATCGTGGCGCTCGCGGGTCGCGTCGCACCAGCGCGTGTACTAGCGCCGCTACAATGCCCGGCATTTTCTTGGGAAGCTCAGGCGGAATGAAGCGGGTGAAGACAGTTCTCTCGGGATCGCGGTTCGCGAGCGTCGCCGCGACCGGCGAGACCCTCACTTAGGGGGGCCGGCCAAAGACCTTCGAGAAAAGAATCCGCTGCACGTCACGCACAGATGGACGGTGCGCTCGGTTCAAGGGAGGCGGCAATAGCTGGTCACCCATGCCCTGCTCAGCCTTTCTACAGCCATCGCCTCACCTGCCATGCGAACACCGCGACGGCGAGCCACGAAGCCGCTGCGAGTAAGAGGGCCCATGCGGGAGACTGCACGATCATCAGCCAGATCACGAGGCCGAAAGCCGCTAGGCCGAAACTGCCAAGCGCCGCTCCCACAGCATCGAGCGCCGCGGCTTCCTTGCCACGCCGGGCTCCCGGCAGACCCGCTTTCTCCTTGCGTTCCCGGACATGCTTTTCGATCAAGGTGGCGCTCGCGGGAAAAATCGCGGGAAAGGCGAGAAACAGGCCGCCAATGACTGGCCCGAAGCGGGCCGCGACGAGGCCTGCGACTACAGTCATCGCCCCGCCGAGTGCAAATCTAACAAGATACTCATACCAGCGCGTCTGACGAAGGGCGGAAGGCTTGAACTGGGCGATCATGAGAGTTGGAACAGGACCGCGGATAGACCAAGCGCCACCGCGAACCAGACAACCAGAGCTAAGATCGTCGCGATCCACGAGGACAGCAAAAATTTCTTGAGCAACACGCACGTTGCCCAGCTGTACAGGGCGAGCGCGAAGGCCCCCACAATCATTGAGCGGCCTTCCATGGCCACGAACGGAGCGCCCTTTTGCGACAGGGTGATCAGAAGCGTCGCGAGGGCAATCGAGGGAGCAGCGCCGAACAAGCCCGCGAAGCTTTTAGGGCGCAAACTGTCGCCAAGCGTTGCGAACGCAGACACGGCGATCCCGCCGGCAAGGAACCGCAAGCCATATTCAAGCATTGTTACATCCTGGAACCATCTGACAACGGTTAGCCTATGGGGTCAGTTCGGCGCTTGCAGGCGCGCCGCCGCCCTCCACCTCCTTGGGACCTTCGCCATGCCGAACTTCATCAACCTGCCCTCGATCACAGAGGATGGCGACGTGTATGTCGTGGTGGAAACGCCCCGTGGGAGCAGAGCCAAGTTTGACTATGACCCGAAACTCGAAACCTTCATTCTCTCGAAATCGCTCCTTACCGGACTGACCTACCCCCATGACTGGGCTTCGTGCCGTCGACCAAAGGCGATGACGGCGATCCCCTGGATATCATGGTGATCCACGATGCAGCGACTTTCCCAGGCGTCGTCCTCACCTGTCGCAATCATCGGCATTTTGCAGATCGAACAAAAGAGCAAGAAGAAAGCCGAGCGGAACGACCGGCTGTTCGCCGTACCGCGTCGCTCGCACTCGGAGCAGGGCCGGCGCGATGTCCGGGAGCTCTCGAAGCCGATTCAGCAAGAGCTTGAGAAGTTTTTCATCGCAACTGACGAGCTTGAAGACAAAGAGTTGGAGATTTATCGGGTGGAAAGGCCCCAAGATCGCGATGAAGGGCGATCCAGGATAGCGCCAAGAATTTTTCGAAGGACAGTGGGTAGCCTGCATCAGGCCGAGAATATCAGGCCGCACACGCCGCCCCTACGCGGATTCCTGCCCCTGTTTCGCCCGCACGCAGCGACGCGAATACCGTGACCTCTTCCGCTCTAAGGTTTCGACTTCAGTTCGACGGTCACCCTGCTGGCTGAGGGATGGGCGGCAGTTCGCCAGGCTGTTTCCAAGACCCTGTTAAATAGGGCCTGGTCGCGGGTATGGCCCCGAAGGCTCCCCTACCGCACCTCTAGAATGACGGCCTCGCTGCCGGCGATCTCAACTGTTTCTCCGGGCCCGTGCGCCAGAACCGCCCGGGCGAGCGGCGACACGTAGGAGACCGTGCCGCGTGAAGGATCAGCCTCATCCTCGCCCACGATCCTGAAGCTCTGCTCGCGCCCGTCGTCTCTGCGCAAGGTAACCGTCATGCCGAAGGATGCCGTGCTTCTGTCATCGGAGGGTTTGACGACCTCCGCGCTCGCGCGCCGCGCCCTCCAATAACGCACTTCGCGCAAAGCGGCGGTGGCGGCTTCCCTGTCATCTTTATCCATTGCGGTGCGGTGCGCCGCCTCGAAACGACCGAGAACGGCCTCAATCGCCGCAAGCCCTGTTTCAGTCACGAAATTGCGGTGAGGCGATATCGGCCTGTCAGGAAGCTCGGCCTTGTCCTGCTCGACTTCCTTGACAAATGCGCGGCTCATTGTCGGCTACCGATATTGCGCTCGTGCTCGGTTGGACTTGATGGCATCGCTTCGTCCTTGATGAGCGAGCCTGTTGGTCGCGTCGCTCATTGTGCAAAGACAGTAGGAGACATGAGAACAAATTTAAAAGCGAAATTATGCGAGGAGACCAGCATAGCGCGGCAACTCAGTCCGCGCCGGACTTGCGTGACTTTTACCCTTGATCGACAGTAGGCTTTTGTCCCGGCCCGCTCACCGGCCCTGCGCTTTGTGCGCGTTCGGCCCGTTTGTTTATGTTTTCGGCGCCCGGAGGCGGCCTTATTGGACTCTGTAATCACAGCGCTCCTCAACCCCGCCTCGGCGGGGTTTTCCCTTGCTCCTGGCGTGGTCCGCTAGCTCCTTGCTGCGCCGATTGTGTCGGCCATGATCGCGCCGCGGCGCCCGAGCGGCTTTTCGTCGCCTACTGTCGAGTCGTGCGCGGTTTGATGCTCGATCTCCGCGTTAAGCTCGCCGCCAAGTAAGATGACGATGGCGGAGATCCACATCCACATCATCATGCCCACGGCGGCGCCGAGCGAGCCGTAGGTCGCGTTGTATGCGCCGAAATTTGCGATGTACCAGGAGAACAGGACGGAGCTGATCAGCCACCCTATGGCTGCGGCCACGCTCCCTACCGAAAGCCATTGCCAGCGCGCTTCGCGACGGCTTGGTCCATAGCGATAGATCACGGCCAGGGCTACCGTGCCGAGGACCAACAACAACGGCCAGCGCAGAACAACGATAGCAACGCTCAAGAAAGACGAAAGACCGATGGCGGAAAAGATGATTGGAGCGACTACTATGGCGGCGAGCGCAACCATGAGCGCGACGATGGCGGCAAAAGTAAAAAGAAGCGAGACAAGGTTCAGTTTCACGAAGCCTCGTTTCTCCTTCTCATCGTAGACGACATTGAGCGCGTCGATGATCGCCTTCATTCCGGCGTTGGCGCTCCAGAGGGCGACGGCGAGTCCCGTTATGAAGCCGAGGCCGAGGTTTGTATCGCTCTTTGCGGTGAGCCGCGTGATTTGCTCGTGGAGAATTTCGACCGCACCGCTGGGAAGAATGCCAGCGGCAAGCGAGAGGTGAGCATCAATGGTCGAGGCGTCAGCGATCAATCCGTAGAGCGAGACGAACGCCGCAACGGCGGGAAAGATGGCCAACAACGAATAGAACACGACCCCGGCCGCGACCGCGAGCAAGCGATTATCATTCACGCTCGCATAAACGCGCCAGAGGATGTCTCTCCAACCTCTCCAAGGAATGCGCCACGGTGCCGTTGCGCGCCGTCCCCTACCCGGCTCCTCCGCTCGGCGCAGCTGGGCGGAAATCGGCTGGTCGTTCTCAAAGTGCTCTCTCGGTCTTTTGTCGAGATCGGCCTGTGTCTCCGGACGAGAGTCACTCGGGATGTCTCTACTCTGGTCAGGCGGTGGGTAAATTTTCGGATAAAGTTTGCGACCTGTCTCGTGGCCCGCGCCAGCGCGCGTTCGCTCGCCCTCTCTACGGCGCGTGGCGGCGATTGCGACGAGAGCGCCATAGACCAAAAGCGGCCATATGCTTCGACGTTCGGCCATTTCCCTTCCGCCAAAAAAAGGACCGCGGACTGCGCGCACAAAACCCGCTGGTCCAAAACTAAATCCTGAAGGAACAAGCCTTGTTCCCCCCAAATGAAGAACGCCTGGGCGCTCCTCTCTGAGACGTCACGACCCGAAATGGCTTACGCGAGCGTCCGTGTCGCCAGCCGTGCTCGTGGGGCGCAGGGCTCTATGACGCTCGTCCGACGGAACCGAACGCGGACGTTCGCGTTCATAGATTGGGTTCGGGACGGCTACGCTCGTCCGATCCCGGAGACACAGTAATATGCCCGGAAATCTTATTTATTATGCACTTGCCCTGATCGTTATCGCGCTGGTGGCGGCGTTGTTTGGGTTCGGCGGCGTAGCTTCTACTGCAATGGGTGGCGCTCACCTCCTCATATGGTTGGCAGTTGTCATAGTAGTTGTGGGCGTTGTGTTCGCCCTCATCCGTCGAGCGTAGCAGGGAACCGAGCGTCATTTCTGCGAGGCTGCCGCCTACCTGCGTAAAGGATGGCTATGGCTGCATTGGCATCTACGCAAATTGTTCTAATCGTGGAGGATGAGCCGCTTCTGCGGATGGCGGCAGTTAACTTCATTAGCGACGCCGGCTTTGAGGCCCTAGAAGCGGGTGATGCGGCCGAGGCGATCGCCATACTCGAGAGCCGCCCGGATATCCGGCTGGTCTTCACCGATATACACATGCCACGCGGCATGGACGGGCTTAAGCTCGCCGCGTTGATTCGCCGACCGCTGGCCTCCCATCGAGATCGTTCTGACCTCCGGTTACGGCGAGCCCAGTTCTGACGCGTTGCCTGCGCGCTGCGCGTTCATACCGAAGCCATATGAGCCGGAAGCCCTTGTCGGGGCCCTTCGCAAGCTTGCGGCTTAGCCCGCGGGCAGAAGAGTTGTGCTCATCGCTTGGCCCCGGCCAGAGCTATAGCGGCGTGATCCTGAGGCTGGCGGGCGACGCCAAGCCCTAGAAAAGGCGCTGGCGGCTTTCGCGCCTGTTTCGTTGCACTCATTGCCTTGAAGCCAGCGACGGGCCGCCTGTGAAGCGGACAGGTATAAGCCACTGGGACGGGCGTACCGGTCCTAAGGAAGGGTGAGCATCCGCTACTCGGCTCTCGACGACTGCGGCCGTACATCGTTGCGCCGATCCATCCCAAGGCATACGTGAAAACTTAACAACGCCGACCGACTTTGCGCGGTGGAGGCGGAGACTTTTGGACGCCTTGTCATTGCAGCGGACACTTCGATTAGCGTGAGTGAGGGGAGGAGCCGACGTGAGCAAACCGAAACTAGAATGGGCCGAGAGGGCGGAAGTTGACGATTTGGACGCGGCAGTGAACTACCTTTCGCTTCTATGTTCGGACACGAAAGCTGCTGCGCTCGTCAAGAGTCTTCGCAACTCCAAGCTTGTTGAACACGAGGCGAAAGATTTGTTGCGCGCCGCACAGCTCCCGCTTCTTCCGAGAGATGAATCGCACGTGGATGAAGATCTAAAGCGAATTCGAAAAGGCAAGGCTCTCGCGCCCGTTCTCCTGGTTCGTGGCGACTTAGCAAGTGGACGTCCTCTCATCATTGCAGACGGTTATCACCGAATCTGTGCTGTCTATTATTTTGATGAGAGCGCGCCTGTTCGCTGCCGAATTGCCGACAACGCTGATGGCCGCGCGTAGTAGCTCCCCCGATTGCCTGCTACGCGAGCCGAGGCGTTGCTCCCGCTCTTGAGACAGTCAAAGCTTCGCTTCACGTCTGAACCGTGACCTCGCAATCAAGCCCTTCCACAAGCCATGCAAACTGCGCTCTGCCGTTCAGCTGTCCAACTAATTGTTTGACGATCCGTCCCCCAAACCCCTCATGGGTCGGCGTCTGTACCGGCGGACCTCCTGTCTCGGTCCAACGAAGTTCAAGTCTCCCATTCGATTCATGCGACCAACTTAGGTTAATCCGACCGTCGGCTGAAGACAGAGCCCCGAACTTAGCTGCGTTGGTTGCCAGCTCGTGCAGGATCATAGCGATGGATTGGGCGGCGTTGGGCTCCAACAAGACTTGTGGACCGGCGATTTGCGCGCGCGCTTCGCCCTTCTCAAAATAGGGGGCAAGTTCCTGTCTCGCGATCGTCGACAGCTCCGCGCCGATCCAGCGCGTCTCGACAAACAGCGAATGAACATTCGCAAGCGCCCGGATACGACCTTCAATCGCGTGCTTCAGCCCTTCGGCTGTCTCGGACCGAGAAAGCATCACCGTAGCCAGTACATTCGCAAGCAGATTCTTACTTCGATGCTCGGCCTCACGGGCCAAGGTGACGATTTGCTCCTGACTTCGCTTCTGCGCGCTGATGTCCCTCGCGATCTTGGACGCTCCGACGATCTCTCCGTTGGGGAGCTTGACGGGCGACACGGTCAGGGAAATGACAATTTGGCTGCCATCTTTGCGTTGCCGAACCGTCTCGAAATGGTCGATACGCTCGCCTCGCCGGATCTGCGTCAGAATCGTTCTTTCTTCATCGTGCCGGTCTCTCGGAATCACGATTGTGATGGGCTGGCCGATCGCTTCGTCCGCCGTGTAGCCGAATACTCGTTCGGCGCCCCTGTTCCAGCTCGTGATAACGCCATCGAGGCTCTTGCTCACGATTGCATCGTCGCTGGAGTCGACAATTGACGCCAGCCAACCCAGTCGCTCTTCATTTTCGTGAAGAGCCGCTTCGATCCGTTTGCGTTCAGTGATGTCGACGCCCGACGGATGCAGGAACATGACGGCCCCGGATCGATCCAGAATGGGATGCATCGCAAAGTCCACGACGCGCTCGCCGCCATCGGCCACCCAATAGCGAAGCTCCTCGCGGAACGCGACGCCCGACGCAGCCTGGCCCGTAGCGAAGCGAATCCTGGCCTTCACCTGTTCGGAACCGCGCCACCAAGGCGTCTCCCAAAATAGCCGGTCCAGCACCTGATCCCTTGTGTAGCCGCAGAGGCGCAAGGACACGTCGTTCGCTTCCCGCAGGTAACCCTGCAGATCCATAATGCCCTCAAAAATGGCCGACTGGTTGAAGAGGGCTTCGAATTTAGCGGCGGCGGTCAAATGATCTCGAAAGAGCGCCACTTGCCGATCGGCGAGCATCTTGACTTCGGTAATGTCGCGATTGGCTTCGAGTACGGTCTCATCACTGAGCAGCTGCATACGGCTGTCTACGATGACCTCGCGGCCGTCCTTACAGACATGACGGAGTTCGCCGGACCAATAACCGTCGTTGCGAAGTCGCGAACTCACTTCGGCGAAATCGACTGGAAACTTGGTTTGCAAGAGCGAGTGGCTGCCGCGCCCAATCGCCTCGTCTGAGGCAAATCCGTAAAGTCGCTCGGCCCCGGCGTTCCAGAATTCGATCGATCCGTCGAGCCGCCACACGAGCATCGGTTCATAGGACAATGTAATCAGATTGCCCAAGCGCTCCGCGCGTTCGGTGGTCACTGACTCCCTCCCATCTGCGCCTTGCCTTCGAGCCAGACTCTATGCCGTTCGTCGCCATCACTCAGTCGAGCGGCCACCGGCCGTATGGTTACCACAAACCGGCCGCTGCTTCGGGCTTCGAACGCGCCTCTTGGCGCGCCCAGGGACGTCAAGCATCATCAGCCGGATGGCTAGGTTTGACGCAGCCCTAAGGTGCACACGATTAAGCTTGGCAAGCTTGAGATCAACCCGTGCGCCGCCCCTCAGGCCGAGCTCCATCCCAGAACCGGACTTTTGGCCTACCGGCGCAATTGAGACTGCCCTCAACGCGCTGCAGAAGTTCTGCGCCCGGCAACAGACACGTTTCGCTGCGCGGCATTCATAAAAAAATGTGCTTACCGCCCCTGGAACAAATTAAGGGAGAGAATGTTCTTGTCGGCTCCAATATTCGCGCCTGCGTGGCGCCAAGGAGGATAATATGGGCCGTGCCCTTTTGCTTTGGCTTCTTGGTGTTCCGATACCGATCATCATCTTGATAGCGCTTCTCTACCACTAGAACGTCTGCCACCGGAATGACCATGAACGGCAAAAGCCGGGTTTTGCGGTTTAGGAGTTCAAAATCATGACAGAGGAGACAGTCGCGACCCATGCTCCACTGTCTACATCGATAACTGCCGACAACGCGCCCGCAAGGTCCCCAGCCGCCTTGCGGGCTCCTCTGCCTCGCGCGATCCCCTCTATCGCGAGCGCAGGATGACGCGCCATTCTTCCTCGGCGCCAATCATTCCAGATCACGTCGACGAAGCGGTGCGTTCGGTTACGCAGCTGCATTCCGAGCACCATGGTCTCGCGACCGCTCTCCAAAGGGTGGTGAACCGGATCATCGCTCTCATGGCCCGGCCTTGGTTTGTTGCGCTCGTAGGGCTTAGCGTGGCCGGATGGATCGCCGCCAATCGGGTCGCGAGCATGCTTGGCCTGCAGGTGATCGACGCGCCCGCCTTTCCACGGTTGCAAGGAGCTGCAAATCTGTTCTCGCTCTTCGTCGTCATGCTCGTGCTCGTTGCGCAAAAGCATGAAGATGAACTCAACGCGCGCCGCGACACCCTGACGCTTGAGCTGGCAATTTTAAGCGAGCACAAGATCGCCAAGGTTATCCAGCTCCTGGAAGAACTGCGCCGCGGGCATTGTCACACGAACCGTTTTTACTGGCCATTGCTCACCTCTCCGCCGATGCCGGGTCTAACGATTCCAGCACCTTAGTGAACGGGGCCAGGGCGGTGAGATCGCCTTTACTTGCTAGACGTGACAATGCCCTCACCTTCGTCGTCAACCGCGCGCCACAGCCAGAACTGCCGCCCCGCGATCACCGCGGCCATCTCATCGAGATGCCAGCGCGATGTCGGCCG
>Ga0335072_10008243_pt1 | contig 15117 bp, 13 predicted proteins | sample Lox_Sample_21_FD_206725 | JGI IMG/M metagenome (GOLD analysis project Ga0335072, IMG submission 206725) | Soil microbial communities from Loxahatchee National Wildlife Refuge, Florida, United States - Lox_Sample_2.1 | ecosystem: Environmental > Terrestrial > Soil > Wetlands | place: USA... | reverse complement strand
TCGAGCGCAAGAAACTGTTTCGGCCTGGGGCCGGCCATGCGCGTTCCCAGTCCCGCCGCCGGAAGTATGGCAAACACTTGCATGACTCGCCGAGTATAGCACCGGAAAGCGATTCAACTTCAGCCCTTAGCCGTTAGCTCCTGGCCTCGATGAAACTGCCACTCGTCCCGATGCGGCATTGTCCATCCACTGCAACCTCCCGGCGCGCCTATTCGATCCGTTCCAGCACTCGACAGCCAAAAACGGAATGCCAAGAGCTGAAAGCTGACAGCTAGGGCCTGTTAACACTACTGGGGTGGCTGGCGCCGGGAGCCAGTTTTTCTCAGTTCGAGGAATGAGGAGTGACGCATACCGGGTCTGCGAGCGACGAGGGACGATGAAATGAGGAAAACTGGCCCCGGCCCGAAGGGTTGCGGCGCAAATCGTGCCATACGTCGTTCTCGCCCTCGACCTTGGAACCACCAAAGCCTTCGGGCTCGGCCTAGTCTGGCCCGATTTTCGCTCGCAACGCCAACCGCCCCAGTAGTGTTAACAGGCCCTAGTTGTAGAATTGCCCTGCCTCAATTTCGGTTCCGGAAAGACGCGATGCAGACTCTCCGCTTCCTCCTCGTCTCAACCCTTTTGGCGATTGCCGCAATCCTCGCGCCCTCCCAGGCCGCCGGCGTTACGTCTCCCGGCAACGCTGCGCAGCCCGCCGGCGACGCTTGCGCCAGACTCTCCAGTTTGCCGATTCCCAACGCCACCGTCACCATGGCGACGTCGTATGCGGCCGGCGCTTTCCCCGCGCCTCCCGCCGGTCGCGGCGGCGACATGACCGCCTTCTACAGCAAGCTGCCGGCTTTTTGCCGTGTAATGGCTGTCGCCAAACCCACCTCCGACTCCAACATCGTTGTCGAGGTTTGGCTGCCGCTCTCGGGTTGGAACGGAAGATTGCAGGGCATCGGCAACGGCGGCTTCGCCGGCTCCTACGACACCAGCGACCTGGCTATCCTCATGTCGAAAGGCTACGCGGCCGCAGCCACCGACACCGGCCACACCGGCTCGCCCATCGACGCCTCATGGGCCCTCGGTCATCCCGAAAAGGTGATCGATTTCGGTTACCGCGCCATCCACGAGATGACTCGCGTGGCCAAGATTGTCGTTCAGCAGTTCTACGGAGCCGCAACCGGCCACTCGTACTTTGCCTCATGTTCCGACGGCGGCCGCGAGGCATTGATGGAGGCCGAGCGTTATCCCGCCGACTACGACGGCATCCTGGCCGGCGCGCCCGCCAATTACTGGACCCTGCTCCTCACCAGCGCAATCACTGACACCCAGGCGCTCACCGCAACTCCGGCCAGCTTCATTCCGCAAAGCAAGATCCCAACTATCGCGCACGCCGTCCTCGCCCAGTGCGACCAGCTCGACGGCGTCAAAGACGGCATTCTCAACGATCCCCGCCAATGCAAATTCGATCCCGCTGCCATTCAGTGCAAGAACGGCGAGGATACCGATCAGTGCCTGACCGCGGCCCAGGTCGCCACCCTCAAAACCATCTACGGAGGCGTGCGCGACGCCGAAGGCCGAACTCTCTTTCCCGGCTACCTTCCCGGCGCTGAAGAGGGACCCGGCGGCTGGGGACTCTGGATCACCGGCCCCGCGCCCGCCCACAGCCTCATGGCCGCATTTGGAACCGGTTATTACTCCGATATGGTCTACGAAAAAGCCGATTGGGACTACCGGTCCTTCAGTCTCGACACTGGACTGCCGCTGGCCTCGCAGAAGACCGCCGTAGCGCTCAACTCCAACGACCCCAACCTTGAGCCGTTTCATGCGCACGGAGGCAAGCTCATCCTCTATCACGGGTGGAACGATCCTGCCATCCCCGCTCTCAATACCGTGAATTACTATCGGAGCGTCATCGATACGCTGGGCCAAGCCAGGACCGAATCGTTTGTGCGCCTCTACATGGTGCCCGGCATGCAGCACTGCGGCGGAGGTCCCGGCCCCGACGATCTCGGCCAGTCATTCGACTGGAACCCCGATCCCAAATACAACGCGCGCACCGCGCTGGAGCTTTGGGTTGAAAAGGGAACTGCGCCGGCGGCGATCATCGCCACCAAAACCACCGGTGGCCAGTCCACCACGCCCATCATCACGCGCCCGCTCTGCCCATTCCCGCAGATTGCGCAATATAAAGGCAGCGGCGACACCAATAGCGCCGAAAACTTTGTCTGCGCCGCGGAGAAATAATGGTCAGGTGCCCGAACTGGGAGCCTCAATAAGCATCATCTCGCTGCTGTTACTGAAGCCGAGTGACTCGTAGACAAGCCTCCCGGCTTTGGATGCGTGCAGCGCGGTTACTCTCAAGCCTCTTCGTCGGCTTTCGGCGACGGCCAGCTCAACAAGTTGTCTAGCCAAGCCTCTGCGCCGGTGCGATGGTTCCACCCAGAAGTTGAGCAGGTAACCGCGCGCCTCGGCAGCGGGGTCGAAAGGGTGCGGCGGCCAGTCGAGTTCGAAAAAGCCTGCCGACGCCACCGGCTGCCCGTCTTCCTCAACAACCCAGCCTGCGTATCTCCCGGCTGCGATCATGCGCTCTACCCACGGAAGAAAATGGCGGCTCATTGTCTCGAGCCCATCCGGAGTGCTCCCGCCCATCTCGGCAAACATGGCGCGCCGGTGCTCAGTAATGAGAAGACAATCGGCAACGGTTGCATTACGCGTGGCAAGCATGGCTGCTGATTCGAGAGTACAAGATGAGCGCAGCACGCGGCTCTGACCACTGAAGCAAGATTTGGTACTGATTGGCCGGAAGCTGAAAGCTGAGTTATGTCATTGCGCGCTATCATCCTCTCGTGCCCACTCCGCCCTCACGCCAGCCGGCCGCAACGCTCCCGCTCGACACTTCGCTGCTCAAGCCCGGGATGCGTCTTGCCGTCGGCCTCTCTGGCGGCGCCGACTCCGTGGCCCTTCTTTGCGCGCTCGCCGCACGCAGCAGGGAACTGGGCCTTGTTCTTCACGCGGCTCATCTGCACCACGGCCTGCGCGGTGAAGAAGCCGACGCCGATCTCGAGTTTTGCCGGAACCTGGCCGCGCGCCTTCAGATTCCCTTCCACGAAGCCCGCGTCGACACCGCTGCCGAAGCACGCGCTAACCCCGTCACCGGCAAGCCGGCTGAATCCATCGAAGAGGCTGCGCGGCGTTTGCGGTATGCGTGGTTCCAGCAACTCCTGTCCAAGTCGCCGCCCCATGCAGAGGCGCAATACGCTGTGGTCGACGCCCTCGCCACCGCCCACACGCTCGACGACCAGGCCGAAACCGTTCTCGCCAAGTTCCTGCGCGGCGCCTGGACCGAAGGATTGTCAGGCATCCATCCAAGACTCGAAAGCGCGGAGCGCCTCATCCTCCGCCCGTTGCTTGCCACCACCCGCGCCGAAGTCGAGGCGTATCTCCACGCCATCGGCCAGCCCTGGCGTGAGGACTCCTCCAACCGCCATCTCTCCTTCACCCGCAACCGCATCCGCCACCAACTGCTGCCCCAGCTTGAGCAGTGGAACCCGCAGCTCCGCATCCACCTCGCCAACATGGCCACGCTCGCCCGCGATGAAGAAGCCTGGTGGGCGGCTGAGCTCGACCGACTCGCTCCGCAGCTCATTCTTCGCGGCCGGCCCGTCCGCGGCGGAGGCCGTGCTTCGTCTCAAGGAGTTGCGCTCGATTGCACGCGTCTCGCCGCCCTCGCTCCGGCCCTCCAGCGCCGTCTTCTGCGCCGCGCGGCTGCCGAACTCGGCGCGGAACCCGACTTCGCGGCCACCGACGCCCTCCTCAACCTGGCGCTCCACGGCCACGCCGGCCAGCGCCTTGAGCTGGCCCAATCCCTGCTCGCCGAGCGCACCCCGCGTGAGCTCAGACTCTCAACCTGCCTCGAATCTCTGCCCGAAAGTAAGGGCGTGCAAGCCCTGCAAACGCCCGTTCCCGGCCAGGTCGATGCTCCCGCCTTCGGGCTCAGCCTCAAAGTCGAACTCACTGGCTCGCAACCCTTCGCAGCCACCGGCGCCGTCGCGATTCTGCGCAACTGGCGCCCCGGCGACCGCGTCCGTCTGCGCTACACCTCAGGACCCCGCAAGGTCAAGGAAGTGCTGGAACATCTTCGAGTTACGGGCTCGGCGCGAGCTCTTTGGCCGGTCCTCGAACTGGGTGGCCGTCTCATCTGGATGCAGGGCGTCGAAGTTGAGCCGGAACCAGGAATCAGCATCACCGCGCGACCGCTCGGCAAAGCTGAGCCAGTCTGAGCCGCCTTTCACCCGCCGACGGCCGAAACCATACAAAATAAGAGCGATTCGTGCCTTTTCATCCCGCCGAATCCCCAGATTCGGACCCAGATTCGCACCCCCATTCGCACCCCCATTCGTACATTGACCGCTTTGGTACCGTCGCCTCTCGAATCCTCGGCATCTCCAACTTTTATTCCCTTCGGAGTACAATCGGGGTACTGCTGAAACTGGCGGTGAGCTGACAGTGTCGGCGGCAGCGCAAGTCTGCACATTGTTGCCACTTTGGACCGGGCACAAACGTCTAAAAGAAGGCATGGCAGATTGACGGAGCGAAATTTGAGATTTCGGTTGCCGGAAACGAGGGAAAGCTGGTGAATTCGAGCGTTAGAACAGTCATGTTCTGGGTCTTTATTCTCATCTGCCTGATGGTGCTGTGGGCGGTTGTGACCAAAGGCGCCAGCATGGGCAAAGAGGCGGAGTACGGTTACTCCGATCTCTTCGACAAGGTCCAGAATAATCAGGTTCTCGATGCCACCATTCAGGGCGACGAACTGAAGGGTCACCTGAAGGCCTCGCCGAAGGAAGAGTTCCACACCTACATCGGGTCCAACTACCAGGACCTTGAAAAGGCCATGCTGGCCTCCAAGGTCAACTTCAATATCAAGGAAGCGCAGAGCAACATCCTGCTGCCGCTGCTCTTCAACGTGGGACCGTTCGTTCTTCTCATCGCCATCTGGTTCTTCATGGTTCGCCAGATGCAGGCCGGCGGCAACAAAGCTCTCTCTTTCGGCAAAAGCCGCGCGCGCCTGCTTTCGATGCAACAGAAAAAGATCACGTTTAAAGACGTGGCCGGCGTTGACGAGGCCAAGGAAGAGCTCAAAGAGATCATCGAATACCTGCGCGAGCCGCAGAAGTTCCAAAAGCTGGGCGGCCGCATTCCCAAAGGCGTGCTGCTGGTCGGCCCCCCGGGAACCGGCAAAACCTTGCTCGCCCGCGCCGTTGCCGGCGAAGCCAACGTTCCCTTCTTCTCCATCTCCGGTTCCGACTTTGTCGAGATGTTCGTCGGCGTAGGCGCAAGCCGCGTTCGCGACCTGTTCGAGCAGGGCAAAAAGAACGCCCCCTGCATCATCTTTATCGACGAAATCGACGCCGTGGGCCGTCATCGTGGCGCGGGCCTCGGCGGCGGGCACGACGAGCGCGAGCAGACCCTCAACCAGTTGCTCGTCGAAATGGACGGCTTTGAATCGAACGACGGCGTCATCCTGGTCGCGGCCACCAACCGGCCCGACGTGCTCGATCCTGCGCTGCTCCGCCCCGGGCGCTTCGATCGTCGCGTTGTCGTCGGCCTGCCCGATGTGCGCGGCCGCGAAGAGATTCTGCGCGTCCACGTCAAGAAGGTGCCCGTCAGCGACGACACCAACCTGAACGTACTGTCGCGCGGAACACCGGGCTTCAGCGGCGCTGATCTGGCCAACATGGTGAATGAGGCCGCGCTGAGCGCTGCCCGCATGAATCGCAAGCAAGTCACCATGTACGACTTTGAACTGGCCAAGGACAAGGTCCTCATGGGCGCCGAGCGCAAGTCGATGCTGCTCAGCGACGCCGAGAAAAAGGTTACCGCCTATCACGAGGCCGGCCACGCGCTGGTCTCGGTCAAGCGCGAACACGGCGACCCCGTCCACAAGGTCACCATCATTCCGCGTGGCATGGCCCTGGGCGTGACCGTGCATCTGCCCGACGACCGCCACAACTACACCCGCGAGTATCTTGAGACGCGGCTCGCCATGCTCTACGGCGGCCGCGTGGCTGAGGAGATCTTCCTCAACCAGATGTCCACTGGCGCGGGCAACGATATCGAACGCGCCACTGAACTCGCCCGCTCCATGGTCTGCGAGTTCGGCATGAGCCGCCTTGGGCCGCTCACCTTCGGCAAGAAGGAAGAGCAGATCTTCCTGGGCCGCGAGATCGCGCAGCATCGCGACTTCAGTGAAGAAACGGCGCGCCAGATCGATCTCGAGGTTCGCCGTCTCATCGACGAGGCCTACCAGGCGGCGCACAACATCCTCGACACCAACCAGGATGCCATGCACCGCATCGCCGCAGCCCTGCTCGAACGCGAAACCATCGATGCCGAAGAGTTGCGCATGCTGGTTGAGGGCAAGGAACTGCCCCCCATGCGCTCCTCGCTGGCCTCGCCCACCGACCCCGGTGGCCCCTCGCAGCAGGTTCTCAAACCCGAGAGCCCCCGCGGACCGGGCTTCCCTGAAGGATCGCCCTCACCGGCATAAAAACAGTCGTCAGTTGTCAAAAAGGGTTGCTCTTCGGAGCAGCCCGTTTTTGATTGCCGGAAGACCCTTTCCGAATAATGTCTTGTAAAAGGGCACGAGTTTACTCGTGCCGCAAGAACGCTCATTCTAACTCCGGGCTTTATTGAGGACTGCGTAAGTAATGTCCGGTAAACGCGCCGTAGGCACAGGGGTAGTTAGCCCCGCGTTTCAACGTGGGGAAAAGAGATAGCGCAATACCACTGCACAGTTCCGTAGGAACGACGCAAGGATATTTCATTTGCAGGGACCAATAGCCCCTGCTATCTTCGGCGCATCGACGCTGAATATATCAGCGCTCCGAAGGGCTGCTCTTACGAGCAGCCCTCTTTGTGCCTGCACGAAAAAATGCTGCGTTCAAATTGAACCCTCTAGCGCCGGCGTTCGACTTATATAACGAAAGCACATGGAAAGCAGCCCGGCACACTACGAGTGGATGGCTCTCCGCTGCCAGGCGAATGAGCCCGGCGCTTTCGAAGACCTCATCGCCGTGATGGAGCGGCCCCTGCTCTACTACGCCTCCAGCTTGACCGGCAATGTGGACAGCGGCCTCGACGTGCTTCAGGAAGTCTGGATCAAGGTGCTGCGCGACATTCGCAAGCTCAGGGATCCGGGCTCGCTGCGCTCCTGGCTCTACGCCATCACCCATGGCATTGCGGTAGATCGAATTCGCCGCAACACCTCGCGAGAGCGAGCCGAGCAGGCGGAGCTTGAGGATTTCGAGGAGACTGAGGAGCCCTCGTTTGCCAAGGAAGATGCAGCGGCGATTCATCAGGCCTTGAGCCAGATCGGCCTCAGGCATCGCGAGGTGTTGGTGCTGCATTTTCTTGAGGACCTGTCGATCGCCCAGATCGCCGAAGTTGTAGGCTGCTCCGAAGGCACAGTGAAATCCCGCATTCATTATGCGAAACGGGCAATGAAAGAAATTCTGAATGGAGAGATTTATGGAAAAGCAAAATGAAAGACTGCGCGAAAGCTTGCTGGCGCACTTGCCCCAGCCGGAGAATCTTGCAGATTATCGGAGAGAAACAGAGGTGCTGCTGGCGAAACACGAGAAGGCGCTGTTTTGGGAGAAGTTTCCGTCTACAATGCTTGCCCTCATCGCAGTGGGCATTTTTCTCGTGACCCTTTTTCCTATTGGGAGCTCAAAGCTTGGCACGCGGGAGGTCCAATTCCTTTGGGCCGATGCGTGCATCTTTTTCTTTGCGGGCGCCATCATCGACCTGAGATACCGCATCTACCGAAGCAAGGTCGACACCCTGAAGGAAGTCAAGCAGGTCCAGTTGCAGATATTGGAATTGCAGGCAGCCATTGCGAAAAATGTGTTGCGACAGTGACGCGCCGCACCGAATTCTGTGCCGCCGGGCGCATTCACCGGCCCATTCTTCGGAAAGCTCGCCTTACTGCCCCCTGCCCCCGAATATGCGGTAGCTGATCCCCGCGCTCGCTCCGTAAGGGCTCAGCGTCGGAGTCGTGCTCCAATGCTCATATTCGATATCGAAGGGCCTTATCGTCAATCTTTTCGTCAGCTGGTACTCCACGCCGCCGCCATATGCGATCGACGTCGTCTTGCCGCTGAGCCAGCCTGTTCCGCTGCCCCAGCCATACAGAAACTTCCCGTAGGGTGTCCAGCGATGAAAGTCGATGATGGGGACTTTGGGCCCGATCATGTACGTGTTCTGGCCGATATCCCGGTACTCGTTGAACCGCAGCCAGCGCCCTTCGGCCTCAATCTCTATCCAGCGCGAAAGCCGCGCGTCAATAAACCCGCCAACCCCGTAGAGCCGGTTGGGACCGGTCTGTGCCTCGCGATTGCCGGCGTAGTCAGGCTGGAATGCCGAGCCTTCGGCGCCCGCGTAGATCGACAACCCTCGCCGACTCGCTGCAGGGGCAACCTGGGCGCTCGCCGATATCGCCGCTGAAGAATAAACAATGCAGAATAGGGCCAAAATGAATCGCTTCATGAGTGCTCGAAACATCCGCTTCCGGGGAAGATAGTTTCTTTCTGTCGTTCCCGATTGAGCGACGCCCGCATATTCGAAGCCCGGCTGGTCGTTGTTTCAAAGCAGACCGGGCCGGGCTTGCATCTTGTTTTATTGCGGATTCTGCGCAGTTGCAGGCTGCTGTTGATCCTGGGTCGGGGGCGCGGCCGTTCCTGTTGGCTGCGTCGCGTTGGGCGTTGTCGGAGGCGGAGCAGGCTGGCCGTTGCCAGGAGCGGCGCCCGGTTGATCGCCGTTTCCTGCCGGCGCCGGAGGTGTAGAACCCGCCGGCGGAGGCTCGACATTCGCCAGCTCGTACCGCTGCAGCTTGTAGAAAATCGGCGTCACTTCAAACGGCATCTTGTCGCGCGCGTTCATCGGCGCATACCGCTTGGCATTCAGCATGTGCACCTTGTCGTCCCACGGATCGGTCTTCAGCCAGCTCCCCAGCGGCAGCGCCGGAGTCTGTGCCAGGTCGTCCCAGTTGATCTTCGGCGCCATGTGCTCCAGATCGGCCATCCACGGCGTGCCGTCGGGCTTCAGCAGGCTGTCGCCCAGCTTCGGCGTGTTCAGCGCCTTCAGCTCCTTGCCCCGGTCCATCAGCTCCTCGTAGTACAGGCCCGCCAATGGTAGCTGGTCTTTGTACATCGAGGCGTTCAGATACTCCATCGCCTTCTTCGCCGCCGTCGCGTTGTCCACATCGGAGTGATACATGTCGATGCGCTGGAAGGTCGATTCATCCGGGAACAGCAGACGGTCGTTGAATGCGTAGCGTGTATCGATGTGGTGTCCCAGCGCGATGTGCGCAAGTTCCATCGCAATCACCGAGGCGATTGCCGGCTCATTGGGCAGCGAATCGAGCAGCCCCTTGCTTACCAGGATGGTGTTGCCCACCGTGGTGGTCTCAACCGTATCTGTCAGCAGCACACGGCAATGAATCTGGTCGGTGAAAGCAAGATTGTTGGGCACCACCAGGTTGATCACAATCTGGCCCAGCACCTTATCTTCGTAGCCGCCGGGCGTCAGCGGGGCCACCAGTCCGGCCTCGACAAGGCGGTCGATGACGTTGTTCTCCGCCTGCGTGATCCACATGCGTGAGGCCTGCAACGGTCCCACATCCTGCGAGTCGTCGCTCTGGTCCACTGCATCGTCAACCTTAACGCTCACGTTTTCGCTGTCCCGCGTGGGAAGTTTCAGGCTGTAGCCCCAGAAATGCGTCTGCGCCTTCAGTCCCAGCGACTTTTGCTCGGTGTCGACGCGATGCGTTTCTTCCACGTACACCGCTACCGGCAGCCAGATGCCCGGCTGCACATTCATCCGCCAGCTGTCGAAGTGGAAGTAATACTTCGACGAATCCTCCGAGGTCGGTCCCGTGTACGTGCCGTTGAATCGCACCACGTTGCCGTCCTGGTCCTCGATCCAGATGCGCCCGTAGAAGCGGCCCATCCCGCGCACATCCGCCTTGGGATGCACGTCGAACACCCACGTCCGCACCGATCCCAGAAACTCCCGCCGCACAAAGCTGAATACGTAATGCTGCTGGTCGAATCCGCTCGGATCCACGAACATCATCTGCATGAAGCCCGTCGGCGAGTAGGTGAACTTTTCCAGGCCCAGCGCCCTGGTCAATCCGGTAATGGCTCCAAACGAGCCTTTGAACCAACCGTGCTTGGCCTCCGACCGCGGGCTGTATTCCTTGTCAAAAAAACCCTTGCCAAAATCCACCCGGCTCAACATGTACTGGTCGTCAACCGGTACCTCATAGAGCTTCACGTCGGGACGCGTGTCCTGAATATAGGTCTCAACCAGCGGTGTGCGCTGCTGGATCGCCTTGATCAGTACCTTCTCGCGGCCTACGGCTCTCTCAACAAGGGCTGCCTGTTCCGGCGTAAGCGCGCGCGACTGCTGATATTTCGGTTGCTTCTTCGCATTCGCGCACGTCGTGCCCAGAGCGAGGATGAGGAAGGTTAGGGGGATCTTCCGTAATGTCATGACTAGCTCCTAGGTAAGTACTTCCCGGTCCTTCCTCTCATCTGCCTGCGCTTATGGGGCATGCCGTTGAGCTTCAGACCTTGAATCGGGTTCCCGGTGAAACCACTAGCTGAATTCTAATTCCCCAAGGCTATGCCAATTGAAATGTGATGGTGATATTGGTTGTCATGTCTACCGGCTGACCGTTGCGCGTCGCGGGACGGAACTTGATCTGCGCCGCTACCCGTCGTGCTTCCTCGTCCAGGCCGTAGCCCAGGCCGCGAACCACGCCCTGCACAATCACCTGGCCGTTGGCGGTGAAAGTTACGCGCAGTACAACGTCGCCCTGGATCTTTTGCTGCCGCGCTGCAGCGGTGTACTCCACCGGAGGCTTCGACAATACTTCAAGGCTCGTCGATGCCGGCTGAACCACTGCCTGGGGTACCGCCGCCGCGACGGTCTGGACCGCCGGGATTCCCGCCGACCCCACCTTGCCGTAGCTGGAGCCATTTGGCGAACCGGTCGCTGCGCCCGGGATTCCCGCCGATGCCACGCGGCCAACGACGCCCGAGTTCGAGCCCGACCTGAGTCCATTTCCGATGCCCGTCGATCCCACCACGCCGTGCGGCGCAACCGCCGGCCCTTGCATACCGCCGTACGGATTGCCGATTGCAGCCACCGTCGCTGCTTTGGTCGCATAAGGATTCGGCTTTACGCCGAAGGTCTGGCCCAGGTGAACGGGTGCCGTCGAGGGCTTCACGCTCTTGTCCTGCGCCGGCATCGCCGCCGTCAACGCGGCCTTGGGCTGCGGCTGCATGATGATGTTCGGCTTGGCCTGTTTGATCGTCGGCAGCGCCAGCTTGGCTTCCATCTGAATCGGCTTCGGCTCAGGCTTCGGCTTCGGCATTTCGATCATCTTGGGCTGCAATTCCAGCTTCGGCGTCTCAGGTGGCGGCGGCAGCTTTGGCGGCGGGGGCGTCTTCACCTTCACCTCAGGCGGCGGTGTCGTTGGCGCAATCAACATCGTCGTCTCGTATTGACGCTGGATCACGTGCCTCGCCATCAGGCTTATGAGAAGAATCAGCGCCAGAATGCTCCCATTGATGAACGCGCTGGTGATAAAAGATGCGGTCCTGCCTTCGGGCTCAGGAAGCATTCCGAAGGTCAGCCGTGGGGGGGAGTAGCTCATCGACATTTGTCAGTCCTCGCTTCAGGCCGCTCTCGCGGCGCAATATTGCTCATCTTTGGGCTGGCGGGAATTCAATGCACGCGCTATTTGACGCTCTGATTCTTGCGGCGTCAGCTTTTGCTTTCCTTCCATGTTGCGCGTTCCATATCAATTTCAACTCCCGTCTCCAGCTTCCGGCGATACCCGGTCGCCAGGCCTCGTACCTATTCCTCTTACACGCAGACGTAGGGGATCAACTTCTTGCTCAAATTCTCGTTGATTGCGGTCAGCGGACCCAAGCCCGCGTTTCTCCCGCGTGGTCAACCCACTGTCCCACGATGCGGTGGATCTCGACTCTTTCATGCCTGGGATGTTCCTGCTTCTCCAACTTGCATCCAAGGCGCCTGAAAAGAGGAAGCCACTTCCCTCAATCGCGACCGCCAATCCTCGCTTCCGGCCGCGAAATAGAAGCGCCTGACTCTCCCGCTGCCCATCGGTCTCATGACTTTCGTTATCATGGATCCGTGGCGTCAACAGCAGGTTCGGGAGTTCGCGCAAAGCAACTCCCCCGTCAGTCCATCCGCATCCAAACGTAATACACTTTAGGTTACCTAAATTACCCACGAAAGGACAGTGTTTTTTGTGAAAGTCTTGATAACCGGAGGTGCCGGGTACATAGGTGGTACCGTCGCCGGCCTGCTTGCCCAAAACGGACATAACCCCGTCATTTTCGACAACTTGAGTCACGGCCGCCGCAATCTGCTCCCCCCCGGCGTCGAGTTCATTCAGGGCGATCTGGCCGACCGCGCCGCCCTCGAAGCCATCTTTGCCGCAGCCGTCCAGAGCCATCAACCCTTTGATGCCGTGCTTCACTTTGCCGCCTTCATCGAAGCTGGCGAGTCGATGCTCCATCCCGAGCAGTTCTTCCGCAACAACACCACCGGCACTCTTTCGCTGCTTGAGGCCATGCTTGCCTCCGGGCCCCGGCGCATCGTCTTTTCCTCTACCGCGGCGGTCTACGGCGAGCCGGAATCGATCCCCATCCGCGAAGACGCCCGGCTCCAGCCCACCAACCCCTACGGCGAGTCGAAACTGCTGGCCGAACACATGCTCTCCTGGTTCAACCGCATCCATGGCTTCCGCTACGCTTCGCTGCGTTATTTCAATGTGGCCGGTGCTCCTGAAGGCCCTGACGGCGTGACGCGCGGCGAGGCGCACACCCCGGAAACCCACCTTATCCCCAAGATCCTTGACGTGGCCGCCGGAACGCTCGCTGCTATGCGCGTATTTGGAAACGATTACAACACCCCGGACGGCACCTGTATTCGCGACTACATCCACGTCTCTGATCTCGCCGATGCCCATCTTCTCGCCCTCAACGCACTCGATACACGTGACCGGCTCATCTACAACCTTGGCAACGGGAAAGGTTTCAGTGTCCAGCAGGTAATCGAGTCCGCCCGGCGGGTTTCCGGCCAACCTATCCCGGTCGAGGTTTGTCCCCGCCGGCCGGGCGATCCTGCCGTGCTCGTAGCCAGCTCACAGAAGGCAATCGACGAACTCGGCTGGCGGCCGCGCTATTCGCAACTCGACGACATCCTCCGCACCGCCTGGACCTGGCACCAGAAACTTCTTGGCATCTCACAATCTTAGTCTGGCTCTTGCAAGTCTCGCAGCGTGCTTCAGATTACCCTGATGATTAAACTGATGACTTTCTCCGCGGCGTCCGGGCAAGCGCTCTGTTGGGAGTGCCGCCCGGCTTTACCACCGAACTGCGCCGCGTGGGAATCCACCCTTCCCTGGATAAGATTCTGCAACCGAACCGCCGCGTTGCATCTCCAACAAAGGTGGTATTGGTATCCACCAACTTTCCCACGGGTTGGCCAGCCATGCGCGTGACCCAATTCGCCCAAAAACCGGACCCAAGGGGCCTCTTCCGCGCTTTTCTCGACTTTTTCGTCCTGTTCAGCGGCATTTCCACCAAATCGAATCTCGAACGCACCCAACGCCGCCCGCTGATTTATAAAGGACTTTTTCTCTTCCGCAGCAAAAAAGGCACGGAAACCCCGCGCCCATAGTCTTGGACACCGGCCGCCCGGAAATGTTTCGCCCGCCCCTGCCCTCAGCTCCCTGGTCTCAGATCCCTGTCCTCCGATCTCTGTTCTTTGTCCCCTGATCTCTGTCCTCTGATCCCTGTTCTCTGATCCCTGTTCTCCGATCTCTGTTCTCTGTACAATCAATCCATGCCGCTGACCCGCCAACAGGCGCTCGACCACTTCCAGTCCCCCGACCTCATCGGCCTGGGCTTTGAGGCCGACGCCGTGCGCCGCCGCCTGCACCCTGAAGGCGTGGTCACCTACATCATCGATCGCAACATCAACTACACCAACTTCTGCACCGAGTACTGCACCTTCTGCGCCTTCTACCGCCCGCTCAAAGGGCCCACCGCCAGCGAGGGCTACATCCTGCCCTTCGAGACCATTTACGACAAGATCGCCGAAACCCTCGAAATGGGCGGCACCGGCGTGCTCATGCAGGGCGGCATTCACCCCGACCTCAAGATCGACTGGTTCGAAAGTCTTTTTCGCGGCATCAAACAGCGCTTCCCCAAAATCTGGCTGCATTGCCTCTCGGCCTCTGAGGTCCTGGCCATCGCCGAGTACTCCAATCTCGACCTGCGCACCACCATCGCCCGCCTCCGCGATGCCGGCCTCGACTCCATCCCCGGCGGCGGCGCCGAGATCCTCGACGACGACGTCCGCATCCGCATCGCCCGCCTCAAGTGCCGCACCGGCGATTGGGTCAGCGTGCACCGCACCGCGCATCAACTCGGAATGCGCACCACCGCCACCATGATGTTCGGCGTGGGAGAAACATTCGATCAGCGCATCAACCACTTCGAAGTCGTTCGCCGCCTGCAGGAAGAAACCGGCGGATTCACCGCCTTCATCCCCTGGAGCTTTCAGCCCAAGCACACCGCCCTCGGCGGCCGCGGTTGGGACGAAGCCACCAGCGTCGAGTACCTCAAGGTCCTCGCCATCGCGCGCCTCTATCTCGACAATATTGAGAACGTGCAGGCCTCGTGGGTTACGCAAGGCCTCAAGGTGCTCGAGCTCGGCCTCCACTTCGGCGGCAACGACGTCGGCAGCGTGATGCTCGAAGAGAATGTAGTCAAAGCCGCAGGCACCTCCAACTGCACCACCGAAGAAGAACTCCGCCGCATCATCCGCGACGCCGGCTTCAAACCCGTCCAGCGCGACACCCTCTATCGGACGATGTTCTTAAATTAATTGCGGCAATCTGTAGGCCAGAACGAGAGTCAGATACCAAGTTTTGATTGCATTTCAGCAATCAGCGCACGTTTCTTGATACGTTCAACCTCAGGATCTTCGACTTGAAGAAATTCAACGGCCCTAAACTCGGCG
>Ga0335072_10008242_pt1 | contig 15117 bp, 14 predicted proteins | sample Lox_Sample_21_FD_206725 | JGI IMG/M metagenome (GOLD analysis project Ga0335072, IMG submission 206725) | Soil microbial communities from Loxahatchee National Wildlife Refuge, Florida, United States - Lox_Sample_2.1 | ecosystem: Environmental > Terrestrial > Soil > Wetlands | place: USA... | reverse complement strand
AGCGCGGCCCGCGCCTCCGGGTTATTGGGTTCGACCTGAATGGCGGCCTGGAATTGCTGTGCCGCGTCAGCAAAACGGCCATGCAACTGATAAAGGGTTCCAAGGGATATGCGTGCTTGGGCAGCCGACGGATTCAGCTCAATCACTTTCTTGAAACTCGCTTCGGCAGCCTCCGGCTGGTTCGTCTTGAGCTGCAACATGGCCAATTCCAAGTACAAGCCCCAGCGGTTCGGCTCAAGTCCAATAGCGCTCTGAACCTCGTTGAGGGCGCCAGAAAAATCGCCTTGGGCTGCCAGCAAACTAGAGAGGGTGGAATGGACCACAGCATCGTTCGGCCGTTCCTTCAGCAGAGCATCGATCTGTTCCTTAGCCTGCGGAAGGTCGTGGCCAAGAATCAGGAGATTCGCCAACTCAACGCGAGCTTCCGTATTTTCCGGTTGGAGCTCGACTGTACGAGCTAACTCTTGAGCAGCCTGTTGTGGTTTCTGCAATTGCAGATAGGTTTTCGCGAGTTCGTAGTGCGCCATGGCATAGTTGGGATCAATCTTGATGGCGTTCACGAACTCGATGGCGGCCGCATTGTATTCTCCCTTCTGGAAATACCCCTGTCCACTGCGTACATATCTCTGTTTGCGTAAATTCGGATCTCGAGAGCAAGAGAAAAAAAGCAGGGTGGTCGCTAGAAGTGAGAATACGATGAGACGTAGGCGGGAAGAGCGCATTAAGGATCGGCCCCGAGGCACGCGCACGGTGCTTCCACTGCACTATAACCCAAAACATTTGCTCCAAAGAGAAAATTTAAATGGCCGTGGATCGGCTGAACACGGGAGATGCGTTAGCCAAGGACCATATATGGGGCGAACAGATCTGCAGGGATCGACTGCGGGCTGCGAACTCTTGCCAAATTCGGGTCCGGGCCAGCCGCTGCAAAATAAGGGTTTCCAGACAGGGTCTTGGGATCCAGGCGCAGCTGGCAACCGTGATGTATCTCTATGACAAATTATGGACTTAGTTGTGGTTGCAAGCGCTTGCAACCAGGCGCAGAAATTATCATTCTTGACAGCCGCACATTTCGCGCTAAGGTGGTCATTGTAGGGCAAAGTGTAGGCTTTTGTATGGGTTCTGCAGCTTGGTCCCGAAGGCCGCCGAGGTATTGAGGATGAAAAAATATTGGCTCTTCTTGTTGGCTTTGGCACTTTTGCTTTCCGCCTCTTCCGTCGTTGCTCAAATCGGAAACACGCTGATGTACTTCAATGGCGGTTATCAGGGTAACGTTTGGAGTGGTGGCCCGGAAGGGTCGGTTGCGACCGGCTTTTACGACGGATCCATCAATGGCGTGAATGTGGGACCGGGCCAAACCTCACCGGGATTTATCTGCGATGACTACTATGACAGTATTTCCACGGGTGAGCATTGGACTGCGACTGGCTACCAGATCTCGTCTTTGAACGCGAGCAACATAGGGACCGACAGCCTATTCGGTAATGCTAACTGGTCTAACGTTGTTAGCGGCTGGACGGGGGTTCAGGGATATCAGGCACTGGCGTATCTGGTGAATGATATGTTCACCAATGGTACTGGCAATTCAGCCTTGCAGTCTTCGATCTCACAGGCACTGTGGTACCTCACTTCAGTTGCAACCGGCCATAACTGGAGTCTGAGCTCCCTGGACTCAGCGGCGCAAAGCCTGGTTTTGTATGTTGAGAACATAAGCCACGATCCAGCGCTGAGTACCTATACTGGCCTTTATCTCTACACGCAGCCTTTCAATCCGAACGGGCCGCAGGAAATGTGGGGTCAGATCCAGATTCTTAGTCTGCCAGAGGGCGGCTCCGCGTTGGCATACTTGCTGATTGGTGCGCTAGCCTGGATGGGTGCGGTTTGGCAGTCGCGCCGCGTCACGGGAGCACGGTCCGGCTAAGCACCGCCACTCATTGCGAAAAGGCAAAGGCGCTCTCTAGCGGGAGCGCCTTTATGGTGTTTGCAGCCTGGATTCCTATGCTTCGACTGTCAAATCTATTGGGTTGGCAGATACTCTTCTAGTTGCGTGACCGGGGCGCTGCACTTCACTGCGATTACGAACGTCCCTTCCGCTTCACCGGTTTCGACGCGTACGATCTGGCCCTCGCCCACCAGGTGAACCGGCCGGAGGGTTTCTCTGCCGTGCACGTTTAGACTGAACATGACAGGAGTGTGCGCCGGCACGGGCAGCGCGCTTCTGACCAGAAGTCCACCGATGCTCACATTCTGGCTAATCGTTTCGATCTCAGCGCTGGTGGAACCGACCTGAAATTTGAGGCGTACGGGAAACTCTAATTCGAAACGGCGGTATCTGCGTCCCCGGCAATCTGATAGGCTCTGGAACATCTCGGTTCTGTCCACGTATCGCCTAAATTGTTCTTTTTCGGTCAACATGTAGGCTTACTGGTAAGGTCCACTGCCTCGAACAGGACAGCGACCGACAGGTCAACTGACCCCACCAGGTCCGCTCCGCTTTTCAGCTCTCACAGCGGTACGTCCTTCGGCTTGGCACAATACAGTTTCGGCGCCGGCTGAAAAAACTGGGCGGAGCAGAGCAGCAGCGACGCGGCAACCAAACCAATCAGTCCAGAGCTTTTCACGATCGCAGAATGCGCAACCTGCTGGCACCCGGTTGATTGCTTACGACAATGGATGGTCTAATCTGCATTATCTTTTGCTAAACAGTCCATTTCGTTCTGAAGGCGTGCCGCTCGCACGTGAGTTGCAGCTCAGGTGGGTTATATCACGCCAAAAAACACTATTCTCCGTCTGGCATAGAAATCAAAATCGACTCTCCGCTAGAATGCCGCAGCAACTTTATCTGCAACTTATCGATTGCTCGGCACTAACGAACTAACAGCGTACGATGTTATTGCCGTGAATGCCTCTCGTCGCGTTGCGTGTATCCACCACCAAGGATGCGTGCTGCACGATCCAATGGTAGTCATAATCCGAATGATCCGTGACGATCAGCACACAGTCATATTTGTCGACATCCTCTACGGGCACGCATTTCATCTGAAGTTCGTATTTGCGCCCTTTGCCGACAAAAGGAAAGTAGGGATCGTTGTAGCTGACTTGAGCGCCATCCCTCTGCAGCAGCTCAATGATGGTCAGCGCCGGAGATTCGCGCAGGTCATCGACGTCTTTCTTGTAAGCCACGCCGAGCACCAGCACCTTCGCGGCCTTCAAAGGCTTCCCTTGTCGATTTAGAGCTCCGCTGACCTGCGAGACCACGTGATAAGGCATCGCGCTGTTAATCTCTCCTGCCAGTTCGATGAAGCGAGTCTGAAAGTCCCAAGCCTTCGCCTTCCAAGACAGATAATAGGGATCGACAGGGATGCAGTGTCCACCCAGGCCTGGGCCGGGATAGAACGGTTGAAAGCCGAATGGCTTGGTGGATGCCGCCTCGATGACTTCCCAAATATCCAAGCCCATGCGCAATGACAAAAGCTTTAGTTCATTGACTAGCGCGATGTTTACGCAGCGGTAGATGTTTTCCAGCAGCTTAGTCATCTCGGCGACTGCCGGCGAGGATACTGGAACCACTCGGTTGAAGATTGCACCATATAGCGTCGCGGCCAGTTCGGAGGCCTGGAAATTCAGGCCTCCGACTACTTTCGGGATGTCACGACGCGCGACGCTCTGATTTCCTGGGTCCTCTCGTTCGGGAGAAAAGGCGATGAAAAACTCGTTCGATCCGGTAGCCGTTCCGCTGCGAGCGGCCTTCAAACCAGAGCCATTGCCTCTCTCCAATATTGGAACAAGAACCTCCTCGGTGGTACCAGGGTAGGTCGTGCTCTCGAGGACCACCAATTGCCCCTCACGTAAGTGGGGTGCAATGGCCTTGCCGGTATTTGTAATAAAGCTGAGATCAGGTTCCCGATGTTCGTCCAGAGGGGTGGGCACACAGATGATGATGACATCCATGTCGGTTAGGTTCGAAAAGTCTGCCGTCGCGCAAAAATCTCGTAAGCGCGCCGCCTGGATCTCTGTGGGTGAAATGCGATAGATGTAGGACCCACCAGAGTTGAGAGTTGCGACCTTATGCTGGTCGATGTCAAAACCGGTTACTGGAAAGTTCTCTTCCGTGTAGAGCAGAGCAAGCGGCAAGCCCACATAACCGAGACCTATTACGCCTATCCGCGCTTGGCGAGTAGCAATTCTAGTTTTCAGGTCCGAGAATAGACTGGCGGTACTAGCGTAAGTCCTCACGCGATGATCTCCATCATCAGAATCGACGCCCATGACTATCCGATCCTTTGCACAAATATTGCAGATTCCGTACGACCTAGAGTTGTCCGCAAGTTCTTGAATCAAACACCGAAGCACCGGTTAGAGCATCGTTTTGACCAAGTCCAGCCGTGGTCGCTGCCCTCATATGGTCACGGGACGGCATCGCAGATGTTCACGCGACAATGTCGGACGAGCCACTCATTCCGACGGAGGTCGTCCCCACGATTTAGCTACGGTCAGCGCGCAGTCGCTGTGGCGCGATTCGACATAGTACTGACTGTGCTGTTCTTACCGACAGTTTGGGCCTCGTAGACATAGGTGTGGCCCGCTTGCACGTCGTAATCCGTACAGGTAGTTCCTGGAATCGGAGTGTGAGGATTCAGCGGTTTGAACCCGCACTTGCCGCGGGCCTTGTCGCAACTCGAGTCTGATTCGCGGCGAAGTATTCTGTAGCCGGCGACCGTGCTCCTCGGTGATGCACTTGCATCCCAAGTCAGCTTGACGCTGCGCGGTGGTGAATGGTCTGGGCGCACGGCAGCAAAAGGCTTCGTGTTTGCAGTTTGCCCGGCTTCCTGGCTGACCGCAGCTTTCCTATCGTTGCAGCTTGGGCTTGTCTCTTGGCTCGTCACATGACGGGTCGTTCCGACGAGAAAAGCTAACATTAGGAACGAACCAAAGCAGTGTCTCGCACTCAGCCTGCAACGTGGACAATGGCTCATCTTGTTCTTGTAATCGCGCCGCAAGGAGGACAGATGGTCTGGGGCCAAAATGGCGGAAGTGATCTCTCGCCTGGACGTAACCCGATTATTTTATGCCTGATATCGAGAGGCGCGGTACGTTCACTCCAATTGGCGGCGTTCTTCTTCGTTCCATGCGGCTTACGATTGCGATTAGCCCAAAGACCGCCGCCAGTGCAATTGCCAAGAATAGTGGTCCGCCCTGATGATGCAACGGGCCCTTCAGAATGGCCGGGTTGACGTATGCACCGAGCGCAGCCAGGGTGAAAACGCGTAGCCCATTCTTGGCTACGGAAAGCGGTATCGCTGCAAGTATTAGACCCGTCCTACCCCAGAACGACCGGAGGAGAAGGTAAGACATCACCATCGACGTTACGATCAGGACCATGCTCGAGCGGATGCTGCTGCACTCCTCAGCGACTTTGACAGTAAGTCCCGGAACGGTTATAGCCGTTCCGTCCTGGGTCACCGGCACACCGATGATCGTGAACAGTTCCCTGGCGCATGAAGCCGTACCCTGTTGCAGCAACTCAACCATCCGATTAAGCGCAACCTCCGGCATTGGAATGAGCCACAGCAAAAAGAGCAGTGGGAACAGGGTTCGCCGGAAAATCTCTCCACCGAAGCAAAACACGAATGCGCCGATCCACCACACGACGACTGCCAGCATCTCGATCGCCAGCCGTACGTCGCCGGTAAGGATATCCGCTCTCCCCCACGGCAGCCCGCCAATGCCGATTAGCGCGGCGAACGCCAGCAGAGTTGATCCGGCGCGGATACTAGAAACCGGTTTCCATCCCTGTTTCTTCCGTTGGAGCAGGATGAGCGTGACGCTGAGCGGAATGATGAGAAGAGTATGAGTGTATGCATCGTTCCGTAGAGCCAACGTGAAGGTTGTGCTGAGAACATGTCCCCAAATCAGCAGCGACGCAGCACATAAGAAGCAAAAGCTTCGATTGAAAGCATTCAGACTCACTTCACCATACCTGGTGCAGACGTACTGTCGTGTCCGTCAAGCCCCTGCATTTTGGAACCGATTTCATATTCGATATGGTCTCCGGCATCGTTGGCGAAGGCAATTACCGCATGATCTGCGCCTGCGCCTTCGATCCGCCACGATCCGCCTCGATTCACCAAGCGCATGCTGCTGCGCGCACGCCACCATGCATCCACCTCGCCGGGAAGCGCAAGCCATAAGTGCTCGCGAGCGGCAAGTTCGCGCAACCAACCGAGCAGTTCGCGATAGATCTTTCTGGCCCGTTCTTCAATCACGTAGTCTGGGTGAACCAGAAAGCTGACAATGCCATGTTTTCTCAGGATGATGTCAGCTTGCGTCTTCCACAAATCCAAAGAATACTCACGGAGCAGGTGGAAGAGCATATAGTCCTGTGTGGTCGTCACCGGGATTTCCAGGATGTCCTTTACAAAATACGGCATGACGGTACAGCACCCACCCTTCTGCGGATCGAGATGAGCGACATTGGGTACCGACATGTCATAGGAGAAATCTAGCGCATCGTACCAGTCAACGTTGCGATACAGCACGGCTGCCCGGAACCCTTTCGAACCATAGATTTTTCCATAGCGATTGATCTTCACTGCACGGTGAAGAAACTCCTGCCGATCGGCGAACAGATAGCCGTCATGGTTGAGGTCCTGGATGTTGACCTCTAAACCGCGGTTGCGGATCTCCTGCAGTAGGTCGTCCGTAGTCTTGTAGCGTCCCTCAGGAACAAGTTGGAAAGAAGCCCTGATGCCATGTGCTTCGTCAATGTCCATCAGGTCTCGGCAGAAATCATAGCCGGCAAGGTCCTCGATATCATGGGTCATGATGACACTGCCGGTTGCGCCCCGGGGCCAGAACCAGATGAAAGGCATGCGATCGACGCCTTTGGCTTTCATGGAAGCCAGCAGTAACGCTTCAATGAACTGCTCCACTGTTGTATCCACCGGCCAACGTGGGAAGGCGACACTCCGCCAGCCATTGGCATAGACGCGCTTCAAGTATCCGCGAATTCCTGCGCCGACGTACGGCCGCAGTAAGTAGTATGCGTCGCGAAGAAAGCGCTGCCTCCAGGTCCACTCGCTGGGCTTAGCCTGCCATGCATAGCGTTCTAGGCGTAAATTGTCGATGATTTTGTCCGGGTTGAAAGGCAGAACGAGGGTTGATCCGGTCGTGTCAAGATCGCGCCGTGCGTCATACCGCAGTGCGTCGGCATCGGGTGTGCGATAGCCGCTGGACGTCCGTCCATAACAGATGGCGTCATGCCCGAAGCGAAAGTAGCCCGACTCGGTCGATAGCGGCCCGTCGAGTTCACAATGGACGAACTCCTCAGGACAGCGATAGCGGTCTGCTAGGGCATGGCTCATGGCCGTGCCATTATGCCACCCTTTGCGAAAATCATCCTCGTTCAATGCGTATGCCGCTCGGAGCGCCATAGGGCTACTGTCTAGAGAAACTGCTCAGAGGAATTGCAAAACTCAAGAAGCTGTTGGGAACCATTTCGCAATGGTGTTGCAGCGCAACCTGCAAACTTTCACATCCATTATCATGCTGGTGAGCTAAGATGACGGTACCGTAGCAGGCGCCTCGTTAGAGTAGACGCTTTCCAGACCGTTTTCAGCCACTGCGGTAACGACATAGTAATAGGTGGTGTTGGCCATTACGGCTGTATCCGTGTACTCGGTGTCACCAACCGGCTGTGCATTGAGCCTGGTGTAAGGTCCGCCTGACTGCAACGACCGGTATACATGATACCCAATGACATCCTGCGATGCACTCGCCTCCCAACTAAGTACAACCTGATGCTGTGGCGAAGGGGAATGAGAAGGAGAAGATGGCAGCGGAACCGATGATGGAGGCCCCGCCCCCGCAGTCGTCGTCTCCGGCTGACTGGTACCCGACTCGCTTGGCGAACCACAAGCAACACAGATGAGAACGGTCGCGAGTATCGCTCCCAAAAGCAACCAGGCGCTCAGGCACCTGAACTCTCGATACCAATCTGCCTTTCGCCCACCAGACGTCAGCCGAATGCGGTCCCGAAAATGAGAAACTCGCAGCAGTGCCACTGCTGAATCTGTTTAATAGGATTTGCTGAAACCAAAGCAGTTAATTGGGTTCGTTTCGTAAAATTTAGGGCGTCGCAACTGAGCCTGGTTTATGGTAAAGCAACAATGGGATAGCTATCAGCTCAGCCGTGCGGACATGCGTCGCAAAACTGCGAGCAGACGGGGCGTTGCCGCGCTGAGCCGGGTTCGCCCAACGATATCGGTCTCTGGTGTTTTACGTGCCGGTCGCGATTTCGACGCTGAGAGGTGCCGGCACGTGCTCACCTTTGCGGGCCCGCTGCAGCCGTTCCAGTTGGTTGAGCGCAAAGGCCAGTTGCCGATGTAGCGAGCGCCCAGCCTTGCCGGCCTACGCAGGAGTCGAAATGCTGTAAGTTGTGACTGTCCGGCTACCAATACTTTATCGTTGGCCGATGAGAGGAGTGTTAAACTGAGCCGCGTAGACAAGTACCTCGTGCGATCTGGCTCGGCTGCTGTTATATAATTCCTTGCTGAAGATTTCGGCGACACTTGAGGCTTACCTATGAGTCAAGCATCAGCCGCATGCTGATATCCCTAACTCGGCTCTGCGAGGTAGCATAAGGGCATGCACAACCACGGTTTGTTTCTGTGATGTGTGCGCGGCTTACCCCATTAGCAGGCTGCTGAAAAATCTATGATTTCAGCCGACTGTCTTTCCCGACTGAGTGACTCAGCGGAGAGGAAGGGGGTTCGGCTTGCATTTGTCCGGCCCGTTGAATCGGTTTTCCTGGTCCCCCAACACACTTGGGGCCTGCCTTACGCAAGCTGCACCGTCAGGTTCCGCAACCGGACCAGGTTGTAGGCGGCGCAGGCGAAGGCGAACACCCAATCTACCTTCTCCAGTCCGCGGTGGCGCACCTTCCGCAGCAGCGCGATGGTCTTCAGCCAGCCGAAACATTCTTCGATGCGCTTCCGTTTCCGCTGACTGATGCGGTAGCTCTCGTGCCGCGGGTGCGTGCATCGATGGCGCTGCCGCCGCTGCGGCTGTGGTTCTGTGCGACATGCGGAGTCACGTTCATGTGGCGGCATTCAGCGACGAAATCCCACGTGTCGAAGCCCTTGTCGCCGCCCACCGTAATACGTTCGTCGCCAGGAACCTGTTGCAACATCAGCAGCGCCGTATCCCGCTCGGCCGTTCCCGTCGCTTCCCACGCCAGCGCGTTGACGATCAGACCGTTGCGGTTCTCCACCAGTAGGTTCCCGCTGTAGCTCAGTTTCGATTCCTTGCCCTCGCTCTTCTTCGCCAACCGCGCCTCCGGATCGGTCTTCGATTCATGGGTTTCGTTCGACCGCCGCTGGCCACGGAAATTCACGGTTGGATTGCCAGGATCCTCCGGCGGCGGCTCGTTGTTCCCGTCCTTCGGCTGAAAGCTCTTGGCGCTGGCCCACGCCTCCAGCAGCGTCCCGTCGACGGTGAACTGCTCGTCGGACACACAACCTTTCTCCCGCGCCATCTCCACCACCGCAGCCAGGAACTGCTTGGCCACCTCGGCCTCCAATAACTGCTCCCGGTTCTTGGTAAAGGTCGTCGCGTCCCAGACTTCCTCATCCAGCTTCAGCCCCACAAACCAGCGGAACAGGATGTTATAGTCCATCTCTTCCATCAGCAGCCGCTCGCTGCGGATCGAGTACAGCATCTGAACCACCAGCGCCCGCAATAGCTTCTCCGGCGCGATCGATGGCCGTCCTTCGCGCGCATACATGCGGTTGAACTGTGGCGACAGCCCTCGCAGCACTTCGTCCACCATGGCTCGGATTGCCTGCAGCGGATGGTCCTTCCGCACCCGCTGCTCAGGTGACAAATAGCTGAACATCTGGCTCTGCTGATCGTCGGCTCCTCGCATGCTGCTTTCCTAGCATGTTTGCACGGTGGACGGGGAGTACTTTTTCAGCATCCTGTTAGATCGCGCCGGCTGTAGCCGGCCGCTTTTAGGTGGTCGACGAGTAACGGCCGATGGAAAACACCTACCCTCACGGAGCCACAGTGTTGTCGTACGGCGCAATTGCTTCCTCTGGAATATGACTTAGATCTTTACCCTGCAAATAATCCCGCATCGTTGTCCCAGTGCATGCCGAGTCAAGATTGGCCGCCCCTGACCGAGCCCACACGTCGTCTAGATGAACCGTGCGGAAATCAATGCTATACCGCGTCTCCGGAGATATATTCGGAACCGTCGAGTGCAGGTGGGCTGCCGAAAATAGAAACAGCCCTCCTACCTTGCAGATCAAACGAAGCTGTGGATCAAGCTCAATCGACTCCTCCGGCTTCGGTTGCACGCGGGTGTCACTCTTAACGTGCTGCGCAGCAGTATGTCGGCTTTCCTCATTCCACTTCGCGTAATTATAATTGCGTGAGCCATTTTTGACCGCCTTTTGCCAGTATCCCAAATGAAAAGCCATACAGTTGTCCGAGCTGACCGGATAAACAGGCATCCACCAATTTACTTGGCAGAGCGGTGCTGAGTACCATGTGTCCCGGTGAGGATGAAAGGCGTAGGCAATCCCCGATTTCAAGTACTCACCCGGAAACGCAGTTCGCAAACGTGGCACATCGAAATAGGTTTTCTCTAGATCGCAGCCGAGCTCCGCGAGTATGCCCTGAATACACTTCTTAGCTCGAGGATCGTGGATAAACTTGGGTTTCAGGGTTGCGAGCATCTCTGCACAATGCTCTGCTGGCAAGTGTTCAGTCAATCTACGGGGGTCATGCGGATAAAAGGTCTTTTCAGTCATTTCGCGCGCTAGGTTACACAACTTCAGAGCGCTAGGACAGGGGGAATATACGAAGATCGATCCGTCGTAGATTGTTGCGCGTCGCGCCGTATCGTCCAGATCAGAATCTATAAATATATTCATTGAGCTTTCTCCTTGTGCAAAAGAAAGCATGTCGCAGGTTGATATGAATAGCCTTTATATCGGTGGACAAGCGGCCAGCCCGCCATGAACGATCTTTTCTGCTCGATCCTGGAAGTTTTGTGAAGCATCTTCGCGACTACTAGCCTAACACTAGCTTACGACAGTGAAAGCCTTCGGCATAGCCGCTGGGAGCATTGCACTCCACCCCGCGCAGGCGCATTAGAGACATGAACGTGCTTTCATCAAACCACGCCTTACTATGCTGCGACGGGAAGGCATCAAAGAGGTTGTCGATCTTCTGCCGATATTGACCTGGCTTAAGATGAACAAATACATTTGGCCGCCCCATATCGCCATCGTACTTTGGAATCTCGTATTCGAGGATGAGATGGTTACGAAAGGTATTCCGCGTCAACTCCGAAATAAGCCGATGATCCTGATGCGCGTCGTCGCTCCAGGGACAGAGGATGAGATCCGGAGAGGGCGACTGTTTCAGCTGTTCGAAAGCCGTTTTCACTTCACCGCCGACGTAGGGCATGAAGCCGTCGGGGAACGACTTAAGAGTCATTTCGCGTAGGGTGGAACCGGCGAACAAACTTGCAGCTCGCCGCGCCTCGTCTTCGCGAAAGTCGACGGCATTGAACACCACCCACTGAAATTCGATGTTGGGCCAGCTTTCGCGAAGATAAAGGATTGTCCCGCCACAGCCAATTTCGATGTCATCCGAGTGAGCACCGAAGCAGAGAACACGCAAAGTCTCGCCGGGCGGTTTTGGTATAAGCCCGATCATATGACCGCCGACAGCACTTTAGCAGCTGCTCGCGGGCAAGCAGTATGGAGGTGATTCCAGACCTTCCAGGGAGCGGCCGTCTGCTCCAGTTCGTCCAGACGCTGCTTGTCTTTGAACGTATCCATACACTGCCAAAAGCCCTTGTACCTGTAGGACAACAGCCGATGCTGCTGAATCAACCGCTGGAACGGTTCGCGCACCAGTTCGTCGCCAGGATAAATATATTGGAACATCTCCTGGCGCATGATGAAGAAGCCCCCATTGATCCAGATGTCGCTCCCGGCCAGCGGACATACACCGGTGACCCGGCCCTCGGGTGCCGCAGTAACAATATCGAAGCTCGCAGTCGGCTGCACCAGCAGCAAAGAGGCGACAGCATTGGTACAGCTGAACTTTTGGATCATGTCCGGCAAGGGTGCATCGCTCAGTCCGTCACCGTAGTTCGCGAGGAACATTTCTTCGTCCTCGAGATACGGCTCCACGGCCTTGAGGCGTTCACCAATGGTTGCGCTCGCACCCGTCTCGACAAAGGTGATCGTCCAATCGTCTATATCCCGGTTCATAAAGCGCACATTCTTGCCGCCCTGCGACCAGACGAAATCGTTCGACACCGACTCATCATATTGAAGGAAATAGTTCTTGATGCAATTTCCTTTGTAACCCAGGCACAAGATAAAGTCCTTATGGCCGAAGTGCGCATAGTATTTCATCACGTGCCAAAGAACGGGGCGCGACCCAATCGTCACCATCGGCTTCGGTATATCGTCGTAATAGCCCCGCAACCGCATGCCCACCCCGCCACAGAAGAGAACGACTTTCATTCCGACACCTCCGCGCCAAGTGTTCAGTAAACTGCGACCTCAGGAATCGGCACAACGAACCGCCCGCCCCACTCGCGAATAAACCGCAACTGCTGCATGATCTCGTCCTTCAGATTCCAGGGCAAGATCACAACGTAGTCCGGCTTCGTCTCCGTGATTCGCTCAGGGTGGTGAACCGGGATATGACTGCCCGGCAAAAAGCGTCCTTGTTTGTAAGGGCTGCGGTCAACGGTATAGGCAATAAGGTCCTTGCCTACACCGCAGTACTGCAGTAAGGTCGCACTCTTGCCCGGAGCGCCGTAGCCGGCGATAGACTTCCCTTCTTTCGTCGCTTGAATCAAGAACTCCACGAACGCCAACTTGGTCCGTCGCACCTGCTGGCCAAAGCTCTGATATCCACCAATGGAGTCCAGCTTGGCCTGCGCTTCGTCTTCGAGTACTTTCTGCACCGCCGGACTAGTCGCATGGGCTCCGCTTTCCGTTCGGCATCCAAAGATCCGCAGCGACCCTCCATGTGACACAAGCTCTTCCACGTCGAAAAGCCGTAGGCCGTGTGCCTCGAGGATCTTCACCGCCGTCAGCAGCGAGAAATAGGAGTAGTGCTCGTGATAGATCGTGTCGAACTCATTACGACGAATCAGCTGGAGAAGATGCGGAAACTCCAGTGTCACGACTCCGTCCGGCTTGAGCAGAATCTTGAGACCTTCCACGAAGTCATTCAGATCGGGGACCTGCGCCAGGACGTTATTTCCGGCAAGTAGATCAGCACTCTGCCCCTCTCGCACGAGCTCTCTCGCCAGTTCCGCGCCAAAAAACCGGACTAGCGTGGGGATGCCTTTCTCGGTCGCAACTTTGGCGACATTCGCGGCTGGCTCAATGCCGAGAATCGGAATACCTTGCCGGAGGAAGTACTGCAGTAGATAACCATCATTGCTGGCGACTTCAACGACAAAGCTCTTTGGCGTCAGACCAAAGCGGTCGGACATCCTGGCACAATACTTTTCGCTATGCTTCAACCAGGACTCCGAGTAGGACGAGAAGTAGGCATAGTCGCTGAAAATATTCTCGCCGCTCTCAAACTCTTCGAGTTGGACTAGAAAGCATTCTGAACAGACATAAACATGCAGCGGATAGTAAATCTCCCCGTGATATAGATCGGCGGCCGTTGGATAGGTCTCACATAGCGGAGACATCCCCAGATCGATAAACGTATGTCGCAGTTCAGCGCCGCAAAAGCGGCACGGCTTTGTGGAGCATGTTTGCTCGACAGCAACGGGGATGGTCAGTGTGTTCATCATGCTGTGTCGGTCGTGTTAGAGCTATACCCAAACTGCGGATGCAGCGTTGATCCAGCGCAGGCTGCGGTCAACTTGCCCTGCATTCAGTAAGCGCTGAATCTGTTCAAGCCGGATAAAACGACCGGCATGGATATCTTCCTTTGTCAAGCCAATCGCACGGTACGCTTGGTAGAGTTCGAGCGCTCCCTGACGCGCATCCCATTGCGGCCGGAACCCGGGCAGTACCCGCTGGATTTTGTCGCAGTTGATGCGGTAGCACCGTTTGTCGGGACCGCCATCGGGTGCGTATTCAATTCTCGAGCCGGGAATCGTCTCGGCAACGATGTCGGCCAGTTCGCCGATGTGATAGTTTTCACTGGTTTGCCCAACGTTGAACGTCTGATTGTGGATCGTATCTTGCGGCGCCTTCAGCGTTGCAATAAGGGCATTCACGATATCGCGGATGTGAACGATCGGCCGCCACGGCGTGCCGTCGCTCTTGATATAGATCTTGCCGGTCGTGAATGCTGTAGCTACCAGGTCGTTCAAAACGATGTCCAAGCGCAGCCGCGGCGAGACTCCATAGGCTGTGGCGTTGCGGAGATACGTCGGGCTGAAGTGCTCGTCCGCCAACGCAGCCACCTCGCGCTCTACCAACACCTTCGACTCGCCGTAGGCTGTAACCGGATTCAAGGGCGCTGTTTCGTCGTGGAAGACGTCGCCGGCGGCCCCATAGGCACTGCACGAGGACGCGAACACGAAACGTCTAACCCCCGCCGCTTTGGCCAGTGCTGCCAGGCGGACCGAAGCCCTGTGATTGATTTCATAGGTCAGCCTCCCGTCGAGATTGCCGAGCGGATCGTTCGACAAAGCTGCTAGATGAACAACCACGTCGAATCCTTGCAGGTCTTCGAGCACAATATCTCGGATGTCTTTGCGCAGCTCTGGAGTCTCGAAAGCTGCGTCTCCGAAATCGCACCCATCGAACAAATCGGCATCTAGCCCATGAACGTCATAACCCACGCTGCGGAGCATAGGAGCAGCAACCGCACCGATATACCCCCTGTGGCCAGTCAGCAACAGTTTCATTTCTTACCTATTTATGGCAGGACTCGTTGCTAGTGAAGCATTCACAAGAGGTTAATGTCGTGTTGAAGGCCAGAGCCGCTTCACTGACGTCTGGCCTGTATCGGCAGCCCGCATCACAAACAGCAACCAGTAGCTGTTTACGAAGCAACAGGTAAGCCGCCTCTTGAATGACTGGAAAGGCGATACCGGATCGCTCGGCAATG
>Ga0335072_10008241_pt1 | contig 15117 bp, 11 predicted proteins | sample Lox_Sample_21_FD_206725 | JGI IMG/M metagenome (GOLD analysis project Ga0335072, IMG submission 206725) | Soil microbial communities from Loxahatchee National Wildlife Refuge, Florida, United States - Lox_Sample_2.1 | ecosystem: Environmental > Terrestrial > Soil > Wetlands | place: USA... | reverse complement strand
ACAAATAAAGATATCCTTGCACATAATCTCCCTCTGAGACATAAACTGCTCCCTGATGGAGAACAGTGCTCTCATAACTGCGAAGTAAAGCTCCAAGACTTATATTCTTGTTCCAGGTTGATGCGATTCTCCGGTGAGCAGTTTCAACGATGTCTGCAACGGACTCCCGGATGGGATATGTTGAGGGAGGCAAAGGAGAAGGGAGACCACTCAAAATGAACGGAACTGAAGCACTAGTCATCTCTGTCTAAAATACAAAGCGACAGAACCACATTCTTGGAAGTTGGGAGCGATGCCAAGGTCCTAAGACAGAGCACTTTTCAAACGAAGCGATTGCACCGGTAAATGCGGTCAAAATTTCGATCTCGCATGATTCTGGAAAAATCTGTGGAAGGATTCTCCGAATAAAATTAAAATAGCGATCGCAATGACTACCAACCGCCGCTTTCGTCGCTTCGAGATTAGAACTGCTGAAAACTTCTCTTGCTTGATTCTATATCGTCTCCAGTAACGCTTTGAGTCTTGGTTCAAGCTATTTCCAAGGCTCGCTTTGACTTGCCGACAAGAGCGAATTTGGCTGTCGGATTGATTGATCAGGTCAGATGAGCTGCTGTCAGTCACGTTCCCCTGAAAGAATCCTCCTTCCCCCGCGAATAACCGATCGACAGATATTTTCTTCCCCGGAAGCTCCAACACCCCAGCGCCATTGTTTCTCATCACCCCTTAACCCGCGATTTCTATGCACCATGGTACACGTCTACAAACCGACAACAAACGAGCTACCGGCCGCAGCGCATACGATGGTGAGGGCATTCACCGGAGATCCCTTCAACGAATACTTCTACAATTTTATGTCTGATCAGCGGAACCCGCAGCGTGGAACCGAAGAAATGACAGCCATGGAGATTTACAATCATATGAAGGATGCGCTGGTCCTAGCCGTTGACGACGGTGATCAGAAATGTGCGGGGGTTGCTCTGTGGGTGCCACCACTATTACAACCGATCGGATGGTTTGATTTGGTGGGCCGATTCCTTCGCAAATGTCTTTTGGGCTTGATGGGACGTTTCTATTATCGTAATCGTGGGATTAATAGGAAGGTGGGTTCTTGTTAAACCAAAGCTAATCTAGCGGTATCGAGAATTTCGGAAAGTGCAAGCAGAGGTGATACCTCAGATTTTGGGAAAGGATTACAAGAAAAATACATATTATTTGCATTTTATCGCTACACATCCAAAGCATCAGGGGCGAGGAATAGCAAGTGCTCTGATTCGGCACGTTACAGATCAGGTGTTCTGAGCTTTGGCTTGTACTAATGGAAGGCTGATCGACAAGGTTACCGATGTTTTCTGGAGGCGTCAAAGTACTATCCGAATGTACCCATTTACGAGCATTTCGGGTTCAAATTGGTTGAGACGATGAAATTGCGCGATGGCGACGATCATATAGAGGTAGCTATTCCCTGAGGTGTATGACTAACGTTCAGATGTACTGCATGTTGAGAGAACCCAAGCAGTCGGGTAAGAGGCGAGACTCGAGAGATGAGAACCCCTGACATCTCGTCATATCGGCCGAAAGGACATTTATAAGCCGTTTCAAACGGCATGTGAATTGAGCTAGCATTGCTAAGAAGCGACTGAGCAAACGAACCGCGTGACCACTGTCGTTATACCGTTTTACTTGTACATTTTGCTTGTGATTCATTAACTAGCCGATTTCGGTGAAACTTTATGTGCGGGATCACCGCTCTTGCAACATTGTTACCATTGTTACCCCACCGATCAACGAAAGATGAGATGACTCTTGCACATATATATATCCCATCGTACTTGTCCAGCCGCTAAACAAAAGCTACGCCGCACATCCCTCACATCTAGCCTTTGCATTCATCGCTACACTCCTTCGAATGGGACTCCATCCGCTTATTGGCAACACATCATGGGGATTCTACGTCCGCATCCTCCAATTCATCTTTGCGACATTGGTAATGTCGTTAGCGGCATACACCCTCTCCATTGCGCCGGGTTGGAGGGAAGATAGATTCACTGTTGCCGCCGTATATCTCCCTAACAGAAAATCTGACATCAGGGTGCATGGGGTGTTCTCTCCGTACTCTGGATTTTGTCCTCTGGCATGGCTCATAGACCCCGATCTCATCATCTCCTAATTCACTTTTTCGAGTTTACCAATTGGGGACTGTTCCTCGCTGTTTGGATTGCTCTCGTAGTGAACATTGGAAAGAAACAAGAATGTTATTTCGGCGGACATAGTCACATTCGTCCCTGCGATACGATATACGCTACCATTGCGTTTGCGATTGTTGAATGGGTCCTGTTCACAGTTACGTTGGGTCTGGTGACGCTTGGATATCTCAATGCATCAGGGAATGCGAATACAGCGGGTGAGTTGTCCAACACAGCTGGAACTGCTAAGGATGCAGCGCCATAATTCGTATTTGCGGAGATGAAGCCAATACTGATAGTATTAAACATGTAGTGCTTTTCCTGGCCTTAATGTACACGTCTCGAGTTATGAGTTCGATGTTTCCGCACTCACTTGTTCAATGTCCTTTTGTTCATAGAAATTCTTGACGATACACACCACCATGTCGATTGTACTCAACACAACTTCCTCCGTCTCTTTATCGATCGTACCATTACGAACAGCCAAACACTTCTTCCCAATCCGTCTTAACAAATCCACTTCTTCACTTGTCAAAACACCCAAATCCCCTAATCTCGCAAGCAAGTGAACAAGCCATATACATTGATTCGCGTTAACATTAGCAGACATCTTCTTCCTCAAATGAGTAAGAAGATGAATCGTCCTTTGATGATCCAACATCGAAAGTAACTCTAACGACGGGAGGTCTAATGTTTTGATACGCCAGAGACCGTCCTCGTCAGAAGATGTGGTGGGCCGTCGATCGGGATTAATGTGTAATAGTTCGTCTAGCTCTTCCTGAGTGAAATTGGGTTGTGGAGTTTCAGCAATCTGTTGTCGTAGAGTGGTGTAGTATTTGAGGAATTGAGATTCCCAGGCGACTTGAGCAGCTGAGCGTGTGAGAGTTTTTGTAATTCCGTTTGAAGAGACAGCTTTGACTGGCTGGATAACAGGACGAGAAACATATGCCATTGAGGGAAGACCCTTAGCTTCATCTCTGACCGATCTGAGGTAGGCAATGGCTTCAGTTTGCGGCTGTACATCCCATTCATCATCCTCATATCCATTTTCCGCGACAAGACCGTCTATATCAAAAGCCTGACGTCCATTGACCGCCTCCTCTTCTGCCTCGTTCTCTTCCAATTCCTCCTCGTTGTAGTCCTCTTCAGTGTATGTCACCTCGGGCATGGCTTCCTTTTCATAAACATACTCTTCGTCTCTCGCGGAATAAGTATGGTTGGTTTGTTGGAAGATCGAACGCTGAGTGGTGCTTTGTAGCCCATTAGCTGCGTTGCTTCCCTTTTGCGCCTGCCCTCTCCGGCGATTTCGTTTGCCCATAGGAATTGGAGACGAGGGGCAGGATGGAAAATTTCTGAAAGTCCGCCGGCTAGTTTGCGCTGATCGCAACTCGATCGCATTTCGGTTTGCCTTGAGATTATCACCATCGCTTCTCAGGTCGCGTTGATACAATTTACAGGTGAGACAACTACGATCATTATCTATATACTTCATTCTGTCTATTGTTCCAATTTCCTTGTCTTTAGAACATGCTGCCCTCGCCTACCACCACTGAAGACTGATGAGCTCAAGACGGACTCCGACAAGATCACTTCCCAATTGCATTGAAAAACTGGTTATACGCAGTTTCAATATCAAACAACATCTACACTCAGAATAGAAAATGGCATTTAAATACCTGACGACTTTGATCATCCGTCAACTCATCAGCCGCTCTCATCTGATTTAGAGTAATCAACCACTGCACAATCTTTGCCCGTCCTTCAAAGTCCTTTGGCATAGAAGTATTCAACGAACTCATCAAATCTGATAAATGCGGATGTAACTGATCTTTCGATTTATAATTCAACTTGAGTGCATCCATAAACGTGATGAATTTCTCCACCGTCTCTGCAACATTCCGTGCGCTCACTTGTTGGTCACCGCCTGCCGCGCCTGCAACTTCGGGTGATAGTGGGATGTGACTGCCTGCATGTTCTACCGTTGCTGGAACACCGACTTTCAATCTGTATGTTGCTGAAGGAAATTGGACTCTGTATTCTTTTTGAAAGCTCTCTAGATCGCCGAACCGTTCTTGTATTTCTGGGTCTTTGAGGATTGCTTTGTACTGTGTGAGCAAATTTGTGCACTTTTGAGTATATCTAAAATTGTCAATTTTCTTTGGACGTTTAGGAGGAATACTGGGCTTGAGTGATTGTATCCCGGACATAGGCCTTTTCAACAAATTCGAGAGACACGATGATGGAGTAGATGGTTGCTAAATCGTCCCAAATCCGTTTCTCCGAAGGGGTCCCATTATGTAGTTTGACTTCCTAAGCAATGTTAACAATATACCGCCTAATCACATACTTCATCGAGTGATATTGACGATGGGAGGATCTGTGGGACTGCGACTGATGGAGGAGCATACGGAGAAGGGCGGTGCGAAGTCATTAGATGTTTTTGCTCTAGTAGGCCGTGATGTTCTCACAGGCTTTCCTACCACGAACCGCGCTTATTCTGATCCAGATATCGCATATTCCGAAACCATTCTTCAAAAGGAACAAAACCTTGATCTAGAATTCATGAAATGTAAAAAGAATCGAGGATTTAGGATTTAATGTAGTATATTATTCGGGGCTTTCCGTTGTTTAAATGTCTATCGTACTCGTACTAGATTCTGTAAGGATCTTCGGTGGTTGGTAGATTCCTATCCGGGTAGTGTCCTGAGCAAGGCCGATATTGCGTCCCCCCAGTCCTTTCCTTACCTTTCCCTAAACCTCTCTTCTCCACCGACGTTTCCCTCCAAACTATCTGCGTACCTGTGTACGTACTGCTGCGGCTTGTTGGTGTCGACCTCTTCTTCTTAGATATTCCTGCCAGTCTTCGTCTGATTCATTTTGCCTATCTTCCTCTATTGATTCTGCCATCGATTCTGCGGTATGTACCATGTCTTCATGGAATATTAAATTGAGAGATTGATCGAGAGACCAGATTTTGCAGTCGGATGCCCAATTTTTTTCAAAGTCTTTATATACTGCTTTGGCTTTGTACACTGCATGGATTTGGGTTATAGTAGACCATAAAGATTTGTACATCGTCTCTCTCCATCCTCTATAGTCCACGTCGAATTTTGGGTTGTGTGGGTTTAAGTGTAAGATTGTCCTGTTTCTCTTTTCCCATATCATGTGGATTATCGTTGAGTGCCACAGTAGGACTCTAGCTTTTAGGTATTTAGGTAGTCGTCTCCTGATATCTGGGAAAGCAAAGAGTATATCGTGGAAGTTGAAGCCTTGTTCTCTTCTTATATTGCTTGGTCTTCCAATGAGATCGTCAAGCGTTTTTATGGATTGTTCCCATATGCGTAGGACGTCTGGGCATTCTAGGTATCCATGTTGGATATTGTCTCTGCGGTAGCAACTGCTACAGAATACGTCATGCCAGTCTCGCGTTGGTGTGTCCATTTCAACGCTAGGTTCAACTCTAGAGTTGCAAGGTCTTGGTGATCGTTTATGTAGGAGGTACCAGTACGCTTGGAAGTGGTCATCTGGTCTTGATTTCCAGTTCAGTGTTTTCCATGCTTCTTTCCAGAGCGTCTGGGCATTACCTTCTGGTATTCTGATTTCTTGGTCCGTCCAGTTGGGTATTGTGACTTCTTTGGAGGTGAGGTTCTGTCTGGCTTTTTTGATTGAGAAATTCGCACAAGGAATGTTTGCTAACGTAAGTTTGTCCCATTGAATGAGGTCGTGGATTTTCCGGACATCGAAGTCCAGGTGGATATTACGCAGGGGGGCTAGGACGGTATCCGGTGTTGGTTCCTTTATCTTTTGTAGTCTTTCTACGAATTCTTTAGGGAGTTCTTCGAGTAATTCTGGCCATAGTGCTCGAAATGCTGCTATTGCTCGCAATATTACTCTTTGCCAACATAAATCCCAGATTTGTTCGTTTGGGTTAAATATCTTTTCGGCTGCTAAGACTTGGATTCTTTTGTTGATTCTTATTTTGGCTTCCTCCGTATCGAGCGGGCGGAGTGGGGGTGATTGTGATGGGTCGTATGTTAGGACGTCTCGTAGTAAGTAGAATCTCAACTTAAATAAGTCCGGTCGGATTCGTTTTGCAAGTTGATCTATTCTTTCCTTGCTTAGGATTCCGGGGAAGTGAAGTGGAATAGTGAGTATTTCTTCGTCCGTGTAGTCTTTCCAATTTGATTGATATGAGAGGGTAAGGGTTCTGATGGATGTGTAAATTCTCTGCCAAAAGGGCGTCATTTGGACAACTCCGTGAAACTTGCCTCCGCCGAAGATTCTAAAGAAATCACCATCTGCCCTTTGGATTTCTTGTAGGAAGGCCAATTTGAAGCCCAGGGCTGTGGTGCTTTGTCCACTAAAAGCTCTTGCAACATATCTCCCCGCCAGAGTCGTTAACATTATTCGGGGTTCTATAACCCCCAGCCCTCCTAGTTCTTTTGGTTTGCATGTTAATTCGAAAGCAATTGGTGCTTTGGTTGTTTGGAAAATAAAGGGTGTGATCATCTTGCTTATCTGGAGGTGGAACTCTTTAGGTAGTGGACATATTTGAACTCCGTGCCAAAGCATTGACAGGATGCTGGTGTTTATCAGCATTATTCTTGCTTTCATGGTTCTTTTTCTGAGAGAGAAAATGTATGTCGTAGTCCTCATCGTGGACAAGCGTTTGTTTATCAAATGTTCGGGTACTCCTCCATCTAGTCGTAAATAGCAGCCTAAATGTTGGTAATCCTGTTGTGGTGGGTGTCGTGTTCCGGGTATTTGATCTGCCCAATTTTGTCCATCGTTCGAATTTTCAATAATCGGTATTAGAACCTTGCGTTTTTCTTGGCTAAATACAGAGTTACTTACTTTTTCATATTCTTGTATTCTTTTATTTGCTTCTTCGTGTTGGGAGATGGACGTCGTTATGAGTATTATATCATCGGCGTAGGCAACTGATGAGACAGATGCTACGAGGTTTTCAAAAGAGATTTCGAAACCTATTTTCGCTTCGAAGAAGGCAGACAGAAGGGGTTGAAGAGAGATTATGTAGAGGAGAACTGAAATAGGGCCTCCTTGTAGTATGCCGCATAGGTATGTTATTTCGTCTGTGAAATTTTTATTTACCAAGAAACGTACGGCGGGGTTTTGGTAAGTGAGTTCTATCATCTTTATCCAGGTATCTGGAAAACCCATATATTTCATCACGGCAAATAACCAAGACCATCTGACTCTGTCGTATGCCTTTTCTTGGTCGAGTGATATCATAGCTATTACTTCCTCCTTTCTTCTTGCTTGTTCTATGGTGAGCATGACTGTTATGACATTATCTCCGAGTGAGCGATTCTTGACAAAACCCATTTGTTCTTGGCTCAGAAATTCGTCGGCGATTTCCATCATCCTGTGTCCCATCAAATTTTCTCTCCATCGAAGGTCTGTATTAAGAATGGATATTGGTCTGTAGTTTTTGATATTTTTGGAGTCCCCCTTCTTGTAAATGAGGGATCCTTTCAGTATTGGCCACGTTTCCGTCGGGCGTTCGTCGCCGTCGATCAAGGTGGCTGAACATGCTTCGGCAAAGGGGTCGGCGAGTATGTCCACCATCATTATATAGTATTCGAATCCTAGACCGTCGAAACCTGGGGCGCTGCCCTTCATACATCTTTTGAGAGCGTCTTTCGCCTCCTGTGGTGTAAACGGTTCTCTTAGTCGGTGCTGGTGTGTTTCGGAAATTTTGAGTGTATCTGGGAGATACGTGGTTAGAAAGGTTTGGATTAAGTCATCGAGGTCGTCGATCTCCGTTGGTGTAAAAAGATTACGGTAGAATTGTGTTACAATGGTTAATTGGTCGTCGGTGTTTCCTGGACCTGTATTTTGTAGTTGGATTCTGCGGTCTTTCCTTGCCATGGGTAATGAATCTGGTATTGCCCTCCAAGATAAGGTTGTCCTCAATCGTCTCTCCCAGATATCTTTCACGAGTTTTCTCATTTTCCAAAGTCTTTCTCTTTTCAGTTGAAGTTGAGTCATCCTTGGGTTTGATTCGTTGTCATTCCTTTCTGTTGGGTTTCTTTGTTCGTCCCGTTTCATTGAATTTTCAATCTCTTCTATCTCCATTTTTAGTCTTTGGATTTGTTCTTGTGGCTTTTTATTGAGGTAGCCCAGTTTGATAGATCTTTCTTTTGCATCTCGTATTAATTGTATTTTGAAATTTGTCCAACTTTTTAGGTTGAAGGTCACGCCCGAGAATTCGGTCGTTTGTAATAACATTTCGGCGTAGTTTTTCGTTTCTCTACAGAAGTGGTAGTCATACATATTATGGGGGTGCAGTTTCCATGGTGTTTGATCCGTGGCCCTGTCCGCTTTAATACCTTCTTTCTTGCTTATTTTTCGGAGGGAGGCGAATACAAAACTGTGGTCAGATCGATCATATATCTGATGTTTGACTTCTTCGAGGTCGTTGAGGAGGTTTTCCGAGATTAGGATAGCGTCAATTCGTGTCCAGGTATCATTCCTTTTATCGTATCGGGTGTATTCTCTCTTTGTCGGGTATAGGAATCTGAAAGTATCTACGATTCCTTGCACATCAAGGACGGGAGCAAACAGTTGTTTCCAATGTCTGTAAAGTAGGAACCCTTCACTGTCTTCCGGCTTGTTCCTGTCTAGCTTCGTGTCGTTGTAATCGTTGAAGTCTCCTGCTATAATAACTGAGGTTTGGTCATCTATATTCAGTTGTGAGATGCCTAGAATGTCATCGGTGAAGAATGGTTTCTTTTCGGCTATTAGTGGTGGGACATGGACGCTATAGATGATCAGTCTGTGTTCCTTTTCTCCTGTATTTGTCTTCGGAAATCCTGCGTCTTTGATATTTACTTTAGCATAAATTCTTGTGAACCTTTCTTTGAGGTCATATTCCATGACTTTGATGTCTGGGTTCATCACTATAATTCCGGTGTTTTGGTCCATAATAATGGATGAAGCGCTACATTCGTACATCTGATTGGCCTTTCGAACTTCTCTGTTGTTGTTCAGGGCGACAACTTTAATTGGGTCTGCGGTGTTTCTACGTTGGATTTCTTGTATACATAGAATGTCTGGATCTAATTTCTCGGCTTCTTTGATTGTGCGGATTAAGTTACTATTTTGTGCTTGATTGATTGAAACTATATTAAACAGTCCTATCGCGGAGTACATTATTTTTGGTTTTTGTTTTATATGTAGTAAAGAAAAAGTAACATGCTTCATACGAAGTAAAGAACAGGTAACATGCCCTAGAGCATAAAGAGAAACAACTCCGAAGAGTATTAGATCAGACTTCTGGTTGAAGCCTTTTCCTTGGGTTTGCTCCAGATCGTCCCGGATCCTCGCCTTGCTGGTCTCCTTGTTGGTCCTCATCCATGTGTTCATATTTGGGACATTCTGTCCTGAGATGGCCCATTGCTCCGCAATACCAACATTTCTTCTTGTTGCAGTCTTTAACTGTATGAGGGAAGGCCGCTTTATCCTTGCATGTCCAACAGTGATCAATTTTATCGGCGTACTCCAAAGCGAAAACTTGGTGACGAATTCTGATAAAACCGGGGAACGTAGATTTGACAAACTCGGTTGGGAAGTGGCGGGGTGAACAGTTCTTGAAATGAACGCAGGCGTACATTGCTCCGGTGAATTTCGCCGGTCCGTTCCAGGCAGGGTAAGAGACATATCGAGAAAAGATATCCCATACTTCGATTTCAGCAGGTTTGTATTTGTTAAGTGCTTCAAACAAATCTTTGGCAATAGAAGTTTCTTCCGGTCCGGAGGGTAGGCCGAAGATTGCGACCGTAAGAATATTTGCAGGGACGGCAGGACCGGTTCCTTTGAGGAGAAGTTCGACATTTTCATCGGTCCGGGTGGTAATTTTGAGTTTAGGGGGAGAGCGGAGGGCTTGGCGATAAAGTGTGGGCGTAGGGATGGAGATGTCCAAGATGACTTCTCGGAGTCGATTGCAATATTGTGGTTATAGCGGTCAAGTTGTCCGTAAATTTCGAACCTGAGGCTGTCGGTAACATTGATGTTTTTAATATTTGTGTCTGCGGGGAGGAGGTAGCGCAAAGTGCAGGGGGGGATTCTTGTAGCTCCAGGGATGACGTGCGGGAGATCCGCTGCTGCAACTTGGATTGTATGATTTGGGAGATTTGGCCATACGAGTTTCCATTCGACCGCTTGTTGCTCGGGTAAAGTTCCTGTTCCTGGTTGTTGAGGAGCAGAGGTGGGAGGAGTTGTGTTAGAGGTAGGTTCGACAGTCATAATTGGAGATACTTAGTGTATCAGAGCGTTCGGTGAGATCTGGGGTAGCTATAGAGGAAGTGCAAGTGGTTTTCTTGTTTGTGTTGAGGATTTTTTTGGTTCTAATCTTTGGTCTTTTATACTCAAAGTTTCGATTTCCCCTTTGTCTTTTCGTATTTGACTGTTCGGTACCGTTCTCCTTCGTAGTATGATATTTGGGGCTAATTCCTCTGCTGGGGGCGGTGATGATAAGGGATCTCATTGGGATTGGAGGCATTAGTTCGGAAATGAGGGTGGGGAAAGCTCAGGTGTGATAATTCCCTCGTTTAGTAGCTCGTCGTGGTCGGGATAATGTCAGATAAATTGCTTTGCCGGGATTGGCATGTCGCTATCTCGGTAATTAGGATGGGTGGTCTTAAAAGTGAGGTCTGATCGAGGAGTTCTGAGGATAAGTACTGTTGTCGGGTAGACTGTGTAAAGGGCGAGTCGATCGTTCAAATTATACGGTTTTTCGGAGATAAGAGAGGGGAATTTTGAGGCGAGGGTATGTTTAGGAAGCTTGAAAGTTTAATTGCTGTTTTCTTAAAGTGTTGTGCGGTGAGATCCGAGCGTTAGTCTATCCAATAAAGTCCGTCGATAGAGAGTATGTCTAATTTCCTGAATCCTTAGACTGGGCGTCGGATCGCCGTTTCGATTGTATAGGTAGTCATTTTGGGGTCTGTTATCTCCGTTATTGTTGGTGCTTGTCTTTTCCTCGCTTGCCCTTATATTCCCTGTCGTTTCTTAGTTACGTAGGGCGTATTTGCTTGTGATTGTTCTCGGGTTTTTCGTCATGGATGAGTTATGTGAAGATGGTATTGGTGTTGAGGACTATTTTCAAAGCATATGTCCGACGAACAGGGCTTATGGGTTTCGGTTGGAGAGTTTCTGTCACAGGTTCACTCCGGGGTCGGAATGGGAGGGTAAAGGTCCGCAGGATGTTGTACCTGGTGCTAGGCCCTTGGATAGCAGTATCATGTGTCGCGTGGGAGTTGTCGAGCCTGTTGTAGAAGTCTTTATTGGCAGCGATCAGTCCTACATCCGTGTGGTTACTCGTGAGTGTAACTTTCTTCTTTGTTGTTTCTTCTGATGTTGAGTGACTTTGTATCGTCCTATCGAGATTGAGAGGATCAAACATGTGTGTTGTTCCGATCCTTGGGGTCGTTCTTGTTCTATAATCTTGGAGGGGGATCCATATGGATTTAATAGTCATCATGGGTTTCAATTGATCGGGTTGGAAGGCGTTTGGCCGACAGTATTCAAGAAACCGATATTGGGTGTGGCCGGCGATCCGTGGAATCAGTTGGTGTTCACTTTCCTCAGCTCTTACCATATGAAGATCTTTTTCCGTCTTGTATCACGTCTGTCGCATGCTAGTACTTTATCGTTGCGTTGTACGGGTATACCAGCTCGTGTATTCGCTACGTTTTGCAATTGTTTGGATCGGGAACCTGGTTGGTGGTCTGCGTTGCCTTCTTATCACATGCGATACATTGATAGTCTCTGCGGTGGTGTTATATTCTCGTCGGATGGGTTATTTCCCTTGACTTTCCAATTGGAAGTTTATCACCCTATTCCGTTCCGGAAACCTACAAATCTTGGGCGTGGGACTTTGGATATTGATGAGTATTGCGGGAGTTTGTTTGGTTATGTTCGTAGGACGGATGGAGGGCAGAGAGCTTTTGTGTTTGGAAGTGGTTACCGTCAAGAGGGGAGTGAGGGTACTGGAGAGAACTGGGGGCCTTCGGTAGCTGATTATCCTGTTGAGAGTTTAGTGTCCTTGGAGGATGATCATTTCCGGGGCTTCAGTGTGCGTGAGATCGATAGTCATGATTTGGGCATGGCGGTGGTGACAAGCAGTTAAGATTCTTTCTTTCGTTATCTTAAATGTGTTTAGTTTATAACTTAATTTCTGATATTGCTTTTTTTTTTTTTTTTTCTGGAACGGCTTAATTCCTCAGGCTAAACGCCAAAATTCGATTCGGGCTAAAAGCCAAATAAAATAGATTTATTACAGGCTGGATGCCAAATTTATATTACAGGCTGGACGCCAAATTTGTAGTACAGGCTTGATGCCAAATTTTGATACAGGCTAAACGCCAAAATTTCCGGGTGTAGTCCGAGGGCTTCTTTTTGGTATTGGTGATACGTGCCATGATCCTTGGGGTATGTGTTGAAAGGTATGAGGAAGTTACGTAGAGATAGGTGTAAGCCTGTATCAATGCGCTTGTTTGGTGGTATTATTGTCGTGGTTATAGGTGGGTATCGTTTATCTGAGTTGATGACGTGGTCCGGTCGGGCGTTGTGAAAATTGTCTCCCAATCCCCGGTCTTCTTCTCTCCTATCTAGTCGACTTTAGGATCTTGGAACTAGTTCTTCTGAATTCAAAAGGAAGTTCATCACTTGGGTGAGTGCTCTCTGTTGTCGTGGTTCCTTGTTTTGGTGGCTATGGGTTTAGAGGGAGTGAGGGGGGAAAGGGGTGGTAGGGGGAACTTTGGCGAGCCATATCTCGCCGTAAGTCGGGGGCTTTGAGGAGTCATTTGAACCATTTGGACCGTGTGGATGTAGACTATCGTCGTATGTGCTTGAAAGGGCCAGCGTCGCATACTGCAGTCGAAAAGTGTAAAAATCAGATCTCACTGGGATTCGAACCCAGGTATTGAGGAACCACAATTTAAAGATCAGAACCTCACGTCCTAACCACTAGACTATGAGACCTTCCTGATTTTGATCCAGACTCACTAAAAGTGAAGTTAAATACTCGAACCAGTCGGGAAAGCTTATTTCCAGCCCTTTAGGCCTTCTCCGAAAATTTTGTGGACATCATCCAAGTCTCGTCTGTGCTTGGGATATCCTACAATCGAGTAACAGACGGCAACACTTCCCATCCATCTCCAATTCACCTCAACAAGCACCCTTCCAACATCTCCATTATCCAGTCTATCTCGAAGTGACCTCCAACAATGTCTCCTTCGCGATTACTTATTCCTTCCCGACGACTTCCTTCTTTAGTCCGTCCTCAACTTCGATCCTCCGTCCCCATCTTCCGAAGGTCTCTCGCTACACCCGCCAACTCTCTCATCCGTCCCACTGAAACCACAACTCTTGGGAATGGGCTTTCTGTAGCCACAGAGTATTCTCCTTATCTTCAAACTGCTACAGTTGGTATCTGGATCGATGCCGGGTCTCGTGCCGAAACAGATGCTACCTCCGGAACCGCTCATTTCCTTGAACATCTCGCATTCAAAGTATGCATCCTCAGTCCAACACATTTCTAATATGCAGGGCACTACTTCTCGGACCCAAACACAACTAGAGCTCGAGATCGAAAATATCGGAGCTCATCTAAATGCCTACACTGCTCGTGAACAGACCGTCTATTATGCAAGATGTTTCAAACAAGATGCTTCAACATGTGTCGGTATCATCGCCGACATCCTACAAAACAGTAAATTCGAAGACTCTGCCATAGAAAGAGAACGAGAAGTCATCCTTCGAGAACAAGAAGAAGTAGATAAACAATTCGAAGAAGTTGTTTTCGATCATTTACATGCAACAGCTTACCCAGGCCAACCTCTCGGACGAACCATTCTAGGACCAAAGGAGAATATCCTGAGTATCAAACGAAATGATCTAGTTGATTACATTGGAAAGAATTATCGTGCTGATAGAATGGTCTTGGTTAGTGCTGGTGGAGTTCCCCATGAGGAAATGGTTAAACTTGCCGAGCAGTATTTTGGAAAAGTACCCCCTACTGGATCATATACTCCTCTTGGAGATGCGCAAAAGGCAAAACCTCGCTTTGTAGGTTCAGAGGTGAGGATTCGAGATGATACTATGCAACATGCCCATATTGCTCTTGCTATTGAAGGTGTTGGCCATAAAGATCCCGATTATTGGACTATGTTGGTTATGCAAGCTATTGTAGGAAATTGGGATCGTGCGTTGGGAGGTGCTCCTCACTTGGGAAGTCGATTGAGCTCTATTGTTGCCAAGAACGGGTTGGCAAATAGTTTCATGAGTTTCTCGACATCATATTCCGATACTGGATTATGGGGGATCTATCTTGTTACTGAGAATCGTATTCAAATCGATGATCTCGTTCATTTCTGTCTGAGAGTATGCGCTATATTATGGTCGTTGTTAATATTCTAGGAATGGTCTCGTCTATCGTTGTCGGTGACAGAAGCAGAAGTCGAACGCGCTAAAGCACAACTTCGTGCTTCCCTCTTGTTGTCTCTTGACTCGACTACCCCTGTTGCCGAAGATATTGGACGCCAACTCGTCACCACGGGACGTCGAATGTCTCCAGAAGAAATTGAGAAGGTTGTCGGTAGTGTGACAGTCGCAGATGTACGACGAGTCGCAAACGAAAAACTGTGGGATCAAGATTTGGCCATTTCTGCTCGTAAGTTGCTTTAACTTGGCACGTGCTAATTGGATAGTGGGTCCGATTGAAGGATTGTTGGACTACCAGAGAATCAGGAGTGACATGTCAATAAATGCATGGTAGAACGTTGAACGATTCTTCTCAAACCTGTCAAGCTGTTATATGTATTAAGATCTAGATAACGGAGCTGAAAATCGTTTCGTACATGAATAGCACTGTAATCTCCACCACCTTTCTGACCTTTTTGCATAAAGAAAT
>Ga0335072_10008240_pt1 | contig 15117 bp, 13 predicted proteins | sample Lox_Sample_21_FD_206725 | JGI IMG/M metagenome (GOLD analysis project Ga0335072, IMG submission 206725) | Soil microbial communities from Loxahatchee National Wildlife Refuge, Florida, United States - Lox_Sample_2.1 | ecosystem: Environmental > Terrestrial > Soil > Wetlands | place: USA... | reverse complement strand
TCGGTGCCGATGTAGTTGTGGCTGAGCTGCCGGGACTCTTCCTGGGCGAGCACGACGACGCGCCTGGCCCGGTCGGTGAACCGCTCGAACATCGTCGCCCCTTCAGAGCCCGGTCAGCGCCGCTGCGAGTGCGCGATGTTGATGACGACGATGGCCAGCCAGACCACCAGCACGATGAGCACCTGGGCGACGCCGTCGACGTGGTGGCTGACCACCGCGGCCGTCGCCCCGATGCCGATCCCCATCGACCCGAGGCCCAGGATCATCCCGGTGACCCCGTTGTTACGGCGGGGCGCCACCTGAGGCGAGGCGGCGCCCGCCGGCGCCGTGCCTGCGGGCATCCCGTTCGCGGCGCCCGGGTAGCCGGGCGGCACGATCTGGTGGCCGGGGGACAGGTAGCCCGGCCGCGGCGCCGCCTGCTGGTGCCCCGCGCCGCCCGCGCCCATGCCGCGCAGCCGCGCGTCCACCCGCCGGTCGATCTCCTCGCCGATGCGCTCGATAAGACCTTCGGCGAGCGCCGCGTCGTAGCGCGGGCCGAGCTCGGCATGGGCCGCCACGGAGGCGGCGATCTCCTCACGCTCGTCGGCGTTCACACCCGCACGCTAGTCGCCCGGCTGCCCGGGAGCAAGGACGAACGGGAGGAAGCCGCGTACGTTCGGGATAATCTGATTTTCCCTCCCTCGCAGGCAGTCATGGCTGGCGGTCAGAGCTGGCACACTGGAGGGATGTCCATGACCGATCCCGTCGCGGTGGCCGGGACGGCGGAGCAGGCCGGGGAGCCGTGCGTGCTCCTCAAGCTTGGCGAAGTCGTCCTCAAGGGCCGTAACCGGCACCAGTTCGAACGGATGCTGCAGACGAACATCCGGGCCGCGGCCAGGGATACCGGGCTGCCCGTCGAACTCCTGCCACGGGAGGGAGTCGTGGTGCTCCTGGTGGCCCGCCAGGGGCGCACGGCGGCCGAGCACGCCGCCGCGGTGGACCAGGTGGCCGAGCGGGTCAGCGACGTGCCGGGGATCGTCCGGGTGTGCCGGGCGGTGCGGGTACCGAAGACGCCTGAGGCGGCCGTCGCCGCGGCCATCGAGCTGACGAGCCCGGCGAGCGGCGCGTTCGCGGTGCGGCCACGGCGGCGGGACAAGAGGTTCCCCCTCACTTCCTCCGAGCTCGCGGTGATCATCGGCCGGGAGGTGCAGAAGGCGCACGGGCTGCCGGTCAACTTGAAGAAACCGGACACCGAGATCTTCGTCGAGGTCGACCAGCGCGAGGTGTTCGTGTTCACCGGCGGGGAGCCGGGTCAGGGCGGGCTGCCGGTCGGGATGAGCGGCCGGGCGGTCGCCCTGATGTCCGGCGGGATCGATTCGCCGGTCGCCGCGTACCGGATGATGCGGCGCGGGCTGCGCTGCCACTTCCTGCACTTCTCCGGGATGCCGCTGACCGGCCCCGAGTCGATATACAAGGCCTACGCGCTGGTCCGCGGCCTCGACCGGTTCCAGGGCGGCTCGCGGCTGTTCGTGGTGCCGTTCGGGAAGACGCAGCAGGCGCTGGCCAGCTCGGGCGCCGACCGGCTGCAGGTGATGGCGCAGCGGCGGCTGATGCTCAAGACCGCCGCGGCGCTAGCGAAGCGGCTGAACGCCGCGGCGCTGGTCACCGGCGACTCCCTCGGCCAGGTGTCCAGCCAGACGCTGCCGAACATCACCGCCTTGGACGACGCGGTACGGCTGCCGATCCTGCGGCCACTGCTCGGCTGGGACAAGACCGAGATCATGGCCGAGGCGCGCCGGCTCGGCACGCTGTCGATCTCCGAGCTGCCTGACCAGGACTGCTGCACGCTGCTCACCCCGCGCCGGGTGGAGACCCGGGCGCGGATCGACGACCTGCGCCGCATCGAGGGCCGGCTGGACGCCGAGGAGATCGCCGAACAGCTCGCCGCCACGGCGCAGGAGTACCGCCCGGAGTTACGGCGGCTAACCCGGCTACGCCAGCGCGGGTGCCGCGCCGGGCCGCGCGGCGGCGCCGGGCGCCGGGGCGGGCGTGAGCGTGCGGCCGACCAGCGGTGACAGGTGCAGCGCGACGCTGGCCAGTTCCCGCAGGTCGGTGTCGACGAGCGCTTGCGGCCCATCGCAGAGCGCCGTCTCAGGCGACGGGTGCACGTCGACGATGATGCCGTCCGCGCCGACCGCGATCGCGGCCCGCGACAGCGGCAGCACGAGGTCGCGGCGGCCGCCGGAGTGCGACGGGTCCACGATCACCGGCAGGTGGGACAGCCGCTGCGCGACCGGGACGGCCGAGATGTCCAGCGTGTTCCTCGTGGCCTTCTCGAACGTGCGGATGCCGCGCTCGCACAGCACGATGTCCAGGTTGCCGCGCTGCGCGATGTACTCGGCGGCCATCAGCCATTCCTCGATCGTGGCGCTCATGCCGCGCTTGAGCATGACCGGCTTGCCGCAGGCGCCGACGGCTTGCAGCAGCGGGAAGTTCTGCATGTTGCGGGTGCCGACCTGCAGCATGTCGGCGTACGACGCGACCAGGTCCACGTCGGACGGGTCGACCACCTCGGTGACTATCGGCAGCCCGGTCTCCGCCCGCACGTCGGCGAGGATCTTCAGCCCGGTCTCGCCGAGGCCCTGGAACGCATAGGGCGACGACCGCGGCTTGTAGGCGCCGCCGCGCAGCAGCGACGCTCCGGCGGCGCGCGCCATCCAGGCCGAGGCGAACGTCTGCTTCGGCGTCTCCACCGCGCACGGCCCGGCGATCACGGTCAGCGTGTCCGGCCCGATCGGCACCCCCCCGACCCGGATCACCGAACGCTCCCTGCGATGCTCCCGGCTCACCAGCTTGTACGGCACGGAGATCCGCACCACGTCCGACACGCCCGGCTGCGACGCGAGGTTCAGCGTCGCCGCGAAGCGGTCGATATCACCGCTCAGCCCGATGATCGTCCTGGACTCGCCGCGGCTGACGAACGCCTCGCCGCCCGCCTCGCGGACCAGGCTGACTACACCGTCAGCATCTTCCTCCGTGGCCTCCGCGGCCATGACCACAACCATCTGACGTGCCCCTTCGCTCTATGTCCGACTCGCTGCCCACACTCGATGCCCATAAGAAAAGCCCCGGGCTTGATGGCCCGGGGCTTGCAGCTAGGTCGCTCGCGTCAGCGCGTGTGCTGGCGGGCGGCCGGCTTCCCGAGCCGGTTACCAAACCAGAACCAAAACTGCCTGCGCATGGCAGGCACTATACAGCACGGCCTGTCGCCCGCATCACGCGAACGCTCAGAAACCGTAGTACACGGTGACAGTGCTCCCGGACGGCGCCTGCCCGGACGGGCTCACCGCGACCACCTTCTGCCCGGGGCCGATCTGCCTGCCGTCCACCTGGAACCCAAGCTGCTGGAGTTCCTGCTGCACCTGGTCGAACGGCTGTCCCTGCAGGTCGCCGGGGATCGAGACCGGCGGCGGCCCGTTCGAAACGTTGACGGTGACCGTTGACTGGCCGGGCGCGACCGGGGTGCCCTGGCCAGGGGACTGGCTGACGATGATGCCCTGCGGCTGGTTGCTGTCCACCTGCACCACGTTGAGCTGGATGTTGTTCGAGCCCGCCCAGCCCTGGATGGTCCCGATGTTCTGCCCGACGAGGTTGGGCAGCGGGATGCCCGCGACGACATCCACGTACACGGTGCGGGTGGCCGGCCACGAGGTGCCGGCGGCCGGCGTGGTGCCCGTCACGGTCCCGATGGTGACACCGTCCGCGGCGACGTTCTTCGCCGTATCGCTCACCGTCAGCCCCGCCTTGCGCAGCAGCGCGACGGCGCCCTGCAGGTCCTGCCCGGTCACCGGCGGCACCGTGATCATCTTCGGCCCGGCGGAGACGGTCAGCACGATCGTCGCCCCGTGCACCGCGCGCCCGGACGGGGACATGCTGATCACGTCGCCCTTGGCCACGGCGTTGTCGGTCACCTGGGGACCGCGCTGCACCTCGAACCCGGCCTGGTGCAGTTCCCGCGTGGCGGCCGTCAGCGTCAGCCCGTCGACCGACGGCACCGGCGAGTACCGGCCCGACGTCAGCCACCAGCCGCCGAACACGAGCCCGAGCACCACCACCAGCGCGCCCACCAGGTACGCCAGCCGCCTGGTGAACAGCCACCGCTGCAGGAACGGCTCGTGGCCGCCGAAGGTGACCTCGCCGTCGTACGGGGCCCCTTCGTACGCGGGACCGTGCCCGTACCCAGCCGGGGCCGCGTCGTATCCGTTCCCGCCGCCCACGACCATCGTGTGCGATCCGCCCGCGGGGGAGACGGGGCCGCCCGGGCTCCCCATGCCGATGGCCGCGACGGCGCCAGCGCCGCCGTACCCCGGCCCAGGATCGGCCCACGCGCCGGTGATCGCGTCGCTCTCGTCGCCCGTGCCGCGCAGCGCCCTGACGGCGTGCAGGAACGCGCCCGCGTCCGGCGGCCGCTGCCGCGGGTCCCGGCTGGTGGCGGCGCGCACCAGCTGGTCCAGGGCGGGCGGGATGCCCCCGACGTAGGCGCTGACGGGCGGCACTTCCTCGTTGACGTGCTTGTACGCCACCGCCAGCGGGGATTCCCCGCTGTGCGGCTGCCGCGCGCTGAGCATCTCCCACAGCATCACGCCGGCCGCGTACACGTCCGTGCGGGAGTCGGTGACGCCGCCGGTGACCTGTTCCGGCGCGATGTACGCGACGGTCCCGATGATCAGGCCCGACCGGGTGTTACCGGTCGCCGCCTGCGCCCGGGCCAGCCCGAAGTCCACGACCTTGACGCGCCCGTCGGCGGTCAGCAGCACGTTCTCCGGCTTGACGTCCCGGTGCACGATCCCGGCCTGGTGCGCGGCGGACAGCCCGGCCAGCGTGGGGTCCATGACCTCGAGCGCCTCGCTCCAGGGCAGCCAGCCCCGCTCGCGCAGCAGGCTGCGCAGCGTTCGCCCCGGCACGTACTCCATCGACAGATACAGGAACTGCCCGTCCGAGCCCTGGTCGAAGACCTGGACGATGTTGGGGTGGGACAGCCGCGCGACCGACTTGGCCTCGCCGATGAACCTGGCCACGAAGTCGGCATCCCGCGCGAGCTCCGCGTGCATCACCTTGAGCGCCACCTGCCGCTCGAGCCGCGTGTCGGTGGCGAGGTACACGGTGGCCATGCCGCCGTGCGCGATGCGGGATTGGACGTGATACCGGCGGTCAAGCATCCGGCCGATAAGCGCGTCAGCGAGGACAGATTCCATCACGGGCGATTTTACGTCCAGCGGCGCACGCAACGACTGTTAATCGCATTATCGGTGCGGCGGCTGAGGGGGCTGCCGTAGCTCGCGGCCGTAGGCTGTGCAGGTCATGACTTATCCCGAACGTACCGTGGTGACTGGTGCTGGTCTCGCCGGATTCCGCACGGTGGAAGAGCTCAGGCGCCGTGGCTACTCCGGGCAGCTCACGCTGATCGGCGCGGAAGACTGGCCGCCGTATGACCGGCCGCCGCTGTCGAAGCGCGTGCTCACCGACGGGATCGACCCGTCGCTGAACGCGGACTTCGCCTCCCTCGACGTGGACTTCTACCCGGGAGAAACAGCCGTCGCGCTCGAAGTGCCCGCGCCCGCCGCGCCTCCCGCCCGGCCGGCTCCCGCCCAGCCAGCCCGGGAGTCCGCGCTGATCACGAATCGTGATAAGTACCCTTTTGACCATCTCGTTCTGGCGACAGGCTCGGTCCCCGTGACGCTGCCGGGGCCCGGGTCGCAGCGGGTGCTGCGGACGTATGACGACGCGCTGGCGCTGCGCGCGCTGCTGCGGCCGGGGCTGCGCCTCGCGATCGTCGGCGCCGGCTGGATCGGCGCCGAACTCGCGACGGCCGCCGCCGCGGCGGGCTGCCAGGTCACGGTCGTCGAGGCCGGTCCCGCGCCGCTCGCCGCCGCGCTCGGCGCCGCGGCGGGAGCGCGCACGGCGCCCTGGTACGAGCAGGCCGGGGTGGAGCTGCGGACCGGCACCGCGGTGGAGTCCGTGGAGCGCGGCGGGCTGGCGCTGGCCGGCGGCTGGCTCCCCGCCGACGAGATCGTCACGGCCATCGGGGTGCGCCCCGCGGTGGGCTGGCTGGCCGGCTCGGGGCTGGTCCTGGACAACGGGGTCGCCGTCGATCCCGGGCTGCGGGCCTCGCTGCCAGGCGTCTACGCGGCGGGGGACTGCGCGGCGTTCGTGTCGCTGCGGTTCGGCGTCCGGCTGCGGGTCGAGCACTGGGAGACGGCGCTGCACGGGCCGGAGGTGGTCGCGGCCAACATCGCTGGCGGCGCCGAGGTCTACGACCCGGTGCCGTACTTCTGGTCCGAGCAGTTCGGCCGCATGGTCCAGTACGTCGGCCACCACCGCGCCGCCGACCGGCTCATCTGGCGCGGCGACCCGGCCGCCGACACGTGGTCGGCCTGCTGGCTGTCCGGGGACACGCCCCGGCTGACGGCCGTGCTGGCCGTGAACCGCCCGCGCGACATGCTGCAGGGCCGCCGTCTGATCGCGGCAGGCGCCGAGGTCGACGCCGCCCGCCTCGCCGATCCCGCCGTCGCGGTCAAGGACACCGCCTGCTAGCACGCCGTCCATATGGGCACGTGTCGAAGTGCGGCTGATGGCCGGATATGCAAGACTCGGCCGTCGGGACGACGAGGGGCGAGGGAGAGGTCCAGCGTGGAAGACCGGATCGAGCAGCGGGTCACCGTGAGGGCCACCGTGGACGCCGTGTGGCAGCTCGTCACGCGGCCCGGCTGGTGGCTGCCCGGCAGCAACGCCGAGCCGGCCCGCGGTCCGGGACGGGTGACCGTGGAGTACGGGACCGACAAGCGCCCCTACGTCGTCGACGTGGTTCGCGTCGAGCCCAAGGGCTACGTCTCGTACCGCTGGGCGAGCGCGTTCGGCGGCGCCGCGCCCGCGCCGGGCAGGTCCACCCTGGTCGAGTTCTACGTCCGGCCGGCCGGCGAGGAGGTGAGCGTGACCGTGGTGGAGAGCGGCTTCGCGTCCCTTGACCTGCCCGACGCGCTGCGGGAGGACGAGTGGAAGGGCAACACCGGCGGCTGGCAGTACGAGATGGCGGCGCTGCGAGCCCGCGCCGAGCAGGGGCGCTGACGGCGGCAGCCGGACGGGTTCGCTGGGGCAAAAATGCCGTATTGTCAGGAAATGTCGCTGGTTTGGGAACCCTCGGGACGTGGGAAATTGGTCTCGTGGCACAGATAGACCCCGCGGCCGACGCTCTCGTCGGCGAATGGCTGTCACTCTCTGATGTAGCCGTCAGGCTCAACATCCCGACCAGCCGCGTGAAGCAGCTGCTTCGCGACCGCAAGCTCGTGGCCGTCGTGAGGCCGGGCGGAGAACGTTCCGTCCCGGCGGCCTTCCTCGACGGCGGACAGATCGTGAAGGGCCTCTGCGGGACGCTGACGGTGCTGTTCGACTGCGGCTTCGACGAGGAGGAAGCCCTCCGCTGGCTGTTCACGGCCGACGAGACCCTCCCGGGGACGCCGATCGAGGCGCTGTGCAAGCACCGCGGCACCGAGGTCAACCGGCGCGCTCAGGCGCTCGCCTTCTAAGCCCCGGCGCACCACCCACCGGCTCGCCTTCGGGCACCTCCGGCGCTGCCGCGCGCCCCGGACCAGGGCCGCCCGCCCCTAGGGCTCCGCCCAGCGCCACTTACCCCTAGGACTCCCGCCCAGCACCACTTAGGAGCAGAAAATTACGCAAAAGCTGTGATAACAGCAAGAAAAGTGTAGGGTTCTGCTCCAAAGTCGAAATCGAGCAGGCAATCGGCAAGATCGGCTTGTGGTTACGCCACAGAAAATTGGCTGATGGGTTATGCTGGGCCACATGCCGCCACGACCGCGCCGATTCCACGCTGTCCCAGCCGCCCCTGCAGGCTCAGCCAGCGCGGTCCGCCGGGCGCGTCCGCTCATGTCCGATCTGCTCAAGGCGGGCCGGCGGTCGTTCTCCTTCGAGTTCATGCCGCCGAAGACGCAGCTCGAGGAGCAGCAGCTGTGGCGGGCGATCCGGCAGCTGGAGCCGCTGAAGCCGACGTTCGTCTCGGTGACGTACGGCGCCGGCGGCTCCACCAGGGACCGGACGGTGCGGGTGACCGGCAAGATCGCCGCGCAGACGTCGCTGACCCCGGTGGGGCACCTGACCGCGGTGAGCCACTCCGTCCAGGAGCTGCGGCACGTGATCGGCTCCTACGCCGACGTCGGCGTGCGCAACGTGCTGGCGCTGCGCGGCGACCCGCCAGGCGACCCCAACGCCGAGTGGGTCAGGCACCCGCGCGGCCTCGCCCACGCCGCGGACCTGGTGCGGCTGGTCAAGGCGTCCGGTGACTTCTGCGTCGGCGTCGCCGCGTTCCCCGAGCTGCACCCGCGGTCACCCGACGCGGAGACGGACACCAGGTACTTCGTGGACAAGTGCCGGGCAGGCGCGGACTTCGCGGTCACGCAGATGTTCTTCTACGCGGAGGATTACCTGCGGCTGCGGGACCTGGTCGCACGGCACGGGTGTGACGTGCCGATCATTCCCGGCATCATGCCGGTCACCAGCCTGCGGGTAGTGGAGCGCGCGCTCGAGCTCGGCGGCTGCAAGGTGCCCCCCGACCTGCTGGCCCGGCTGCGGAAGGCCGACGAGAAGGACGACAAGGCGGCGATCAGGGAGATCGGCGTCAGCTACGCCGCCGCGCTGGCCGAGCGGCTGCTCGCCGAGGACGCGCCGGGACTGCACTTCTACACGCTCAACTGGTCCCGCGCGACCAGGGAGATCTATCAGCTGCTCGGCCTCGGGGAGCGCGGCCAGGGCTGGTCAGGCGCGTCGTCCCCCGGGTCCCTCGGCGGTGACCAGAGCGGCAGCCGCGCGCCCATCACGGCGTAGGGCGGCTCGCCGCCGGAGAACCGGAACCCGGTCAGCAGGTCGATGAACCCGGCCGTCCGGTACAGCCGCCTGGCGGGCGACTCGGCGTCCATGGTGGACAGCACGGCGGTGCGTTCCTGGCGGTTCGCGGTCAGCCGCATCAGCAGCTCCCTGCCGATGCCCATGCCCTGGTAGGCGGGGACGACGTGCAGCTCGGCGACCTCGAAGGAGTCGTCGAGATAGGCCCGGCCGTCGCGAGGCCCCAGCGCGAGAGCTCCGGCCACGACGTCGTGCCACCACTGACCGGGGGCGCCGTGGAACCCGTAGGTGAACCCGGCGAGGGCGTTCTGGTCGACGAGCGCCGCCAGCCCGCGGAAGCCGGGGTTGGCGGCGTGCCGCTCCATGATGATGTCCCGCCCGGCGAGCATCCGCTCCGGCGGTTTCATCGCGGCCGCGTACACGGCCACGAATCCGTCGATCGCCGACCGGAACTCGGCGGGCCCGAGTTCGGCAACAGTCACCTTCATCGCCGTCAGCTTACGGGGCCACACGGGGGGCCACACGGCGGGCCGGCACGGGAACCACGGGCCCGTTCCGAATAATTCTATTAATTCTATCGGAATTATTGACATCGATACGGCCCTTTGCTTCGATCGATACCGAAGGCGACCCAGCGAGAGGACCGGAGCATGACAGCCATCGACGTCAGGAAGATCGCCGGCCACATTGGCGCCGAGATCACCGGCATCGCCGCCAGCCCGAACCTGCCGCCAGACGAGATCACGGTCATCAGGGACGCCCTGCTCGAGCACAAGGTCGTGTTCCTGCGCGGCCAGCGGCACCTGGACGACGCGGCTCAGGCCGGGTTCGCGAGGCGGTTCGGCGACCTGACCACCGCCCACCCGACCGTGCCCGGCACCAAGGACAACCCGAGCGTCTTCGAGCTCGACGCGCGGCGCGGCGGCGGCAAGGCGAACGCGTGGCACACCGACGTGACGTTCGTGGACCGGCCGCCGGCGATCTCGCTGCTGCGCGCGATCACGCTACCGCCGTACGGCGGCGACACCGCCTGGGCGAACACGGTGACCGCCTACGAGAGCCTGTCGCCCGCCCTGAAGGTGTTCGCGGAACAGCTGCGGGCGCTGCACTCCAACGACTACGACTACGCGGCCCGCAGTGGCGGCGGCGTGCAGGAGAAGTCGGCGAAGGACCAGCAGCACTTCGCCGAGGTGTTCACGTCGACCGTCTACCAGACCGAGCACCCGGTGGTCCGCGTGCACCCGGAGACCGGCGAGCGGTCGCTGCTGCTCGGCCAGTTCGTCCGCCGCATCCTCGGCGTGTCGGCCAGCGACTCCAGGTACCTGTTCGACCTGTTCCAGCAGCACGTGACCCGGCTGGAGAACACCGTGCGGTGGCGCTGGGCGCCCGGCGACCTAGCGATGTGGGACAACCGCGCCACCCAGCACTACGCGATCGACGACTACGCCGACCTGCCGCGCACCATGCACCGGGTGACGGTCGCGGGGGACCTCGCGGTCGGCGTGGACGGCAGCGTCAGCCGCGCGATCGCCGGCGACTCCGCCGCCTATGCGGTGCCCGCGTAAGCCTGGCCGACCCGTACGGCCACCGCCGCTTCCCCGAGGCTGGGGTGCCGTGCGGTGACAGTCACAGTGCCCGTCGCGCCGGGCACCGACCGCAGGAACGCGCCGCCGACCCCGCCGGACTCCGCCAGCGGGAACGGGTTGCTCCCGATGAGGACCGCGGGCCCGCGGACGGACAGCGTGACATCGCCGGTCACCCCCGGCCGGTGGTTGCCGTAGGCGTCGGCGGCGCGGAACGTGATCCTGGTGGCGTCCGAGCCGTCGGCGACGATCGCGGCGTCGTCGGCGGTGAGCATCAGCCGGTCGCGGCTCGTATCGGCCGTCATCAGCAGCGTGGCGGCCGGCCGCGCGCCGCCCGCGGTGTACCCGTCTACCCGCAAGTCAGGCAGCGCGCCCGCGGCGACCGTGAGATCGGCGAACGCGGGCGGGTGACGGAGGTTGCCGAACATCGCCGCCTCCGGCGTGGCGGTCGCGTGGTGCTCGCCGTCCAGGTAGATCTCCAGGCGGTCGCAGTTGGCGGCGAACATCGCCGTGGCACCCGGCGGCGTCCGGTCGTCCCAGAAGAACGCGGGGACGATCACCGGCCTGGCCGCCGGGTCGGCCTGAGCCCGGTAGACGGCGGCGCCGGGCTTCGGCACCCGGAACACGTCGGCGACACCCGGCGTCTTCATCGCGCGCCAGCTCCTGATCCGTTCCCAGGCGTCGCCGGCCGGCGGCGGCCCCGAGTAGTAGTCGAAGCCGCACCAGGCGATCAGGCCCGCGTACCGGGGATCGGCCCCCGACTGGGCGTGGGCGAGGGCGTGAGCGTACGCCTGGCCGGCCAGCGCGGCCGGCGGGTCGAACCAGCGGAAGGTGGGCAGGATCGTCCCCACCGCCTCGCTCACCAGGTAAGGCACCCCGGCGACGGGCGCCGCGAGGCTCGGCTCTCCGTCGACCACGTGGTAATCGTCGTAGCCGAAGACGTCCTCGGCCCAGCCCGCCGTCGACTGAGTCGTCATCGCGCCGCTGGTCTGCCGGGAGCCGTCAAGGGCATAGGCGATCTCACGGGCCCGCGTGTACAGCGCGGGATAGTTCTTCGTCTCGTCGAGCCGCGTGCCCCACACGACGACCGAGGGACGGTTCCTGTCGCGGACCACCATGTCACGGACGTTGGCCAGCACCTGGCGCTGGAACGCGGCGTCCCCCACGAACCCCCAGCCGGGCGGTTCCTCCCAGACCATGATGCCCAGCTCGTCACAGGCGTCCAGGAAGTGCGGCGACTGCGGGTAGTGCGAGCAGCGGACCATGTTGACGTTGAGCTCGTTCTTGAGGATCTCCGCGTCCCTGCGCTGGAGCCGGGCCGGAGCCGCCATGCCGAGGTAAGGGAACAGCTGGTGCCGGTTGAGGCCGAAGATCGCCTGCCGGCTGCCATTGAGGTAGAAGCCGTCCTGGCGGAAGACGGCCGTGCGGAATCCGGTCCTGGCGGCGATCGTGTGCGTGCCGCCCGGCCGGCCTGAGTCCCCGGCGTAGGTCAGGGTCGTGCGGACCGTGTACAGCTTCGGCTGCTCCGGCGACCAGTAGCTCACCGGGCCGGTCCCGCCGATGGTGAGCGCGACGGCGTGCGTGCCTGGCCGGCTGATGTGCAGCGTCGTCCTGGCGGTGGCCAGGGTGCGGTCGCCGTCGAGCAGGGCGGCGGTGACGGCCGCGGCCCCGTCCCTGGGGACGGCGCCGGCCTGGACGGTCGCCGAGACCCGGACAGTGCGGCCGTCGGCGAGCACGTCCCGCGGCAGGACGAAGACGTCCTCCAGGTAGGTGTCGGGAACCACCTCGAGCCGGACGTCCCGGTAGATGCCGGCCGGCTGCAGGAAGTCCATGGTCGGCGGCCCGCCGGGCAGGGCGTCCGGCGGGACGTCAAGCCAGCGGCCGTCCACGATGACGGCGAGCACGTTGCCGCGGCGCCTGAGATGGCCGGTGAGCTCGGCCGTCCAGGGCAGGTAGCCGCCGGCGTGCGTGGCCACGACCCGGCCGTTGAGCACCACGGTGGCGTTCGTCATGACTCCGTCGAAGGTCACGAGCACCCGGCTGCCCACCAGGAACGCGCCGTCGAAGTGCTTGCGGTAGATCCAGGTGCGCTCCCAGGTCCGGTAGTCCCAGCCGGTCCAGGACAGGGCCGTGACGGTGTGCGGCAGCGTGACGCGCGCGTAGCCGCTGTCGTCGTGCCCGGGCGATTCCGCGCCCCTGACGTACGGGCCGCCGAACAGCCAGCCCTGGTTGAAGTCGTAGCTTCCCACGAGCTCGTCAAGCATCGCGGCGACCGGGCGCGGGCGGGAACCGCCGCGGAGCTCTTCGGGGGCGATTCCGCCCGCCACGGCAGCGGCCCCCGCGGTAAGACCGGCCAGCGCGGCTCTCCTGGACAGCACCCGGCCGGTCATGTGCCCACTATGTCGGACTTGCCGCGCCGCCGGGACCGGACCGGCTGGAATGTCAGACCCCCGCACTATCTTCGAACGTGTCAGCAAATGGACTGGACACCGCCACGAATCTGTGTTCGAATGAGGACGTGGCGAACTCCGGCCGCCGCGACCCCTGGCGGCCGGCAGCTGGCCGGGCGGGGCGTGGGGAAGCGCTTCGCCCGGCCAGGAGCCCCGCAGCGGCGGGGCGAAGCGCACGAAGCGGAAGGCTGAAGGAGTGACGACGATGATCAGCACCCTGACGGTGGCAGGCAACGAAGTGCCGGCGCACCGGATTTCCCCGACGGTGCTCAGCCTGCTCGAGACCGCGCGGCGCGGGCTGGCCGAGGCCGGCGCGGAAGGCGATCCCGGTACCCGTTACATCTGCGCGCACCTGGCCGCGCTGCGCGCCGCGGCGGCGATCGTCGCCGCCAGGGGCGAGCCGGGCACGGGGACGCGCCGCCGGCGCCCGCGCAGCGTGTGGGAACTGCTCCCGCAGGTCGAGCCCGCGCTGGCCGAGTGGGCGGCGTTCTTCGCGGCGAGCGCGGCCAAGCGCGCCGCCGCCGAGGCGGGCCTGCCGCGGGCCGCGACCGCGCGGGAGGCCGAGGACCTGCTCAGGGACGCGGGGACTTTCCTGTCGGTGGCCGAGCGGGCGCTCGGCGTCGACAGCCAGCCGATGCTCCCGCTCCGGCCGGCGAGCTGAGGCGACTGAGGGGCTGGCCCGACGCGGCGGGCCAGCCCCTCAGCCTCAGAACGACTCGATCGGGGTGGTGCGGGCGTCCGCGTCGAGCACGCCCCAGCTGATGAGCTCTTCGGTCAGGTCAGCGGGCGACTTGTCGTAGATGACCGCCAGCGACCGCAGGTCCTCGTGCCGGACGGAGAGCACCCGGCCGTTATAGTCGCCGCGCTGCGCCTGGATGGTGGCGACGTAGCGGGCGAGCGGCCCGATCTTCTCCTTCGGCAGCTGGTTCATCCGCTCAAGGTCAATCACGAGCTTGGGGGCGGTCGCGATCGGGGTGGGGGCGGCGTCGCCGGGCAGCAGCTCGGACACCGGGACCCCGTAGAACTCGGCAAGCTCGGCGAGCTTCTGGACGGTCACCGACCGGTCGCCACGCTCGTAAGAACCGACCACGACGGCCTTCCACCGTCCGCGTGACTTCTCCTCAACGCCGTGCAGCGAGAGTCCCTGCTGGGTGCGAATAGCGCGCAGTCGCGCGCCCAGGGTCTTGGCGTACTCAGATGGCATGTTTCCTCGGTTTCCCGGCCAGTCGTCGCTTACGGTAACGGTTACGCACAGTGACGGTAAGCGTCGGGGGCGGCAAGGTCAAGCCAAATGGCAAAAACTGGTCGAAGTCGCTCAGTAACCGTCCTTGCCCTTCCGGAATGCCCTGTACCCCTCGTCATAAAGCGACAACCCCTGAGTCGTCGGGTTTCCCATGCGCAGGGGCGGCAAGACGACCCGCCGTCCGGCTCCGGACCGTTATGACATCGTAGGTCCAATGTGATCCAAATCACAGTGCCCGTGCTCACTGGGAATCACCAACCGCCGTCCGCGGGACCGGGGGGAGCGGGGTCCCGGGAGCCGGTGATGACTAAGGGTACCGATGGTGCCTGCGGCGGCCGCGGCGGCCGCCGCGCCGGCGGGTGCGATCAGGGACAAGCGGTCCGGCCTGCGCCGATGTTGCTGGTACGGTAATCGGCGTAGGCATCCTTTAAGGACCGTCCCGTGAGACGGGGAAGGAGGTCGTGACTGGTGTGCGCGATGAGGCCAGAACCAGGTCACGAGTCGAGTGCTCCCAGCGCCATGAGCGCCCCGAGGGCCCCGGACCCAGGCCAGGCCGGTGGCGGCGGCTGGAAAGCGGTGCTCACTCCCGAGGAGATCCGTCGCGCGCTGAGCCGCATCGCGCACGAGATCCTGGAACGCACGCACGGCGGCGAGGGGGTTGTCTTGCTTGGCATCCCCACCCGCGGGGTTTACCTGGCCCGCCGGCTGGCGGCGCGGATCGGCGAGTTCGAGGGCACCCCGGCGCCGTTCGGCTCGCTCGACGTCACCATGCACCGCGACGATCTGCGGCTGCGCCCGGCCCGCGCGCTGCGGCGGACCGAGGTGCCGCCCGAGGGAGTGGACGGCAAGACGGTCGTGCTCGTCGACGACGTGCTGTTCTCCGGGCGGACCGTGCGCGCCGCCCTGGACGCGCTCAACGATCTCGGCAGGCCGCGCGCCGTGCAACTCG
>Ga0335072_10008239_pt1 | contig 15117 bp, 10 predicted proteins | sample Lox_Sample_21_FD_206725 | JGI IMG/M metagenome (GOLD analysis project Ga0335072, IMG submission 206725) | Soil microbial communities from Loxahatchee National Wildlife Refuge, Florida, United States - Lox_Sample_2.1 | ecosystem: Environmental > Terrestrial > Soil > Wetlands | place: USA... | reverse complement strand
CCGTTCGGCTACGGCCTCTCGTACACGACCTTCTCGTTCAGCAACCTCAAGGTGGGTGCCCTGCCCGCAGGCGGCGCGGCCACCGTCACGGCCACCGTGACGAACACCGGGTCGGTCGCCGGGGCCGACGTCGCCCAGCTCTACGTGACCGACCCGGCCGCCTCCGGCCAGCCGCCGCTGCAACTCGAGGGCTACCAGCGGGTGTCGCTCGCGCCCGGCGCGAGCGCGACGGTCACGTTCCCGCTGACCCAGCGGAACCTGCAGTACTGGAACTCGACCAGCAACGGCTGGGCCACCTCCACCGGCAACTACGGCATCTCGGTCGGCGACTCCGACGCTAACCTGCCGCTGGCCGGCACCCTGGCGGTCTCGTCGTCGCAGCTCGGCCAGCCGGTCACGGTCACCAGCCCCGGGCCGCAGGAGGAGCTGGCCGGCACCGCCGTCTCCGTCGCCGTGCAGGCGACCGACTCCAACAGCGGGCAGACCCCGACCTTCACCGCCACCGGCCTGCCCGCCGGAACCGCCATCTCCGGCTCCGGCACGATCAGCGGTACGCCGACCACGGCCGGGAGCTCCACCGTGACCGTCACCGCGACCGACAGCACCGGCGCGACCGCCAGTACGACCTTCACCTGGACGGTCGAGCCGTCCACCGACGGGATCGCCAGCACCCCGCTCGTCGGCTACAAAGGCCTCTGCCTGGACGTCACCAGCGACAACAACACCAACGGGACCGCCGTCGACGTCTACACCTGCAACGGCACCAACGGCCAGCAGTGGACCGAGGAGCCGAACGGCACCGTCCAGGCCGACGGCAAGTGCCTGGACGTGGTCAGCGGCGGCACCGCCAACGGCACCCTGGTCGACCTCTACACCTGCAACGGCACCGGCGCGCAGGTGTGGGACCCGCAACCGGACGGGGCGCTGCTCAACCCGCAGTCGAACGCCTGCCTCGACGACACCGGCTACTCCACCACCCCGGGCACCCAGGTGCAGATCTGGAGCTGCTCGGGGAACTCCAACCAGTCCTGGGTGCCGCCGGGCGACGCGACCGGCGCGGTCACCGGGTACGACGGGCTGTGCCTGGACGTTCGCGGCGCCAACAGCGCCAACGGCACCCCGGTGCAGGTCTACACGTGCAACGGAACCAGCGCCCAGAACTGGACGACCGAGCCCAACGGCACGCTGCAGGCCCTCGGCAAGTGCCTCGATGTGACCAGCGGCGGCACCGCCAACGGGACCCTGGTGGACCTATACGCGTGCAACGGCACCGGCGCGCAGGTCTGGCAGCCGCAGCCGAACGGTTCGCTCGTCAACCCGCAGTCCGGCGCGTGCCTCGACGACACCGGCTTCTCCGACACCCCGGGTACCCAGGCCCAGATCTGGAGCTGCTCGGGCGGCGCCAACCAGGTCTGGAAGCTGCCGTAAAAGCCTCCGGGCGGGGGTGACGGCGGCTGCTCGCCGAGGGCGCTCTACCACGGCGAGCAGCTCCGTGCTACCGGTGCGTTTCTGGCGTGCTGGTCGCCCCGGCCGCGCGCTGTCCGGGCACGACGACGGCTTCGTCGCGGCGCGGTGCGACGCTTCGGCCGCCGCCGACGTGGACTCCGCCCATGACGGCCCCGTGCACCTGCGCCGGCGCCCCGTGCAGTTGATCCTCACGCGGCGGGCGCAGACGCAGCTCCTCATCCTGCGATATCTGATTGAGCCCGCGGCGCGCCATCATCACGCAGATCGGCCAGGCGGACAGCGCGAGAACGCCAACGATGATCAGCAAGATCACGAATCCGGATGAGCTCATTTCGTCCCCCTAGCTCCGATTACCCCCACCTCTGGTTTACCTGATACCCGGGCCGCACCGTTGTCCGGGAATGCGCGGATGGGACGAGCGCCGGTGAAGGTTGGCCCGGTCAGACCGCATCCGCGAGCCGGCCGGGCGCCATCCGGTGCTCCGGGTCGAACTCGTCCTTGACCGCCCTCAGCAGCGCGAGCGACGGCACCGGGCCGTGCGCGTCGGTCACGTCCCGCACGTCGTCCGGCGCGTACACGACGACCGCGCGGGCAGCCGGGGCGGCGGTCTCCGCCTCGCTCAAGCTGCCCAGCTCCGTCCGCAGCGCGTCGACGAACCGGGCCACCGCCGCCGGCGGCGTCTCGGCTGGAAGCTTGACGTCGAGCACGCCCACATGGGCCGATCCGTCGATCGCGACATCGATCCCGCTGCCCGCCGCCGCCGCCCGGATCAGGATCAGCGTCCCGGCCAGCCGGGCTGGCGGAAATGAAACGCGCACCAACGTGCCTGTATCCGCGGGAGGGTCCTCGATCTCGGCCCGGATCTTGGCCAGCTGGGCCCGGTGTCGCTGCGCCTCGGCCGCCGGCAGCCCGCCGTGGTCGGGATCGTCGAGGCGGCGAGCACGAGCACGGTCGATGGGCGGCGGGGCGGTTCGGCCGGCCAGCGCGTACACCCGCCCCGCGCGTACGTCGAAGTCTTCGCGGTCACCGCGGATCATCACCAGCAGCGTGAGCTGCTCATCCGCCGACGGCCAGCGCAGGCCGATCCCCAACGGCGCGATCAGCGGGCCCGATGCCTGCTCGATGAGCCGCTCCGCGTGCGCAGGATCGTCGCACTTCACCGATATACCACCGGACACCTGCGGCGTCGGCTCCAGCCGGAGGGTGGCCTCGGTGATCAGCCCGAGGCTGCCGAAGGAGCCGGCCAGCAGCGCGATCAGGTCCCGTCCGCCCGCTGCGTCGTCGTCGGCGCTGGTAACGATCGTGCCGTCCGCGCGCACGGCGGTGATGTCGGCCAGCCGGTCGCGCGGCGTGCCGAAGCCGTATTGGTGCGTGCCCGCCGCGTTGGTGGCGATGACGCCGCCGACGGTGCCGGCGTAAGCCGGGCGGGGCGGGTGGAGCGCCACCGACTGGTGGGCCGGCGCGAGCGCACGCTCGAGGTCGCGCACCCGCACGCCCGCCTCCACGGTCACCGTCAAGTCGGCCGAGCGGTGCTCGACGATCCGGTTGAGCCGTCGCGTGTCAACGATGAGATCGCAGCTCTCGGGCCGGTTTCCCCAGTGCTGCAGGCGTCCGGCCCCGCGCGGCACGACCGTCAGGCCGAGCGCGGCCGCGGCCCGCAGCAGCGCCGAGGCTTCCTCGGTCGAGGAAGGCGCGGCGACATAGCGGGCCTGTCGGCCCCCGATCGTGTCGGCCTCGCCGGCCGGCGTGACGTCGGCGCACGAACTGGCGAGCTCAGGCGGAATCGGCATTCGAGAGTCCTCCAGGCGATGGCCGGCACGAGGTTCTCTCAGAGTAAAACGACATCGACGCTCATGTCTGCAGAGACCGCCTCGGCCGTCTCGGCCGGGGCGCGCTCGTGGCATGCTCGAATGGTTCGTCGTGCCGCTCAGGCCGCAACAGCCAACGGAGGATTGTCGTGCCAGTGCTCGAAGGTGTCATCGCCGCGTTGCTCACCCCGGTCGACCGGGCGGGCCTGGTCGATCACGGGGCGCTCAGAGAGCTGGTTGAACGGCTGCTCGGCCGGGGCGTGACCGGCATCAGCCCGCTCGGCTCGACCGGCGAGGGGTACAGCCTCGACCTGGACCAGCGGCTCGCGGTGACCGGCACCGTCGCCGCGTCGGTGCCGTCGGGCACGCCGGTGATCCCCGGGATGTTCGCGCACAACCACCAGCAGGCGGTCGCGGAGATCGCCGCCTATGCCGACCACGGCGCCACCGCCGTGCTGGCCGCGCCGCCCGCCTACTACCCGCTGACGCCGGCCGAGCAGCAGGGTTACTTCGGACGGCTGGCCGACGCGACCGCGCTGCCGCTGGTGATCTACAACATCCCGGTCTTCACCAAGATCGTCATCGACCCGGCCGCCGCCGCCGCGCTGGCCGCCCATCCCCGGGTCGCCGGGCTCAAGGACTCCGGCCGGGACCTCGACTACGCGGCGCGACTGCTCGACGCGGTCACCGCCGCCGGCGCCGCGGCCGACTTCTCGCTGCTGACCGGGACGGACGTCCTGATCGTGAGCTACCTGCTGGCCGGGGCGCGCGGCACCATCTGCGCCAACGCGAACATCGTGCCCGAGGTCGTGCGTGCCGCCTACGACGCGACCCGGGCCGGCAAGCTCGATGACGCGCTGCGGCACGAGGCCACGCTCCGCGCGGTGCAGGCCTGCCTCCCGCCCGGGTCGACCGCGGCCTACAAGGCGGCCCTGGCCGCCGCCGGAATAGGGGAGCGGTGGCTCGTCCCGCCGCGGCTGGCGCTGACCGACGCCGACAACGATCGGCTAGTCGGCCGGCTGACCGCGCTCGGCGTGCTCTGACGGTCGCCCGCGATGACGGTCGAGCTGAAGGTCAGGTTCCCGATCGACGACGGCGAGCTGACCGCGCTGCACCACCGGGCGTTCAGCCCGGATCGCCCCGGGACGGACGCGGTCATCCGCCCGTGGGCAGACCGGCTCGAGCGCCACAGCCTGACCTGGGTCGGCGCCTTCAGCTCGGGCCGGCTGATCGGGTTCGTGCACGTCGTCTGGGACGGCGGAACCCACGCGTTCATCCTCGACACGATGGTGGACCCAGGTTTCCAGCGCCTCGGCATCGGCCGGGACCTGGTGCGCGCCGTGACGGACGAGGCGTTTAGAGCAGGCTGCGCCTGGGTGCACGTCGACTACGAGCCGGAGTACGTCAGCTTCTACGAGAACGCCTGCGGCTTCCGCCCGACCGCGGCCGGCCTCCGCCGCGGCCCGCACGCGTAGCCGATAGCACCTGCATCCGCGCGGGCCAAGCCCCGCCAAGATAACAGCAAGAAGCGGCCCGCGAGCCGTCCAGGCGGCAAGATAGTGGACCGTTGTGTACATCCCGGTGTACACAACGGTCCACGCTGTTTGGCCCGCCCCGATCCAATCCGATAACAGCAAAAAGCGGAGCGCCGGTTTGCGGTGGTACCGGCCTGCGCTCAGCTGGCGGCGCCGCGTCGGCGAAAACGGCATCGTCTATCGAACGGTCGCGTGCTTCGCCTAGCAGGAAAAATCGTGCCCGGCCAGCCGCCGAACGCCCGCGGCGGGCGGAAACTTCGGATGAGGGCGTGACGCGGCGACGGCGGACAGGCAACTAGAGACGTGACCGAGAAAACAACGGCAACTCACCCGGGGGGCCGAACCATCGAATGGGGCGCCGGCACGGGCGCGGCCACCGAGTTCGAGCTGCTCTACCGGGCGAACGTGGACGCGGTGACCGCCTATTTCGCCCGGCGCGCGGCTGAGCCGCAGGTGGTGGCCGACCTGACCGCGGACACCTTCGTCGCGGCGATCACCTCCTTCGGGTCCTTCGACCCGAGGAAGGGAACCGGGCGGGCCTGGGTGTTCGGCATCGCCCGGCGGGTCTACGCCTCGTACTGCGAGACGTACAGCCAGCACCAGCACCGGCTGCAACGGCTGGCCGGGCGGCGCGAGCTTGATTCGGATCAGGTCGAGGAACTGCTCAACCGGATCGACGCCGAGCGGGCCTGCCGCGACATGGTGGCCGGGCTGGCCGAGCTGCCGGAACGAGACCGCGCGGTGATCGAGCTCGTGGACATCACCGGGCTGCGGCCCCAAGAGGCGGCGACGGCGCTCGGGCTCGCGCCGGGCACGGTGCGGATGCGGCTGCTGCGCGCCCGCGCCCGCCTGCGCAAGGAAGCCCACCGCCAGCGAGACGCCGCGCAAACAGGCAACGACAACTCCCAGATCCAAGGTGACGCTCATGACTAGGTTCGCAGACCAGCTATTCGACGATCTGATGCGGGAGCACGGACCGGCGCTGACCAACACCAGGCCGCCCGCGCCGAGAGGCCACATCGCGACCCGCCGGGCGCTGCTGGCGGTCGGCGGGGGCGGCGTCGCCGTCGCGGCCGCCGCCGGCGTGCTGGTGGCCACCGCCGGCGCCGGCCCGGCCGGCCACGGCGCCCGCACCGGCCAGGCGGCGGCCGGCCAGAGCCCGGCCTACGCCGTAACCAACAACCCCAACGGCACGGTCACGCTCGCCGTGTACCAGAAAGACGGGATCGCCGGTGCCAACGCGAAGCTGCATGAGCTCGGCGACGGCCAGGTGTACGTGGTCCCGGTCGGGGCCGGCTGCCCGAGCATGTCCTCGCTGCCGGCGCCCGCCGTGTCGCCGAACGGCGAGCACCAGAGCGTTCGGTCGGAGGTGTCGATCGGGGGCTCGGCCGGCGGCTCGGTAACCGTGAACGCCAAGGGCATCCCGGCCGGCGACATCCTCGTGGTGGCGGTCGAGACAACCAGGACCGGCAACACGACGACGTCACTGGGAGCGGGGAAGCTGACCACGGCGCCCGCGCCGAGCTGCGTGAGCCTGTCCTCGTCGGCCGGCGGCGACTTCGGGCGGGGGTCAGGCAGCCCGGGATCCGCGGCGGGCAACGCCGGGGCCGGCCAGAGCTGAGTCTCCCGACCGAGGACCGCCACAGTGCCCGGAGGGCCGACATGGACCCTCCGGGCATTCCCGTCCGCCGGCCAGGCCAGGCTCGGCCATGATGCGCCGCCCGGTCTCAGCCCGCGGGACGTCCAGGCCTGATCGATGGTCGCGTACCGTGCGGACCCGGTCGCAGTCAGCCACCCTCGGCGTGTAGCGTCGGGTTCGCGCGCGACCGCGCGGGCGGTCTTCCGCTGCCAGGGCCGTGGATTTGGGGGAATGCACGAATGGCGGACTCGCTCCGCATCACCAACGTCAACGTCTTCGACAGCCTCGAGGGCCGGGTCGGCGGCCCGTTCGACGTTACCGTCGGAGATGGCATGATCGCCTCCGTCCGCCCCTGCGGCCCGCGCGAACCCGGTGACCCGGGCGAACCCGGCGCCCCGGGCGGCGTCCAGATCGACGGCGCCGGCAAGACCCTGATGCCGGGCCTGATCGACGCGCACTGGCATACCGCATTCACCACGATCCCGGCCGCGGTCGCCGCCCTGGGCGAGATCGGCTACGTGTTCGCCCAGGCCGTGGTCAGCGCCCGTGACACGGTCCTGCGCGGGTTCACGACCGTGCGCGACCTCGGCGGTCCCTCCTTCGGCATCAAGCAGGCGATCGACTCCGGCTCCATCCCCGGCCCGCGGATCTACCCGTCCGGCGCGTTCATCTCGCAGACCGGCGGGCACGGCGATTTCCGGCTGCCCAACGAGGTCCCGCGGGGGATCGCGGGTCACCTCAGCTACAGCGAGATCGTCGGCGCGGCCGTGATCGCCGACGGCGAGGATGAGGTGCTGCGCGGCGCCAGGGAGATGCTCCGCCGCGGCGCGTCCCAGGTCAAGCTCATGGCGGGCGGCGGCGTGGCCTCCAACTACGACCCGCTCGACGTCACCCAGTACACCGTGCGCGAAATCCGGGCCGCCGTCGACGCGGCCGAGAACTGGGGCACCTACGTGACCGTGCACGCCTACACGCCGCGGGCGGTGCGGGCCGCGATCACGGCCGGGGTTCGCTGCATCGAGCACGGCCAGCTGCTTGACGAGGAAACGGTCGCGCTGATGGCGGAGAAGGATATCTGGTGGTGCCTGCAGCCGTTCCTCGACGACGAGGACGCGCCCCCGCTGGCCGGGCCCAACCGGGTCAAGTTCGTGCAGATGGTGGCCGGCACCGACAACGCCTACCACCTCGCGATCAAGCATCAGGTGCGGGTCGCCTTCGGCACCGACACGCTGTTCGACGCCAGGCTCGCCGCCCGCCAGGGCGCGCAGCTGGCCAAGCTGACCCGCTGGTACGGCCCGGCCGACCTGCTCAGGCAGGCGACCGCGGGCAATGCGGAGCTGCTGGCCCTGTCCGGGCCGCGCAACCCCTACCCCGGACGGCTCGGCGTGGTGGCCGAGGGCGCCATGGCCGACCTGATCCTCGTCGACGGCGACCCGGTCGCCGACATCTCGCTGATCGGCCGGCCAGAGGAGGCATTCGCCGCCATCATCAAGGGCGGCCAGCTGGTCAAGGGCGCGGAGCTCGGGGACCGCTTCTGATTGGCCCGTGATTGACAGAGTAATTGGTCCGTGTCGGCGTAATTCCGCTATGCCCAAACCGATTTACATTGTTTTACATTGCTAATGTCGGCGTTAGTGCGGCATGCTTTGCACGTGTTCAGCCCCCGTGGTCCGTTGGCAGCCCGCCGGATGACCGCGTACTGGGGCGTGCTGACCGCCGCCGCCCTGACGACGCTGGTCGCGGCCGCGGTGGCCGCCGCGATCGCCGTGTTCATGGGTCAGGCGCTGCCGCTCGCGGTTCAACACGATCTGAGCGCCGCGCCGGGCACCGAAATGTCGGTCACCGCGCTGGTGAACGGTCGCGGTCAGGCTTCCTCGGGCGGCGCTACCTTGCGGTCGGAGATAGCCGCGGCGATGCCCGGCGTGCCGTTCAGCTTCCAGTCGGCCTCCTGGTCTGATCCGCTCGAACTGGTCCCAGGGGCGCTGCCCTCGTCCCCGACTCGCGTAGGCAAGGGCAACGCGACCCTGCTGCAAGCCGCCTCGATGAGCGCGATCGCCAGCCACGCGACGCTCATCGCCGGCCACTGGCCGTCCGCCCCGACCGCCTCGACGAACGGGGAAGGCGCAGGATCGGCGGCGATCCCGGCCGCGCTGCCCGCCTCGGCCGCGGCGCTGCTGCACGTCTCGGTCGGGGACGTGCTGCGGCTGCGCGACCGGCTCGACAACGGGCTGGTGAGCTTCGACATCACCGGCGTCTTCGCGTCGCGGGCACCGACCGGCCCGGACGACTCGTACTGGGACCTCAGCTACATCCCCGCCAGCGGCGTGTCGGCCGGCTACCAGTCCAGCACCTACGGCCCGCTGGTGGTGAGCCAGGCGGCATTCGGGCCGGCGCTCACGCAGGAGAGCGGGTCGTGGCTCGCGCAGCCCGACATGAGGGCGTTCCCGGACGGGAGCCTCAACTCGGACTCGGCCAGCGTCGCCGCCCTGGTCGCGTCGCTGCCGAGCGCGGCCTTCCTGAACGGCGCGCAGCTGACCACCGGCCTGCCGGCCGTGCTCACCGCCGCGGGCAGCAACCTCACCGTCGCCTGGTCGCTGCTGGTGATCAGCGCGCTGGAGATCCTCGTGCTCGCGATCGTGGCGCTGGCCGCGGTCGGGCGGCTGCTCGCCGCCCAGCGTGAGGGAGAGACCGCGCTGCTCATCGCCCGCGGCGCGACCCGCTGGCAGCTCACCAAGCTCACCGCGGCCGAGGTGGTCCCGCTGTCGGCGGCGGTGTCGGCCGCGGGCGCGCTGGCGGGTATCCGGCTGGCCGACGCGCTGGTCGGCGCGGGGGCGCTGGGGACGGCGGGCATCCGGCTGGGGGGCCGGCCGGGCGTCTGGCCCGACGCGCTGGCGGCGGGGATCGTCGTCGCCTTCATCGCCATCGCCTCGCTGCTGGCGCCGGGGCTGACCGCCGTCGCGCGGGCCCATGGCGGCAGGCAGGGGCTGGTGGCCGGGGTGACCAGGGCAGGAGTCGACATCGCCCTGATCGTTCTGGCGGTGCTGGCCTGCTGGCAGCTTCGCCAGTTCTCCGCCGTCGGCGCGAGCGGGTCCGGCGGGATCGATCCGGTGCTGGCGCTGGCGCCCGCGCTCGCGCTCGCGGCCGGGAGCGTCGTCGTGCTGCGCCTGCTGCCGCTGGCGGCCCTGGGGTTGGACTGGCTGGCCGCCCGGGGTCGGTGGCTGCTGACGGCGATGGCCTCGTGGCAGTTCAGCCGGATGCCGGTCCGGCAGGGGAGCGCGGCCGTGCTGCTGGTGATGGCGGTCGCGGCCGGGACGCTGGCGCTCGGGCAGCACCAGAGCTGGAGCAGGTCGGCGGCGGACCAGGCCAACTTCGCGGCCGGCGCCGACGTCCAGGTCGATCCGACCGAGCCGCTCAGCCCGGGCGGAACGGGAGCCGTGGCCGAGGCGCCCGGGGTCACCCACTCGATGGCGGTCGCGGTCGACCCGGCCGCGACCCCCGGCGAGCTCGTCGCGGTCGACTCGGCCCAGGCGGCAAGCGTCGTCCGGCTGCGCGGCGATGAGACGCCGCTGCCGCCTGCCAGCCTGTTCGCCGCCATCAGGCCGTCCGGCGCCCAGCCGGGGGCGGCGCTGCCGGCCCCGAAGCCCGGTCCGAGCTCCGGCGCCATTCGGCTCACCGTCACGCTCGGCCCGGCCGCGGCGGCAGCGACGCCGGGGAAGGCACTGGCGACGCCAGCCGGACAAGCAGCGTCGGGAACCAGCGGCCTGGCCGCCGAGCTCGGTCCGGTCGTCATGACGCTGACCGTCCTCGACCGGTCGGGAGCCGCCTTCCAGGTCGAAGACGGATCGCTTGCCCCGGACGGGCATTCGCACGTCATCTCCGTGCCCCTCGGCGGCGACAAGCCGATGTACCCGCTGCGGGTGGCCTCGATCACGCTCTCGTTCGGGATGCCGCTCGCCAGCGTCCCGACCCTCGCCCTGACCGTGCGGGGCCTGTCGCTTGACCGCTGGACGCAGCACGCGAACACGCCCGACCCGATCAACTTCCCGCCCGACGAGATGGCCGAGCCCTCCGACGGGAAGACGCACATCACCGCCGCCGCGGCCACGTTCACCTTCGGCGCGGGCCACGCGCCCGCCGTCTCGGTCGGCGTCGGCGGTTCCGGCCCGATCCAGCACGTCGCCGCCGAGCTGGTGCTGCTTCCGCACGAGGCCCGGGTGCCGTCCATCCCGGCCATCGCCACCAGAGCGTTCATGAACGCCAGCAGCCAGCAGATCGGGTCGGTCGTGCCGGAGTACGTCGACGGCGCGATGGTGCCGCTGCGCATCGTGGCCGAGGTGGCCTCGTTCCCGACCGTCACCGGCTCCGGCGGCGCGCTCATCACCGATCTCGGCAGCGTCCAGGCGTACCTGGCTCAGCAGTCCCTCACCCCGCTGCCCGTCACCCAGTGGTGGCTGGCCACGGCGGGCGGACGGGTTCCGCCGACCCTGACCGCCGGCCTTCCGGCCGGCTCCGACATCACCAGCGCCGCCGGGCTGACCACGGCCAACACCGGAGATCCGCTGTCGGCCGCGCCGCAGCTGGCGCTGCTGGCGATGGCCGCCGCGGCGTCGCTGCTCGCGATCATGGGGTTCTGGGTATCGATCGCGGCCGACGTCCGCGAGCGCCGGGCCGGGGCGGCGCTGCTGGCCGCCCTGGGCGTCACCCGACGCAGCGCCGGGCTGCAGCTCTGCCTGGAAAAGCTGCTGCTCAGCCTGCCCTCGGCCGCTCTCGGGGTGCTGCTCGGCACGCTCGTCGCCCGGCTGCTTGTGCCCGCCGTCACGCTCAGCCCGACCGCGCACCAGCCCACCCCGCCCGCGCTCACGCTCTATGACCTGCCACAGGCCATCGCGCTCGCGCTCGTGGTGGCGATAGTGCCGGTGGGGATCGCGGCGCTGGCGGCCACCCGGCGGCCCGACCCGGCCGCCGACCTGCGCGCGGCGGAGGAAGCATGAACGTGCTCGGCCGGCTCGCCGGCATCGGGGCAGCGGCCAGCGTCACCCTCGGGCTGCTGGCCGGAGGCTGCGTGCTCGCGGCCACGGCGGGCCCCCGGCAGGCGCAGGCGACCGGGACGCGAGCGCTGCAGCAGACGGTCGACGGCTTGCCGCAGCTCGATAAGAGCGTGGTCGCGACGACCAACTGGTCCTTGGCCAACACCTCCTTCGGCGGCGGCGGCCCCACCGAGGGCGGCGCGGCAGTCGAACTGACCCAGGGTAACCTCGCCGCCGTCACCAGCCAGTTGCGCCGCGATTTCAGCGGCGGCCCGCTCGCCCTGGACCCGCAGTCGGCCGACTGGGCGGCCCTCACCTCCGAGCCGTACGACCTGGCCCCGGTCCCGGTACTCAAAAAACTCAGAGGGATCCCCGCGAAGCTGGAGGTGGCCTACCGCTACCCGCTGGCCGGCCATCTGCGGCTGGTGGCCGGCAGCATGCCGACTGCGGCGCTCCCCGCCGCCGAAGCGGACACGGTCATCCGGGTCGTCATCACCCAGGCGATGGCGACCGGGTTCGGTCTTGAGCCGGGCTCGTCGATGTATATCGGCGTCCCCTCGGACCAAAATCCGAGCGTGATCGACCAGATCCAACTCGACGTGACCGGGATCGTCGAGCCCACCGACCCGGGCTCCCTGTTCTGGACGACCGATTCGCTGCTGCCCGGGCCGGACCTGTCCGTAACCGCCGCAGGCCAGCTGTGGGTGGGCTCGGTCATCGCCGATCCCGGCGAGCTCGGCGCGATGCAGCAGATCTTCGGCCAGGACGGCCTGGTCATGCAGTGGCAGTTCCCGGTGGACACAGCCAGCCTGCGCGGCCAGCCCCCAGCCGTGTACAACCAGGTCAACGGCATCACCAACCGCAATCCGAAGCTGACCGGGTACGTGGCGCCGATGTCGAACGACTTCACGGTGACCTCCGGCCTGCTCCAGCCGCTGGTTGACCTGGTCCAGGAATCGAACGCGGTGAACCTGGTCCTGCTCATGGTCTACGTGGGGCTGGCGGTCGCGAGCGCGGTGATGCTGCTGCTGGCGGCCCGGATGATCGCCAACCGCAGGTCGGCGGAATTCGCCCTGCTGCGAGCCCGGGGCGCGTCGCTGCGGCAGCTGTTCTGGTTCGGGTTCCTCGGCGCGGCGCTGCCCTGCGTGCCCGCCGCCGCGCTCGCCTGGACGCTGGCCGTGCTGCTGATACCGAACGCCGCGCCGCCCGGCCCGGCCGCCTGGTGGCCCGGACTCGCGGCGCTGGTCATCGCCACCGCTGGTCCGGGGCTGGTGGCGGCCTGGCCGCACCGCCTGCCGCGCCGCCGGCGCGCGGCGCGGCGCGCCCAGGGGCGGCGCCGTCGCCGGCCCTGGGTGACCCGGGTGATCGTCGAGGTCACCGTGGCCGCCGCCGCGGTCGGCGGGATCGCGATCGCCAGAACGCAGCCAGGCGTGGTCGACCTGTACGCGAGCGCGGCCCCGGTGCTGGTGGCGGTGCTGGCCGTGATCGTGATCCTGCGCGTGTACCAGGTGCTGCTGCGCGGGCTGGCGCGGGCGTCGTCCCGCCGCCGCGGCGTCGTCGGGTTTGTCGGTCTCACCCGCGCGTCGGCCGCCACCGCGGCGTTCGCGCTGCCGGCCCTCACGCTCGTCCTCGCGGTCACCATGGCGTCGTTCACCGGCATGGTGAAGGAGGCGGTGGCCAGCGGCGAAGTCGTCGGGTCGTGGCAGGCGACCGGCGCCGACGTGACGGTGTCCGCCCCCTGGGCCCAGAACGCCGCCGCCTCGCTGATCAGCCCGTCGGCCGCGGCGGCGCTGGCCCGGGTCCCGGGCGTCCAGCACGCCGCGTCGGTCCTGGTGGCGCCGCTGTCCGTCGACGGCGGGGCGGTGGTCACCGGCCTCGTCGTCGATCCCGCCAGCTACGCCGCCCTGGTCGCGTCGTCGATGGTCTTCCCCCCGGTCAATACCGCCCTGCTCGGCGCGGCCGGCGGCCAGCATGGCGTCACCCCGGTGCTGGCGTCACCGCAGGCGGCCGCCTACCTCGCCGCCCCGGGGGCCGACTCCATCGAGGCCCAGGAGGGCCTGCCCGGGCTGCGGGTCCGGGTCGCGGGCGAGCTCCAGTCCACCCCCGCGATGCCAGGCGGCGGCGCCTTCATCGTGCTGCCGCAGTCTGCGATCGGCGCCGGCCACGCGGTCAACCTGATCCTGCTCGACGGCCACTCGATCAACATGACGAGGGTCCGCGCGGCGGCGAAGGCGACCACGGCCAGCGCCCAGCTGCTCATCAGCACCCGGTCGGCGGCACTACAGCAGCTGACCGGGGCGCCCCTGCAGCAGGGCACGTTCCTGCTGTTCGCCCTGGCCATCGGGTACGCCATCGCGCTGGCGCTGGCGGTGCTGCTGCTCCAGCTGGCGCTGGGCGCATCGGACCGGGAAGTGATCTTGGACCGGCTGGCCACGATGGGCCTGCCGGAACGGCGGCGCGGCCTGCTCGCGGCGGTTGAGGTGCTCCCGGCGATCGTCGCCGCGGCCGTCGCCGCGGTCGGCTGCGCCGCCATCCTGCCGCAGGTCGTGGCCCCTGCCCTCAACCTCTCGGTGTTCACCCAGTCGCAGGTCGCGGTGCCGCTGCGACCGGACGCCGCCTCGTTCGCGCTCCCGCTGGCCGGCCTTGCGCTGGTGACCGTCATCGCGCTTGGCTACGAGATAAGGTCACGGCGCAGGCGCGGCGTCGCCGTGACGATTCGGGCCACGTAACCGACGTATCTGACGCGTCGCGGCCCGCTCTTTCAACCAAGAGGCCAAATTTCACTGGCAGCGGCCAAACTGCGGCGAAGGAGCGGAGAATGTGACCATGACCACGACCAGCAGCGAAACCGGCGGTATGGTCGGCACCTTCCTGCTGCTGCGCAGGGCCATCGGCTGGATCGGGACCCTGCTGCCGATCGTGGTGATCGTCGGCGAGGCGGCCTTCTCCTCCGGCCCGCTGCCCAACTCGCTGAGCGACTATTACTACACCCCCATGCGCAACATCCTGGTCGGCGCGCTGTGCGTGCTCGGGGTCTTCCTGCTGCTGTACGACGTGAGCGTCCGCTTCGACCGCTGGATCACCAACGCGGCGGGCATCGGCGTCCTCGGCGTCGCGTTCCTCCCCGGCTCGCCCCCGGTCCCGCACCTGACCACGAGCCAGGAGGTCATCGGCAACCTGCACGTGTTCTTCGCGTCGATCGCGTTCCTCGGGCTCGCCGCCACCATGTGGCGCTTCGCCTACGCGGTCAGCGACGGCCCGGACGCCCCGCCGCCGTCGCCCCGTGGCGCCGTCTTCTACCGGGTCAGCGCCTGCGTCATGCTCGGCTTCGTGCTCCTGTCCGGCGTGGCCATCCTGCTCCCGCTGTCGATCCAGAACAGCACGCTGGCGATCTACGACACCGAGGCGCTCGCGATCTTCACCTTCGGCATCTCCTGGCTGGTCAAGGGGAGGGCGCTGCAACCGCTGGCGAGCGCCCCCGCCCTCGCGCGGATCCTCGGCCAGCGACAGGACGCCGGCCGCGCCGCCAGCGCCTGAGCCCGTGTTTACCGGAGCGAGGGGTCTTCGGCCTGGCTGACCGACACGCCCGCCCACCGAGCGGCCTCGGCCAGCGCGCCGTCGAGCAGCTGCAGGTCGCGCAG
>Ga0335072_10008238_pt1 | contig 15119 bp, 10 predicted proteins | sample Lox_Sample_21_FD_206725 | JGI IMG/M metagenome (GOLD analysis project Ga0335072, IMG submission 206725) | Soil microbial communities from Loxahatchee National Wildlife Refuge, Florida, United States - Lox_Sample_2.1 | ecosystem: Environmental > Terrestrial > Soil > Wetlands | place: USA... | reverse complement strand
GTGCCGGCAGAGACCCTAACCGCGATCCTCGAGGTTCTCGAGCAGCGGTCTCTCACCGCCGACTCAATGCCGGGTGCCTCGGCGGAGGAATCAGGAGCTGCGGGAACGGGGACGGCAAACACGGCTGCAGAAGCAGGCGCAGCAGCGGACTCAATGGCCAATGTCACAGTGGCACAAGCCGGGGCACCGGACTCAGCGCCGGCAGACTCAGCGCCGGCAGACTCAGCGCCCGCAGACTCAGCGCCCGCAGACTCGGCGGCAGAAGCCGCGGCTGGTGATGCGGCGACTGGTGACGCGGCGGCGGGTGATGCGGCGGCTGGCGATGCGGCGGCTGGCGATGCGGCGGCGGGTGATGCGGCGACGAGGCAAGCGCGTCCGGTGACGCCGTCCGGGCGGCAGTGGGGGTTCACCGTCCAGCTGTACTCCGTCCGGTCGCGCCAGTCCTGGGGCCACGGCGACTTGCATGATCTCGCAGAGCTTGCCCGATGGAGCGGCGCGGAGCTCGGAGCCGGATTCGTGCTGGTCAACCCGCTGCACGCGGCTGAGCCGTTGCCGCCGGTGAGCGCGTCCCCGTACCTGCCGATGACGCGCCTGTTCACCAGCCCGCTGTATCTGCGCGTGGAGGATATTGCCGAGTACGCCGCGCTGCCCGCAGCAGACAAGGCTGCGATCGACAGGCTTGCCGCGCCGCTGCGAGCGGCCAACAGCACGCCCTACCTCATCGACCGCGATGCAGTCTGGACGGCGAAACGACAAGCGCTTCAGCTGATCAGCAAAGTCCCGCTGACCGGCCCCCGGCAGGGCGCCTACGAGAGCTTCCGGGCCGGCCGCGGTCGCCGGCTGCAGGAGTGGTCTGACTGGTGCGCGCTCGCCGAGCGGTACGGCACCGACTGGCGAGACTGGCCGCCCGGGCTGACCAGCCCCCGCGAGGCGGCCCGTGCCGTCGCCGGCGACCCGCAGCTCGCCGCGGCCGCCGGATTCCACGCCTGGCTGCAATGGCACGCCGACCAGCAGCTTGCCGCAGCCCAGCAGGCAGCCAGAGCAGCCGGCATGGCGCACGGCATCATCCATGACCTGGCTGTCGGTGTGCATCCGGGTGGCGCCGACGCGTGGGCCATGCAGGGTCTGCTCGTGCCGGGCTTCAGCGTGGGCGCTCCGCCGGACGGGTTCAACCAGCTCGGCCAGGACTGGTCCCAGCCGCCCTGGCATCCGGGCCAGCTCGCCGCAGCGCACTACCAGCCGCTCGCCGAGCTGTTTGACGCGACGCTCCGCCACGGCGGCGGCATCCGCGTCGATCACGTCATGGGGCTGATGCGGCTGTGGTGGATACCGTCAGGCCAGCCGCCTGACCGGGGAGCATACGTGCGCTACGACCATCAGGCGTCGGTGGGCGCGCTAGCTCGCGCTGCCGGCCGTGCGGGCGCGGTCGCAATCGGCGAGGACCTCGGCACCATCGACCGTTGGGTGAGTGATTACCTGGCAGGCCGCGACATTCTCGGCACGATGATGCTCTGGTTTGCCCGCGCGGCCGACGGCACCCCGCTGCTGCCAGCCCGCTGGCGCCGAGCCTGCATGGCCACGGTGGGCACGCATGACGTGCCGCCAGTGCCGGGCTTCGTCACCGGCGACCAAGTGACCGTCCGGGCCGAGCTTGGCCTGCTCAAAGCGCCTCTAGAGCGGGAACGAGCTGACGCGGCGGCAATGCTCACCGCCTGGCAGGCGGCCCTTGAGGCTGAGGGGCTGCTGACGCCCGGTCAGCGGCCGGACCCGGCGCAGTTCACCGTGGCACTCTACGCATACCTCCGCAAGACGCCAGCCCTGCTGCTCGGGGTCTCCCTGGCCGATGCGGTCGGCGACCGGCGCACGCAGAACATCCCTGGCACCAGTAACGAGTACCCGAACTGGCAGATGCCGCTCTGCGACGGGCAGGGCACGCCGGTCCTGCTGGAGGAACTGCGCGGCATCACCCTGCTGCGCGAGGTGTGCGCGGCAGCCGGGGCGTCAGAGCCGGCCGCGCCAGCCGGCTAGCCCGGCTGTACAGATACTCGGCTCGGCTCAGGCAGAATCTCGATGGATGAGGTATGCGGCAGCGTTGAACCGGCCGATCTCGCCAGCAATTTTCGGCCAGTCGAGGTCGCTGACCCATGGCAGCACGAGCCGCTCGTAGCGCGTGTCATCAGCGAAGGCTATGCATAGCTTCGCGTTCTTTGGCGGCACGTCGCCGAGTAACAGCGACGAGATGAATGTGCTGATCCAGGATCGCCGTGGCTCAGCGATGCCTGCGTAAGCACCCTCCAATGGACCCAAGCGCCGAATGGAAGTTGCGCGTCCGGCCGTCCAGACGTCGGTCCCGCTGACCCTGACGCCAAGGTAGCCGAAGACCACGCCGTCTGCCTCGGCCTGTGAACGCGACGGATCCGCCATTGATGACCACCCTGCTGCCGCACGGTCTTCAGGCCAAAGGTACCGGGTGTCTAGACAGGCCGGATGTCTAGACGGGCCGGGCGTCGCGCTGCCGGCATTTCAGCGCTCTCGCCACGTCGTCCCGGCGCTCGACGAGCAGCCGCGTCAACGCCGGCGCCGGGTTCGCGCTGGCGATGTAGTCGTCAGTGGCCGCGATGCCCTGCTCGCTGACAATGCTCTCCGGGTAGGCCACCTCGGCGAAGAACTGCGCCATGTCGGACACTCCGTCGCGCCAGAATCTGGCCAGCGCGGCGTAGTACTCCGCGGCGTAGGGCTCAAGCAGTTCGTCGGCGTCCGGATCCTGGAAGCCCCTCAATACCGCCCGGAACGTCGCGTTGGGCAGGCTGCGATCGATGATCCTGATCCAGGCGGCGGCCTTTGCCTCCGTAGTCGGGATCGCGGCCAGGCAGCCTTGCGCGTACCGCTCGCCGGCGTCCGTCTGGTCGCGGCCGAGCTCGGCTTCGACCTGCTCAGGGCCAGCCTGCCCGCGGCTGACCAGACGGTGCAGCAGCTTCCAGCGCAGCTCGGTGTCGACCGCCAGGCCGTCCAGCGAGGCCGATCCCGCCAGCAGGCCCGAGAGCAGGTCCAGACTCGCCGGCGTAACAGCGACACCGGCAAGCGCTTTCGCGAACGCCAGCTGGTGGTCGGAGCCGGGCGCGGCGCCGAGCAGCCAGCCCCGCAGCGCCGCGTCAAGCTGCGCCAGGCCGTCGTGCTGCCAGTCTGGGTCACCGTACCGGCGGATCGCCATGCTTGCCTGATCCAGGACGCGTTCCAGCACCGCGACCTGGCTGATTGCTGGAGCACCGGACTGCACGAGGGCCGCGAAGTCACGCGCCCGCATCTCGCCGTCTCTGGTCATGTCCCACGCCGCGGCCCAGCAAAGCGCCGCGGCCAGCTGGTCGGTCAGTCCGCTGATGCCAGTGATGAGGGTGCGCAGTGAATGGTCGTCGAGGCGGATCTTGGCGTAGGTCAGGTCGTCGTCATTGATCAGGATGAGATCCGGCCGGCTCTGGCCGATCAGCTCAGGCACCTCGGTGACCGCTCCGGCAATGTCTAGCTCGAGCCGGTGCCGGCGAGTGAGTACCTCGTCGTCCGCCCGGTCGTACAGGCCGATGGCCAGCCGGTGCGGGCGCAGCTGAGGGTGCTCCGGCGGAGCTTCCTGCAAGACGCTGAACGAGGCGAACCGGCCATCCGCGTCCAGCTGGTACGACGGCCGCAGCGTGTTCACCCCGGCCGTCTCCAGCCACGACTCCGACCACGAGGTGAGGTCGCGGCCTGAGGACCGCTCCAGCGGGCTGAGCAGGTCGGCGAGAGTCGCGTTCGCCCAGGCGTGGTCACCGAAGTAAGCGCGCACCCCGGTCAGGAAGTTCTCCCGGCCGACATAGGCGACGAGCTGCTTCAGCACGGCGGCGCCCTTGGCGTAGGTGATGCCGTCGAAGTTGACCTCGACCGCCTGGATGTCGGGGATGTCCGCGGCGATGGGATGCGTTGACGGCAGCTGGTCCTGACGGTATGCCCAGGCCTTCCAGACGCTGGTGAAGCTGGTCCAGGCGCCGGTCCACCGGGTCGCGTCGGTCATCGCAACCGCGGCCGCCCACGAGGCGAACGACTCGTTCAGCCACAGGTCGTCCCACCACTTCATGGTGACCAGGTCACCGAACCACATGTGCGCCATCTCGTGCAGGATCGTGTCGGCCCTGTCCTCGCGGCGGGTATCGGTGACCCTGGACCGGAAGATGTAGTTCTCCGTGAAGGTGACACAGCCGGCGTTCTCCATCGCGCCAGCGTTGTACTCCGGCACGAACAGCTGGTCGTACTTACCGAAGGGGTAGCGAACGCCGAAGGCGCCCTGGAAGTAGTCGAGACCTCGCCTGGTGATATCGAAGATCTCGTCCGGCTCCAGGTACTGCGCCAGCGATTGACGGCAGTAGACGCCGAGCGGGATGCCGTCGTGCTCTGTCGTCACCTCGGCGTAGGGACCGGCTGCGATCGCCGTGATGTAGGTGGACATGACCGGGCCAGCCGGGAAGTGCCACCGCGCCATGCCCGGCCCCGCAGGTTCGGCGATGACGTCCGGGGCGGCATTGGAGATGACCTTCCAGTCTTCTGGCGCGGTCACGGTGAACTCGAAGCTGGCCTTCAGGTCGGGCTGGTCGAAGCAGGCATAGACCTGGTGCGCGTTGAACGTCTCGAAGTCGGTGTAAAGGTAGACGCCGCCATCGGCTGGATCGGCAAAGCGGTGCAGGCCCTCGCCGGTACGCGAGTAGGCGCACTGCGCCACGACGCGGAGTTCGTTGTGCTCGGCGAGGTCAGTCAGGGCGATCCGGTTGCCGTTGAATGCAGCCAGCTCTACTTCCGCACCGCGGAGCGTGATCCGCGTCACGCTGGGCGCGGTCAGCTCCAGGAAGGTAGCGGCGCCCGGGCGAGCACAGCTGAACCGGACGGTGCTTACCGACTCGAACGTCACCTCGGAGCCGCTGAAGTCAAGCTGCACGTGGTATGACTCGACCTTGATCAGTCCGGCCCTGTCCCGCGCCTCGTCGCGCGTGAGGTTGCTCGCCACTGCCCGTTCCCCTCCGTGTCGCTTGGGTCTTGATTCGTGTCCGTGCCGCAACCACCGTGCGCCAGGCCACCTGCATGCTCGTGCCCGCGGCCCGGAATGTGGAACCCGGTTTCTCGGTTGCCCTAGAAAAGTCGATCCCGCGCACCAAGGAGCAAGGATGACCGAGCAGGAGCCTACTCAGCTGGATTTCTGGTTTGACCCGCTGTGTCCATGGGCCTGGATCACCAGCCGATGGGTCCTCGAAGTGGAGAAGGTTCGCCCGGTCCAGGCGCGCTGGCACGTGATGAGCCTCGCCGTGCTCAACGAGAACAAAGACGGTATGGACGAGCGCTACAAAGAACTGATGCGCAAGGCGTGGGGACCGGTGCGGGTCTGCATTGCCGCGGAGCAGAAGTTCGGGGCGGATGCGTTGCTGCCGCTCTACACCGCGCTGGGTACCCGGTTCCACAACGAGAAGCAGGACCGGGACCGGGCGACGATCGAGGCCGCGCTGGCTGACGCCGGGCTGCCGGCCGAACTGGCCGACGCAGCGGAGTCCACCGAGTACGACGAGGCGCTCCGCGCATCCCACAAGGACGGCATGGACCGCGTCGGCTACGACGTCGGCACGCCGGTCATATCGGTCAACGGCACCTCGTTCTTCGGGCCGGTCATCTCGCCGATCCCGCGCGGCGAGGACGCGGCTCGTCTGTGGGACGGCGTGCTGCTGGTCGCTGGGACCGATGGCTTCTTCGAGCTCAAGCGCTCGCGGACCAGGGACCCGATCTTCGACTAGCCGGGCCCGGTCAAGCGGCTTGCATGACTTTGATGTGCCAGGAGCAAGCCGATCTCACCACCAGGTAGTGCCGGTGGCTGCCCGGCCCTAGCCACACTAAGCCGTGGCCGCTGGCTGCGAAGTCTTCGGTGGTGGTGACGGTCTGCCGGTCGTTCCCCGCGTCGGCGCGCAGCAAGACGAACTGCGCGGCATCAGCCCGCGGGTTACAGCGATAGGTCCAGCGCAATTGCCACCGCAGCTTGGCTTTGACGTTGAAGTGAGCAGTCCTCCGGTCGCCGTGCCCGGAGAAGGCAGCGAGGACCTGGTAGTGCTCGGCTGCAGTGCCAGGCTGTTGCGTCGCGCCATAGCTTGGCGAGCCCAAGCTGGCTGCTTGCGATGCCGTCTTCGGGGGCGGTCCGCCTTGCTTCGGCCCGGCGACGGTGGCGATCAGCACGATCGACCCGATGACGAGACCTAGACCGGCGGTCCAGGCAACCAACGTGATGCACAGTCGCAGTACGCGGCGGCTCAGCCGGCCGAGCCAGCTGAAGAAGCCAGAACGTCCGGGCGAGCCGCGTCGCCTGAGGAAGCTGACCGGCGCGGCATGCTGGGGCGGCCGCGCCGGTAAGCACAATTCGTCTGAGTCGCGATAGGTCATCGGATCAGGTCCCGGTGTAGCAGTGTCACTGAAGGTGGCGGAGTTCTCCGGTTACTGTCAGAGAGCGTTGTATCACGAAATGAAGCTGCACTTAACTCATATGGACGTATTACCTGGTACGGCGCTGGCGCTGCGAGCACGTCAGCGGATTCGCCCGTCGCGCCGGGTGACGTCCCGCATCGAGGGCAGCGGGCTTCCGGCGTGGCGGCTCTAGCCTGACCCGCGGCCCCGGCAACACGCGTGCCAGACTTGCGCTGTGCGCGTATACCTAGGATCTGATCACGCCGGGTTCGAGCTCAAAGGCCGCCTGGTGCAATGGCTCACGCAGGCCGGTCACGACCCGGTCGACTGCGGTCCGTCGAGCTACGTGCCCGACGACGACTATCCGGTCTACGTCATGCGGGCGGCAAGCTCCGCTGTCGGCGATCCCGGCAGCCTCGGCATCGTGATCGGCGGATCCGGCAACGGTGAGCAGATCGCCTCGAACAAGATCCGCGGCGTCCGGGCGGCACTCGCCTGGAGTCCGGAGACGGCGAGGCTGGCCCGGCTGCACAATGACGCCAACGTGCTGAGCCTCGGCGCGCGGGAGTACTCGATCGACGACGCGGTGGGCTTCGCGAAGGTGTTCGTGGAGACCGCGTTCTCGCAAGAGCCGCGACACGCCCGCCGGCTGGAGATGATCGCCGAGTACGAGCAGACGGGCAAATTTCCGGCCGAGCCCTGACTGTCAGCGAACCCTGGCTGTTTCCGGCCGAGCCCTGGCTGGCGCCCGCCGGGCCCTGGGACGGCTGCCGGGAATCGGGCCGCTAGCGATCAGCTTGCGTTCGTTACGGGGTCCGCGGGGAGGGGCGACGCCGACGGTCCCGGCTACGACCCGTGGCTGCCCGCCGCTCCGGGCCGCCGGCCTCCGGCTGGGCGGCCGGGATGCTCTCCAGATCAGTTGTGGCGGCGGGCGCCTGACCGCTAGGCGCCGGCCGGGTGCCCGACCCTGCTCTGCTGCCGGCTACCGCGGCTTCGGTCCGCTCGGCGGCCGCCTCATCCGCCGCCGTGGGTTGCGACACATCGCGCGCCCGCATCGCCGAGTCAAGTGAGATCTTCATTCCGGCCACCCGGCACACCTCGCCTTCACGTTGCCCCCTGCTTACCTATTCTGTGCTTACCTGCCCTGTGCTTACCTGCCCTGTGCGACCTACTCAGTCTGCGGTCTGCCAGCACGTTTTCCGCGTCCCGGCTGCGGGCCGGTAGTGTGCCCGCAAGATGGTTAAGAAGGTCCGCCGCCAGCCTTGGGCCGCGGTCAAGTCGGCTGTGGGACGACAGCGCGCAATGTTCAGGCGCCAGTTCATCACGCGGAACCGGCGACTGGCTCTCGGCCTCGCGATCGCCGTGATCGGGATCGGCATCGGTGTCGTCCTCGTGCCGGGCGACTGGATGTCGCCTGGCCTGATGATTCTGCCTATCCTCGTCGGCGGCCTGCTGCTCTGGCCTCGTGCGCTGCTGGTCTTGTTCGGCGTTGTCGCAGTGATGGTCGGCTACGACTGGCTGTATGGCAAGAAAGCTGGCCTCGGCATAATCGCGACAATTGTTGTCACTGCGGCGTTCGCGGCTCTCTTGTCACGAACAAGGTCCAAGCTGGGCATGAAGGGCCTGCGCGGTGATCGGATGCTGATCGAACTCCGCGACCGGATCCGGGCGCAGGGCACGATGCCGGAGCTACCGGACGGCTGGCGCGCGGTCTCTGTGCTGAGGCCCGCCGGCGGCTCTTCTTTTGGTGGCGACTTCCTGGTATCCGCGTGCGACGGCAAGGTTCTGGACCTGGCACTGGTCGATGTCGCAGGAAAGGGCATTGACGCCGGGACGCGGGCGCTGATGCTCTCTGGCGCGTTCGGCGGCCTGCTCGGGTCAGTGCCGCACGCGGATTACCTGCCCGCCTGCAATGCGTACCTGCAGCGCGGTGGCCCGCCCGAGGGGTTCGTGACAGCTGTGCACCTGACTCTTGACCTTGTCACTGGGGACTACCTGATCTCGTCTGCGGGGCATCCGCCCGCCGCGCATTTCGAGGTGGGCAGCGGCCGGTGGCGGCTGACTCATGCCCGCGGCATTGTCCTCGGTGTGGTGCCTGATCTGCGTGCTGTCCCGGCCAGTGGCAGCCTGCGGCCGGGGGATGCGCTGATGCTCTACACCGACGGCCTGGTCGACGCGCCCGGGCGCGATATCGACGCGGGCATCGACCGGCTCCTAGGCGAGGCCGACCGGCTTGTAGCTAGCGGCTTCAGTGAGGGCGCGGTCCGGCTAGTGCAGACCATGCAGGGCCGCGGTCCCAATTCCGACGACTGCGCGCTGGCGCTGATCTGGCGGTCCTGACCCTGGTATCGGCTGCACCGCGGCCAGCACTGCCAGCGGCCAGCACTGCTAGCGGCCAGCACTGCTAGCGCGGGGTCAAAACCTCGCTATCGCTGATCAGCTTGATGGCGTATTCGACCAGCGTGACCAGCACGTCGCGGCTAGACGACCGTTGCCGTACATCGCACAAGACAATGGGAACGTCGTCGTTCAGGTCTAGTGCCGTCCGCACGGCCTCGGGCCGGAAGCGCTTCGCGCCTTCGAAGCAGTTCACGGCGACAACGAACGGGAGACGGCGGCGCTCGAAATAGTCGACAGACGGGAAGCTGTCGGCAAGGCGGCGGGTGTCCGCAATGACCACGGCGCCCAGTGCGCCGAGGGCGAGCTCGTCCCACATGAACCAGAACCGGTGCTGGCCAGGCGTGCCGAACAGGTACACCACGAGGTCGTCCCGGACCGTGATCCGGCCGAAGTCCATGGCTACCGTTGTGGTGGTCTTCTGCTCCACCCCGTCGAGCGAGTCGATCAGCACACTCGGCTCGCTCAGGACCTCTTCAGTCCGTAGCGGCTTGATCTCGCTCACGGAGCTGACCAGCGTGGTCTTGCCCGCGCCAAAGCCGCCGGCGATGAGGATCTTGATGGACACCGGGGATGCGGCATCCAGGTCCGGGTCAGAGCCTGCGGAGAGCATCAGCGACATCCTTGAGAACTTGCGGGTCGGTCAGCCGATTCCGCGCTGGGGGACGAATGGTTACCAGGCCGCGTTCCCGCATATCCGACAGGAGGATACGGACAACGCCGAGCGGCAGGTCGAGGTCGGACGCCAGGTCAGCGACCGGCTTAGGCTGGCGGCATTGCCGCATCACTTCGAGGTATTCGGGTTCGAGCAGCAGGTCATCGACCGAGTTTGTATCGTTCGACGCTACCAGGGCGAGCAGGTCAAAAGTCTCGCCAGTTGGACGGGTGCGGCCACCAGTCAGCGCGTACGGCCGGACGACAGGACCCGCGTCACGGTCGAGCCACTGATTGTCGCGCACCGCGGCTCACACCGCTTCAGCAGTGCTCGTAGGCGGACGCGCGTTCACCGCCATATGCTCGCCAACCCTCCGGACGAGGACGGCCATTTCGTACGCGATCTGGCCGGCTGCGTCTGCATCAGCCGCGGCCAGCACGGCCAGGCAACTGCCCTCGCCTGCGGCGGTGACGAACAGGAACGCTGACTCCATCTCGACAATGGTCTGGCGGGGCTGTCCGCCGCCGAAGTGCTGGCCGACCCCCCTTGCCAGGCTCTGGAAGCCGGAAGCGACGGCCGACAAATGTTCGGCATCCTCCCTGCTCAGTCCGGCCGAAGCGCCGATCGCCAGTCCGTCTCTGGACAAGATCACCGCTTTATCGATCTGCGCGACCCGAGTCACCAGATCATCGAGCAGCCAGTCCAGCGCCCCAGTCCGGCTCATATCGGCCTCCCCTTGCCGTGGTTCTGCTTATGCTGCTTATTCGCCGTTGTGCTCATCAGCGCTGTCGGCTGGGTCCGGGTCATTCGATCCAGTTTCGGTGTCATACGCGCCAAACGATTGGCCCGATGGTGACTTCCGTGGCGTGAAAACCGAGACTGTCGGGTCCTCCGTTGCTGCTGCCTCGGACCTGCCCAGCTGCCAGCCCCGCTGGAGCGCGCTCACGGTGTTCCTGGCAGCCTCTGGCGTGGCCGGTGCCGGGCTCGACGCTCCCGGTCCAGCGGTCGGCGTCACGGGCGCGCCTGGTTCCGCGGCCGCACCCGGAAGCGCCGCTCCCTGGGTCGGCGGCCCGGTGATGCGGCCGCCGCTGAAGCCTGCCCGGCCGGAACCAGCCTGGCTGAAGCCTGCCCCGCCGAGACCTGTCTCGCCGAAGCCTGTCTCGCTGTCGGGTGCGGGCGGGGATGTCGGCGCTGGCGGCGAACTGCGCAACTGAGGAGCGAGGCTCGCTTGCCTGACGCGCACTGGCAGTCCCAGCTCGGTAACCTCAGCCTTGCTGACCCTGGGCTCGGCATCGTCGCTGACCGGGGCGAGAGCCAGCGGCTCAGAGCTACCCTCGGCACCCCTGTCGGCCGCGGGCATTGCACGTCCGCCGAGCGAGAAGCCGCGAGCGTAGTAGTCGGGGCCGTCGGATTCTCCATCAGCCTGGCCGCTGCCCCAGGGGCTTACTGTTTCCGCTGCGGACCTGCCCAAAGCAGCACTGCCGGAGCCAGCACTGCCCGAGCCAGCACGGGCGAAGCGAGCCCTGCCAAGATTCCCGCCTGCGAAGACGCCCGTCGGGGAACTACCGGAGGTGACACTGTCAGCTCGGTACTCGTCCGCTGCGGACGGGCTGGCCGCAGCCGTGCTGGCTGCGAAGGAGCTGCCGGCGAATGAGCTGCCTGAGGAAGGACTGCCGGCGAACGGACTGCCGGCGAACGGGCTGTCCGGGGAACTAGCATCAGCCGGATTGCCCGCAGCGAGCGCGTCTGCGCCATCGTTCGCGACGATGTTGCCAGCCAAGGTGCCGTCAGCCGGGCTGCGGCCAGCCAGGCTGCTGCTGGCGAGTTCGTGCCCGCCTAGCTCGTTGCCGACTCCGCTGTCACCCAGCAGGCCGTTGCCGCTGCCAGTAACGCTGTTACCAGTCAGGCCATAGCTAGACGAGCCATAGCCAGACGAGCCATAGCCAGACGAGCCATTGCCCGGCAGGCCAGTGAGCGCGAAACCATTGTCAGAGCTGGCGGCCGGCTGCTCGAGCGCCGCGTGCCGGCCCGCGAGTCCTTCTGCCAGCGCGATGTCACTCTGAGCCGCGGACAGTGCCGGATCCCGCTCGAAGGTGCCTTCGTCCACTACCAGCGCGGTCGGAATCAGCACGATGGCCGTTGTACCGCCGTACACGGACGGACGCAAGGTGATCTTGATGTCGTGACGCTGGGCCAGCTGGCCGGCGATGAACAAGCCCAGCCGGTCACTGCCAGACAAGTCAAACTGCGGTGGGTCGGCGAGGTTGGCGTTAATCTCTTCCAGCCGGGCCGCGGAGATGCCAAGGCCGCGGTCCTCAATCTCGACGGCAAAACCCCGGCCGACAATGTCGCCCTGGATTCGTACCGGCGTATTCGGCGGCGAGAATACTGTGGCGTTCTCCGCCAGTTCGGCGATCAGGTGGATCACGTCGGCGACCGCGTGCCCGGCGACGGCCGCGCTGGTCCGGCACAGTACCCGGATCCTGGTGTAATCCTCGACCTCGGCCACCGCTGCGCGCAGGACGTCGACCAGCGGGACGGGCTGCCGCCATCCCCTGGCGGGCGCCTCGCCGGACAGAATGATCAGACCTTCGGCGTGGCGGCGCATGCGGGTCGTGAGGTGGTCGATGCGGAACAGATCCTCAAGCTCATCCGGCTCAGTGGCGCGCCGCTCCATGCCGTCGAGCAAAGTCAGCTGCCGGTGCAGAAGCGACTGGCTGCGGCCTGCCAGGTTCCTGAACACATCGCTGATGCCGCGCCGCAGCCGGGACTCATCAACGGCGGCCTGGATCGCTGTCCGCTGGACGACCGTGAACGCGTTCTGCACTTGCTCGATTTCGTTGCCGGTCGCCGCGTCAGCCGACGCGGCCTCGTCCAGGTCGACCTGCTCGCCGGCCCGCAGCCTGGAAATTGCGCTCGGCAGTTTTTCGTGTGCGAGCGTGAGCGCCGACTCACGCAGTTCGCGCAGCTGCCGGATCAGCCCGCGCCCGATGATCAGCGACAGTGCGATGGAGACGATGGCGCCGAGCAGTCCGAGTCCGGCCGCGAGGACGAGTTCGGTGATCACCGTGTTCGTGTCGTGCTGCTCCTGGCCCTGCAGCGCGTCGCCGGTCTTGATGAGTCCATTCCCGAGCGCGGTCGAATAGTCAACGAAGACCATCTTGGAGCTCGACAGCCGCGCCGGGGGAGTGCCACGGTGCCATGGCGTGTCAACGACAGCCGCCTCGAGAGTGCTTATCTGGGTATTGGCGGCGGGAGACACGTACTTGGCCAGTAGCGCCCGATACTCCGGGTCGAGGTCCGGCACTGCGGTGCTGATTAGGTTCTGCCGTTGGCTAGCCAATGCATCGAAGGTCAGCCGGTCGGAATTCGGGAACTTGCGCTGCGCCAGATCAGCGGCCAGCAGGTCCCACTCTTCCTGGGTGGCCTGTGAAGCCCGGTCGAGGTTGAGGACGTCCAGCGCCTGCGTGACGACGTCCACGCTGGACACCTGGTCGAAAGCCTCGTCGAGAACTGGGTAGCCTGCGTTGATGACGGCGTCGTAATCGCCTAGAGCTGCCCGCATGCTGATCGCGTCGTCGGAGATGACGCCCCGGATGTAAGGCAGCTTCTTGCTTGCCTTGATCAGGTCAGCTATGGCCGCTCGCTCCTCCGGGGACGCGAGGCTCGTTACGCTGGGGCTCTCCAGGTCAGCCGTGAGCGTTGCCTGGGCGTGCCCCGTCGTGCTCTCCTGCACGCCGAGCTCGGATGCCACCTGAGTGTTCGTCGGATCCGCCAGGCTGAGCAGCGCATCAGCCCGTTCGGAAGCAACTTGCTGCTGGAAGAGAGCGACCGGGTTGGCAACGTCGTTTCTGAGCGTCGTCGCGTGTTTCTGGCTCACCGCGCTGCCCAGGGTGGTGCTGACGACGAACGCGTACAGCGCGAGCAGGCACAAAAGGGGCACGGTAATCAGAACGCCGACCCTCAGACGGATGGACCGGTGACGCAATCCCATGGCTGAGGCCCCAGAGTGAGAAGTATTCGCGATCTTGCCCGCTGGCAAAACTGCTGGCAGACGATATCGGAGCGTAACATCCGAATGCACTGCCCAGAGATGAAACAGGATGAGCAATTCGAATTCTGCCGGCTGCGGCGGTTAGCGTGCAGGTTAGGTGCTTTCCGTAGCGGACACGGATGTGTCGTGCCGTCCGATGCATTGCTGCCGTTCCGTCTGGCGCAGTAGTTCCGCGATCGGTGAGCCGCGCGCTGAGGTTCGCTAGAATCCGCGTGCCTGCAGCGGCGTTCGGGGGCGAGCGACGGGGCTGCGGGCGGGCGAGGCGGCCGGGCGGGCGAGGCGGGACCGAACAGTCACGGCGCAGGCCGGCAGGAGTCGGCACCGGCCGGGCGGCGGACAGTCCGGTCGGCCGCCGGGAGCGACGGGGGATCGGGCATGACGCGTGCAGATAACCAGGCAGATGTCGTCGTGGTCGGCGGGGGATTAGCGGGCATCAGCGCGGCCATCGAGCTGGCTGAAGCCGGCCTTCGCGTGATGCTGCTCGAGGCGCGGCCCTGGCTCGGCGGCGCGACCTGGTCATTCGCCAGGCGTGGCGTGACCATTGACAACGGGCAGCACGCCTTCATCCGCGGCTGCGAGGCGTACCGAGATCTGCTGACCAAGCTGGGTGTCCTTGCTTCAGTAGCCATTCAGGACCGGCTTGACCTCACCGTGCTCGGCGCGGATCCGGAGCATGCCCTGCCTGTGCAACCAGCCCTGCGCAGGTCAGGGCTCCCGGCGCCGCTGCACCTCGCGAGCGCGCTGGCCGGCTACCGGCAGCTGACCGGTGCGCAGCGGGTCAAAGCCGCCGGCGCGGCGCTGGCATTGCAGCTCGCTGCCCTGCGCGGCCAGACCACCCGGCACCAGAGCTTCGAGGACTGGCTAGCGCAACACGGGCAGGACGAGAACGCTCGGCGGATGTTCTGGGATCTGCTGTCTGTCACCGCACTCGGCCTCGAATCTGGTGAGGCTGACCTCGGCCTGGCCGCCGCGGCGATCAGAACGGCACTGGCTGGCCGGCAGGATGCCGACATCGGCATTCCCCTGATCCCGCTCAGCAGGCTGCACGCGAGTCCGGCGGTGACGCTGCTCAGTCGCCTCGGGGCGCGCATCTTGCTGGGCGTGCGGGCCGCCGGGTGCCAGTTGAGCCCGAGCGGCGGATACGACGTCGCAGTCGCTCCGGCAGCGCCGGGCGGCAGTGCCGCCCCCGTGAGCACCGCGCGGCCACAGGTCCTCCACGCTGCCGCAGTAGTGCTGGCCGTGCCCGCCTGGGAAGCGGCAGTGCTCGCGCCGGACGAACTGGCAGCCGACGCGGCGGCCTGGGCCAGGCTGGCGCCGACACCCGTGGTCAGCCTGCACGTCTTCTACGCCAGCAAAATCACCCCGCTGCCGTTCGCCGCGGTCGTCGATTCACCTGTGCGCTGGGTGATCGACAAGACCCGCCCGGCCGGGCTGCACACCGGGCAGTACCTTGCCGCGTCGGTGCCGGCCGCTGACAGGTTCGTTGACCTGCCTTCGTCCCGGCTCGGGGCTGAGCTCCTGCCCGAGTTGGAGCGACTGTTCCCGGCCGCGGCT
>Ga0335072_10008236_pt1 | contig 15119 bp, 14 predicted proteins | sample Lox_Sample_21_FD_206725 | JGI IMG/M metagenome (GOLD analysis project Ga0335072, IMG submission 206725) | Soil microbial communities from Loxahatchee National Wildlife Refuge, Florida, United States - Lox_Sample_2.1 | ecosystem: Environmental > Terrestrial > Soil > Wetlands | place: USA... | reverse complement strand
GGAACTGAACTGGAGCCGCATGTTCCACGGCCTGATCGCCGATTTCGACGAGGCCGCGCTGGCGCGTCGGCAGGCCGAGGTGCTGGCCCAAGCGCAGGTGCCGCCCGCGGGCTGACCTGACGGCTGCGCAAAAAGCATCTGAACAACGCCTCGTCCGGCAGGTCGGGCGATGCAGATGGCTCCCAATTCCGCGGACCCGGACTTGATCAATGGCTCCTTGAGAACTTGTTCAAAGGCCCGTTAAACCGGCACGCGCTGCCCTCGGGGGTCGGCGGCGACGCAGGGGAAAGTCAGCAGGGTTTCGCGGCACACCCGGGCTTAGCTGGGCCCGCCCGGCAGCCGGTCCCCGCGCTAACCGGAAAAGCACACTCGCCCCGTCTCCAGCTTCGTCGAGCGCGCCTATCCGGTTTGCGCGGGCACGCGCCGCGGAAAAATTCTCCCCCATCCACTCCGCGACGCCCCTGCGCCAACCGGATAGGCACACTCTCCCCACCCCAACCTGACGGCACCCGCCCATCCGCTGTGCGCAGGCACACGCCGCGGAAAAAATCGCCCGCCCATCCACCGGCCGCACGCCCCTGCGCCAACCGGATAGGCGCACTCTCCCCACCCCAACCTGACGGCACCCGCCTATCCGCTGTGCGCAGGCACACGCCGCGGCAAAAATCGCGCGCCCATCCACCGGCCGCACGCCCCTGCGCTAACCGGATAGGCGCACTCTCCCCACGCCAACCCGACACGCACCCGCCTATCCGGTTTGCGCAGGCACGCACCGCGGCAAAAATCGCGCGCCCATCCACCGGCCGCACGCCCCTGCGCTAACCGGATAGGCCCACCCCGCCAAATTCGACATCCCCTCTGCCAGCGCCCATCGCGCCCGCCCACCGGCAATCCCTTCAATCCCACCATCCGCCCGTGCCAAGATCGCCGCCAATCCACGGAGACCCATGCATGAGCACTAACCTTCCGACCGCCAGGCCCGAGGACGTCGGCCTGTCCGCGCCCGCCCTCGCGCGCCTCGCCCGCGTCCTCGAGGAACGCGTTGCGGCCCGCCACATTCCCGGCGCCGTCGCCCTCGTCGCGCGCCACGGCAAGGTTGCGATGCACCAGGCATTCGGCCGCCTCGATCCTGCCGCCGCCGCGCCAATGCCGCCCGATGCGATCTTCCGCATCTATTCCATGACCAAGCCGATCGTCTCCGTCGCCGCGATGATGCTGTGGGAGCAAGGCCGCTTCCTGCTGTCCGATCCGATCGCCAACTACCTGCCGGAATTCGCCGCCATGCGCGTCGCCGTCCCCAACGGCGAAACCATGGGCGAGACCGACGCCCGCCGTCCGATCACGGTGCAGGACTTGCTCCGCCACACCTCTGGCCTCACCTACGAATTCCGCGGCAGCACGCCGCTGCATCGCGCCTATGCCGAGGCCCGCGTCGCCCGCCTCCGCCAGACCAACGCAGAGCACGCGGCCACGCTCGCGACACTGCCGCTGCTGCACCAGCCAGGCACGCACTGGGAGTACAGCCGTTCCACCGACGTACTGGGCCGGCTGGTCGAAATCTGGTCCGGCCAGCCTCTCGGCACCTTCCTCGCGGAAAACATCCTCGCCCCGCTCGGCATGGCGGACGCCGGCTTCGCGGTGCCGGAAGCCCACCACAGCCGCATCGCCGAACCCTTCCCGCGCGATCCGGAGACCCATACGGAGGTGACATTGCTCAACGTCCGCCGCCCCGCGGTGTTCGAATCCGGCGGCGGCGGCATGGTCGGCACCGCGATGGACTACGCGCGCTTCATGCAGATGTTGCTCAACAACGGTACGCTGGGCGGTGCGCGCTTGCTCGGACGCAAGACCATCGAGCTCATGACCGCCGATCATCTGGGCGGCATTCCCGATCCCTCCGGCATGCTGCCGCCCGGCCATGGCTTCGGGCTTGGCTTCGCCGTGCGGCTGAAGGCCGGCTTGGCGCCGTTCCCGGGCTCCGTCGGCAACTACTATTGGGGTGGGGCCGCCGGCACCACCTTCTGGGTCGATCCGGCCGAGCGCCTGACCGCGGTGCTGATGATCCAGGCCCCCGGCCAGCGCGAGTTTTATCGGGTATTGTTCCGCGATCTGGTCTACGCGGCGATAACGGACTGAGGGCGAGCAAGCGACCCATGGACGTCCCCGAAATCGCAGGCGACCCGCGCTTCTTCCAGCGCAGCGGTCCCCATACCCTGGCAGCCGTCGCCGACGCGGCGCAAGCCGAGGCGCCGCCGCGCCGGCTGATGCTGACCGGCGTCGCCCCGCTTCAGACCGCCGGTCCCGGCGAGGTGAGCTTTCTCGATAACCGCAAATACCGGCCCGCCCTGGCGCAAACCCGCGCGGGTGCCGTCATCGTCCACCCGGACCTGGCCGCCGAAGTGCCCGCCGGCGCGGTCGCGGTCGTCACCTCCGAGCCCTACGCCGCCTGGGCCCGCGTCGCCGCCTTGTTCCATCCCCTGCCGCCGCTTTCGCCGGGCGCACACCCCTCCGCCGTGATCGCCGCCGGCGCCACGATCCATCCCAGCGCCGAGATCGGTGTGCTCGCCGTCATCGGGCGCGAGGCGGAAATCGGCCCCCGCTGCCGCATCGGTCCCCTCGCGGTGATCGGCGAGGGCGTCGTGATCGGCGCCGATTGCCGCATCGGCGCGCACGCCAGCCTCTCGCACGCGTTCCTGGGCGACCGCGTCTATGTCTACCCGGGCGCCCGCATCGGCCAGGAGGGTTTCGGCTTCGCCATCACCGCCGACGGCTTTTGCTCCGTCCCGCAACTCGGGCGCGTGGTGCTTGACGACGACGTCGAGGTGGGCGCCAACTCCACCATCGACCGCGGTTCGTTGCATGACACGGTGATCGGTGCCGGCTCGCGCCTCGACAATCTGGTGCAGATCGGGCACAACGTACGCCTCGGGCGGGGCTGCGTGATCGTCGCACAGGCCGGCATTTCCGGGTCCACAGTGCTCGAGGACCATGTGATGCTCGGCGGCCAGGCCGGAATGACGGGGCATCTCAGAATCGGCCGCGGCGCGCGAATCGGCGCCCAGGCCGGGGTGATGGCGGATGTGCCGGCTGGCGCCGAAGTGGTCGGCAGTCCGGCGCAACCGATACGGGCGTTCTTTCGCGAGGTCGCGGCGATCCGCCGGCTGGTGCGAGGCGGTGGCAAGCGGCGCGGGCCGCCCGTGGACGGGGCAGGAAGGCAGACGGAAACGGACTGAGAAGGATGGACGCGACCACGGGGCAGGAGGTCGGTGCGGCGGCGCAGGACGGGACCAGGGGTGCCATGGTGCCGCTTGTCGACATCGCGCGCATCATGCACGCGATCCCGCATCGCTATCCGTTCCTGTTGCTGGACCGCGTGGTGGACCTGGTGCCCAACGTCTCCGCCATCGGCGTGAAGAACGTATCGGTCAACGAATCGTTCTTCGCCGGCCATTTTCCCAATCATCCGGTGATGCCGGGCGTGCTGATCATCGAAAGCATGGCGCAGACCGCCGCCGTGCTCGTGGTGGAGACGCTCGGTCCCGAATCGGCCGGCAAGGTGGTATACTTCATGTCGATCGAGGGGGCGAAATTCCGCCGCCCCGTGATCCCCGGCGATCAGTTGCGCATTCATGTCACCAAGGAGCGCAACCGCGGCAATGTCTGGAAGTTCAAGGCCACGGCCCGGGTAGATGGCGTTTCGGTCGCCGAGGCCACCTATGCGGCCATGATCATGGACCGCGCCGAGCCCGTCTAGCGAAGTTCCGAACCCCTCCGCTTCCTGCCGCCACACCATCCGTGGCGCGCCCGCATCGGGAATTTATCCGCCGCTGCCGGCGTCTATCTGACGCCGGTTCGGGCGATCCCCCGCCGGCCCGACCCAATACCGAACTGCGGCGCGCCACCTCGGCGCGCCGTCTTTTTTCGCCGCGGCCGCAATGCTGCAACCGTCCCTGCGATCGTTCACCGCGCCGCCCGTTTACGATAATACGAATCCCATCATGCTGATCGAAATCACCCCCGCCATCGCGATCGACGATTCGGAACTGCACGAGGATTTCCTGCGCGCTTCCGGTGCCGGCGGACAGAACATCCAAAAAGTGGAAACCGCGGTGCAGTTGCGCTTTGACGTGCGTCATTCGCCCAACCTGCCGGATGACGTGCGCGCCAGGCTGGAGCATCTGGCCGGGCGCAGGCTCACCAAGAGCGGCGTTCTGGTGATCGAAGCGCAGCGCCATCGCACGCGCGAGCGCAATCGTCAGGACGCGCTCGAGCGATTGCTGGCATTGATCAGCGCCGCTGCGGAGCCACCCGCGCCATCCCGCCGGCGCACCAAACCGACTGCGGCCGCAAAACGGCGCCGCCGCGAGACCAAGATCCGGAGGGCAGCCACCAAGGCGATGCGCGCACCGCCGGGCCCGGATTAGCGCGAACGCCCACGCCCTCTGCTCGCCGCGAAAACGCCCCCGTGTCATGCCCGTCCCCGGGCTTGTCCCGGGGATCGGCGCGGCCATCCACGTCTTTGCTGCGGATCACCCGGCAAGGACGACGGATGGCCACAACAAGCGTCGACGAGCGCGGCCATCACACAGAACGAAACCCACGCCCGGCGCCTCAAGTTAGCGCCCATGGCCCGCCGCCGCGCACACCAGAAAACAGCGCGGCAACGATCCTCGCCCGCACGCCTCGGTCAAAGATACGCTTGGGTCAAATTCACGCCTCGGTCAAACGCCCCGCATCACTGGCGATGCCAGCTCGATATCGAGGTTCCCACCTCCGCATTGCTATGCACCGTCACACTGCCCGGTGCCGGCGAGCCACAGCAGGGCTCGGCATTATCAGAGAAGCCATTTGCGCAACTTGCAAGCAATCCCGCCGACAGCAGAATTGGCAGCGCCTTCGCGATTGACGCGCAGAGCCGGATCAGCGGGCAGCCATTTCCCGGGCCGCGCGAATCGGCAGCCGAAGGACCTTGCAGATGGCTGATAGGTTGGCGTCCCGCGGCTGGGTCTTGCCGGTCTCCCAAAGATAGATGCTCGCAACACTGACCCCGGCGCGGTCAGCGACTTCTGCCACCGACAGACCGCGCTTGATGCGCGCGTCACGCAGGTGGTTGGACAGAGAGGGCTTCTTGGCCAACGGTGCGATTCCTATTTTGTAAAGTTGGAAAGCCGGCGGAACCTAATATTATTGTACGCTGGATGCAAGGGCCATTCGATCCCTTGGCCGGTCCAAAGCATTGCAACACCCTGCCATGGAAACATTTGCTGCGGCTGCGAAGCCAGGATAGCAAAGCACGCCGGCTTACCTCGGAAAGTGCCGCGTTATGGAATCGATGATTGAAGTCCGTGAACTGGTAAGGACTTTCGGCAATCTTACCGCCGTCGATCACATCTGCTTCAGCGTCCCCGTCGGCGGCATTCGGGCTTTCCTCGGCCCCAATGGCGCGGGCAAAACCACCACCATCAAAATGCTTACAACCGTGCTCGCGCCGACTTCGGGGCAAATCCGCATCGCCGGGCACGATCCGGTGCGCGAGCCAATGTTGGTCCGGCGCGCGTTTGGCATCGTGTTTCAGGACCCGAGTCTCGACGACGAACTGACCGCGCAGGAAAACCTCGCCCTGCACGCCGCACTGTACGGCGTGCCGCGCAAGGAGCAAACGCAGCGGATCGAGGCGTTGCTGGGCTTCGTCGGGTTGTGGGAACGGCGCGGCGATTACGTCAAACAGTACTCCGGCGGGATGAAGCGCCGGCTGGAAATCGCACGCGCCTTTTTGCATCAGCCGCGGCTGCTGTTTCTCGACGAGCCCACCTTGGGACTCGATCCGCAGACCCGTAGCCTTATTTGGGATTTCGTCAAAGGCCTCGCAAAGGAACAAAGCGTGACGGTGTTCTTTACCACCCATGCGATGGAGGAGGCCGAACGCGTGGCCGACGACATCACCGTGATCGACCATGGCCGCATCGTCGCCGAAGGCACCGCCGCCATGCTCCGCGAGGCAACCGCGACGAGTTCACTGGAAGAGGCGTTCATCGCCCTCACCGGCCGCGACATCCGCGAGGACGAAGCATCGCCCGCCGAACGCATGCGCATGGTACGCCGCGCCTGGCGAGGCCGCTGAATGCGCGCCGTCTGGATCCTCTGGCTGCGCCAGCTCAAGCGCTACTCCCGCTCGCGCGCCCGCATCGTGGGCTCGCTCGGCCAGCCGCTGTTGTTCCTCTTCGCCCTCGGCTTCGGCTTCGGCCCCGTGTTCGCCCGCGCCGGCAACGGCAGCTACATGGAATTCGTGACACCCGGCATCATCACGATGGCCATCGTCTTCACCGCCGTGTTCGGCGGCATCGAGATGATCTGGGATCGCCAGTTCGGTTTTCTCAAAGAGACGCTGGTGGCACCGGTGCCGCGACTCGCCATCGTGATCGGCCGCACCTCCGGCGGCGCCACGGTCGCGCTGCTGCAAGGACTGATCGTCTTCGTCGTCTGCCTCCTCGCCGGCTTCCGCGTCCACCACCCGCTGCTGCTTCCCCTGGCACTCGCCTTCATGGGCCTGATCTCGATGTTGTTCACCGCCATCGGCACCGCCATCGGCTCCGTGCTGCGCGACATGCAGGGCTTTCAGCTCATTCTGAACTTCCTCGTCCTGCCGCTGTTCTTCTTCTCCAACGCCCTCTTCCCGCTGGCCGGGCTGCCGGCACCGTTGCGCACCGTGGTCCTGCTGAACCCGCTCAGCTATGGCGTGGCCGGCATGCGGGCAGCGTTCAGCGGCGGCATCGGCTTCGACATGGCAACCGATTTCGCCGTACTGGGTGCCGCGGCCGCCTTCTCGCTCGGCATCAGCAGCCTGCTTTTCTCGCGCATCGAGGCGTAACGGAGGCGCTTAACCGTTGCCCAATCGTTAGGCAGCCTGCTGCCCAATCGACCACAGCGCCATCGCTTCTATAGTGTGATATAGTGAGCACATCCGCTGTCACAGCCGGATTGAAGCTTGGCACGCCGCGTGCAAACCTGCGGTGCTGCCGTGCGCTGGCAACCGGGGCAGCCTTGCAATCAAGGAGGGCCCGGGGCGCCCGGGAGTGTACGCGATGAAGAAAATCGAGGCTGTCATCAAGCCGTTCAAACTGGATGAGGTGAAAGAGGCGCTGCACGAGGTCGGGCTGCAGGGGATCACCGTGCTGGAGGCAAAGGGTTTCGGCCGCCAGAAAGGTCATACCGAGCTCTACCGCGGGGCCGAGTACGTGGTGGATTTCCTCCCCAAGGTGAAGATCGAGGTGATCTGCGAAGACAGCGTCGTGGAGCGCGCGGTGGAAGCGATCATGGCCAGCGCACGCACCGGACGCATCGGCGACGGCAAGATCTTCATCTCCTCGATCGAGGAGGTGATCCGCATCCGTACCGGCGAACGTGGCGAAGACGCAATATAAACCACAGCGACCATAAACCGCCTTTCGGCCCTCGGCGGAAACGAGTAGAGGGACCGGCCCAGATGGACCCGCGCGGTGCGGGTCCGTTCACCCAGCCGCACCCTGCCGCCGAAAGCCGCAGGCGCCAACGCGGCGATTTTTACAGAGGACGGGGAACACAGGTATGGCGAAGAGGCCCGCAGGCGCCGGCGAAGGCGTGGGTAAAGTGCTGGAAATGCTCACAGAGCATTCCGTCGAATATGTGGACCTGAAGTTCACCGACCCCCGCGGCAAATGGCAGCACACCGCACAGCACGTCTCCACTATCGATGAGGAAGTGTTCCGCGACGGCATCATGTTCGACGGCTCCTCCATCGCCGGCTGGAAGGCGATCAACGAGTCCGACATGATCCTGGCGCTGGACCCCGACACCGCGGTGATGGACCCGTTCGCCGCCAAGCCGACGCTTTCCATCATCTGCGACATCGTCGAACCTTCCACCGGCCAGCCCTATCACCGCGACCCGCGCAGCACCGCGAAAAAGGCCGAGGCCTATCTGAAATCAACCGGCGTCGGCGATACCGCATTCTTCGGCCCGGAAGCCGAGTTCTTCGTGTTCGACAGCGTGAAGTACGGCACCGGCGGCAACTATGGCATCTATCAGCTCGACAGCCAGGAAGGCCCCGGCGCCAGCCTCAAGGATTATCCCGAAGGCAATATGGGCCACCGTCCCGGCGTGAAGGGCGGCTACTTCCCGGTCCCCCCGGTCGACAGCGAAAGCGACCTCCGCGCCGAGATGCTGTCCACCATGGCCGAGATGGGCGTCGTCGTCGAAAAACACCACCACGAGGTGGGCCAGAGCCAGCACGAACTCGGCATGAAGTTCGGCCCGCTCACCAGGATGGCCGACAATCTGCAAATTTATAAGTACTGCATCCACAACGTCGCCGCCAGCTACGGCAAGACCGCCTGCTTCATGCCAAAGCCGATCTACGGCGACAACGGCTCCGGCATGCATGTCCATCAGTCGATCTGGAAAGGCGGCAGGCCCCTGTTCGCCGGCAATTCGTACGCCGATCTGTCGGAGAGCTGCCTCTACTACATCGGCGGCATCATCAAACATGCCAAGGCACTGAACGCACTCACCAACCCCACCACCAACAGCTACAAGCGCCTGATTCCCGGCTTCGAGGCGCCCGTGCTGCTGGCCTACTCTGCCCGCAACCGCTCGGCCTCGTGCCGCATCCCCTACACCACGAACCCGAAGGCAAAGCGCGTCGAAGTGCGGTTCCCCGATCCGGCCGCCAATCCATACCTGGCTTTCGCCGCCATGCTCATGGCCGGCCTCGACGGCATCCGCAACAAAATCCATCCGGGCGATCCGATGGACAAAGACCTCTACGACCTGCCGCCAGAGGAGCTGAAAGGCATTCCAACCGTCTGCGGCAGCCTGCGCGAAGCGCTCGGCGCACTCGAAGGCGACCACGAGTTCCTGCTCGCCGGCGACGTGTTCAGCCAGGATCAGATCGAGAGCTACATCGAGCTGCGCTGGGCCGAAGTCTACCGCTTCGAACACACGCCGCACCCGGTAGAATTCGAAATGTACTACTCGGTCTAAAGTACACCTCTCCCGCGCGCGCGGGAGAGGTCGAGATGCGCAGCATCGAGGATGAGGGTCGGGCCGGTACGCTCTAATCGCGTACCGGCCCGCTCCATTTCCGCGCCCGCAGACCAGGCGGCCCATCGTCCCGGCCTTCGCCCATAGGCGCTAGCTTAAGGCCGAGGACAGCGAAAACGCCCCCCGTGTCGTGGCCGTCCCCGGGCTTGGCCCGGGGATCAGCGCGGCCATCCACGCCTTTCCTGGATTTTCCGCAGCAAACACGTGGACAGCCGTGCGACGAGCGCGCTTCCCGCCTCGACCTCTCCCACCTGCGCGCGAACAGCAGATGGAAGACGTCGTCCTGAAGCGGTTTTCTTATGGGCATCTGCCCACGCTTTGGGCAAAACACCACCATCGCTCGATACTGACAATCGCAAAATCCCGCCGCCTCCCGCTCCTCCTCATTGGCACGATTGTTGATTCTATCCCGCCACAGCGGCACGGCGCGCAGTTTCCCAACCGCCGAACGCCGCCAGAGGCAGGACAGGAAACGGCATATGCTTGCACCTCCCCGACCGGTCGGCCAGCAGAAGGACGGACCGGCATGAAACTCATCATGGCGATCATCAAGCCATTCAAACTTGACGACGTGCGGGAGGCACTCACGCCCCTCGGTGTACAAGGACTGACCGTGACCGAGGTGAAGGGCTTCGGGCGGCAGAAAGGCCAGACCGAAATCTATCGCGGCGCCGAATACCACGTGAGTTTCCTGCCCAAGGTGAAGATCGAGGTTGTCGTCCCCGCCGACCTGGCCGACCAGGTTATCGAGGCCATCGCCAAGGCAGCCCACACCGGCAAAATCGGCGACGGCAAGATTTTCATGTTCGACATCGAGCGCGCCATGCGGATCCGCACCGGCGAAGTCGACGCGGCCGCGCTCTGATCCCGACAGACAAGGAAACACGAATGATCCTTCGAACGCGCCTTCCCTGGCGGCCGGCCGTGTGGCTGCCCGTCCTTTTGCTTGCCGCGGCGGCACCGGCCTTCGCCGCCGACGCCCCGCCGCTTGCCCCGAAAATTCCCGCCGTCGATACCGGCGACACCGCCTGGATGCTCTGCAGCACCGCACTCGTGCTGATGATGACCGTGCCCGGCCTCGCCCTCTACTACGCCGGCATGGTGCGCAAGAAAAACGTGCTGGCAACGCTGATGCAGTGCTTCGCGATCACCTGCATCGTCACCATCGTATGGACCGTCGCCGGCTACAGCCTCGCCTTCACCAACGGCACCGGCGGCCTCGCACCCTATGTCGGCGACATGTCCCGCTTCATGCTGAACGGCATCTGGGACCACATCAAGAACGGCGTGGACACCGGCTTCATCCTCGGCGCCGGCACCGACGGCGCCTCGCCGCAGACAATCCCCGAGACCGTCTACATGATGTTCCAGATGACCTTCGCGATCATCACCCCGGCGCTGATAGTCGGCGCCTTCGCCGATCGCATGAAATTCTCGGCGCTCTGCATCTTCATGACGCTGTGGTCGCTGCTGATCTATTCGCCGGTCGCGCATTGGATGTGGGCGCCCACCGGCTGGGGCGCGATCAACGGCCAGCTCGATTTCGCCGGCGGCACCGTCGTGCACATCAACGCCGGCATCGCCGGCATGGTGTGCTGCCTGGTACTCGGCAAGCGGGTCGGCTACGGCACCGACAACATGGCACCGTACAACCTCGCCTATTCCGTGATCGGCGCGTCATTGCTCTGGGTCGGCTGGTTCGGCTTCAACGCCGGATCCGCGGTCGGTTCAAACGGCCGCGCCGGCATGGCGATGGCCGTGACCCAGATCGCTACCGCGGCCGCGGCGCTCGCGTGGATGTTCGCCGAGTGGATGTCGAAGGGAAAACCTTCCGTCCTGGGCTGCATCTCCGGCGCAGTCGCCGGCCTGGTCGCGATCACGCCCGCATCCGGCTTCGTATTGCCGGGCGCCTCGATCATCATCGGCGTCGCCGCCGGCGTGATCTGCTATTATTGCTCCACCAGCGTGAAACACCTGTTCGGCTACGACGACAGCCTGGACGTGTTCGGCGTGCACTGCACCGGCGGCATCATCGGCGCCTTGCTCACCGGCGTGTTCTCCTACGGCGCGCTGTCGGCGAGCGCCGGCACTCCCGACGGCAGTCCCGGCGGACTGCACCAGCTCTGGATCCAATGCCAGGGCGTCGCCGCCACGCTGATCTACAGCGGCGTCGGCACATTGGTACTGCTCTACATCACCAAGGCATTGGTCGGCTTGCGAGTCAACGAAGAGGAGGAACGCGAAGGACTCGACCTGGTCCTGCACGGCGAGCAGGTGTTCTGAAGGTTTCAAAGGGGTGTTCGCAACAGCACCCCGCTTTCCCTATCCGGGGTTTATATGTGGCAGGCAGCCGTTTCGATATAGACTTTATATAGGCCGCCGAAGCACGACTACCCCATCAACGACCACCCACAAGAATGATGAAGGGGGCCCAACTAATGCGAGTATCAATGAACCGCGGCGCACTTTGGCTGGCCGCGACCTGCCTGAGCGGCTTTATCGCTGCACCGGCGCTGGCCCAGACCGCGGCGCCCGCCCCGGCTGCTCCGCCTGCCGCCGCAGGCACCGCCACCGCACCCGCGGCCGCGCCCGCCGCTCCTGCCGCGCCGCCACCCGGCCTCTGGATCGACGGCATTCATTTCGGGCTGCAGCTTGAAGGCGGCTTCACCGCCAATCCGGCAAACCCCAGTGACGGCGTGAACTTCGGCGAATTGTTCAACGACCGCGCCAACCAGCCGCAGCTCAACCAGCTCATGCTGACGATCAACAAGCCAACGGACCCGAATGCCACCGGGTTCGACTGGGGCTTCAAGCTACAGGCCATGTACGGTTCCGACGCGCGCTACACGCATTCGCTCGGCGTCTTCGACATGAACCCGGGGCCCAGCTACGAAAATCAGTTCGACATCGTCGAAGCCGCAGGACTGCTGCACATCCCCGGCCCCACCGCGGGCGGCACCGACGTCACCGTCGGCCTGTATCCGACCCCGCTCGGCTACGAGGTCATCGATCCGTCCGGCAACCCGTTCTACTCGCACTCCTACATCTTCAGCTTCGGCCTGCCGCTGAAGCACACCGGCATCATGGCCACCACCCACGTCTCGCCGCTGCTTGACATCTATTACGGCATCGATACAGGCGTGAACACCACGTTCGTCCAGGGCGTCGGCGACGATAACAGCGCCCCGGCCGGACTTGCCGGCTTCGGCCTCAACATGATGGGCGGCAACCTCACCGTGCTGGCATTGACCCATATCGGGCCGGAGAACTCCTCGCTATTGCTCAGCGGCCTCGGCTTCCACGCCAACAGCTACCTGCGTTATTATAACGATATCGTGGTGACCTGGAAGGCCACCGACAAGCTGACCCTGACCACCGAAGGCAACTGGGTGCGCGACGATTTCGACGGCTTCTTCAGCTCCGGCAAGCCCTCGGCGGCGAATGCGTTCGGCGTGGCCCAGTACTTCTCCTACACGCTGAGCGACACTGAAACGGTGAACATCCGGGCCGAACTCTACCGCGACGACAACGGCTTCTTCGTCGCCGCCTTCCCCAACAACATCGGGCTCGGCAACAACAACTTCGTCGGCGCCGAACTTGGCATACCGGGCACTGCATCGGTGGGCACCGCGCCCGTCGGCACCACCTATGGCGAGATCACGCTCGGCATGACGTTCAAGCCCAGCCTGCCGGCGCCAATCACCGGCCTGCTGATCCGTCCGGAGTTGCGGGTCGACAACGTGCTGGGCTCCGGCGGCCACCCGTTCGGCAACGACATGAATGCGCGCAGCCAGGTAACGGTCGCCGCCGACTTCGTACTGACTTTCTAACCGCCGGCAAACCTCTCCCGCGCTGCATTGCTCTCGCAGCGCGGGGTTGAGCCGCGCAGTGGATCACGACGCCGTTGGCACGCATCGCCTCCAGCAGCGGCGGCCCGAATTCGAAGTCGAACCACGATACGCCGACGCCAGGTGGCTGCAGCAGCGTCGTCAGGTCATGGCTGTGCCTCGCATGATGTCAGTACCAGGCATTCGGCGCGGGCGACGTCGACGCCGGCTCGACCGCAGGCTCGGACAGACTGCCGGTCAGGTACAGCCGGCGTGCCAGCCGCTGCACGTCGGCCAGCGCTGGCCACACCGTCGAATCCAGCTCCTCGAGCCGGTAGTTGATCGCCACGAAGCGGTAGCCACGATCCAGACGGATGGCGGCGCCCACGTGCACGCCATTCACATCGATGATGTGCGATTGCAGCATCACTGGTTTCCTTGCGATAGAAATTGGATACTTGCGGTGCGACCTGCCGGTCCCGGCACGCACCTCAGCGCAGGCCATGCGCCTGCCGGCGGCCTACCGACATCGCCGGGCGGCGAATTGCGGCGGAACGCGCAAGGCGAACATTGGACACATGGGGTCCTCGCTTGACCGGTAGGGTCCTCGCTTGACCGGGGCGCACCGGCTGCCCTGGGGCTCAGGCATAGAAGATGATTTTTCTTCTGTTGCGCAATAGGCGCATCGAAAAAAGATTATTCTTCTATCAATTCCCAGATTTCACCCCAGATCTTGCCGCTGAGCTGAATTTTTCTGGCAACCCCTCCTGTCCCGCCCCATCCGCCGCGGCCGTGGTTGCTTTCCGCGCCCCCTGCTCCACACTCCATCCGCCGCGGCCATCGAGAGGTGCATCGTGATCAGGTCCTGGATCTTCGAATTCTTCCCCGCCCCGCACGAGCCCGGCGCCACCGAGGACCCGCACGCTTCCGCCGAGTATTTCAACTGGTACCTCGATCTCTGGCCGCGTGCCGAACCGCTGGGCTATGAGGGCATCTTCTTCAGCGAGCACCATTTCGGCCCGGCCTACAGCCCTTCTCCCAACTTGCTGATCGCGCAGATGGCGTTGCGCACACGCACCATTCGCCTCGGCATCATGGGCCTGGTGCTGCCCTACTACCATCCCTGGCGGGTGGTGGAGGAGATCGGCATGCTCGACCACCTGACGCAGGGACGCCTTGAGATCGGCACGTCGGCCGGCATCCCGCAGGAGATGGCGCATGTCGGCATGTCGGTCGACGAGGCGCGCGAACGCAACGACGAAGCGATCGAGATTCTCGATGCGGCGCTGGCGCAGCCGGTGATCTCGCATCACGGCAAATACTGGCAGTTCGAGAATCTGCGCCTGGTGCCGCGGCCGGTGCAGCGGCCGCATCCGCCGAAATGGGTGACCGTGATCAGCGAGGACTCCGCGCGCAAGGCCGCCCGGCGCGGCGCGAAAATCTGCACCGGTTTCCATCCCACCTCCCGCGTCCGCAGCATTTTCGATGCCTATCGCGAGGAGGCCGCGCGCGCCGGCACGCCCGGCGGTCCAGAGCAATTGGCGTTGCGCCGGCAGGTCTCAATCGGCACGGACGACGCGGCGGTGCGCGCGGCCGGACGGGCGCGCGAGCAAACCGTCAGGACGCGATTGCTCGCCGATCCGCGCCTCTCGGCGCCGGGACGGGAGGCATTCGATACGCCCACCTCGCACGCCTTCACCATCGGCAGCGATGAGTTCATCGCCGGTGCCCCCGACCGCGTGGCAGAGCAAGCGATCGCGCAATGCCGCGAAGTCGGCGCCGGGCATTTCCTGGCCCTGTTCGATCGCAACTCAGGTCGCGAGGAACTGCGCGACGCATGGGAGATGTTCGGCGAGGCGGTGGTATCGGCTCTGAGGACGGCGGCTGTGGGATAAGCGGTTCGCCACCAGATCACGCCGCCATGCGGGCTCACGACTGACGAATGGCGATTGGCATCGCGTAGGGGGCGGCGGCCGGCTATCGCGGGGCGCGCGGCGACGGCGATCGCACGGGCCTATCCGATCAGCGCAGGGCCACAACCGCGCGGCCTATCCGATCAGCGCAGGTTCGCACCCGCGCACGCCTATCCGGTTACCGGAGGGCCACAACCGCGCGGGCCTATCCGGTTAGCGCAGGGCCACAACCGCGCGCGCCCATCCGATCAGCGCAGGTTCGCACCCGCGCGCGCCTATCCGGCTAGCGCAGGGCCACAAC
>Ga0335072_10008235_pt1 | contig 15120 bp, 16 predicted proteins | sample Lox_Sample_21_FD_206725 | JGI IMG/M metagenome (GOLD analysis project Ga0335072, IMG submission 206725) | Soil microbial communities from Loxahatchee National Wildlife Refuge, Florida, United States - Lox_Sample_2.1 | ecosystem: Environmental > Terrestrial > Soil > Wetlands | place: USA... | reverse complement strand
TCTAATAGAAATAAACGATGATAAAATCTTCCGCCACGTAAAGCAGAATGCTCACCAGCAATCTAAGAATCAAACCGTATAACATCTCCTAATGTATCACAAGGAAACTCCCCTGCCTGTCAATTATTGCACCGCTCTTAAATAACAGGTCTGGACTTGACTTGTCCCGGATCAATTCTCAACAATAAGGATGACACGTTGGCACTAAGATAAATTCCGGGATAAAATAGGAATTATGAGAGAAGAAATGAACGAGACAGTAAAGGGAGAAAAGGATTGCCGTTCTTTGATAGACTTAACGAGCATGTGACCTAACTCGGTTGTACTAGTGGGACAGTGTACAAAGATGATCACCGGATGAGCAATGACAAGGTATTATGACAACAGTTTCGTAGCAACGATAACGGTTCGTAGAGGTGGCGAGGATATCGCGTGTCGAATAATTTCAGAGGTAGACGAATGTGGAACTATGAAAATTTTTGACTTGAACATCTTCCACTTTGCATCAGTCGAACTGTGCTGGAACGTATAAAGAGTACAGGAGAGTACGAATCCACCTTGACCAGCGGATTTGAAGTAGAGACGTCGAAAAGGTCCAGTAGTGTTATGCTTAAAGAAGACGGGAGCCGCAGAAATCGCTAGTTATGAATCGAACTGCATCTCCGTTGATGTAAAACTCCAAGCCAATCTCTGTGCCGTGGTGCGCCTCGAATGCATCATCAATATTCGAAAGACCAGTCTCTCTCAGGGTCTCGAGAAATTTTTTTATATAAAGACGACGGAGTCGCCCATGTAATACTTTTAGGTGACTTCACGTGAAGCATTTCTTCGGGGTCATTGACTCTGATTGCTTTTGTTGATTCTCTTAGGAAATCAGAATTGATCTGTCACCAGTCAGCATCACACACTTCATCCATTCCGCCCCACACCAAAGGTCCAGAAGCCGCGTACCTAAAGTCATACTCATACTAACGTCCGTATTCTCCACCATCTTCGTAAACTCCGCAAAGCTAATCTTCCCATCACGATCTAAATCCGCCTCCATAATCGTCTTATCGACAATTTGCTGTAGCTGTTGATCCTTCAAGTTACTGCCAACCATCATCTTCAGCACGATGAACAGTTCTCCATTGCTAATGTACCCGTCTCTGTCAATATCGTAGACCTTGAATGCGAACTGCAGCTTCTGCTCTTTATTGCCTTTGCTGCTGAAGGCGCTCAGCCCCGAGACGAATTCTTGGAAGTCGACGTCGCCGCCGCCGTCTTCGTCGAAGATGGCAATTAGTCTGGGCGGAGAAGCGGTGTTAGCTATTGAAGTGTAAGACTTGAGAGTGAGAGTGGGCCGACCTTGTTGCGAGTGGATTCGATGCTATTTGTGGGAGACTGAGGAATTCTTCGCGCTCGATAGTGCCTGAGTTGTCCTATAACAGTGACGTGTATAAGCTATGGAGCTCACTCCAGCTGTGCAAAGGTTGTGCATATACTTTATCGAGCTTCATGAACCGTTTTCTTAAGCGGTCGACCTCATCGCGATCAACTAGAACAATGACAAGTCAGATAAGGGTGGGCATGTGAGCTGATGTGTAGGGAATTATGCGCACAATTGGAACCTTCAGCAATGCTGTCCAACACGGCACTGCTTGCATTACCCATGATAGATAATGTAGTTAGGAGGTGTAGAAGGAGGGAGGAAAGCGAAGAGGAGGAGGCTCATATATAGGCTCCCTACTTCGTACAGTATCTTAATCTATCATTCAGTGACAGCTGTCTGGGGATCTTTGATATTCGACTCGGCTAACACCCCTCCAAGTCCACGCTAATCCACGCGAGCCTTTCCTTTTTCGCTAGTTTTCACCCTTACTACGGAGTACGGCGGGCGCACCTAACAAAATCCTGCATCGCCCATCGCAACGTCAATTCTTCGCTTCACGTGAACAAAAACATCAAAAGCTCCTCCCAACCACATCTTTTCGAACAAATAAATCGAAAATCCATCTACACATGAGTTGCGCTTTCGTCTGATACCCATTTTGCCTGGGGTTCCCACCAAGGTTTGGTCGTGTTGCGCCGATGCAGCGGAAGTCGCCCTCACCGAGCTGCCATGACGCGAGCGACTCAACCGGGCCTTCGCTTTCGGACCCGCAAACTCTCCCCCAAACAACCACTCCCCGTCCTTCGAGAAGACCAGATCGAGTCAACTGAGTACAAAGAACTTCTTGAGAACCAGTATAAGGTCGAAACTGGAGTCGAGAAGTCTGAAGAAAATGTAAGCCTCACCTATTTTTAGTATATGTATGCCTGTTATCACGTGACCAATCTACTCGTGATGTTTTCCACGTGCTGTCCCAGCAACGGGTCCAAATATCTCATTCAAGGGATTCGCTCACTACGAGACCACCCGTTCATTTGAATATTCACTTACATCTATTAGGAATACCATCTTCAGCAAGCCTTAGCGGCTGCTTTAGGGAGAGGCAGTAAGGATGCCGAAAAGATCGTTCCTGCTCCTCCGGCGGAGGAGAGTAGTGATATCAGTTATGATGAGCTGTATACGTTGGATTTTCCCCATCCATCAACGTATATAAGATTCTCACAAACTGTCGAGGAGTGTACTGGCTGTCAATATAACATGAGCAGCGAGGATGATACATACCTCCAATCATACAACCAAAAGAGACTTGCCTCAACACAATGCTCCGAGGATGATTTCGAGAAAATCATGGAAGTATTCGAGTCCACAGCTGACCGCCATGCGCCTTATGCAGCTGTAGACAACACTGTGACTACCTGGGACGTGATGGAGTTTGCTCTTAAACAAGAAGTAGATGAAAAAGCACAAATATTTGCCAGAGATGTCTATGAGTACTGGAAGACACGGCGACAGTCCTCAGGAAACCGACCTCTCCAGCCGAGTCTTAAGTTTGAGATGCACCAAGACAGTGATGATGGTGATCCATATGTCTGCTTCCGTCGGCGTGATGTTCGGCTTACTCGAAAGACGAGAGCCCGAGACATTCAAAGTACAGAAAAGTTAAGGAGATTGCGGAAAGAACTTGAGGAAGGACGGCAACTGGTTGCTATGGCACATCAGAGAGAACTGGCGAAGCGCGAACTCATCGCCTTAGATAGGCAAATCTTCGAGCAGCGGGCCAAAGTTAAGGAAGTTCGCCTCAGATTGGGCATCAAGGTTGATGACGAAGATCTCATCAACCAGAAGGTATGCTTCGCTCATCAAGGCTTGATCCAAGCGAAAAAGCTAACTCTCAATAGCCGAAGAGGAAGCCAACGGATATTCCTGCAATGCAACGTCCACTAGGGACACAGCTCCGCTTGCCTGTCCGGCCTGATGGTCGCCCTATTGATGCTGATTTGACGCTGCTCTCTGATGTCCTTGCCCAGAAAGAAAACATGCTCCAAATGGAGATTGAACAGAAAGTCCAGCAACACCAGAGATGGAATCAAAACCACATTGACTTGACAAGAGAACCTTTATCACCTGTGCGTGGTCAAGGAAAGGACTCAAGCTTTCGCCTTGCGACTGCTCAGTACCTATTGACGCCTCCTGCCTCTGTCTCCTCAGAATCATCTGATCATCTATCTCCAACCCAAGAAAAGGACGATGCTACCATCTTCCGATTTGCGTCTTCTCCAGACGATGGAGAACCACGTGGAAAGCCCGCATATCGTCGGCGCATTGGTCGGCTAGGCAGATTATGGATTGATCGTAGAGGCCTCCCATCGCCTGCCAAAGAAATGGACGACATCACATTCGACCGATGGAAATATGACCAAGACGACGATGACGAGCCAATCATTTACGAAGTCGATCCTTATGACACCAAAGCCATCAAATTCCGAGCAACTATTCCCTTTGCTCCTGCGCTCCTATCCCGACGGCTCCAACAAGAAATGGCGCCAATAGCTCCTCCAGTCGCAAATGGCCAAGCTAGTAGTCCACCAGCAAGACCTTCCTCTTCATCACAACCCCCAGTTCCACCTACCTGAACCCTTCTGGAAGACATAACCCTCTGTAGTATGTCGCTGCCTCTAAAGTAGGCAAGCGCTTGTCTCGCTCTGCTTTGTTGCTCATTTCGAGAATGAATTGAGCTACCGAAGGCCTCGCCACTAGGGCAGGCCAGCATCACTGGATGCTCTTGTAAATAGATATACACCCCACACACGTATCTACATGTGGGGTTTGTTGTACTTTAGCGAACTTAAATAGCGTGGGAAAGACGCAATGAAATCAGAAATATGCCAACGGCACTTACGTAACATCTTATTGATTGATCAGATCCTTTGATCTTCGGCGGCCATGTGGGTAGGTGTATTCAAGCAGGCGCGCTAAAAACTTCCTTTTGAGACACTGCAATGTCGTGAAAGAATCCGAGCTTTCCCGTAGTGGGAGGCAATAACTGATTCGGTTCGTTGACAAGCTTCTGCTATTTTCTTCGATAACTGATATCGAATCAAGTCTTCAGAACTTGCCAATTACCTGAGCTTGCTTCTTTTTGATGTATTTCGCGCTTCTTCAAGAGCTTCTCGTTTAATGCTTGTCCATCGCATTCGTTTGTTGATTCCTTGGAACGATGCCGCCTCTGTCATCGCCTCCCTTAAGACAGCCTTCTCACCGTGCCGGACTTTGACTGCCATTTCCTTACGGTATGAAGAGATCCCAGTCTTTAAAAGTGCATCATCTTCTTCAAGAGTGGTTGCATACTCTTCTTCTCTCAGTCTCAGCAGATTTTCCATCACTCTTCCAAGTAGCTCAGTTGTCAATTTCGAGCGGGTCGGTAAAGCGCTCTCTGAGTTCAAGATGGAGGCTAGCGTCTTATCATCAATTATCAGGAGATAGATAAAGGCTATCAGCTCGTCCGGAATGCACGGTCCCTCTGAACTGGCGTGAGTTATGTCGTAAGAATCCTCATATATGTCTTCTCTCCTGGCGAGATCCAAACGAACCTCCAGATCTGCAGGTTCGAGTTTTAAAGGGTTTGGTTCAGTGTCGATGAGAAGACCTGTCTGGAAAGCGGAGACTATAGACTTTGTAGAGAGTTCTGCGACGTCGTAAGGGGCATATTTATCCGTAATGTATCCGTAGCGCCGCAAGAGGTCTGATCGTGGCAAAGGGCCATAATCATTAAATATCTCTTCCCCTTCCTTTATTTTTTTGATACTGCGCATCTCTAAATCATTATTGTCACAAACCAGGCGAGCATTATTCCGTTCCGCATCAGCGTTGAGCATATCCGCCAACGGGATCATTGTCAAGACCGTTTGCTGGTCCTCGTCATCAATAAGCTCCTCGTCCTTTTCATTCTCAAGATCACTCAGTGGGTCTTCTTGGGGGATATCGAAAGCATAGGCCATGATTATCGAAGCCATTTGGTGAAAGAGCCCGATGGTACCATTGACCAAATTAAGTGGTTCCACTTTTTGATGGAATATAGCCTCAGCATCCTCTTTCCCGATTTTATTTATTACGGCGCTTGCCTGCAGTTCTGCCAGCTCGGACGGTGACCAGAAGACCAAGCTGTCAAGACTCGAAGGCAAGACTGCAAAATATGGTGACCAACGCGAATTCTTGTGATGCACTTCGAACATCATGATGGCTGTAAGAGACTAGAGACATGTCAGCATGGCTCTGCTATATAGGAAACAGTCTACCAATGGTCGCGCGCACGTACAAGCCAACCGGGCATGTCCTCGAGCACCGCGGCAGGTATGCCTGACAGGTTCATAGATAGATCATGAACTGCGTTCCGGACATTCAACACAGCATTTCGCGGTATTGTAAAGATTATCTCATCTTCCTCAAAGTTACCAGTAGCGGCTGTGCAATTATCAGCAAATATCCATTCTGGCTTTGTTGAGGAAGCGGCAGATTGCAGAACTCACTAATTCCTCGCCCTCGACCTCGGCCTCTTAAATCCGTCAATGAGCACTTCTTGCTGATTTGGAAGCCATTCTCATGCAGCCAAGCAAGGAATGTATTCGTATTTGACTGGAAATCATCTTCAGCCATAATATCGAAAAAGGGACTTTTTAGGAGCTGGAGAGTTCGGGACTTTGAATAATCTTGTGGAGGTTTAGAGGGCGCACTAGGTCATGCAGCCGTCTGAAGCGACCACTCTGACTAGCCTGAGGTATTGACGCCACTATGAATTTTCGACGACCTATGGGAGATCAGGCAGGTTTTCTTTGAGAACAAATTTATGTATTGAGATTTACAGAAATCAAGATTGTTGTGGATGTCTTCAGTAAGCGAACTATGCTGAGGCAGCATAGACCAACATCATATGACTTTCCAACTTAAATTATCCAAGTCAGCTTAGGGCCAAAAGTTACAACACCTGATATCTCAGTGATGGAGATTTTCACAGCAGGAAAGGAATGGATAGTATAAGGACTCAGAGTTGGCCCAGCGCCATACTTTCTTAATTTGAATTTTGTAACGTGTCTCACTTGAAGGACCAATATTATCATTTCTTGACTCTTATCGATAAAGCACCCCGCCCTACCAATCCCCACGTCAGCTTAGACGCTTCTTTGTGCCCACTTCTGATCTTGATTTCTTGTTCGAGAAATCGGCGCCTCCTATAGATATTGAGATGATAGCTCTTGGGTTGGAAGGCAGTGCCAACAAACTTGGGATCGGGGTAATAGACCATCCTTCTTCACTCAAACCGGCTCGAATCCTAAGCAACATACGCCATACCTTTGTATCACCACCTGGAGAAGGCTTCCTCCCTAAAGACACAGCCAAGCACCACCGCTCATGGATCGTCACTATCATCAAGCAAGCCCTCGCCGAAGCTGGCGTTCGCCTTGCTGATATTGACTGCATATGCTACACCAAAGGTCCTGGGATGGGAGCGCCTCTCCAAAGCGTTGCCGTCACCGCTCGTATGCTCAGCCTCCTTTGGGAAAAGCCACTAGTAGGTGTAAACCACTGTGTAGGACATATTGAGATGGGGCGCGAGATCACAGGAGCCCAGAATCCTGTTGTTTTATATGTCAGCGGAGGGAATACCCAGGTTATAGCATACGCCGAGCAACGGTACCGCATTTTTGGTGAAGCGCTGGATATTGCTGTTGGTAATTGTCTAGATCGATTTGCTCGAACTTTGCATATCAGCAATGATCCGGCACCAGGCTACAATATTGAGCAGCTGGCGAAGAAGGGAAAGATACTGCTTGACCTGCCGTACGCGGTCAAAGGAATGGACTGTTCCTTTTCAGGGATCCTTGCTTCTATTGATATCCTTGCTGCGGAGTTGAAAGCGAATCCGGAGAAGAGGGACGAAATCACAGGAGAATTAATCACGCCGGCTGATTTGTGCTTCAGTCTACAAGAAACTGTGTTTGCCATGCTTGTGGAGATAACAGAGAGAGCTATGGCGCATGTTGGGAGCAATCAAGTCTTGATAGTTGGAGGCGTAGGGAGTAACGAGCGCCTACAAGAAATGATGGGCTTGATGGCTAGGGATAGAGGCGGCAGCGTCTTTGCGACTGATGAGCGGTTTTGTATCGACAATGGCATCATGATTGCACATGCTGGACTCCTTGCATATGAGACAGGTTTCAAGACTCCATTGGAAGAGAGCACCTGTACCCAACGATTCAGGACGGACGAGGTACATATCAAATGGAGAGATTAAATCATTGCCTTGAACATGAAGTCCTGCGCAAACAATTACATCTGAAACCCGTCCTCGGAATCATCGTCCTCTTCGAGGATAATTTGCGATAGCAGACCTTGCCCTTCCTTCCGTTTGCCTCGATCCTTCTCAATGTACTCTGAATAGTCCTTGGAAGTCTCCTCTACCCTGGCCCTTGCTTGATTACTTCGAATCGGCGTCGAGGCCTGCCATGCATCCTCAAGACGCTTCTTCTCTCGTGCTGCACGCACAGAAGCTGCTGTGCGACCTGACTGTTCAGGTGAGGCACGTAGATTCAGGGCCTTCGTCAACATACTTGAAGAGAAGTGGAGAAGGGAGCCTGTGAGAAGTCCAATGAGTGCCGCCACGCCTAGGTATATATACAGTGTCTATGGGAAATCAGCAGATTATTTAATGGAGGTATCCAAAAAGAAAATAAATGGCTTTGTTCAGGACCCTCCTCATCCCGAGGTTGTCCCAAGCTATACAAGTTTGCTGAACACATATAAACGTGACTTAATATTTAGGTAGAAAACATACTTCGAATTTGCTGAAAAAGTAGATTGGGATGAGAAAGCCATGCGCAATATAGGTTGCGAGATGAGTTACAGGGGCCAAGATAACCAGCAAGAAGCCGAGAATGGCGTTCAATGAGCCCCAGATGAAGTAGAAGATCGTTCCCAGGCAGAGGATGACGTAGTAGAAGATGCTACGAATGACTGACGACCATGACATATCCACGGGTTACAAGTTGCAGAAGAGATCATCATAGCATCCCTGGTGGACAAAGAGACATTTATCGAAATTTCGTCGCATGCAGGACGTCTTGTGGCGAGGGGGATTAGAGATGGAGGCTGAAGCGGAGCGGCCATACTATACGCCGACGTCAGTCTAAACGACGGTGATAAACCAAAGTGGCAATGATAAACGTGGTCAGGTAGTTGGGGGGCTACATTTGGGGAAGTTCTACGTTCTACATCTCAATGAGAATCCTCCCTACTCTGTATTATCCTTTATTCTTTATTCCTCCCAACGGGCTCTGCACTGCACTTTCAACCAGTCGGCTGGCTGTCGATGGGCACGCTTAGCTTTACTCACTAGTTCTTCCCGGGCTTCGTCTGCATATTTGTAGGCACTGCGCATCTTACCCAATTCAGTCCTTCGAAAGACATCTCCTCACGTCCAGGCATACCATACCATGCAGTGACCTAGCCTGACAGTCACCAATCATCATGGGGAATAACCCTTCAGCCAATGCGAAGCCTGCCACGGCTTCCCCTGCAAGCTCGACACATGGCTCTTCTGCGCCGTCCGCTGTTCGTCGAGAGCCCAAGCTACGTGACAGCATTCAAGCCCAGAGAGTAGCCGCTCCTCCAGAACCTTCTATGGCGCAGGCCCGCGGAACAAACGTCACACATGGAGCTCGAAAGCCAAATTCTCAGTCGCCGGCGAACGCACAACCACTACCCGCAACCCACCATAGCACCTCTTCGCCAACAACACAGGAGCGAACAAGTGGGCAGCAATCAAAGACAGCAGAACATAAGGTAGACGTCAGAGATCTACCAAGCCAGCCTGTCGCCGTTCCCATCCCTACAACGAATACTACAACAGAATCCGCAGTCGCGAAGTCACCATACTCATCCTCCATGGAGGCTAGTGTACCCCCGATTGACGCTCTGTCATACCACCTCACAAGACCCCCGCGACTTCCTCTTCCGATCGAAGAAGAATTGCATACTCCAGGCTCCCCAATAATCGCCCCCGCCGATGCTGATGCACCTCTTCTCAATGTCGAGGCAATTGAAGATGAAATTCTTCCTCGTCGTTCTTCGGCGCTAAGCAGCACAACTGCAGAAGATGACGAGGATGCAGAGGAATTACATGTGGATAAGACGAGACCTGTGGTACCTACTGATTTTGAGTGGCGAGGAGGAGGAGAGAAGGTCTATGTGACTGGTACGATATTCCAATGGAGCCGGAAATCAAAACTCTATCCTGTGTAAGTGGTGTCCTAGGCTTGCAAAATCGTATCACGTGGAGCCAATTCACCTACTACCTGAGCAGTTTCTCTACGTCCATCACCACCCATTTCTGGTTCTAGTGAATATGTGATTCAAGCTGACTTAGTCTCCTTAGAGCGACCCAGCCCGGTGTGTTTAGGGCTACAATATTGGTTCGACCTGGAACACATCACATTCGCTTTATCGTCGATGGGAACATGACGATTTCTCCTAAACTGCCTACGACTGTTGATTTTGGTAACAATTTGGTCAACTATATTGAGGTCAGTGCCGATGATGTCCCTCCTGATGGCTCGCTTGCCACGGAATCCATGGGTACACCAGTTCCTGGGGAAAGAAAACAGTTAGAAAGTCAACCCGAAAAAGCTGCTTCCAAGGCCACAGAAGATGAGACTCCTGCTGCACCACCGCCAAAGACAAAGCCTGTGATCCCTGCAAAGCATTATACATCAAAGATCCCCCAGTACCTACTTGATCTTGATAAACCTGAGGATACCAGTGCTTACCAACAAGCCGCTCATGCCATTGAGAAGCTTCCTCAACAACCAAGTCTTCCAGGCTTTCTAGGTAAACCCATATTAAACGCTGCAACTCCCATGAAGGACGATAACAGTGTCCTCAATATGCCGAATCATACCGTACTGAACCACCTGGCTACTAGCAGTATCAAAAACAACATCCTTGCGGTGTCAGCTACCACAAGGTACAAGCGGAAGGTCAGTTGCATCAATTCGCCGTGTTTCGCCTTACACTGACCTAGTAACACAGTATGTGACCACCATCATGTACAAGCCGACTACGGACGACGACAACTAGAATCGGGTCTAATCTTGATCTCCTATCTGGTGGAGTATGGAGGATAGGTTTGGGATAAGGATTCTAGCTGGCTGTAATTGCAATTCTCTGCCTGTTAAATTTGAGTGTTCATAGAGCATTTTCACCATGTCACGAATAGGTTAGAACGATCAAGTTTCGATAGAATTCTATTAGCCTTTATTGTGATCTTGCCTCCAGTCCTAAGCTATTATCAAACGTAGCCCATGAACCTGTCATGATCGACATATGTAATCACTATGAACGTCGCGCTAGCAAAGCCGATGCAAATTCCCCCAACGCTCCGTCTTTTGTAGCAAGTATCTAGTACCTCGTCACTCCGAGGAGTGATAATTGCCATATTAAGCCTTACCGGCGGTATACGTCACGCTCCCTACTAAGCGGATCCCGTTCACGAACTCTGTCCCGTTCGCGCTCCCTCGCGGGGCTCCGACTTCTGCTCCTCGTTCGGCCATTTCGTCCGCGATCATCATAATCTAACCTGTCCCTGTCGCGGTCGTGGCGGCGTTCATCTCTATCATCCCATCTCCGGCGATCGTCCCGGGAACGATCCTCCCTCCTGCCTGATTCCGGACCATAGCTGGGTATGTAAGTATCGACATCTCTTGGGCCACCAGGAACTCCACCGGCGCCCGCCCTACTCCTAGGTAAAGCACGGTCACGGTCACGATCCCTGAATTCTGGTCGTTCAGATCTTGATCCATCATAAGAACCGCCCCAATTTGCAGGGTTAGTTGTAGGCGGTGGTCGAGGTGGAAGCCTGGTATCAGGTCTTCCATCCCGCTGCCAAGCGGGCCTTCGTTCTTGCCCAGGAGGTGGTGGTGGTGGACCGTCAGGCCTATAGCTGCCATATGGTAAATTCGGATGTCGGTGACCATTATGATGAGCTCTGTTCACCCCACTATAATTATCACCAAATCCAGAGTTCCCACCGCCACCATCACCGGCCCATCCACCGGTCGGTCCCATTCCAACGGTACCACCTTTTGGCGCGGGTGGAGGTGCTGCCTTCTGTCCACGGAACTTCCGCCGGTCCAATTCATGAGACTCCTCAAAGCTGGGGAGGCTGCCGGGCTGTGCCGGCAGTGGCTCATTGCGAAAATATGGATGTTTTAATGCGTCGATAGCATTAATTCTTTTCCGCCAATCAAGACGTAGAAGCTCATTTAGGAGCGATATGGCTCCTGAGCCATATCTAAGGAAAGGTTAGAAGTGAGATAAGAGACGGCGGAGCTAGACATACTCTCTAAAGCGTTGTGATAAAGTCGGTGGTCGAGGTCGAGGATTCAACCCTTCCGCACCTGGCAGTGACCGCCAGCCAGGCATGTTCTCCTCTGTTGGAGTCCCCACCAAGTCGAAGATAATCTCTAGCTGCCTAACATCACTATCACCTGACAGAATCGGTTTACCCACGAGCATCTCGCCAAAGACACAACTAACATAATTAGTCACTCTTGCTATCCAGCATGCTGAGGCAGAAACATACCCCACACCCCATAAATCTATCGCAGTAGTATATTTCCGAAGGTGCATCAATAATTCCGGAGGGCGATACCATCGTGTTACGACCAGGGTGGTGTAATCTCTGCGCGCTTCACCACCTCCACCGCCAGCCTGTGGGACAGGTTCGTCGTAGTGTCTTGCAAGACCAAAATCTGCAATCTGCAAAATACCCTTGTTGTTGATCAGGAGATTCGCCGCCTTCATATCGCGGTGCAGAATGTGGTTATCATGTAAATATCTCGTACCTTCCAGCAGCTGAAGCATATAGCATTTAATTTGTGGCTCGGTAAATTGAACACTGGGATTCTCGAGTAGGCCTGAAAGATCATGGTCCATGTAAGGAGTGACCATGTACATTATCGCACGTTTTCGTTTATCACCTGGTCCATTGCTAATGAGTTGCACGAAGTAATTGGGTCGCTTTGGGAAACCTACTGCCTTTTTGAGCGTGTTCCACAGCCATTTCCTCTAGCTTTAGAATGTTTTCATGAGATAGCAGCTTTAGTAGTTTGATCTCGCGCAACGCCGTTATGGGAAACTGTATTAAGAATCAGCCCAGTCCATGGCCTTAAGAAATACCGAAACAGACCCCATCCTTCTCGTTGTGCATCAGGATCTTCTTCAAGGCGACGATAGCTCCGGTTTTGCGGGACTTTGCTCGATGTACCTCACTGTAGTACCATGCGATTAGCAGGATGAATCACGGTTGGAGGCTATACGTGCCCAAAAGTGCCTTCTCCAAGCTTTCCTAGAATCTCGTAGTCCGCAATTCTCGAGCATCCGCGAAATTGTTTGGCGATACGTTGAGCTTGAGCCGGCTTTACATCATTTGGACGTGGGGACACGCCATTGCTCTGCGGACTTGTCGCCATGATAGGCGTGGTCGGACAGATTGATACGAGCGCAGACTTTTGCGAATCTTCAAATCCGAGGGTCTGAACAATGCGATGTGCTGTTTCTATCGATTCATAAATTCGCGAGAGGGGATTCAATCAGTTGGAACTGGACTAGAAGATAGAACTGAGATTGAGGCAACCTGCAGAGCCCATCCATATAGAGGTGGCGCGGTTGGATGGTTTCTGCGCATGGTACATCGTTTTCGCAAACGCTTCTTATTGAAGCTAGTAGTCAATAGTCGTCAGCAATATGAATTGCATTCCGCTAGAATAATTGTGAGTAGTCTCGAAGGCTTCGTGATAGATCGATACTGGCCCACAGCTGCACGTTAATCCTTGCGGCTCCGTGATTGCCGCTTTAATGAGCCTCATCCGCAGCCAATCACGTCGATGTACATATATATATACGAAGTACTTCGCAGAATTGTCGACCCTCATCACCAACCGCCAACCGCCATACAATTTGCTGCTCCGGGATCAATCCTCCTGCAGAAAGTAAGTGTTCACCCTCGAAAATAATGCACGATCTGGCTGACTGTATCATGAAGCACAATGGCAGGCCCGCCTCACCCGGTAAAAATCCATCCCGCCCGACCTCTTTATCGCTTCGCTGCGACAGGTCTCGGTGCAAGCATGTGGTTCTTCGTACGTCTGCCAAATTAAGTGACAAGACTCTAGCTGATCATCTTGCAGTTGATGTATCGTGCGAAGAAAGATGGTGGGTTGTCCGAAACAACACAATGCGCCACTAACACTATCTATTAGGGCCTGCGTTATTAGGCTGGCGGCACCCGTGGGAGGGTCATTGAGGAGGTTTGACCGCCAGGGGAATGGATTGATCATCGGTACTATCGAATAAAGACGCATTGGTTGAAGAACGCGATTTGCTTTTATGAGATGCACAACGATGGACTTTTAGCGCAGGAGGCATATCTTTGCTGAGAGGCAATACTTATGGCTATCAGACTGCGTGTGTATATCAATGGAAAGATCCTCGGCCCCCGAAAAGTCTTGAAGTCTATTATTGGAAGTGTGAATTATCTACAACGTGGAATTGCTGGGTTTCATGGTCGTGGTTTCTCGAATAGATAATGTGCAACCCCCCAGGTATCACCGCCTTCATATGCAAAAAGCTCCGCACATGCCATATAGAAGATCTGCCATCGATAGAACCACGTGGCCGTATTCTTCTTACCATATGTCTCCTCCAAATGGGGCCAGATTTCCTTCTTGCCTGCTGTCATTTTGGCAAGCCAATCCTGCCTTCCAGTTAGCATGATCTATAATTGGAAGGGGGGACTGAAGCTTACTTCACATGTTTTCGCATAGTTTATACCAGAAACCCACCATTGTTGTTGAAGTTTCAGGTCCCTTTGGAAGTAAAGTAAGAGATCCGTGCTAGGCATAGTGCCTCCAGAAAAGAAATAGGTGCTCATCCAGCCCTCCTCGAAATCATACGGTGTGTCCTTATGAGCGAAGATATGCACGAAAAGCTTTCCCGCAGGCTTCAGAGCACTTGCAACTTTTGCCATGAGAAGTTCATAATTTTTCATATGTTCAAACAACTACAGGGTTATTGTTAGGAGAAACTTGCTATTTGAATTGGTGTGGTCGTACCTCAATGGACACAACCCGGTCGAATGCTTCCCTTTCAAACTCATAATCGACCACGTTGCCAGTGATCACTATAACATTTTTCAGACCTTTTTCTTTGGCTTTGGTGTCAATGTATAGCTTTTGTGTCCTTGAGTTGGAGAAAGCGGTAATCTTGGAGTTTGGTAGAATCTCAGCAAAGTATAATACTCCAGATCCCCATCCACACCTAGTAATCAGTTGAGTATTTGGTGACATTATTTAAAAGTTTCTATAGAATCATACCCGAGATCTAGAATACTCATACCGTCCTTTAGCTCTGCCTTAATCACGTATGTCTCCAGCATGGCGATTTCTGCCTGGGCTAAAGTTTCTCCGCCTTTGGGATACAAGCAGCATGAGTACTTCATTCGGGGTCCCAAACAAGCTGCCAGAACTCCTGTCCCAACCTCGTAATGCTGCTCATTGGCAGCAGCTGTCTCAATGGCAATTGGTTGGGTCCGGAGTAGGGAAACGTACTCCATCTTGCGCCTATAGGCCTCTTCAAGGGAAGTTGACTTAATCATTGCTATGCGGTCTCTTAACAGACGTCTGATTCCAAGGCGAATG
>Ga0335072_10008234_pt1 | contig 15124 bp, 16 predicted proteins | sample Lox_Sample_21_FD_206725 | JGI IMG/M metagenome (GOLD analysis project Ga0335072, IMG submission 206725) | Soil microbial communities from Loxahatchee National Wildlife Refuge, Florida, United States - Lox_Sample_2.1 | ecosystem: Environmental > Terrestrial > Soil > Wetlands | place: USA... | reverse complement strand
TGGGAGCGGCTGTCGCCCCGCTTCCACTTCGCCTGCGGCTTCCCGGTCGCGATCGCGGGGGTGGCCGGGTCCTTCTTCGTCATCGCGGTCAACGCCTGGATGAACCACCCTTCCGGCTTCACCCTGCGCGACGGGCGGGCGGTGGACGTACATCCGTGGCAGGCCCTGTTCGCCAACCCGATGTTCTTCAGCGAGTACGTCCACATGTACTTCGCGGCCTTCATCGTCTGCGGGTTCCTGATGGCCGGCGCCTACGCCTGGGCGTTCCTGCGCGGCCGGCGAGGCCGCTACGAGCGCACGGCGCTGTCGGTGTCACTGGGGGCCGCGTCGGTGGCCGCGCCGCTGCAGGTCATCGTGGGCGACTGGGCGGCCCGCGACGTGGCCACCTATCAGCCGGTCAAGCTGGCGGCCATGGAGGGCCTGGCCACCAGCACCAAGGGGGCCGCTGAGCACCTACTCGGCTGGTACAACGGGCACGCAGTAGTGTGGGGCGTCGAGATACCGAGGCTACTATCCGTTCTGGCTTATCACGACCCTAACGCTACGGTCCAAGGCCTGGACGTGGTCCCCCTGGGAGACCAGCCGCCGGTCAACGTGGTCAGGTTCGCGTTCCAGACGATGGTTGGCATCGGGACGCTGCTGGCCGCCATCGGGCTGGTGTACCTGTTCCTCCGGCTGCGCCGGGCTACCAGGTCCCGCGACCTGCCGCGCTGGCTGCTGTGGGCGGTGCTGGCGGCCGGGCCACTGTCGGTGGTGGCGCTGATAGCCGGGTGGATCACCACTGAGGTCGGCAGGCAGCCGTGGATCGTCTACGACGTCATGCGCGTGTCGTCGGCGGTGACCGGGGCGGGCGGCATCCCGGTCGGCTACGGGACGCTGTCGGTGGTCTACGTCGTGCTGGCCATCATCGTGTTCGCGATCCTCAGGCGCCTAGCCCGAGTCCCGCTGCCCGAGGGGCTGACCGCCGATGGCTTATGTTCCCGTGGCCTTCATCCTGGCCGGGATGGCGGCCTACACCCTGCTGGCCGGGGCCGACTTCGGTGCTGGCTTGTGGATGCTGCTGGCCACCGGCCCCGAGGCGCCCAGGACGCGGGCCGAGGTCAGGCACGCGATGGGCCCGGTGTGGGAGGCCAACCACGTCTGGCTGATCTTCGTCCTGGTGGTCTGCTGGACGGGGTACCCGGTCGCGTTCGGGTCGATCGCGTCGACGCTGGCCATCCCGCTGACGGCGGCCGCGGTCGGGATCATCTTCCGCGGGGCCGCCTATGCGCTGCGTGGCCAGGGCACGTCCCGGGCGGCGGAGACCGTGATGGCGCTGTCGTCCGTGCTGACGCCATTCAGCCTCGGCACCGTGGTGGGCGCGATCGCGACCGGCCGGGTGCCCGTGGGCAACGCGGCTGGGAACGTGGTGACATCGTGGCTGAATGTTCCGTCTGTCCTCATCGGAGTGGTGGCGGTGGCATTCTCCGGCTACCTGGCGGCCGTCTACCTGGCCGCCGACTCCATGCGCGGAACCAGTCCGGGCCTCACTCGGGCCTTCCGCACGCGCGCCCTGGTCGCCGGGGTCGTATCGGGCGGGGTCGCGCTGGCTGGCGTGCTGGTCATGCGGCATTCCGGCCTGGACCTGACCCGCGGCCTCGCGCTGGTCATGGTGTGCGTATCAGGGGCCGCTGGCCTGGCCACGATGGCGCTGTGCTGGCGGTCTCGCTTCCAGCTGGCCCGGCTGTCGGCGGCGCTGGCCGTCGCGGCGGTGGTGGCCGGGTGGGCAGCGGCCCAGGCACCGCGCATGCTCCCCGGCATGACCGTGACCCAGGCCGCGGCGGGCCGGTCCACCCTCATCGCGCTGGTGATCGCGGTCGCGGGCGGGTGCGTCGTCCTCATCCCGTCGCTGGCCCTGCTCTACAGCCTCTTTCTCCGCGGCCGTCTGGACGCTCCGGATGCGGGGCACGTCCCAGGGGGTTCGGGGGGTTCGGGGGGTGCCGGGGGTGCCGGGGTTTCGGTTCCGGCGGCCATCCGGCCGCCGGCGGATGGCGAGGCGACCCGGCCGCCGTTCGTCGCGGTGGGGGTGGCCGTCGGGGGGCTGCTGGCAGGGACCGGCCTGCTGGTGTTCACTGACCCGGTCTGGCTGCATGGCCTCGGGGTAGCGTGCCTGATCGCTTCCGGGGTGAGCACCCTGACGATCCCCAACACCGGCGACGGAGAATAGCCAGGTTGGTGCGACCAGCTATCGAGGAGTCCGCATGACCACGCCCATCGACAAGATCGCCTGGATCCGGCTGGAGGACGGCAAGGTCCTCTCGACCCGGTCACGTGGCAAGGACGTCTACTACTTCCCGGGCGGTAAGCGCGAGGCGGGTGAGACCGACGTCCAGACCCTGGTCAGGGAGATCCGCGAGGAGCTCGACGTGGCCATCGCGCCCGCCAGCGCCAGCTACCTCGGCACGTTCGAGGCCCAGGCGCACGGGCACGCCAGTGGCGTGGCCGTGCGCATGACCTGCTACAGCGCCGACTACCACGGCATACTGACGCCCAGCAGCGAGGTTGAGGAACTGATCTGGCTGAGCTATACGGACCGCGCCCGAGTGTCGCCGGTCGATCAGCTCATCTTCGACCACCTGCACGGCAGCGGCCAGCTCGTCTAGGCACCGGGCCGGTTCCGGGTTGTGGGGCGGAGATGCCTCCGGCGTCTCGCTGGTACCGAAAGTTCCTTGCGTCACCGCAGGCGACGCGTGTAACGAAGATGGCGGCCTGCTTACGCCTCTCAGTCGGTCGAAAAGTGCAGAAGCTGTTGATTGTGCCGCGAAACACGGCTCAATCAACAGCTTGCGTCCTGGACGGTGGCAGTTCGGCCGCCTGGCGCCGTAACCGGGGCGACGTCGCGCCAGTGGACTGGTTATTGGTGTCAGTGCACTCAGAGTGACTCATGAGGTCAGCGGCATTGCGTTCCCCACAGCCCATTTCGACGCGGCATCGTGGGCCGACCGGCCGGGAGGGCGGTTCGGCGCGCTGCCGGGCGGGTGGGGGCCTCTCCTGATGATGCCTGCAACTATGTGCGTCTCTTCTGTTACAGCACACGGGCGTCCACTTGATACTACGGCTATGATCGACTACGGATAGGAAGTTTCGGTGGCTCAGGTGGCACAGGTGGCTCAGGTGGCTTAGGTGGCTTCTGTGGAGGAGAGGACAGCAGCATGGCAACCCCCGACGACGTCAGCGCTTTGCCTGACCCACGCCGGTATCGACAGATGGCCAGTGATATCCGCGCTCTCATCGTCAGCGGCCAGATCGTGCCGGGAGCGCCCGCGCCGACGATCAGCGAGTTGTCGGTTAGCTATCACGCGGCCCGCCAGACGTGCGCCAAGGCCCTGCAACTGCTGGTGAAGGAGGGCCTGCTGGCGCGGTACCCGGGGGCCGGGTACTACGTCATCAGCAACCGGCCGCGCTAGCCTCCGGAACGGCAATCTGCTATTACGAGAACATGATTTCCGAATCAGTTCTCGTCGAGGTTGCCGACCGCATCGCGACGGTGACGCTGAACCGGCCGGAGGCCCGCAACGCGCTCAACCGCGCGACCCAGTACGGGCTGTGGGACGCGGTCGCGGCCGCCGACCGGGACCCGGATGTGGACGTGGTCGTCGTGACCGGGGCCGACCCGGCGTTCTGCGCGGGCATTGACCTCAAGGAGGCGGGCGGGGAGGTACCCCCATCCGCCGCGGATCGCGATCCTGGTCCTGATGGTCCCGGGCGGGGCGGTCCGGGCCGCGACGCTTCGGGGATGCACCGGTTCCTGCCGGTCACGGGCAAGCCGGTGATCGGGGCCATCAACGGCCCGGCGGTGACCGGAGGTCTCGAGGTCGCGCTGCAGTGCACGTTCCTCATCGCCTCCGAGCGGGCGGTGTTCGCCGACACCCACGGCCGGGTCGGCGTTATGCCGGGCGGGGGCATGACCGTCGTGCTGGCCCGGACGGTCGGGCTGCGCAAGGCCATCGAGATGTCGCTGACGGGGAACTTCATGGCCGCGCCCGAGGCCCTGGCCCTGGGGCTGGTCAACCACGTCGTCCCGCACGAGGAGCTGATGCCGGCGGCCAGGCGGCTGGCCGGCGACATCGCCAGCTGCGATCAGCGCTCGGTGGCGACGCTGCTGGCGCACTACCGGCGGCTGGACCGGGCGGCGTCCCTCGATGAGGCGCACCTGCTCGAAGGGCTGATGGCCGAGACGTGGCAGCCGGGCACGAGCCTGGTGCGAGGCCGGCGGGCCGACGTCACCGCGCGGGGCCGGGCCCAGGCCAGGGGCGGCGTTGCCGGGCAGGATGGCTGAGGTGCTGATCGACACGACGCTGGGCGACCTGCGCTCGGCAGCGACGGACGCGCAGGCAGCCGAGGAGGCGGGCTACGCCGGGGCCTTCACCGGCGAGATGAACAGCGATCCGTTCCTGCCGCTGGCCCTGGCGGCCGCCGCGACCGGGCGGCTGACGATCGGCACGTCCATCGCGGTCGCGCTGGCCCGCTCGCCCATGGCGCTGGCCTACACTGCTCATGACCTGCAGCGGCTGTCAGGCGGGCGGCTCATGCTCGGTCTCGGTTCCCAGGTCAGAGCGCACATCACCCGGCGGTACTCGATGCCGTGGAGCCATCCGGCACAGCGGATGCGCGAGTTCGTTCTGGCGATGCGGGCCGTGTGGCGCAGCTGGGAGGAAGGCACGCCGCTGGCGTTCCAGGGCGAGCACTACAGCCACACCCTGATGCCGCCGATGTTCGCGCCGCGGCCTCATGGCCACCCGATGCCGCCGGTGCTGCTGGCCGGGGTGGGGGACGCGATGACGCGGGTGGCGGGCGAGGTGGCCGACGGCTTCCTGTGCCACGGGTTCACTACCGAGCGGTGGATCCGTGAGCACACCTGGCCGGCCCTCGAGCAGGGCCGCCGCCAGGCCGGGCGGCCGATGGACGGGTACATCGTCAAGGCGTCGGTCTTCCTGGCGACCGGGACCGAGGAGGAGATCGCAGCGGCGGCCGGCAAGATCCGGTCAAGCATCGCCTTCTACGCCTCGACGCCGACCTACCGGCCGATCCTCGACCTGCACGGGTGGGGCGAGATCGGCGAGGAGCTCACCCGGCTGTCGAGGGCGGGCCGCTGGGCCGACATGGACCCGCTGGTCACCGACGAGATGCTGCACGCCTTCGCGATCGTCGCGCCGCCCGACCAGGTACCTCGGCTGCTCGCCCAGCGCTGCGCGGGGGTTGTCAACCGCGTCTCCTTCATCATCGGGCAGCCCGCGGCGGGCCTGCTCGAGGCGATCGGGCACGATCCGCGGGGCGCAGTGTCCATCGGGCCGTTACATGACCCGGCGGGCTACTTGCCCGCGCAGAGCGCGGCCACCTGGGCCTGCGCGGTTCCGCACGGCGTGTAGGCGGAGTTGAGCAGCAGGTTCTCGGCGTTGTCGGTGCTGAAGTAGGCCAGGAACGCTGAGATGAGCGACTTGGCCCGGGGCGTGCCGATGGTGTACAGGTACTCCACCGTCCAGTACGGGTACTTGCCCGCCTTGACGTCCCCGATGTCAGGGTCGGAGGCGTTGAGCTTCACCAGCTCCACGTTCGGGAAGCTGGCGGCGTCCGAGATCTGCGCGTAGCCGATCGCCCCGGGAATCGAGTTGACCCGGTCGAGCAGCGTGCCGGTGTCGGGCTCCTCGCAGCGGATCACCGGCGAGGCGGGCAGCTCGTTCTTGGTGACGCAGTTGAAGGACGAGGCCGGCGGCTCGCTGGCCCCGCCCAGTACCAACGCGTCGAAGGTGTGCCTGGTGCCCGACCCTGACGTGCGGGCGACGATGGAGATCGGCAGGTTGGCCCCGCCAACCTGCCGCCAGTTGGTGATCGTGCCACGGAAGATGTCGCGAATCTGGTCGGTGGTGAGGTTGAACACCCCGGCGGACTTGTTCACGACCACGGCGAAGATGATGACCGCGACCGGGTGGCCGACGAGGCCGTGGTACCCGGACGGCGCCGCCCCGTCCGACATGGCCATCTGCACTGCGCCGGGGCCGGACGACGGGGCGGAAACCGCGGCGGCGCCAAGCGCGACGCCACTCGGCCCGCTGCCGGTGGCCGAGTCGCTGAGGGCGGTCAGTCCGTTGTATGAGCCGGTGCCGGTCACGGTGATGTCCGCGTCCCGGCAGGTGCCGCTGTAGGCCTTGGCGACCTGCTGAGCGACCGGCTGGAAGGCGGTGGAGCCCTGGATGACGAGCTGCCCAGAGCGGCACGACGACGGGATGGGCGGCCCCTCGCCGACCGCGACCCCGGCCTGGGCGCCGATGAGCAGCGCGAGCACGGTGCCGAAGGCCAGGTTGCGTGACCGCGGGCTGCGCCGGCGGGTCTCGTGCACGACCTGGCCGCCGCGGATCCGGCCCTTGCCGAGGACCCCGCGCCCATCGCCGGTGAGCAGCACGAGCAGCTTGAAGCCTGATCGGCGCGCCATCGGGAACCGGGGCAGGATGATGCGGTTCCCGACCACCGTGCCCCCGGTGTGCCCCGAGCCTGGACCTCCGAAGGGCGGGGAGACCATGTCCCAGGTAATCCCGCCGCGGCACTCGGTCACCGCGTACTCCACGACATCCCGGCCGGGGAACGTAAACGTGACGGGCCGCCGGATGCCGGTCACGCGCAGCGCGCTGAGCCCGGAGTTGCGGACCCGCAGCAGCACGAGCGACGGCTGGGGCACCTCCCGCTGGTTCACCAGGACCTTCCAGCCTGCCCAGGCACCGGTCAGCCGGGCCTCCTTGGGCAGCAGATCGAGCGGGGTGTCGACCTGGTCACGCCAGCTGATCTGTCGCCAGCGCGGTACGGACACGACAAGCCAGGCCACGGCGACCACCAGGATCGGTACGACAATGGCCATGCTGAGCTGCAGGTGGAACTCTGACGTCACTGGGGATCCCGCCCCTCGGTATTCCAAGAAACGGCAGGTCAGGCAGGCCCATCATCCCGAGGCTGGCGTTAACCTCGCGCCAATTTGCGGTGAATTGTCGGTCCCGGTGTCCGGAAGTGGACAGGGCCAGGCACGCCGGTAGCACAGTGAACGTTCATGATTACGGAATATTGTCGCCCGATTGGGGTAGTCGGGTGCACATCAGGCCAAAAGCTCCAGACTTCGGGAAGTGATACAAATGGCCGGGATGCCCTGGGCTCACCGCAGCCTGCTGGGAGCCAGCGGATTTCTGCTGCTCCTGCTCGGGCTGTGGGGCGGGCTTATTCCCTTCGTCGGACCGTATTTCCATTACGCCTACACCCCTGACAAGACGTGGGATTACACCACGACCCGGCTGTGGCTGGAGATCCTGCCGGGGGCGGGCGCGTTCCTGGGCGGCTTCATGCTGCTGGTCGGCCGCAGTCGGAGCCTGGCGATGCTGGGCGCCAGCGTCGCGGCGGCGGCGGGCGCCTGGTTCACGCTCGGCACCGTCCTCAGCCCGCTGTGGAACCACAACGTGCCGCTGGGCGGAACGCCGGCCTCGGCGACCGTGGTGATGAAGATCGCCGAGCAACTCGGCTTCTTCACCGGCCTCGGCGTCGTGATCGCGGCCCTGGGGGCGCTCGCCCTGGGCGTGGTCATGGCCATGCCGAGGGTCGTGGTGCCGAGCCCGCGCACCTCGCTCGTCGAGGAGGACGAGGCGACGCAGCCGATCGCCAACTAGCCAGTCGGCTAGGCCCGGCCAACCTAGGCAAGAGCACGCAACGGCTGCGGCCCCCGGGATCGATCCCGGGGGCCGCAGCCGTTGTCATGCACGTGCTAGCCGGCTTGCTGCCTGGCCAGCGCGAACTGGGCCGCGCCCTGCTCGTCGAACTGAACGTCGAGCACCTTGTCCGCCAGGTAGGCGGCGGCACTCGGCTCAAGGAACACGCGCGCGCCCCCCGCCGCCTCGATGACCTCGTCCTCCTGGTTAGGAGCGGCGGTAGCCACGAGTTGCAGGGCGCTCGGGTCTCTCGGCTCGGGCACGGCGGACGCAATCCGCAACCCAGCCCCCTCCGGGGCCTGGGGGCTTGCAGTGACGGACTTGACGACCTCGGCGGCCGCCTCGGTCAGGACCAGCATCGGGTCACCTTTCGCTTCTCGTCCGGCAGATACCCTCCCCATGGTAGCCGACCAGATCACGAAATGGTAACTCCAGCCAGAAAATGCACGTCAGAGACCTGCCTTGTCAATCGCGCTCTGCAGGGAGGTCACGTACCCCTGTGAGGTGTAGGTAGCACCAGAAACCGAGTCGACGCGGGCGCTGTCGGCGGCAACCGTCTCCTGAATGAGCTCGGGCAGGGCAAACGCGTTGATCTGCTGGTCACGCGGTGTGCCATCCGGGTATTCGGGCACGGTGACCGCGGTGATCTTGCCGCCCTTCACCGTGATGGTGACCTGGATCGGCCCGTAGATCGTCGACGCGACATCGCCGGCCACCGTCTTCGAGGCCGTGCTGCTCGTGCTTGAGGCCGAGTTGCGTCCCGAGCTTCCAGCCGAGCCGCTCGTGGCCGTGGGGGATCCGGCTGAGGATGAGGCCGTCCCGTTCTGGCTTGGGGGGATTGTGGTTGAGGAAGCCAGCCCAGGCGTGCTACGGGTCTTGAAGGACAGCAGCAGGGCCAGGCCTGCGGCCGTGCAGACGATCGCGAGGATGACGCGGCGCATGGGGGGCGGACCTCTCAGAACTCGAACGACTCGTGGTGGATGCGGCTGCGCCTGACGCCGGCGTCGCGCAGCGCGCGGGTGACCTTGTCGGTCATGCCGGGCGGTCCGCATAGGTAGACATCGTGAGCCGGCAGGCCAGGGATGCGCTTGAGCAGCTCGCCCGCGTGCAGCGGGTCCCCGCCGAGCTCGGCCCGGCTGCCCGCGACGAACCACAGCCGCGCGCCGCGCCGCTCGGCGATCTGCTCAAGCTCACGCCGGAAAACGATGTCCTGGGCGCTGGTGACGCGGTAGATCAGCGTGAGGTCGCCCGGCCCGCCGGGTAGCGACTCGAACAGGGCGCGCAGCGGGGTGATGCCGACGCCGCCGGCGATCAGGGCTACCTTCCCCGACTTGCGCAGGGCCGGGGTCAGCGCCCCGTAGGGGCCCTCGGCGACCACGCGGGTGCCTGGCTTGACCGCCGCGAGGAGCCGGCTGTGGTCACCGGCCGCCTTGACGGTGATGCGCAGCTGGTCGCGCCCGGGCGGCGCGGACAGCGAGTAGGGCGACGATGTCCACCACAGGCCAGGGGCCAGGAAGCGCCATCGGAAGAACTGGCCGGACTCGGTCCTCAGCTCGGCCAGGTTCCGGCCGCTGATGAGGAGGCTGGTGACGCCGGGCGCTTCTGTGCGCACCGCGGCCACGCGCAGCTGGTGCCGTAGGGCCTGCCTGACCGGGGTGACAACGCGGTACCAGACGATGGCCAGACCCACCGCGAGGTACAGGCCACTCCAGACGAAGCGGGCCGCGGCGTTGCTGATGAACTCGGCCCCGTCGGCGAACTGATGGCTGAACGCGAGCGCGATGGCCAGGTACGTGTAGAAGTGCAGGTAGTACCAGGTCTCGTAGCGCATCTTGGGGCGGACGGCCTTGGCGGAGACAATGCCGACGCCGAGCAGCAGCAGGCCGCCCACGGTGGCCATGAGCACGTCCGGATAGCTGTCGAGCAGTGTCCAGGCCTCGCCAGGTACGGACTCGTGGGCTGTGACCGCGTAACCCCAGGTGATCAGGATGGCATGCGAGACGACCAGGCCGACCGTGTAGCGGCCGCCCATCGCGTGCCAGCGAGCCAGCCGGTCGGCCCCGATGCCGCGCTCCAGCGGAGGAAGGCGGGCCATCAGGGCGACGAGGACGACGACCCCGTAGCCGGCCAGCAGGCCCAGGACACGTCCGGCGTTGGTCAGCCAGTCGCCGAAACCGTGAATGTAGGGCGTGCCGTGCCACCACAGCCCGATGGTGGCCACCGCGCCGGCCCCGATGACCCCGAGGATCACCCGGGGGCGGGCGCTGGCCACCCGCCCGTGCGGGGCGCCTCCGGCGGCGGCGTACGGCACGTTCCGCTCGCTCACGATCGTGGTCATGGTTCCTTTATGAGGGTTCAACCTCTACGTCGGCTGGATTCCATCCCTCCGGGGCCTATCATTTCCCGCTGAGGAACCCCGAACGGGGGCGCGCTACTATCAGATAGTGACCAATCAAGACCACGCCGTGTCTACAGAGCTTCTGCAATCGTTCGCGGGCACGGTGACCGCCGGACCGGACTTTAGCGACATTCTCGCCACCAGGGAGACCGCGATCCCGTGGCTCCGCACGGCCGGCCTGATCCCGGCCGACGCGCTGGTCAGCGGCAACGAGCACGCGGCGCTGCTGCGGCTGCGCGACGCGGTCCGCGACGCCATGGCCGCCCACGCGGCGGACGCCAGCGGCGATGATTCCGACATCGCCATGCGGCTGACGAGGGCGCTGTCCGACGGGCGTCTCGTCGTGACCATCGAGCCCGGCGGCGCCGTCAAGCTGGCCACCGCCGCTCGCTCGATCTACCCCAGCATTGTGGCCGCGCTGGCGGTGGCCATCGCCGAGGCTGACGCCGCCGGCCAGTGGCTCAAGCTGACCGGCGCCGGGTGAACCTACATTTTTTCCTGGTCAATGGCGCTCTGGAGTGACTTGATGTACCCGGCGCTCGTGTAGCTGGCCCCGCTCACCGCGTCGATGCTGGCACTCTGGGCGGTGAGCGCCTCCGAGGTCAGCTTGGGGAGCGCATTGGCGTCGATCTGCTGGCTCTGCGACCCGGTGTTGGTCTGCTGGACCACGGTGATCTTGGTGATCTTGCCGCCCGACACCGTGATCGCGACCTGCATCGGCCCGTAGGAGGTGTTGTCGACCGCCCCGGTGAAGGTCCGGCCGGTGGTGGTCGCGGTCTTGCCACCCGAACCGCTGGCGCTGGCCTTGGCCGAGCCGCTGGTCGCGGGCGCGGCCGAGGCCGTGCCCGTGGTCCCCGGGGCGGCCGAGGTGCCCGCGGCCAGGCTGGTGGCGGGCTGGAACTTGAGCGCGAGCAGCGCGGCGATGCCGGCAAGCGTTCCGCCGAGGGTCAAGACGGCGCGGCGCAATGGGGTTCTCCCTTGATTAGAAGTCGAAGGCCTCGTGGTGGATGTGGCGCTGCTTGAGGCCGCATTCGCGGAGCGACTGGACGGCGGTCTCGGTCATGCCGTTAGGGCCGCACACGTAGGCCTCGTAGCGCTGCAGGCCGGGGACCATGGCGCGCAGCCGGAGCGGGTCGAGCGGGTCGTAGCCGAGCTGGGAACGGGACCCGATGACGTAGTACACAACGGCGTTCCTGTCGGCGGCGATCGCGTCAAGCTCCCGGCGGAAGACGACGTCGCGGGGGTGGCTGGCCCGGTAGATCAAGGTGATGCCATCGTTCATCCGGCGCGGCAGCGCGGCGAACATCGCCCGGATCGGGGTGATGCCGACGCCGCCGGCGATCAGCAGGACCCGGCGGCCGCTGAGCGAGGGGGTGAACGCGCCGTACGGGCCCTCGGCGATGACCTTGGTGCCCGGCTTCAGGAACGCCATGGAGCCGCTGTGGTGGCCTCGGGCCTTGACGGTGATCCGCATCATGTCCGGGCGGGGCATCGCCGACAGCGAGTACGGATGGGACTGCCAGAGGTGCTTGCTGGTCAGGAAGCGCCACCGGAAGAACTGCCCGGGCTCGGCCCGCATCTGGTCCAGGTCGCGGCCGGTGATGTAGACCGACACCACGCCGGGTGCCTCCTCGCGGACGCCCATCACGGTGAACCGGTGCTTGGCGAACATGCGCAGCGGCGTGATGAAGCGGAACCACAAGATGAGCGCGCCGACGACGCCGTAGAGCGCCGACCAGGCGAACCGGGCCGGGGCGTTGCTGACGAAGTCAGGCCCCTGGGCGAACTGGTGACTGAAGGCCAGGGCGATCGAGGCGTAGGTGAGCAGGTGTAGGTAGTACCAGGTCTCGTAGGACACCCGGTGCCTGACGGCGCGGGCGGAGATCGCCCCGATGACCAGCAGCAGGAACCAGGCGATGGTGGCGTACAGCACGTCGGTGTAGCTGAGCAGCTGGATGGCCTGCTTGGTCACCGACTCGTGGGCGGTGACCGAGTAACCCCAGACGATCGCCAGCACATGCCCGGTCACCAACGTGATGACGTACTTTCCGCCCATCGCGTGCCAGCGAGCCAGCCGGTCGGCCCCGATGCCGCGCTCCAGCGGCGGGATTCGCGCCATCAGCCCGACGAGGACGACGAACCCGTACCCGGCCAGCAGGCCCAGGATGTCGCCGGCGCTGACGATCAGGTCGCCAGTGCTGTGGATGGCGGCAGTGTCCTTCCACCACAGCCCGAGCACGGCCACGGCCCCCAGCGCGATCAGGCCAAGCACCACCCGGGCCATCACGGGCCGCCCGGCCCGGGGCATCGGCCCGGTCGTGCGCAGCGGGCCAGTCGCGCGCGGCTGCGAACCGGTTGTCCGTGGCATTTGTCCGGTTGTGCGCGGCTGCGAACCGGTCGTCCGTGGCATTTGTCCGGTCGTCCGGGGCTGCGATCCCGTTGTTCGTGGCTGCGAACCGGTGGTGCGCGGCTGCGAACCGGTGGTCCTCCCGGGCACGGAGGCTGTCGCCATGGGCCGTCCTCTCCATCGGGTGAGCGCTTTCCCGTTGCTCCTCTGTGATACGGGAGGCGCTCCCCCATGGTTCAGCCGGCACGCCGGACGTAAGGGTTACTTAAGCCCTTTCCGTACCGAATCCTGAGCCTTCAGAGGCGGTTCAGAGGCTAGCGGCGGCTCAGGGATTAGCGGCACAGGGGCTAGCGGCGGTCAGGGGCTAGCGGCTCAGGGGCTAGCGGAGCGACGCGACGGCCAGGACCGTTCCGTCCGCCGCGACCAGGCGGGCACCGTCGATCGAGGCCGGCGCCCAGGGGTCGGGGCTGCCCCAGGCCCCGTATCCGTTGGCCAGCTGGAACGATCCGACCGTGGTCACCTTGCCGTTGCTGCCGATCAGCTGGCAGGTGACCATGCCATCACCGGATGGCAGGTCGACCGACATGTACAGCCAGCTCGGTGCGCCGCGGTACACGAAGACTTCGCCGGCGCCGCGGTGACCGGGCGTGACGAACATAGCCGAGCTGAGCGCGGCCTGCGCGGGCGAGGCCATGTGAGCGGCCGACGAGCGGCCGAGTCCCCAGCCGCCGACGGCCACCCCGGCGAGGACGACGATCGAGGCCGCGGCGGCCAGCAGGCGCCGCGTCCACGGTGCACTCGCGGCGGCGGCAGGCCGTGCCCCGGCTGCGGCGGGCGCTGGCGCGGCCGGTCCGGTCAGTGCTGGTCTGGGCTGGGTCGCGGGTCCGGGTAGGGGCGCGGGGAACCCGAGGCGGCTGAGCACTCGCGTCTCGAACCCGGCCGATGGCTCGCGCTCGGGCAGCAGGCCCACCAACTGCTCGCTGGTGGCCATCAGCTGCCGGACATCCTCGCGGCAGGTCTCGCACCGGTCTAGGTGGGCGAGCGCCTGCGCGCGCTCGCGGCCGGTCAGTACTCCGAGCGCCAGCTCGGCGGCGACATCAGCCAGCTCGGCGCACGTCATCTCACTCATCTCACTCATCGCCTATGCCCTGCGGTAGGTAGGCGGCCCGCAGCTTGCGCAGGCCGTCGCGTATCCGGGTCTTGGCGGTGCCAAGCGGAACCCCTTCCGCATCTGCTATCTGCTGGGCGGTCATTCCGTAGATGCCGGCCATGGCCACCGCACGGGCCTGCGGCGGCGGCAGCTGGCGCAGCGTCCGGCGCAGCCCGGCGGCACTGTCCCTGGCGACCGCCAGCCGCTCCGGGCTGGACTCGGTGACCAGCGTCGGCCCTTCGGTCATGGCAGCCAGCAGCACCCCAAGATCATCGGGTGCGACCGGGACAGAGGCGCGGGCGCGTACGACATCGATCGCCAGGTTATGAGCGATCCGCGATAGCCAGGCCCGCACCGTCCCCCGGCGGGAGTCGTACATCCGCGAGTGCCGCCAGGCCTGCTCGAACGCCTGCTGCGCGACGTCCTCGGCGGTTGCCGGGTCGCCAAGGACGGCGACCGCCACGCCGAAGACGACGCGCTGGAAGCGGCGCACGAAGGCAACCGCGAGTTCGGCGTCCCCGGCGCCGAGCCCCGCGAGCAAGACCTCATCGGGCAGCTCCCCTGTAGTTCCCATTGTCGGCACATCCTAAGTACGGGACGGCACCGCGGATGGATTGCTGGTCGCGGGCTCCCGCGCCGGCGCCACGACCAGGATGATGACCGCCGCGAGGAGCACGGCCGCCCCGACGAACTCCACGTACAACGACAGCATCGCATAGGGGACGGCGAGGCTCTCCGTGTAGCCGAACAGGCCGCCGTGCGCGCTGAGCAGCAGCCCGCCACCGGTCGCGATGAGCGAGCCGGCCCCGGCGAGCAGCACGATAAGCCGACGCAGGGCCACGGCCAGCAGGGCCAGGATGATGTCGGCCACGCTGGCCGCCAGGAAGAGCACTCCGATGTTAGGTATGTCACGGTACCCGTCGTTCCACAGCTCCAGGTGGATGACGGCCGACCAGACCAGGAGGGCCGCCCCCGCGACCGCCAGCGCGAGCACCGCCAGCCTGGCCGTCAGCGACCGCACCGTGCCCGGTCCCCTGAGCAGTATTCTGCCGATCATTTCAGAAGCCTTCTTTCAGCTAGCTCCACTCATGTGGATCGCGCTCCAGACGCCGTACCCGGCGAAGGCGACGCACGCGGCCGCGAGCAGCGACGCGGGGACGACCCGGCGCCCACGGCTGGCCGCGTAGCGCGGGTACACCGCGAAGACGACCATCTGGCTGAGCCACAGGGCCACGAGCGAGGGGGTGATCAGGTCGTCGTAGATCTCGTCCGGGTTGATCAGGATGACCGGCGCGAACGCCACCATCGCCACGCCGATGCCGACCAGGATCCGCCGCACCGGCCAGGCGGTCACGGCGGTGATCAGCCGGCTGAGGGCCAGGTACTCGACCAGCATGACGCCGGCGATGCTCGCGACCACCGCGATGCCGACCGTGACGGCCAGGCCGTGCCCGGCGAACCGCTGCGCGACTTCCATCCCGGGGATCTCGGCGCTGGCCAGCGAGGGG
>Ga0335072_10008230_pt1 | contig 15127 bp, 16 predicted proteins | sample Lox_Sample_21_FD_206725 | JGI IMG/M metagenome (GOLD analysis project Ga0335072, IMG submission 206725) | Soil microbial communities from Loxahatchee National Wildlife Refuge, Florida, United States - Lox_Sample_2.1 | ecosystem: Environmental > Terrestrial > Soil > Wetlands | place: USA... | reverse complement strand
CAACCACTACCCGCCGCGGGCCGAGGCGGCCGGCGACGGCGAGCCGGAGCTGCTGTTCGCCGAGCACGCCGACGGCAACACGCTCACCGTCCTGCATCAGCGCGGCACCTACAACGGGCTGCAGGTCCAGCCGCTCGACGAGCCGGGCGTCTGGATCGACATCCCCGTGGTCGACGACGCGTTCGTGATCAATGTGGGCGAGCTGATGACCCGCTGGACCAACGACCACTGGCCGTCCACCCGGCACCGGGTGCTGCCGGCCGAGGGGCCCGGCGACAGTCGCACTACCCTCACTACCTTCCACATGCCCGCCCTCAACGCGGTGGTCGCCCCACTGGCGAGCATGGGCGGCGAGCAGGACCCGCACTACGACCCGGTTACGCCGTACGAGTGGGAAAAGGCGTTTATGGCCCGGCAGCGCAACCGGCAGGCGCTGAAGGTCGACCAGAAGGTCCAGGATTTCCTGACCGCGCTCCGCCCCTAAGCCACGCTGGGTGCCCTGGCCCCTGGCGCCACCAGCTCTGGTGGCCGCCAGGGCCGACCTTGCGAGCCACGAAGCACGAGGCACCCCGGGGCCGGCGATTAGCCGAGACGCTGATCCGAATTCGGCAAAGACACAGATTGCTCAGGTCACCGAAATCATGGGTCAGGAGACGGAAGACAGTTTTCGTCACCGCCCACGTCAGCGTCGGCTCTGCCCCAGAGAACCGACCCGCCTCCCCGAGACATGATCGGTATATGCGCAGGTCAGCGCTAGCGAACGTTGGGCCCGGTGACCGTCCGCCCGATCAGCATCCGCTGGATCTCGGACGTGCCCTCCAAGATGGTGAAGATCCTGGCGGTAGCGGCAGTTTATGCAGCTCAGCGGCCTGCGGGACCGCCGGTATCAGCACGAATTCAGCACGCCCCGTCCGAGATGAATGTCGGTTCGGGCCAGCCCGGATCCGGTTTCGATCGTGGTACGAACGCACGCCCAGTAGGCACCCACGCCCCCCGGGGGTCACCGTCAGCAGCCTGCTCCTCGGCAGGTACATCTGAGGTACATTCTCATGCTGACCTGCGATTATCTCGGCGTCCGCGATACCCGGCCGCGCGTGTGCGGCGCTATCGTGCCGCACGCGGGCCGGGCGACCCGGAACGCCAATATTCCCCGGGCTGGCCGTTGTCGTGCCGACACGGCAGCGCTACGGGCCGGACAGGCCGTATCCCGCCAATGCCGGCATGCTGGTTCCCGGATGGCCGCTTACGGGGGCAGCGGTTCATGCCTTGCTTGCGGAGGGCTTCGGCAGCATGTCGATGCGTTCCACCTCGATGCCCAGTCCGGTCTCCTCCCGCACGGCAGCGGCCTCCTCCTGCAGCGCCTCCCAGCGCTTCGTCGCGGCCGGGGTGTCAGAGTAGCGTATGGCCAGGAATATCGCGCGCTTGACCTCCTGCCCCCTCATGTAGATGGGGGTCTGGGCTTTCAGCCCGTGCCAGAAGTCGGTGTTCGACAGCCTCTTCATCTCGATGAGCACGCGCGCGCGCCGGTCCCCTGTGACGGTGAAGTCTACCGGCCCGCGACCCGTCTCCACTTCCCTATCGAGCCGGAGGCCGGCCATCTTGAAGTGCTCGTCAAGGACGCCCAGGAAGATGAGCTGCATCTTCGATTCCGGCATGACCCTGCCCTCGCCTGGCTTGCCCTCCCAGAAGACCTGCCAGCCGCCCTTGCCCTCAACCCAGAGGCGGAACTTCCCGACCATCTCGGAGCTCTGCTCCGAACTGCCGGGAGAGCAGCCTGTGCTCACGGGCCCGGGGATCACTGCGCCGTCCCCCACGGCCGCACCCAGCTCTCCGCAGATGGACCAGGGCAGCGAATTCTTAACTCGACATTTTACTGGCACAGCAATTCCCGTCCAGGGCGCGGCCTGCCGATGGTGCTTGAGTGAGGTCCCTGCTCGAGGCGAGCGAAGGGCCGCTCCTTTCTCCAGGCTTGCGTGCCGACGGCGTTACAGGTCGAGACCGAATGGGTCATGGAATCCAGCGGGCTGACCGTTCAGGGTGACTATCACGTCCGCCATCGGTCGAGTGGCGGTGATGAGTTCTGCGTTGTCCTGGTCGGGACCTAGTGCCCACTGGCGGGCCTCCTCCTCCGATTTGCCGTACCGGCGGTGCCGGGCAATGAGGTTTTGCAGGCGGAGATTCTCGTCGTGCTCGCAGTACCAGACCTCGTCGAGCAGGGCGCGCACCTCAGTCCACGGCGACTGCGGGACTAGCAGGTAATTCCCTTCCACCACGACCAGCCTGGTCGAGGACTCGATCGGGAGTACCCCGGCCACCGGCTCTTCAAGATCGCGCCGGAACTGCGGCGCATAGATGGTCGATTCACCGGGATCGCGCAGCCTGCGGATAAGCGCGAGGAATCCTGCGCTGTCGAAGGTGTCGATTGCCCCCTTGCGGTTCTGGCGTCCAAGTTCGGCCAGACGGGACTGGGCCAGGTGGAAGCCGTCCATCTCCACCAGCCGGGCTCGTTCCCCAACGTTGCCCGCGATTGCCTGTGCGAGCGTTGACTTTCCCGATCCGGGCGCGCCGGTGATCCCCAGCAGCGTGCGACCCGGGGCGGCAGCCATTTGCAGTGCCCGGTCTCCGAGTTCCGCAAGACTCACTGTCCCCTTCATAAGAATCCTTGTCTCTGCGTCATCTTGGTTATGGCATCGGGCAGCCCGCTTGTCGGTTTCCCATGATGGGCGACGCGAGAAAAGCACCCGGGGACCTCCTGCGGCACTCGCTGCCGCCCGGGCTGGGCCGGATCCTCACTGTGCGGGACGTGCCAGGAAAAGCTGCTGGGCGATGAACAGGCGGGCCTGCCGGGCCAGGTCCGGCCCGTCTGACCACAGGTTGCGCCATATCGCAAGGTCGTGTGACAGGCCGGCGGCCACCACGGCGGTCGAGAAGCTCTCGAAAGTTATCGGGCCCGTGTAGCCGACCTGGGCCAGCGCCCGGAAGAACGACGCGAAGTCGATGTGGCCTGAGCCCAGGTAGCCGCGGTGGTTCTCGCCGATGTGGACGTAGCCCAGCCGGTCTCCCACCTCGTGGACGGGGCGGGCCAGGTCGTCTTCTTCGATATTCATGTGGTAGGTGTCGAGATGAATGCGGACGCTGTCGGAGCCGATGTCATCGGCAAGTCGCAGCGCGTCGCGCGCAGTGTTGACGACGTTTGTCTCGTACCGGTTGCAGATCTCCAGTCCCACCGTGATGCCCCAGTCGCCGGCCTGCCTCGACAGGCCCCGGAGAACTGCGACAGCATTCGCCCGGCCCGCCCTGGTGAGCGGGCGGTCGTACTTTCCCAGCGCGCTGTACAAAGCGCCGGTCAGGCACGTCCCTCCGAGGGCGCGGGTCGTCTCGAGCGAGGAGGCAAGCAAGGCAGCACCGCGCTCGACGACTCGCGGGTCCTCGGAGGACACGTCAGCTTCGAAGGCCAGGCCGCGGGAGCAGGCCACTGCCAGGCCGGCGGCGGCCAGCTCGCGCCGGGCCCGGTCCGCGTCGAGGCTGAGCGAGTCGTGCAGTGACAGCTCGAGCAGGTCGAAGCCAGCGTCCTTCGTCTGCTCAATGGCGGCCGAGACCGACTCGGGCGCGGCGTCGCCGGCCCAGACCAGGGAATGGATGCCTACCGGGTTGCCCGCTGCCGGGACACAGGTGTCCTTCACAGTTATCCTCCTCCGTTACCTACCTGATTTGCGGGTGCCACTGCCGACCGGATCGCTGCGGGGATGACAGGTAGCTCGACGTAGGTGGGCTGGCTTGCCCGGTGGGAGAATTGCTGCCTGGCTGCCTGATAACGGGTACCGCGCTGGTCTCCGGTATTCAGGTTGCGGTCCCAGCGGGGGAATGAGCTGCTGGTGACCTGGACTCGTATCCGGTGCCCGCGCAGGAACACGTTGCTGGTCGACCACAGGTCGATCACGTGACGCTGGAGGCGGTCAGCGCCCGCGGCGACCCGGACTATCCCGTCGCACAGGTTGAGGGAGCGGCCTTCAGGGTCCACGTCGCACAGCCTTACTACCCAGTCGGTTGAGGACGCAGAGCTGGCAGCGTGCAGGACGGCCGTGACACGTCCAGTTACCTCTAGGTCTTCCCGCAGCGGCTCTGAGGTATAGACCAGCACGTCGTCCCGTGACTCGACGGTGCTCTGGTCGACAGGACCCCCGGGATACCCAGGCCGCAAGACGCCGTTTCCGCCGAGCGTGGGGGCGGGATCAGCCGGGTCGTAGGTGAACTCGCTGGCTGGCGTGTCATCTCCCCGCTCGGCTGTGGGCCTGAGCGAGTGGTCAGAGTGGAGGAACCACTGCTGCCGCACTGCCCGTGCCGGGGGCCACCCGGTCTCGTCCCGCCACTCGTTCCGCCCCATCACGAAGATGCGGACCGGTGCCGCCGGAAGCTCCTGTTCGGGGGCAGGCAGCAGGTGCCGCCGGAACCACGCAAGCTGCAGCCCGACTAGGTCATGGCCGGCGTGAACAGCAGTGCCGTCCCGCCCGGCGCGCATGCCGAAGAACCGCTGGCCGATCGGATCGCCGAACGCCAGGTGCGTCCACGGCCCGACGACCAGGCGGGCCTCATGCCCGGCGGCCACCATCGCCTGGTAGTTGTCGAGGGTTCCCTGGGTGAAGATGTCGTACCAGCCCGCGGTATGAAAGCTGGGCACAGCGATACTTCCGTAGAGACCGGTAACCCGGCACCGGTCACCGATTCCGGGGTCGTCCAGGGCGGGGATGGCACCGAGGTCGGAGACGTTGTGCCGTTTCAGTACCGCGCTGCCGGCGACGGGCAGCTCCCAGTACCCGGCCTCGCTCAGGCGGTCCCACTCGTCCATCAGGGCGCTGGCTCGGCGCGCGAGCTCGCGGGTATCAGGCTCGGACCGGCGCAGGGAGTCGTACCCGTTCTCGAGTGCCCACCGCAGGGCGACCCCGAGCTCTACCGCCCCGCCCCGCGACAGCAGCCCGTCGGCGGGATCTGACCAGGTCTGCGAAGGCGCGATGGCCGCCAGCGAAGGCGGGCGCCGGGCCGCAGCAAGCCACTGGTTGTTCCCGTGATAGCTGCCGCCGTACATTCCGACACGGCCGTTGCACGCTTGGAGTCCTGCCAGCCACTCGACCGAATCGAAGCCGTCGCAGGCTTCGGTTCTGTACGCTTCCCAGTCCCCGTCGGATCCGAACCGCCCCCGGGTGTCCTGGACGGCGACGATGAAGCCCTGGCTGGCGGCCTGCACCGGGTCGAGACCGGGCCAGCTCGTGGCCGCGATTTCGTCTTTGCCGTAGGGCGTGCGGTTCAGCAGCGCCGGCCACGGACCCGGCCCTTCTGGACGGTAGACGTTCGCTCGCAGCGCTACCCCGTCACGCATACGGGCCGGTACATCCAGTTCGACAGTTATCTTTCTCGGTCGTGTGGCTGGCATGCCCATCAGCTGCTGGCCTGCCCTTCCACGGTCGGAACGCTAGCCATGCCTGATTGCTCCCTTCCCGGTCACCAGCACTTCGGGACCGTGGCAGGCGGATGAACGGTAGCACTGAGCCCGCCGGTGAAGGCGAGGTTGCAGGCTGGGCCGGCGGCGAGCCTGGCCTGCCGCATGGCCGGAGCCGCCGCAGGCCAGGCTCGCGCTGTTCCGGCCTAGCGCATGCCTCCGACGGTGATGAACTGCTGTACGTCGGCCTTGTCGATCAGCTTGGTAGGTGCCAGGTAAGACACCGGGACGTGCTTTCCCTGAAGGACGTCGGCCATGTACTGCACGGCGACGCGGCCCTCGTCATACGGGTCATCCGCAGCGTTGGCGCCGACAGAGCCGTTCTGCACGGCCGGCATGTCTACGAGCAGGCCACCTGTCGCCAGCTGCACGATGCTGTGCTTGCCGGCCAGCGCCAGGTTGGTGCCGTCGCCCAGGTAAGGATTGGCGGAGAAAATGCCCGCCAGACCGGGGTGCGCGGTCACCAGGTTCGTGACCAGGCTTCTGGTCTGGTCGACTGTGTTAGTGCTCACCACGGATGCGACCAGCTTGTAGCCCGCTGCCTCAACCGTCTGGACGAACCCGCTGACCCGCAGGTCGTTCGATGAGAACAGCCCGGGCTGCTGTTCCACGACGGCAACCTGCTTGCTGTTCGGCGAGGGCGGATGCGCGATCAGCCACTGGCCGTCTAGCTGCCCCTCTCGGTAGGCGCTGACTGTCTCGAACGAGACGTCGCACTTCACCCCATTCGCCTGCGAGTCTACGAAGATGACCTTGGCACCCTGAGCGCACGCCTGGTTCAGGAACGGGGTCTGAGCGGCTACGCCGTTCGGGAACACGATCAGGCCAGCCGGTTTCAGCGCAAGACTGGTCTGGATGAGGTTGTTGAACCCCTGGGTGTCTTCGTAGTTAGTTCCCGTTTTCACCTCGAGCCTGAACCCAGCCGGGAGCTGCTTGGCTGCCGTGTCCGCTCCGTTGCACAGGTCTGATGCGTACTGGTTGAGGCCGCACGGGAACGGCATCTCCAGGATGATCAGCTTGGAGGCGGTGCTGCCCGCGGCTCCGACGGTCCCGGCCGTTCCTGAGCCCCCGGAACTGGTGCAGGCTCCCAGCAGAAGGGTAAGGAGCACAACTGACGCGCTGCCGACGGCAGCGCCGATCCGGCGTCTGTGCCTGAGCGCCGCCACGATGCCTGTTGACATGGATCGTCCTTTCTCTGGTTCGAAGATCATTCGTCCGGTCGCGCGGCCTGGGCCTGCCCGTTGCGGGAAGCCGGCTGGCCGCCGACGATGAGGGAGACGATGGTCTCGTGGTTTTCCTCGGCTGCCGGGACTTCGCCGACCTTCTTGCCCTGGCGCAGGACCACGCAGCGGTCGGCGACGGAGATGACTTCCTCCAGGTTGTGGCTGATCAGGATGACCGCGATGCCGTTGCGGGGCAGTTGGCGGACCAGGCGCAGCACGTTGGCGCGCTCCCGCAGCCCGAGCGCCGCGGTGGGCTCGTCGAGGACCACGATCTTGCGGGCGGACATGATGCCCTTGGCGACGGCGATCGCCTGCCGCTGGCCGCCGGACAGCAGCCCGGCTGAGGTCTTCAGGTTGGGGATCCTGACCTCCAGCCGTTCCAGGGTCTGGCCGGCCTCCTCGAGCATGGCGCGCCTGTTCACCACGCCGGCCCCGCCCAGCCACCGGGGCCAACGGGGCTCTGAGCCGGCGAACAGGTTCTCCGCCACCGACATGTTGTCGAACAGCGCCAGGTCCTGGTAGACGACCCCGATGCCGTGCGCCCGGCTGCCGGTGGCTGACCCGGAGTGCAGCTGCTGGCCGTCGAGGTAGATGCCGCCCTCGTCGGGGCGGGTGACCCCCGCGATGCACCTGACGAGCGTCGTTTTCCCCGCCCCGTTGTCGCCGAGCAGGGCGACCACCTCGCGCTCGCGCACGGCGAAGCTCACCGCGTCCAGCGCCGCATGGGTGCCGAAGCGCTTGGTCAGCCGGTCGACCCGCAGCACGTCATCGCCGGCCATCACGCACCACCCGCCTGGACCTGGGCGTGCCTGACGCGCAGGCGGCCTTCGATGGTACTGCGGAGCGCGTCCAGGCCCACGGCGGCGATGAGGACGGCGCCGACAGCGAAGGGAGTCCAGTTCGGGGAAACCGACAGCAGGGTCAGGCCGTTGGTGATCGTGCCGAGGATGACCGCGCCCACGAGGGTGGCCCACACGCTTCCCCGTCCCCCGGTCAGCCGGGCACCGCCGATCACGACCGCTGCGATCGCCAGCAGGATCGAGTTCCCGCTGTCCGGTGCCCCGGCATCGTTCAGGCCGGAGACCAGGACGCCGCCGATCGCCGCGAACAGGCTGGCGATGACGTAGACACTGAAGAGCACCTTGCGCACGGGGATGCCCGCCCGGCCCGCCGCGTCTGCGCTGCCGCCGATCGCCACGATCCAGCGCCCCCATACGACACGGTTCAAGACGAAGGCAAGCAGTCCGCCGGAGAGCAGCACGAGGATGACGGGACCCGGGATGCCGGCCAGCTTCCCGTTCGCCAGGGTCAGCATGTAGCCGGGGACGCCAGGGACTTGCGTTCCGCCCGAGGTTACGTAGGAGATGCTCTGGACGACGTAGAGCATCCCGAGGGTGACGATGAACGCGTTCCCGATCCGCAGGACCACGATCACCAGCGAGTTGACAAGGCCGATAGCGAGTCCCGCTGCGAGGGCAGCGGGGATGACGAGCCATCCCAGCGACGGGTGATCGCGGAACATGACCGCGGCGACGATCGTGCACAGCCCGGTGGTCGATCCCAGCGACAGGTCAAGGGAGCCGACGATCACCACCACCAGCGCGCCCAGCGCGAGCAGCGCGGTGGAGCTCGACTGGACAAGGATGTTCGTGAGGTTGGACGTGGTGAGGAAGTACGGGCTGAGGAGGGCGAATACCACCCAGATGCAGGCCAGGACGAACAGCGGTCCCGCCGCGATCAGGCGCAGCGATACCGACAGCACCACGGCCCGGCGGTGAGACGGGCGGCCGGGGCCCGCCGGGGCCCGCCGGGGGCCGCCCTGGCCGACCAGATCAGGAAGAACAGGGGCGCCGGGCACGCTCCGTTCCCGCAGGAACGCGCGGTACAGAGCGCGGACCTGCGGGTGCCACGTACTGCTGGCAGTCCCCGGGTGCCGGAGGCGCTCATCGACCGTCACACCGGGCCGCTTGCCCGTCAGCCCGGACGCGGATGTATCTCGCTGCTCGCCCATAGCTCTCCTTTGCGCCGACGCGGGATGCCAGCGACATCCAGGCGGTAAGACTCTGCAGGTGGCCCGGCCAGTTTCGGTATCCCGGGCGGTATTGGAAGCTTGTCCCCAAGCGATGGTGTAATCGATACCACATCAAGGCTTCGCCTGTAAACCCTGTGCTAACCCGGTATGTCGGCCGGGTAGCTGCCGGAGTCCTTCCGTAACCGGCCGTTCACGAAGAGCCGTCAGGTCCGGGCAAGGCTGCTCTCCGCGGAAGCGGAAGCCGACCCGCCGAGCCGGGCCAGCCCTGCGTCGGCTCCGGACCCCGGGCCGGGGCCCGGAATCCTCGCGACAGCCCAACCTGCGGGCATTTCCGCAGCCAGCACACGAGAAGAGACTGCTGACGCGCAGTCAGCGCAGATTCGCGCCCCGCTTGAGCCCTTCCGGCATCACATGGATCCAGGCTCGGCCGCGGTCCCGCGAATCCCGCCGGGCCAATCTTGGTTGCAGCCGCCAACCGAGCATGGTATCGATGACACATAGGATATGACCGGAGTTGTGCGCAAGGATGCGAGAGGACGGCGAGATCGTGGAGATCAGCGGGTATGTCGCGCCCGGGTTCGGGCTGGTAGCCGAGGAATTCGAGCGCAACTTCAGCGAGCGCGGCGAACTCGGCGCGGCCTTCACCGTGGTCCGCGGCAGCCAGCCGCTCGTCAACCTCTGCGGGGGAACCGCTGACCGCGCGAGCGGGCGGCCGTGGACACCTGACACGCTCACGATCTTGTTCTCCGGTACCAAGGGCATGGTCTCGGCCTGCATGTCGCTGCTGATCGAGCGCGGGCAGCTCGGGCTAGACGTGCCCGTCGCGGAATACTGGCCTGAGTTCGCCACCGCCGGCAAGGCCGGCGTCCTGGTCCGCAACCTTGTCACGCACACGGCCGGGCTGCCCGGCCTGCAGGTTCCCCTGACGTGGCAGCAGGCTCTCGACGCGCGCCACATGGCATCCCTGCTGGCGCGCCAGCCGCGCAGCGCAGACCCGCGGGCTGAGCACACCTATCACGCAGCCACCTTCGGCTGGATGTGCGGGGAACTGCTGCGCCGCGTCGACGGCCGCAGTATCGGCCGATTCTTCGCCGAGGAGATCGCCCGGCCCCTGGACCTGGAAATCTGGATCGGCCTGCCCGCGGAACTCGAGCCCCGGGTCTCAACTATCGAGCTGGACCGGACATGGGCCGGCGGCATCGGGGACATCGCCGGCGAAATGGCCGACGACCCGCTGCGGCGCGCCGTCGACAACCCCCCACGTTACGACCCGGAGAACTTTCCCTGGAACGAACGCGCCTGGCACGCAGCCGAGGTGCCGAGCTCCAACGCCATCGGCACAGCACGCTCGATCGCGCGCTTTTACGCCGGGCTTGACCGCATACTGTCGCCGCAAACGCTCCGCCTCGCGTCAACGCCGCTCAGCACCCGCTACGATCCGCTGCTGGGCAAGCCGATATCGTTCGGCGTCGGGTTCGAGCTGCAAACGGGCAGGAAGCCCCTCGGCCCTCCGGCGGACGCCTTCGGGCACGGCGGGGCGGGCGGCTCGAAGCACGGCCGGTGGCCGACCCAGGGGCTCGGCTTCTCCTACACGATGAACCTGCTGCACGACGAGGCAAACGACGAGCGCGGCCCGGCCCTGCTCAGCGCACTGTACGCCTGCATGGAGAGCCAGGCCGCCGCATGACCCGGCATACCCGCCGTCCGCCGCCGACGGCGACCGGGCCGGGCACGCCGCTGGCCCGGCCCGGGATGTGCCTGCAAGCGCGTGCGCGCACCCCATGGCGCGCCCTCGGGCGCTGGCCGGGGCGGCAGGGTCACTCTGCCAGACTTGACGGATGCTCACGCCTCACGGCATACACCCCGGCAGCCGGAGCAGACCCGTCAAGAACGTCCCTTACCTGGAGCGCTCACTGATCATGCAGGAAATTCGGCTGAAGGATGTTGCTGCTCTTGCCGGGGTTTCAACGGCGACCGTCTCCCGGGTGATCCACAGCAACGGCTACGTCTCGGCCGGAGTACGGGAGCGGGTCGAGTCTGCCATCCGCGACAGCGGCTACCGCATGAACGCTGTCGCCCAGGAACTGCGGCGGCGCAAGACGATCACTCTCGGCCTGGTCCTGCACGGCGCGCTGTCGCACCCGTTCGTCGCCGAGGTAGCGGTAGGGGTCGAGCAGGCCGCAGCCGAGCAGGGATTTACGGTCCTGCTGTTCAACTCCCAGGGCGATCCCGACCGGGAGCGCGAGAGCGTCGAGGAACTACTCAAGCGCCGGGTAGACGGGATCGTCTTCACCACTGCCGTGCAGGGTAAGAACGTTCAGCTTGCCCTTGACGCCGGCATCCCAGCGGTAGAGATCGAGCGGCGGCTGTGCGACGCTGCTCCCGCAGTGGTAGTCGACAACTACGCCGGCGCCTCCGAGGCGATGCAGCACCTGCTCACCCTCGGGCACCGCAAGATCGGCTTCATCGGGGAGCCCTTTCTCGACGACGAGGCGCCGCGCCTCCCGGCTCTCGGGATCCCACGGGAACGCTTCGAGGCCTACCGCGATGCCCTTCACGCCGCGGGCATCCCGTTCGACGAGTCCCGGGTCGTCCTCGGCCCTTATCCGCGGGAACTCGGCGGCTGGGGCGGCCTGGAGACCGGTGCCGCCTACATGCGGCGCCTCCTGACCCAGGCACCCGATATCACCGCTGTGTTCACGGTGTCGGACCTGGTGGCCGCGGGCGCGTACCAGGCCCTGTACTCGCGCGGCATACTGATACCGCGGCAGATCTCCGTGATCGGCTTTGATGACACGTTCGCCCCGTATCTCGCTCCCCCGCTGACCACGGTGCGCCAGCCCATGTTCGACATGGGATTCAAGGCCGCGTCGCTGGCCATCGCGGCCGTTACAGACGCGGAAGCCGGATCGGCCGCCCTTGACGCAACAGTAGGCTCCCCAGTCTCCACGAGCCCGGGGACGGCGCTTGAATTCTGCCCGACACGCCTCGTCGTCCGTGAATCAACCGCCCGTGCTCCGGCTGAACCGTGATCAGCGGACGATTTCGGTGGCTAGGTACTCGCACCGACCCGCGCAGAGGGAGCCGAACCCGGCATGATCAGGATTTGCCGCCGGCCGGCCGGGTGATCCTGCACCCCGCCCAACTGGCAGCCGCCCACCACGCCTACCGGGGACAGCACCCGCGTGGAGTGGCACCAGCAGGTCGTCGCCGCGTTCGAAGAGGCGGAACGGTCCGGGCTCGCCTCGCTGCGGCTCAGCGGCCAGTTCATCGACTACCCGGTCTACGCCGCGTCCCTCCGCATCCTGGAAAAGGTCCATGCCCCCCACGCCGAAGAGCCGCCCGGACGCCTTTAAGCACCGCGTCCTGCTCGCCCCTGACTCCTTCAAGGGCACCTTCAGCGCGCACCAGGTCGCCGAAGCCCTGGCCGCGGGTGCGCGCCAGGCCGGGGCCGTGCCCGACCTGTGCCCGCTCGCCGACGGCGGCGAGGGGACCCTGGCGGTCCTGCACGACCACCTAGGCGGCCAGCTCGTTACGGCACCGTACGCGACCCGCTCGGCCGGTCATGCGCAGCAGCCGGAACCGCCAGCCCGGCCCCTCCGGCAGTTGTTGTCGACGCTGCTCAAGATCGCGTTCGCATCGACCACGCCGAGGAAGCGAGAGGCCGGCGAGCAGTACGGATCCAGGCTCGGCCTCGCCGCTATCTTGGTGACCTGCTGATACTCCACGCAGATCACCGTAGCGGGCGGGTCTGACATTCCACGCCGTCCGGAGCCTGGGCGGGTGTGCGACACATATGTAGGGGTCCCGCATCTTCCCTGGTTATCATGGGAGTCTGGTTTTGACAGTCAAAACCAGACCCGCGGTCCTGCCTGGACGGCGAAAATCACCGCTGAGGGCACGCGCCTGCTGAAGGAGCAGGCACGCCGGGTCGAGGCCGAGCGCGAACGGGAACGCCGTGAGGCGGAGGCCCGTGCCGAACGGGAGCGCGAAGCGCAGCGACTGCGGGCACGCTCGCTTGAGCTCCTCGATGCCGTCACAACGGCAGGTGGACGCCTTGCCCTCAAGGTCGACTGCAGTGAGCGCGAGGTCACCCAGATCACGGACTTCCTGGCGAAAGAGAACCTGCTGCCCGACGGGCAACGGCTCGCCCATGAGCCGACCCGTATGGACCCCGTCCTCGGCGTGACCGCCTACCTTGAGCCTGACTTCGCGAAGCTGACGCCGACGCGGGCTTTCAAGGTTCCTCAACAGCTCCGCGGACCTCATCCAGCGGTGACCGCGTTCCAGGAAAAGCGCGAGCACGTCTCCCGAGCCCAGATCCCCCGTGCCGCCCGGTACCTCCAGGGACTGGTGAACGCCGTGACCGAGATGGGCTGGTCAGCTCCGGCGAAGGTCCAGGCCGGCTATGCGAGCCGTGGCGAGCCAGGTCCTGACCTGTCGATCAGAGTTGCCTCTCGCGAGTTTCAGGTCGTAATCCGTGAACTAGACGAGCGTGGACGCCCAGGCCGCGCCTTTATCACCCAGACCGATTACCTGACCCACGCGGAGCGCACGATCGCCAATAAAAGCTTCTCGGCCTCCGGCAAACTGGAGGTGACCCTGACACGGGGCTGGGAACAACACCCCGTCCTCAGCCAGCGCGATACCGGCAAGTCCACACTGGAAGACCAGTTGCCCGCCCTCATCCGGTCTCTTGAGATCGACAAGGCCGAGGCCGACTGGGCGCGGCAGGAGGAAGAACGCCGCTCGGAGATCCGTGAGGAGCGCTGGAAAGAGGTCAAGAGGGAGGCCTTCGTCCACGTGGCCTACCAGCGCAATGCCGACCGCCTCGTCTCCGATCTCGCCCGCCGCGACACCGCAGCGGCGATGCGCGCATACGCCGACGAGATCGCCGCGCACGCCGCTGGGCTGGAGGCCTCCGACGCGCTAGCGGCACGCGAGTGGGCCGACTGGATCCGCCAGCATGCCGAGCGCACCGACCCGCTGAACGGGCCGCTGCGCCTAATGCAGGTCACCTCCTGCAGTCATGAAGAACTCCAGCTCCACATGAATGGCTGGAGCACGAGCGGGCCGTACCGACGCTAGCTGCAGCCTGCAGCGATGGCGCGGCGCGGTTTTGGTAGCAACGAGGGGTACCCGATGGCGATAGTCAGTGCGGGCGAATGCGCTAGCGTGAAGGCTATGAGCGATCGCGAGCGCCGTCCCGCCTACGAGCCACTGACCGTGGCCCGCCTGGGGGCACTGATGGCCGACGCGGATGAGTCTCGCCGGTGGCGCCTCGTCGCCGAGTTCCTGGAGGACTACCGGTGGGAGCCGCCGGAAGCACGGCCCGCCCTGCTGTCAGATGCGCCCCCGCCGACTGGTGACGAGCACTGGGACGTCTTCCTCGCAGCGCTGGCCGAGCACATCGCGGCCCGCGATGGGCACCCGGCCCCGGCCTGGACCGAGGAACGGGTCCTGCGGCAGTTCTGGTTCCCGTTCAACACCCGCTCCGCCCGGGCCGACGCCATCGTCCACGCCCCCGCGGCCTTCCGCCGCCGCGGAGTTTACGTCTCCCCCCAAGAGCTGGAGGTCGCGTGAGCGAGGCCGACCCGCTCCTCGACCGCGCAGCCATCCAGGACGCCTTCCGCCGCCTCGGCGAGCGACTCGCCCGCCGGGGCGTCGTCGCGGACATTTACGTCATCGGCGGCGCGGCCATGACCCTCGCCTAGATGCCCGCCGTTCCACCCGAGATATCGACGCGGTCTTCCAGCCACACGGCGTAGTCCTCGAAGAAGCCTGGGCAGTCGCAGATGAGCTGGGCCTGCCCCGCTGGTGGCTCAATGAGCAGGCGAGTTCCTACGCCGCCCGGGGCGGCGACCAGAACGCCCCGCACGTCTTCGACCACCCCGGCCTGCGCGTCTCCGCCGCCTCCCCCGAGCACCTCCTGGCCATGAAGGTCCTCGCCGGCCGCCGCCGCGACGGCGACGACATCACGTACCTCGTCAAGCACCTCGGACTCACCAGCACGGCCGACGTGCTGGCGGTCTGCACGGCCGTATTCCCCGACGAGCCCGTCCCTGATCGGTCCCGGCTCATCCTGGACGACCTCTTCGACGAACGCTAGCCAGCAGCGCCCATCCCCCTCCCAGGTCAACCTCAGGTACAGGCGAGGTCCTAGCACAGACAGGCACCAGGCCTTGTTGTTGATTTGCCCGAGGCAGGCTTATGACGCTCTGGATGGCGTGAAGTTTGTGCCTGGTCCGCCAGCGGCAAGATCGGCGAGGAGCCAGTCAAGGACAGTCTCCTCCTCGACTGCCATGAGGTGGTCGTGCATGGCGGGCACGAGGGCGGAATCCCACGAGGCCTGCGCCCCACCGGACGGCGCAAGAAGGG
>Ga0335072_10008228_pt1 | contig 15128 bp, 12 predicted proteins | sample Lox_Sample_21_FD_206725 | JGI IMG/M metagenome (GOLD analysis project Ga0335072, IMG submission 206725) | Soil microbial communities from Loxahatchee National Wildlife Refuge, Florida, United States - Lox_Sample_2.1 | ecosystem: Environmental > Terrestrial > Soil > Wetlands | place: USA... | reverse complement strand
ATAACGCGGTGGCGGCGATCTCCTCTGGGCGGCCGAAGCGGTGCACAGGCAAGGCGTGGATGAAGGCCTGGCGGTCGGCGGGTTCCATCGTGGCGGTCAGGTCCGTGTCAATCGGTCCTGGCGCGATGGCATTGACGCGCACTCCGCGCGGCGCCGCTTCCCAGGCGAGCGAGCGCGTAAAGCCGATGATCGCCGCTTTGGCGGCCGAGTAGACTGAACTGTTGACCGCGCCTTTAAGCCCACGCTGCGAGGCTACGTTGATGATACAGCCTTGGCCGCGGGCAATCATGGCGGGATAGACCGCCTGGGCCATGAAGAACATGCCCTTCACATGCACGGAAACGATGCGGTCGAATTCGGATTCGGAAAAGTCCTCAAATTTCTTGCGGATGTTCATCCCTGCGTTGTTGAACAGAATGTCGATCGGGCCGAAGGCGGCGACGGCATCGGCGGCGAAGGCACGCGCGGCGGCGGTGTCCGCCACATCCAGCGATCGGTGCACGGCACGGCGGCCGAGCGCCTTTATCTCCGCCGCGGTTTCATCCGCCTTGGCGTTATCGTTCAAATGGCAGAAGGCGATGTCCGCGCCCTCGGCGGCGAAAGCGAGTGCGGTGGCACGGCCAATGCCGCGCGATCCGCCGGTGACGAGGGCGATCTGTCCTGCGAGTTGCATGTCATATCCTTGGAGTGCCGGTGATCACGCCAAACTTGTCATTGCGAGGAGCGCAGCGATGAAGCAAACTCCGTCGAGCGGCGCACGAACTGTCCTAACGCCGCTTGAACGAAATTGCTTCGTCGCTGCACTCACCGCAATGACATAGCTCGCTCACCGCGATGACATAGGGAGGAGGGGGCCGCGCATGGCCTACAATTTCGGCCCGGCGAACATCTCTTCCGCTACCTTGCGATGCTGCCATTTGCCGTCGGTCAACGCGCCCTTCCAGGTGCCGTTCTCCACCACCACCTTGCCGCGCAGGATCGTCAGGCATGGCCAGGCTTCCATCTTGTGGCCTTCCCACGGCGTGTAGTCGGTCTCATGCAGATCGTCGGCGCGGATTACGCGCTTGTCCGCCGGATCGAGCACGCAGATATCGGCATCCGATCCCGCTGCCAGCGCGCCCTTCTTCGGATACAGCCCCATGATCTTCGCCGCGTTGGTGGACACCAGATCGACATAGCGCGGCAGCGCATAGCTGCGCTTGCCGACCATCTCGGTGTACATCAACGCCACCCGCGGCTCGACGCCGGCATTGCCGCCGGTCGTGTCATCGATGCGAGCGCCTTGCAGTTTCTTCGCCAACGTGCAGCAGATTTCGTCGGTTGCCACGCAGTTGATGCAACTGTCCAACGTGCCGGCCCAAAGCGCGGCTTGGTCCTCGGCCGCCTTCAGCGACGGATAGGTGTGCCAGATCTGTCCCCGCGGTTTCTTGTAATCCTCTTTCGTCTTCAGCATGTACTGGTGCAGTGACTCGCCATAGATCGGCATCCCACGCGCGCGAGCCTCGCGGATCGCCGATACCCCGGACGCCGCACTGGTGTGCATCATGTAGAGCGCCGTGCCGGGCACCTTCTCGGCCAGGCGGATCACGCGGCGGAAGCTGATGTCCTCCGACAGCGTGTTGTGCACCTCAGCCATGTTCTCGAAGCCAGCGCGGCCTTCACGGATCAGCTTGCCATACATGTGCATGACGATGTCGTTGTCTTCAGAGTGGATCACGCCGAGGCCGCGATTGGCCGCGAGGACCTGGAACACCTCCCAGATGTCGCCGAAATCCACCATGCGCCCCTTGCGGCTGGGGGTGATGTCGGTGGTGAAGATCTTCACGGTGGGAAATCCCGCCTGGATCGCTTCCGCAAGCTGCGGCGGCAGATCGATCGGCAGCGCGCCCTCCACCATGATATGCTGCGCATAATCGCAGGCGCAGTGGCCCTTCCAATCTTCTTCGCGCAACGCGATGGAGTCTTGCAGCTTCGGCGCTTGGTTGGCACGGGTGAAGTCGATGATGGTGGTGGTGCCGCCATGCACCGCGGCGCGACCCACCACATCGGGCGGATCAGTCAGGCCGGCACTGCCGTCGGGGTTGGGCAGGAACCACTTGCAGTGCACGTGGGGGTCGATGCCGCCGGGCATGACGATCTTGCCCGTCGCGTCGATCCGTTTCGTGCCCTCACCCACCGGCAGGCTGCCCGGCGCCGCGACCGCGACGATCTTTTCGCCCGCAATCGCCACATCGAAGGCGCCGACGCCCTGTGGTGTCACCACCGTATCGCCGCGCAGCAGCAGATCGACCATGGTTTTGTTCTCCCCCGTGATAGCGCGCCTATGGTTCCGCGCCTCGTAGCCGGAGGCAAGGGCCGATGGCAGATGCGCTTCCGGCGCGACATTGCTCTGTGCAGCATGCGCAATCGGGGCCGCCTGCGAGACAGCGGCAATCCAACATCGGGCAAGGACGCAAGACTATGACCGGGCCAAGCGGCACCGAAGGCTATGCAGACGAAGCAGAAACCCTGGTCCGGCAATACGAAAGCATCGCCTTCGCCGATGTGCACCGCGCCGTGCTGGCGCTGATGCCGTCACCGCCGGCCGACGTTGTCGATATCGGCGCCGGCACCGGGCGAGACGCGGCCGGCCTCGCTGCGCTCGGCTATCGCGTGACGGCCGTCGAACCGACCGCCGCCCTGCGCCGCCACGCCATGGCGCTGCACGACTCGCCAGATATCGCGTGGGTGGACGATAGCCTGCCGGAACTTTCGGTGTTGTCGGCGCGAGGCGAAACCTATGACATCGTCATGTTGACTGCCGTCTGGATGCATCTGGACCACGAGCAGCGGCAGCGGGCAATGCTTCGCGTGGCGGCATTGGTGCGGCCGGACGGCGTGATGATGCTGTCGCTGCGCCACGGTCCAGTGCCAGCCGGGCGGCGCATGTTCGAGGTCTCACCTAGCGAAACGATCGGCCTCGCTCAACACCACGGCCTGCAATGCATCCAGCATTTGCCGAGCCAGGATAGTCTGCTCCGCCGGCCGGACGTCACCTGGGACCGTCTTGCATTTGCCAAACGGACCCTTGGCCGCTGAACCAATATTCGCAGGGTCATGCGGGGATGCTTTCCCAACTTCACTGAGGAACCGCGCGATTTTGCGTTCGGCGGGGCAAAGACCGGCGACGCCACCGCCAGCGGCAAACGAAGCGCGTCGCCGCATATTGATCGCCACCGCGGCGAACATCGGCCGCCCCGGCAGTTCGCCCCCCAGATCGTTTGCCGGGATCACCTGCGAGGCAGCCAACGCATGGACCAAATGACTCCGATATGCCGCGGGTACCAAAAAGAACAGAAAAATGCGATGCCGAGCAATGACACCAGCGGACGGAATCCCGACGCGCCACGTGCGGGCGAGACGCGCGTGGTGGCCGGTGCTTCCGGCGGCTGCGTCAAACTCGCTCATGATGTTCATGTGGTACCAGGGTGGACGGGAACGTGTTCTCCGCCACCACCCAGCGCTCCGGAAAAATCACGAAATCCACATTGGCGGTGCCGGGCGTATCGCTGGGCGCGGTCAGCGTGGTGAAGATGCTGGGATCGGCATGGTCGAACAACACCGGCCCTACCGGAGAGAATCGCCGCAGGTCGTACTTGTACGGCGCGTAGTTACCGTGCCACGCCACGACATCCAGCGGCGAATGGTCCAGCGTCGTCTGCCACAGTGCACCGCCCCATTTCACCACCAGGCGAGACCGCGCCGCGCGGTCTTCATAAGCCGCGACAGGCGTCAGGAAGTCGCGCGGATTGGCGAGGCAGTTGGCACCGATCGGGCCTCGCTTCGGCAAGGTGCGGTGGGCATTAGCTTTGCCTCTTCCCCTCGGCCCCCTCCCACAAAGGGAGGGGGAGGCTCGGGGACGGCGGCGTCAGCCGAAAATGTCGGGCGGGCTGTCCGTCCGTAAACTGGCGCCCAGGTCAGCGCCGATCCGCGCCGCGTCTCCCGCGTCGCCGTGCAGGCTGCGTTTTAGTAGAAACGATCCGTCAGCGCGTGCCACCAGGCCTGTGAGGTGCAGTTGCCCGTTCGGCAGCCGACGGGCATAGGCGCCGATCGGCGTGCGGCAGGAGCCATCCAGCGCCGCCAACATGGCGCGTTCGGCAGTCGCGGCTGCCTTGGCTTCCGGGTCCTCGAGGGCGGCGAGCAATTCGGGCAGGTTGGTATCGTCGGCGCGGGCGGTGATGCCGATGATGCCCTGGCCGGCGGCAGGCACCATCGCGTCGGGATCCAGCACGACCGAGGCACGGTCTTCCATCCTCAGCCGCCGCAGTCCGGCCAACGCCAGAAGTGATGCCGCGTAGTCGCCCGCCGCCAGCTTGGACAGCCGTGTCTGGACGTTGCCGCGAATGGGGGCGACGCGCAGGTCGTGGCGGGCGTGCAGAAGCTGTGCCTGGCGCCGCACCGAGGCGGTGCCCACCAGCGCGCCGATAGGCAGGCAGGCGAACGGGTCGGCGGGATCGGGCTCGCCGCAATCGCCACCGAGGATCAGCACGTCTCGCGCATCTTCACGGGTCAGCGTGCAGGCGAGGATGATACCCGGGGGGAACTCGGTCTCCAGGTCCTTCAGGCTGTGCACCGCGAAGTCGATGCGGCGGTCGAGCAAGGCCTCGTGGATTTCCTTGGCGAACAACCCCTTGCCGCCGATTTCGGCGAGGCGGCGGTCCTGCACCGAGTCACCGGTGGTGCGGATGACATGCTCCTCGAAGGCGGATTCGCCATCCAGCGTGGGCCACTGGGCAACGAGACATTCAAGGAAGATGCGCGTCTGAAGCCGCGCCAAGGGCGAGCCACGGGTCCCGACGCGCAGCGGCAGGTCGCGTTTGTGCGGCTTGACGCTTCGGCGGTGCGGCGAAGGAGTAGCGGCGCGGGTGTCCCGTGGCGTGGCGGCATTCATAACCGTGTCCTATGACGGGATGCAGTTGGTTGAAAGCTGGGAAACATACTGATGCGGCCGGTGCTGGGCATCGAGTCCTCCTGCGACGAAACGGCCGCGGCGGTGCTGGACGGCGACGGGCGCATTCTGGCGGAAAGCGTCGCCAGCCAGGAAGCCGCGCACGCGCCCTATGGCGGCGTGGTGCCGGAAATCGCCGCGCGGGCGCATCTGGCCCTGCTGCCGGACCTGGTACGCGGGGTGATGGGACGGGCCGGGCTTGGGTTTGGTGACCTGGGCGGCGTGGCGGCGAGTGCCGGGCCGGGGCTGATTGGCGGGCTGATCGTCGGCAGCCAGGTGGCGAAGGGGATCACCCTGGCGCGCCGGCTGCCTTACGTCGCCGTGAACCACCTGGAAGCGCACGCCCTAACCGCGCGTCTGCCGGGGCTGGTGGAAGGGGGCGCGCCGTTTCCGTATCTGCTGCTGCTGGCCTCGGGCGGGCATTGCCAATGCGTCGCAGTGGAAGGCGTGGGGTGCCACGCCCGTCTCGGCAGCACGATGGATGATGCTGCGGGCGAGGCGTTCGACAAGGTTGCGAAATTGCTTGGCCTGGGCTGGCCGGGTGGGCCCGCGCTGGAGGCGCTGGCGACCCAGGGCGATGCCGCGCGCTATATCTTTCCGCGGCCGATGCTGGGGCGGGAGGGATGCGATTTCAGCTTCTCCGGGCTGAAGACGGCGGTGGCGCTGGAAGTGGCGCGGCACGGGGCCGGGGCGTTGCCCGAGGTGCTGGCCGCGGACATCGCGGCAAGCTTCCAACGCGCCGTGGCGGAAGTGCTGGCAGACCGCGCCGCGCATGCCATGGCGATGATCCGGGCGCGGGCACCGGAGGCGCATCTGCTGGTGGTGGCAGGCGGTGTAGCGGCGAACGGTGCGGTGCGGGCGGCGTTGGGGACGGCGGCAAGACGGGCGGGATTTGCGTTGGTCGCACCGCCGGTGCGGCTGTGCACAGACAATGCGGTGATGGTGGCGTGGGCGGGAATCGAACGGCTGCGGCTGGGGCTGACGGACGGGCTGGATTTTGCCCCACGGCCGCGGTGGAGCCTTGAAAGCGTCTCACGCGAAGCGGAAGAGGTCGAGGCGCGAGGGAGGCGCGGGTGCGGGTGATCGGGTTGCTGGATTAGCAAATTCGGAACGTAGAAGATATTACGTGCCGGCCCGATCGCCTTCACCCGCACCGCCTTCGGCGTCTTGACCTCCCATCCACTGCGTGGGAGAGGTTAAAGGAGGGATGGGATCGCTACCATCACAGCAACAGGGGGAAAGCGCAGATGTATACCGTCACCGGCCGCCGCGCCGTTATCGGGGGTGCCGCCAGCCTTGCCGCGCTGGGTGCCAGCCGCGCGCACGCCGCCGCCGCGCCGGAGCTGCCGTCCTCCCCGGTCTCGCTCAACGTGATCGATGTGGCGGGGCAGTTGGCGCTCACGCAGGGTGCCATGCAGGCCTATGCCAAGGCACACCCGCATCTCGTCTCCAACATCGCCTTCTCCCAGGCGCCGGCGCCGGAATTGCCAGGCAAGATCAAGGCGCAGCAGGACGCCCATAGCGTTGATATCGACCTGGTGCTGACCGGCACCGATGGCCTGTCCGCCGGCATCGCGATGAACCTGTGGATCCCGATCGTCGCGGACTACGCCGCTGCGCTGCCCAAGCTGCAAGACGTCTACCTGCCAGGCGCGCTGAAGATGCAACGGCTGGCGCAGGACCAGGCGGTATGCGTGGTGTTCTGCCCCGCCGGGCCGATCATCGAATACATGCCCGACGCGGTGAAATCCCCACCGAAGACGGCGCAGCAACTGCTGGACTGGACGCGCGCGCACAAGAATCGTTTCATCTATGCGCGGCCGGCGAATTCCGGCCCCGGCCGCACGTTCCTGCAGGGACTTCCCTATATCCTGAAAGATAAGGATCCGATGGATCCCAAGGACGGCTGGGACAAGACCTGGGCCTATCTCGTCGAGCTGGGCAAGAACATCCAATACTACCCCACCGGCACGGGCATCGTGATGAAGGAGCTCGCGGAAGGTTCGCGCGACATGATTGCCTCGCATGTCGGCTGGGACCTTAATCCGCGCATCCTTGGCGTGGTGCCGAAGGAAGCAGAGGTCGGCACGCTGGACGGCTTCCACTGGGTCACCGACGCGCAGTACTGGGCCATCCCGAAAGGCATCTCCGATCCAAAGCTGGCCGTGTTGCTGGACATGACCCGCTATATGCTCTCCAAGCCGGCGCAGGCGATGACCTATGACAAGGGCTATTTCTATCCCGGCCCGGCGGTGAAGGGCGTACCGCTGTCGATGGCACCGCCCGAGAGCCAGAAGCTGATCAAGGAATACACCCGTCCCTTCTACCTGAAATTGTTTGAGACGGTGCCATCGGAGGTGCCGCTGCCTGCTGATAAGCTGGTCTATGCATTCCAGCGTTGGGACCAGCAGGTTGGCTCGAGGGCCGGCAAGTAGCGGCGGCATGGTTATCGCCTCGCGCGATTTCCGCGCACTGCGCCTGGATCGCATCAGCCGGGATTTCGGTCACATGCACGCCCTGCGCGACGTCTCGCTGACGGTGCAACGCGGCGAGTTCGTTGCGTTGCTCGGCCCTTCGGGCTGCGGCAAGTCCACCGCGCTGAACTGCATCGCCGGCCTGTTGCAGCCGACCGGGGGAGAAATCTGGCTCGACGAGCAACGGATCGATGAGATCGGGCCGGAGGATCGCGGGTTCGGAATGGTGTTCCAGAACTACGCATTGTTCCCGCACATGTCGGTGCGGCGGAACATCGGGTTCGGTTTGACCACGCAGCGCCGCCCGAAATCCGAGATCGCACAACGCGTCGAGGAGGCGTTGGCGCTGGTGCGGCTGCAAGCGCATGGCGACAAGCTGCCCGGGCAGTTGTCCGGCGGTCAGCAGCAGCGGGTGGCAATTGCGCGGGCCATCGTGGTGGCGCCGCCGCTGGTGCTGATGGATGAGCCGCTGTCCAACCTGGACGCCAAGCTGCGGCTGGAGATGCGGGCGGAAATCCGCCGCATCCATGGCATGCTCGGCAGCGCCACGATCTATGTGACGCACGATCAGGAGGAGGCGCTGTCGCTCGCCGACCGCATCGTGGTGCTGATCGACGGCAGGACGAGGCAGATCGGTACCCCGGAGGAGCTGTACCGCAATCCCGCCGATGCCGATGTGGCGGAGTTCATGGGTTACCGCAATCTGGTGCGGTCGCGTGCGGAACAATCCCCGGATGGCGTTGCGGTGCAGATTGCCGGCGCGCGGGTGGAGGGTACGCCGATTGGCACGGTTGGTACCGCCGCGACGGTGGCGATCCGCCCTGACGATTTGTATCCGGCGGGCGATGGCCCGATCGAGGCGGTGGTAGAAATCGCCGAATACCACGGCCGCGATTTCTACACCGTGGGCCGCGGGGCAGATGGCACTGAGTTGTTCTTTCGATCGCCGGTGAGAGTGAGTGCGGGAGAGACGGTGCGGCTTGCTGCGGCGAAGGAGCGGGTGCTGGTGTATCCGGCGGCACTATAGCTGCCGCAACAACTACAGGAGCGCGCCTTCAAGAGAATGGAACCGCAGATGAACGCAGATGAACGCGCATTGTGTAAGACCCAGACACTGCGGGGGAGCATGCGCAGCAAATCTGTTGTGCCAGTCTGTGGAATGTGTTGCTTCCCGACTGTCCACATGAGGACGCAGAGCAGATTCACCACAAAGACACAAGACACGAAGACTGCACGGAGTGGGACATGGCATCCTCCATCCCGCCACACGGCGCCACATTTGTATTCTCCATCTTTGTGTCTTTGTGGTGAATCTTCAATACCGAAGCGAGCCGTACCGGCCGTGCGGCATACCGATATCTCTTATGGCTTCATTGCGTCGTCCATCGCCGCGACTGCAGTTTTTGGGGATTCCAGTCAGTGTCAAAATTATTGAACGGCATTCCATGACCTGCCGTCATTGCCGCGTGCCCCCCGCACCATCTGCGTTTATCTGCGTTCATCCGCGGCTGCATCGGTCTTTAAGGACACTGCGGCGCCTCGGACCCTGCTTGCATGGGCACGCACCCGTACCGCGTGGGCCCGCGCAATGAACCCCCGGCTCTGCCTCCGCCGGCACCTGCGCGAACGCGGCCTGGATGGCGTGACCTTGCTCGTCCTGCCGGCCATCGCCTGCATCCTGGGCTTGTTCGTCTACCCGTTCCTGTACGGCCTGGTGCTGTCATTCCATCCCAAGAGCGGCGGATGGCTGGCGAACTACACGAAATTCTTTTCCGAGCCGTTCCTTTACACCACCATCGGCATCACGTTGTGGATCGCCATCCCGGCCACGCTGCTGAACGTCGTGCTCTCTGTTCCCGTCGCTTTGCGCGTGCGCAAGATGCACAGCCAGCGCCTGCTGACGACGATCCTGGTGATCCCGATCACGCTCGGCACGGTGATGGTGGCGGAGGGATTGCTCACCTATCTTGGCCCGCGCGGATGGCTGAACCGCACGCTGGAATTCTTTGCCCTGATCGACGACCCGATCCAACTGACGCACAATTATTGGGGCGTCATGCTGTCGCTGGTGATCACGGGATTCCCGTTCACCTTTCTGCTCACCTTGTCCTACGTCACCGGCATCGATCCGTCTCTGGAGCAAGCTGGCGCAATGCTCGGGGCCCGCGAACGCGAGCGATTCTTCCGCATCCTGTTGCCGCTGCTCGCACCGGGCCTCGCTATCACCCTGGCGCTGGCCTTCGTGCAGGCGTTTACCGTGTTCCCCTCGGCGATCCTGCTCGGCGAACCCGCGGGGCCGACAAGGGTGATCTCGATCGTCGCCTACCAGGCCGCCTTTGAGCAATACGATTACTCGTTGGCATCGGCCATCGCGATGCTGATGGCGGGCGTGCAGGTGGTGATCATCGTGGCCTTGCTCGCGGCGCGGACGCTGGTGTTCCGCGGCCCCGCCAGCACCGGCAAGGGCTAAGAGCAATATGCGACGCAGCATTGGCGAGCGGCTGTGGGCGACCGCGGTGTGGACCCTGGTAGGGTTCTTCATACTGAACCTGCTGGCGATGATCGGCGCCGTAGTGGTGAATTCGTTCGGCACGCGCTGGTTCAACACCTGGCTGCCGCCGAGCTACACTGGCCGCTGGTACGCTATGGCCTGGAACGAGTTCGGCCTGCCCGACATCCTGCTGGTCACGGTGGAAGTGGTGGGCGCGGTAGTACTGCTGTCGGGCCTGATCGGCGTTCCCGCCGCCTATGCCATGGCGCGACGCAACTTCCCCGGCAAGCCGGCGGTCATGCTATTGTTCTTGCTGCCGCTGCTGGTGCCGCCGATCACCTACGGCATTCCACTGGCGACGGTGCTGTATCAGGCGCATCTCGCCGGCAACATGAGCGGCGTGATCCTGGCGAACCTGGTGCCGACGGTTCCGTTCGTTATCCTGATCATGATCCCGTTTGTGGAGCAAATCGATCCGCGAGTGGAAGCGGCGGCGCGCGTGTTCGGCGCGGGACTCGGTCGATTGTTCTTACAGGTGCTGGTGCCGCTGCTGACACCCGGCATCCTCGCGGCGCTGTTGCTGGTGCTGGTACGCACGATCGCGATGTTCGAGCTGACATTCCTCACCGCCGGCCCGACCAGCCAGACGCTGGTCGTAGCCCTGTACTACGCGGTTTTCGCCGCCGGAGTGCGGCCGGGCCAGTCGATCGACGCGATGGCGGTGGTCTACATGATCACGACGCTGGTCTGGCTGCTGATTGCGCTGCGTTTCGTCAACCCCAGCCAGATCGTAACTCGGGCGAAGCAGTAAACACCCACTGTCATCGTTGGTTGATTGCGATCTGCCATATCGTTCTGCGCGGCACACCGAATCAAGACCTTGGTGCGGACTATTTCGACCGTCGCTCTGTCGAGTCCGGTGGTGTACTTGCGCCTCCTTCAACCAGGGTGCTTCGTCGCTTCGCTCTTCGCAATGGCTGCGGGGACTGGACGACGCGGCGCGATCCACCGACAACTATCCCCACTCAACGGTGGAGCGCCATGATGCCCGAGACCGCATTCGAACCGGATGCCGGAGAAGAACTGACCGCGCAACGCGCAAAACAAGGCATGCCACCGCTGCAACCGGCGACCTCGCGTGACCGCGGCGTCGGTCCGTTTGGGCGCATGGTGCTGCGAGGCGCAACCGTCATCGACGGCACCGGCGCGCCGCCGATCGGCCCGATCGACATCGTGGTGGAGAACGGCCGCATCGGCGAACTACGCAAGGTCGGCGTGCCGAAGGCGTCCATCAATCCCGCTCGCCGTCCGCCCGCCGGCGAGCATGAAATCGACTGCCACGGCAAGTTCGTGACGCCAGGCTTCATTGATTGCCACGCGCATGCCGGCGTTCCCTATCACTGGGTACATGGCTGGGTACCGTCGGTCGATTACGTCTACAAGCTGTGGCTGGCGCATGGCGTGACCACCGTGCGGGAAATGGGCTCGTTCAACGGCCTGGGCTGGATGCTGCAACAACGCGCTTTGAGCGAGGCCAACGCGATCGCGGCACCGCGTTTGCTGGCCTACGCCTATATCCCCGTCGTCAACGACATGCTCAAGACACTGCACACGCCGGAGCACGTACGCGCGTGGCTCAAGCGGGTGAAAGAGCGGGGTGCGGACGGGATAAAATTCTTCGGCGCCCCGCCCACGCTGATGCGCGCGGCGCTTGAGGCATGCCGCGAACTTGGCCTGCGGTCCGGCTGCCACCATGCACAAATGGCGGTGACGCGCATGAACGCATTGACCAGCGCCACCTGGGGCCTTAGCAGTGCGGAACATTACTATGGGCTGCCCGAGGCCTTGTTCGATGATCGGATCGTGCAGGCCTATCCAACAGATTATGACTACAGCGACGAATATTTCCGCTTCGCCTATGCCGGCCAGACCTTTGCCCAGTCCGCACCGCCGGGCAGCGCGAAATGGAACCAGGTACTGGAAAGATTCCTGGCGCTGGACTTCACCTTCGTGCCGACGTTCTCGATCTACGATGCCAACCGCGACCTGATGCGCGCGCGCCAGGCGGACTGGCACCACGACTATGCCTGGAAATCGATGTGGGACTTCTTCCAGCCCGGGCGCGGCGCGCACGGGTCATATTGGTTCCGCTGGTCCACCACCAACGAAATCGAGTGGAAACAGAACTACCGCCTGTGGATGCAGTTCATCAACGAATACAAGAATCGCGGCGGACGCGTCTGCACCGGCAGCGATTCCGGCTTTATCTTCCAGCTCTTCGGCTTCGGTTACATCCGCGAGCTGGAGCTGTTGCAGGAAGCCGGCTTCCACCCGCTGGAGGTAATCCGCGCCGCCACCTCGCAAGGCGCCGACTTGCTCGGTATTGCTGAAGACACCGGCAGCATCGAAGTCGGCAAGGCCGCCGACTTGCTCGTGCACGACCACAATCCGCTGAGCGATTTCAAATTGCTCTACGGCACCGGCGCGATGCGTTTGAACGATGAAACACGGGAGGTCGAATGGCATCGTGGGCTGCGCTACACCATCAAGGGCGGCGTCGTGTACGACGTGGCGGAACTGCTGGCCGACGTGCGGGCCTTGGTTGAACGCAGCTATGCCGAAGCGCCGGACGCTCGGCCGGGCGCTCGCCTCACGTGATCGCCGCCGGCACCGATTTCATCATCCTGACCGGCTTCCTGGGCAGCGGCAAAACCACGCTGCTGCGCGACTACCTGGCATTGCCGGAAGCCGCCGATACCGCGGTGATCGTCAATGAGGCCGGCGAGATCGGGCTGGATGGCGCGATCCTGGCCGAGGGAGGCACGTTGCCCATCGCGCTACTGAGCAATGGCTGCGTGTGTTGCTCGCTGGGCAGCGGTCTCGAATCGACGGTGCTCGGCATGCTGGCGGAACGCGAGCGGCAGAGGCTGCCACCGCCGGCGCGTATCGTGCTGGAAACCAGCGGCCTGGCGAAACCGGGGCCGATATTACGCTCGTTGGTCGGTCTGGCGCCGTTGCGGCTGCGCGTCGGCGTGGTCGCAACGTTCGATTGCACGCGTGGCACGGGACTGGAGGCATTCGAAGAAGCGGCGGCGCAATGGGTGGGCGCGCAGGCACTGGTGCTGACCAAGCGCGACGCCGTGTCCGCGGCAGCGTTGTGGCAAGCGCGCGAAGCGGCAGCCGGCGTGAACCCGACCGCCGACCTGCTCGATTGCGACGACCGGCGGACGATGCTGCGTGCGACATTTTCCCTGCGGGCACAAGCAGCGGAGGGTGGGACGCTGCTGCAAGCGGAATCGGTGGGCTTGCATCATCCGCGAATCAGCTTGGTTCTGGTGCGGTTCCATCAAGCGGTGCCTTGGGACGATCTGGCCGAGTGGTTGGACAACCTGGCCGGCCTGTGCGGCGAGCGTCTGCTGCGGGCCAAGGGTCTGGTACGCATCACCGGTGCCGCGCAGCCACTGCTGGTGCAAAGCGTCGGCACGGTATTTTCCGCTCCGCGCCCGTTCGGCGCGGACGAACAGGGGCACTCGTTCCTGGTGCTGATCCTGCGGGACTTCGATCCGCGAAAGCTGTCGGAAATCTCACCGGCATTACCGATGAATTGGACCGGGCGATGACGGGAGAAAGTTGCAGCCTCGGCAACCGGTCAGATCGCCAGCCCTTGCACGGCGCCCGCGCTTCCCGCACATGCAGCGCCTTCCTCACAACTTTTGGCAGCCCACGTGCCCACAACATCAGACGAACTCTTCGCCCTGCTCGACAGCCTGAATATCGAGCACAGCACCGTCTCGCACCCACCCTTTTTCACCGTCGAGGAGGGCCGTCCCTGGCACGGCAAGATCCCCGGCCTGCACTGCAAGAACCTCTTCATCAAGGATCGCAAAGGCGGCATCTGGCTGGTGGTGATGCCGGCCGACAAGCGCGCCGATCTCGGCCGTCTGGAAAAGACGCTGGCGGCGCCGCGATTTTCCTTCGCGCGTCCCGACGTGCTGTGGGAGATGCTGGAACTGACGCCCGGCTCGGTGACCCCATTCGGGCTGATCAACGATCGGGCGCGTCGCGTCACGGTGATCCTCGACCAGGAAATGCTGGACAGCGAGTGGGTGAATTTCCACCCGCTGCACAACGCCGCGTCCACCACGCTGCGTTCCGCCGACCTTGTGAGTTTTGTGCGGGGATTGGGGTACGATCCGGTCATAGTGAGGTTGCCGGAGCTCCCGGGCGCGGCAGCGAAATGAGCAAGTCTCAACCGCTTCGAATGATTCGGCGGCCGACACGCTTATTGCGGCGGCACCAGGCGGAGGTCATCCAGAAGCAGCACTAGCTTTCAGGTGTAGCATTCTCGCATGGCGCTTTCTTCAACACGCCATCGGTTAGTGTCTGACGCGCGACGCTCAGGTCATCGGCGTACCCACATGAACGTCAGCTCGTGCTTGTTATGGAACAGATGCTGCACCCGCGCGCCATCGATAGCCGCGAAAGCTTCGGTGGCGGCATGGTCGGTTTCGCCCTGGAACTTCACCGTGCACACGATGTACCGCGGCGCACCGGCATCCACCCACCGGTTCACCATCGCCAGCAGCCGCGCCGGATACGCGACCACATCGCAGCACAGCCAATCCACCGGCTCGGGAGCCACGGCAAACGCACTCTCCCGCCGCACCGTCACGCCCGGCATCGCTGCCACCGCCGCATCAAGCGGCGCCTTGTCCACCGCCATGACCCGCGCGCCCAGCATCGCCAATGCCCAGGTCCAGCCCCCCGGCGCGGCGCCGAGGTCGATGCAGGTCTCGCCCGGAAGCGGCCACCGGCGCAACAGCACGCATGCCTCCCACAGCTTGAGGTAAGCCCGGCTCGGAGGCCCGCTGCGGTCTTCCACGAAGCCGCACACACCATTAGGAAATGGGCTGGTCTTGCTCGGACTGGCCAGCATCACCTCCGGCGCCAGCAGCGTCCACGCGCCCAACGGTGCGGTAGGCGCCGCCACGGGAAACTCCAGCGGCCGAGACTTCACCGGCGGCAGCGCCGCCTCGACCAGAGCGGTGCGACGGTGCCAGCCCGCGGCATAGCCTGACCAATTGCGCTGCATCGCCCGCAAAGCATTGGCACCTGCTTTCACCGACGGGGCAGCGATCTCCTGCGGTGCCGTCCAGGTATCCAGCGCCCAGGCGGC
>Ga0335072_10008227_pt1 | contig 15131 bp, 12 predicted proteins | sample Lox_Sample_21_FD_206725 | JGI IMG/M metagenome (GOLD analysis project Ga0335072, IMG submission 206725) | Soil microbial communities from Loxahatchee National Wildlife Refuge, Florida, United States - Lox_Sample_2.1 | ecosystem: Environmental > Terrestrial > Soil > Wetlands | place: USA... | reverse complement strand
GAGCTTCGGCCGGGGTCACCTCCACCTGTCGGCGACCGAGGCGGGCCTGGCCACGTTCGGCTACTGGGCGGCGCTCACGGTCGTCCGGATCACCTTCGGGCTGCTGCGCCATCCACCGCACAGTCAGAGCATCGTGCGCGGGGGCGGCCTCGTCGCGCTGCTGGCCACGGCACTGATCTGGTGGCAGCCGGACACGACGGCAACAGTGCTCGGCTTCGTCGTCCTGGGCGGCGCGCTCGCCGGCATGTTCCCTGCTCTCATCGCCCTGACCCCGACGCGCATCGGACCGGAGCGCGCGCAGCACGTGATTGCCTGGCAAGTCGGCGGCGCAGCAGCAGGCGGCGCGGGCATCTCCGCGCTGGTGGGCCTGCTGATCGGCACAAGCGGCCTGGCCGTGCTCGGACCCGCACTGCTCGTCCTCGCGCTCCTGCTCATCGGGGTCGAGTTGACCCTCAGCCGCTTCGCTCCGGCGCGGGCCTGACGCCGTGCGCCTGACTATCCGCAGCCGGACCAAGATCGTCGACGTAGCGGTACACGACCCTGGAGTGCTCGAGCGCCTTCTGGCGCGCTCACCGACTGTCGGTGCCGGTGCTTACCATGCTGCCGAAGAGCTGGCCCGACCGGGAGGACGACCATGTCTGACGCTGACGACGTGCGCCGGCTTGCGCTCAGGCTGCCGCACGTCGAGGAGATCGACTCCGACGGGTTCGATTTCCGGGTCGGCGGCAAGGGCTTCGTCTGGTCCTATCCGGAGCGCGTGCCCGGACATCACCGGGTCATCCGCACCGACATCGCCGTGCTCTATGTGGGCGACGAAGCCGAGAAGCAGGCGCTCCTGCTCGGCGAGCCGGCGGCCTTCTTTACCGCGCCCGGGTACACCGACTGGCCGCTAGTCCTGCTGCGCCTGCCTGCTGTCGATACCGTCCGGCTGGCAGAGCTTGTCACCGACGCCTGGCGGATGCGGGCACCCGAGTCCTTCGCCGACGAGTACGGAGTGGCCGCGTTGTCAGACCCCCGCGTGCTCGATGCTCGGCTCGAACGACAGCCGTCCGTCGCGGACATCGACGGTGACCCGCTGGCCGCTGACGATCTGCCCGTCCAGCAGCATGCGGGATAGCTGGTTGTCCACCTCCCGCTGGATGGTGCGCCGCATGGGCCGCGCCCCGAACTCTGGCTGGAAGCCGTGCTCGGCGATCCAGTCGACGGCAGCACGGGTGAAGTTCACCACCACGTCCTGCGCGTGGAGGCGACGGCGGGTCTCCTCCAGCTGCAGCTCAGTAATCTGCCGCAGTTCCTCCTGGTCGAGCTGACGGAAGACGATGATCTCGTCGATGCGGTTGAGGAACTCCGGCCGGAAAGACTCGCGGAGCCGGCGCATCAGCTGCTCCTGAATCGCGTCTTCCGGCGCCCCGCCGGAAGCAGCCCGGTCGCCAGCGAATCCGAGCACCGCACCGCGCCGGGTGATCAGGTCGGAGCCCAGGTTGCTGGTCATGATCAGTACTGTGTTCTTGAAGTCGACGGTCCGGCCCTGTCCGTCAGTGAGGCGGCCGTCGTCCAGCACCTGCAGCAGGATGTTGAAGACGTCCGGGTGCGCCTTCTCGATCTCGTCGAGCAGCACCACCGAGTACGGGCGCCGCCGGACCGCCTCTGTCAGCTGGCCGGCCTCCTCATAGCCGACGTATCCTGGCGGCGCGCCGACCAGCCTGCTGACCGTATGACGCTCCTGGAACTCGCTCATGTCCAGGCGGATCATCTTGCTGTCTGCCCCGAAGAGAGCCTCCGTGAGCGCCCGGGCCAGCTCGGTCTTGCCGACGCCAGTCGGGCCGAGGAACAGGAAACTCCCGACGGGGCGCTGCGGGTCACCGAGCCCGGTCCGCGATCGCCGGACTGCTTCTGACACCGCGGCGACCGCCTGGTCCTGGCCGATGACGCGCTCGTGCAGGTACCGCTCCAGGCTCAGCAGCCGGTCCTTCTCCTCTTCTGTCAGCTGCTGGACCGGCACACCCGTTGCCCGGGACACCACGTCGGCGATGTCGTTGACGGTGACCCGAGGCACGACGCTCTCGTCGTGGCCGAGCTGGTCGATGTGGCGGCGGATATCCGCGATCTCGTCGCGCAGCCGCGATGCCTGCTCGTACTGCTCGCTCGCGACAGCCTGGTCCTTGTCGCGGCGCAGCTCTTCCGCCTGGCGCTCGAGGTCTCGCAGGTCTGTGCCGGGCGTCTTGATCCGCAGCCGCACTCGCGCGCCCGCCTGGTCGATGAGGTCGATCGCCTTGTCCGGCAGGAACCGGTCAGTGATGTACCGGTCGGACAGCTCGACGGCGGCGACGAGCGCCTCATCGGCGTACCTGACCTGATGATGCGCCTCGTACCGGTCCTTAAGCCCGCGCAAGATCGCTATCGCATCGTCTGGCGTCGGCTCCGGCACGAGGATCGGCTGGAATCTGCGGGCGAGCGCCGCGTCCTTCTCAATGTTCTTGCGATACTCGTCGAGCGTGGTCGCGCCGACGACGTGCAGCTCGCCGCGCGCCAGAGCCGGCTTGACCATGTTGCCGGCATCCATGCCACCCTCGGAACTGCCGCCCGCGCCGACGAGTGTCTGCAGCTCGTCGATGAAGATGATCAGCTCGTCGCCGTGCTGCCGGATCTCGTCGATGATGTTCTTGAGCCGCTCCTCGAAGTCACCGCGATACCGGGTGCCGGCGACGACGCCGGAGAGCTCGAGCTGGACGACGCGCTTTCCGGCGAGGGTGTCGGGGACCTCCTCGTTGACGACACGCTGGGCGATCCCCTCGACGATCGCTGTTTTGCCGACGCCTGCCTCGCCGATCAGCACCGGGTTGTTCTTACCGCGGCGCGACAGCACCTCGATCGTCTGCTCGATCTCCCCATCGCGCCCGATGACCGGGTCGATCCGACCCTCGCGCGCCATCGCGGTCAGGTCCCGGCCGAACTCGTCAAGAGTCGGAGTCCCCGAGTGCCCGGCCTGCCCGGAGCCCGGCGGCCGGCGGCCCTGACCAGCCAGCGCGGCCTGCAGCGCCTCGGGCGTCAGGTGAGCGGCCGACAGCAGCTGGCCAGCCGACGACTCTGAGTTGACTGCCAGCGCGAAGAGCAGGTGCTCCGGGCCAATGTAACTCGATCCCAGCGTCCGGGAGATCTGGTGCGCGTCCAGCAGCGTGCGCTTGGCACCCGGCGTGAGCTGGGGCGCATCAGTGCGCCGCTGTCCGTGATCCTGGTGCGTGGCGATTGTCCGGGCCAGCGCTTCCGGATCGGCGCCCGCCCGGGCCAGCAGCGTCCGGGTCGGCTCGAGCGTGCTGGCAGCCCAGAGCAGCTGCTCGGTATCGAGATCGGCGTCGCCCCAGCTGGCGGCCTGGGCCGCCGCCGTGGCCAGCAGCTCACGGGCCGGACCGCTCATCAGGCGGGTGATGTCGATCCGCTGGCCGGGACGCATCGGACCGCCAGGCGCACCGTAGATCCTGGCCAGGAAGTCGTCGAACGGGCTTCCGCCGAAGCCTTCCGGCCCGAAGAAGTTGCTGCTCATCCTGAAACCCCCCGGTTCGTCCCCCGAACATGCTCAGCACACTTGCCCTTCCCCGAGTCGCCGGGCCTGACGCACCCGGGCCCTGACGCACCCGGCACTGTCCCGAGAAGTGCTGCCTGCAGGAGTCAGCCCGCGGCGCCGTCCTGCCCCGCCAGCGGCTCGTCGGCCAGATAAGGCGGCGCCGGCTCGTACTGAATCTGCCGTCGCACAGCCCGCGCGTGCTCCCGGCCGTGCAGCGCGCCGACAAGCCACAGCGCCATGTCGATGCCAGCCGAGACGCCCTGACTGGTGACCAGAGTTCCGTCGACGACGTAGCGCGCGTCGCTGCTGACGGTGATGTTGCCTCGTTTCCTCAAGCTGTCCTCGAAGGCATGATGCGTGGCGACCGTGCGCCCTCGAGCCGGGCCGGCCTCGTGCAGGAGCAACGCACCCGTGCAGACGCTCGTCGTCCAGGCGGCACTCGCCGCAGTGGCCCGGATCCAGTCGATGATCACCGGATTGCCGACCTCGCGGCGGGTACCTCGCCCGCCCGGCACCAGCAGGACGTCGAGCGCCGGATGATCAGTCAGCGTGCAGTCCGGGACCACGCGCATGCCTTTGGCGCAGAGAACCGGATCCGGCTGCTCGGCGATCAGCACAGCGGTATCGCCCTGCTCACGGATCGCGGCCGAGACGGTGAACACCTCCCACGGGCCGACGAAGTCCAGCTCCTCGGCACCTTCGAAGATCAGCAGCCCGTACGTCGTCACGAAACGCTCCTCAGTCCGGCCAGTTATCGGCTTCCGGCGCCATGATCGCAGGCCGCGAGGCGGGCTGCAGTCCAGGACTAGCGTTGCCATTCGGCACGGCAGGATCCCCGCGGTACAAGAGGTGGCGCCGGCCACGCGGGCGTAGTTGCGGAGAATCGTACCGGCGGGGCCAGCATGTGGACGTCGCCGAGCGCGCTGGGGGCGTCGTAGGAGTCCGGCTCCTGGAGACGATGCTCGTCGTCGGTGCCGGCCAGAGCAGGGTCTACGAGGCCGAGTGATCCGCACCACATGGCGGCGCGGGTCAGGTTTACCGTCACGTGCCAGGAGCCGCCTTCGGTGGCGCGCCTGAGCAGAGCTGCGGACGCCCCGGCCGCGCCGAGGTAGCCGGTGATGTAGTCATTGATCATCCCGGTCACGGGCAGTCTCGGCTCGGCCGAGCTTCCTTCCCTTGTCATCAGGCCGGAGGCTGCCGATCCGTTCATGTCGAAGCCGCCGCGCCCGGCCCATGGTCCGCGTGATCCGTAGCAGGTGACGGAGACATAGATCAGGCCCGGGTGCTGTTCGGCGAGCCGACCAGGTTCGAGGCCGCGGCGCTCCAGCGACCCGCTGCGGTGGTTGTTAACCACGACGTCAGCTCGGGCGAGCAGACAGCTCGCTCGTTCCTGGCCGGCCGGATTCCCGAGGTCGACGTAGGCGCTGCGGGAGCCGACATTGGCCTCGGAGTAGATGAACTCGTGTTCGTAGTCGTGAGGGCGGGTTGCGCAGAGCACCTCCGCCCCGTGCTCGGACAAGGTCCGGCCCACTACTGGCCCTGCGACGGCCTGGGTGAAGGACAGGACGCGGATGCCGTCGAAGGGCCGCTGCGCAAAGCCGAAGTCTCTGGCGGGAGCATCGCCGATGCGTTCGAGTCCGATCACGGGCTGACCTGCGAGCAGGGCCCCTTGCGGGTGGGCACGCCATTCGCGCGCATCGCGCACGACGCAGGCTGGCAGCCCGGCAGAGTTCGCCGCCTCTTCCAGCTCGAGCGCGCGGTAGCTGCGGACCGCGGCGGCGACTTTAGCGGCATCCGGCGGCACGTCGAGGAAGCGGCACCACCTGGCCGCCAGGTGCGGGTAGACGCCCGACGCCATGATCCACCGGTCGTCCCCGGTGCGATAAGGCGTGAGCAGGAAGGGGTTGTCGAGCACGAGCGGGTGCGGTGCCCGCTCCCCGTTCAGGGTCGGGCGCCAGAAGGCTCCGGGCGTGATCCCGTGCACGGCCTGCCGGAGGTCGAGAGCGAGGTCCTGGCCGGGCCCGCCCCGGCGGCGGTGAAAGGCAACCGCCGCGACAGCACAGGCCATGATCGGGATGCCGATGCAGGCACCCAGACGGTGCCGGGCCGGCACAATCGGATCCTCGCCCGTCAGTGACACGGCGCCTCCTGTGTCTGCTGCGGACAGGCCAACGTCCGAAAGCAGGTCGTTCAGCGCCGCCAGCGGATCGAAATCAGCCGACGTTCGGGCGCGGGACGCACCAGCGCCCTGCGGGCTCATCGGGTAGCCCCGGTCTCTTGCACGGCGAGCGCGGCAGGTGCGGCGGGCGTGCCGCGCCGGAATAGCAGCGCGGCGAGCACGGAGCCGGCGCCAAAGATTCCGGCGGCCGACCAGAACGCAGTGGTGTAACTGTGCACCTGGGCAAGTGCGGCCAGTGCGGGTGCTGGATGCCCGCCGCCTGTCAGCCGCGGGCTCAGGTGACTGGCCAGGTATCCGGCGGCAGCGCTGGCCGCCACCGTGTTGAGCAGTGACGTGCCGATGGAGCCGCCTACCTGCTGGCCGGTGTTGACCATCGCCGATGCGGCGCCCGCGTCCGAGGGCGCCACGCCTGCTGTCCCCGTATTCATCGATGGAGACATCACCAGGCCGAGACCGGCAGATGCCAGCAGCAGCGGCGGCAGGACGTCGGCCGCGTAGCCGGAGTGAACGCCGATCCGGGTCAGCCAGGCCAGCCCGCCGGCGGCCGCGAGCATGCCCGGCGCCACGAGCCACCTCGGGCCGATGCGCGGCAGCAGCACAATGTTGGCCAGGTTGGCGCTCACGATGATGGCGCCGACCATCGGCAGGAAGGCGACGCCGGCCATGACGGGGCTGAAGCCGAGCGTCTCCTGCAGGTAGTAGGTGAGGAAAAGGAAGATGCCGAACATGCCGGCGCCGGTGACAAGAACCGACAGATAGGCGGCGGCCCGGTTCCGGTCAGCCACGATCCGCAGCGGCAGCAACGGCTGACGTGCCCGTGTCTCCACATAACCGAACGCTCCAAGCAGCACCGTGCCCGCCGCAAGGAAGCCCCACGTCGACGCCGCGTGCCAGCCGTGACTGGCGGCGTTGGAAAACCCGTAGACGATGCAGAACATGCCCCCGACCTCCGCTGCGAGACCGGGCAGATCCAGCCGCTGCCGTCCTGCCGCGGTTTGCCGGCGTAGCAGCACTACAGCCCCGGCACACGCGATCGCGGCGAAGACGAGGTTGACGTACAGGCACCACCGCCAGGTCAGGTACTGGGTGAGCAGACCCCCGAGCAGCAGGCCGACGGCTCCGCCGGCGCCCGCGATGGCGCCGAAGACGCCGAACGCCTTTCCCCGGTCCCGGGATCCCTCGAACGTGGTGGTCAGCAGTGACAGTGCGGCCGGCGCGAGCAGCGCGCCGAAGGCACCCTGGAAGGCGCGAGCTGCGACGAGCATTCCGAAGCTTCCGGCCGCCCCGCCGACGGCGGACGCGACGGCAAAGCCGATCAGTCCGGCGATGAAAGTCGACTTGCGGCCGATCAGGTCAGTGAGGCGGCCGCCGAGCAGGAGCAGGCTGCCGAAGGCGAGCGCGTAGGCCGTCACCACCCACTGCCGCTCGATGTCAGAAAAATGCAGCGCGTGCTGAGCTGACGGCAGGGCGATATTCACGATCGTGGCGTCCAGTACCACCATCAGCTGCGCCAGCGCGACTACGGCCAGGATCAGCCACCGGCGTGGACCGGCGCCCGCGCGACGGTGCTCGCGGGCTGGCTCTCCTGCCGAACCGGGGGTGTCAGCATGCCGGGTCGGGTTTGCTGGCGGTGCTTGTGAGTGACGAGCGTGTGCTGGAGCTGCGGAATTGCTCATTGCTCTCGGTCCCTTCAGTGCTGCTGGCCGATGCTTCTGCATCCTATAGCAAATTTGCTATAGGATGCAATCTTGCAGCCTGAGGTACACTTGTCCTATGGCAGAAGCGGGGCTGAGAGAACGCAGCAAGGCACGCCGTCGCGCGGCGATCATCCGCGCGGCCTATGAGCTGTTCGCCGAGCGCGGTTACGACGCGACAACGATTGCCGATATCGCCGAGGCAGCCGAGGTCTCGCCACGGACCGTGACGATGTATTTCCCGACCAAGCAAGACATCGCCCTATCCCGGTTCAGCGACGGTGTGACGAGCCTGACCGATGCGATACGCGACCGGCGCCCCGGCGAAACCGTTCACGTTGCGTTCGGCCGCTGGCTGCTGGCGAGCCAGACCGAGCCGCACGACCGCGAGCTGTACCGGCTCGCGCGCCGCATGTTCGCGGCCAATCCAGACCTCGGGGCGCTGCGGACAGCCCGGATGGCCACCGCGCTGCGGGAAGGTGCGGCTCTGATAGCAGCCGACACGGGCACCACCCCCGATGCCATCGCTCCACGCCTGGCAGCGGCAGCCGCCGCCGCGATCGCCATGGAGATTGTCGACATTGAGCCAGGCGCCGAACGCGAGCAGGCCGTCGCGGCGGCCATGCGCTTCCTCGAGGCCGGGACAGCGGCTCTCTGATCTCCGACCCAGGGCGATCCGCAACCGCCTTCTCGGCGAGGACGGCCGCTGCCGACCGTCTCGCGCACGCCGATGCGTGCGCGCTCAGGCGGCGCGCGGCAGCAACGGGCCGTGCTCGAGCCGGGGCAGCACGTGCCGTGCGAACAGATCGCATTCGGCGGCGAGCGGGTAGCCGGAGAGGATGAACGACTCCATGCCAAGATCGGCGTACGCGCGCAGCTTCGCGAGCACCTGGTCGGGATCGCCCACGATGGCAGCACCCGCCCCGGAGCGGGCGCGGTTGACGCCGGTCCACAGGTTCGGCTCCACGAAGCCGTCATCGTCGGAGAGCTCACGGAGCTCGCCCTGACGCAGCTGACCGGTCGAGGCTACGTGCAGCGACTGCTCCCGTAGCCGTCGGCCGGTCTCGTCGTCAAGGCGCGATACCAGGCGCCGCGCCGCCGCCCGCGCTTCCTGCTCCGTCGCCCGGACGATGACGTGCGCGCGATAGCCGAACTTCAGTTCCCGGCCGTGGCGGGCGGCCCTGGCGCGCATATCGTCGAGGACAGCCTCTACGGCGGGCAGCGTGTCAGGCCACATGAGGAAGACGTCGGCCGCCTGCGCGGCAACCTCCCGTGCGGCTTCGGACAGTCCGCCGAAGTAGAACGGCGGACAGCCGCCGACGGGCTGGAGTCGCGGCGGGTCAAGCGTCAGGGTGAAGAACTCGCCCTGAATGTCGACTGGCTTGCCGTTCATCAGGTCCCGAACGATCTGCATGATCTCGAGCGTCCGGCGGTAACGCGGCGCCGACTCAAGCTGCTCACCGGGCAGGTCCGACGAGATGATGTTCACGGTCAGCCGACCGCCCAGCATTTCGTCGATGGTCGCGAGCTGGCGCGCAAGCTGGGGTGGCCACATCTCCCCCATCCGCACAGCGGCGAGGAGCTGCATCCGCCGGAGCTGGGGCGCGATCCCGGCGGCGAAGGCCACCGAGTCGATCCCGGTCGCGTAGTTCGAGGGCAGCAGCAGATTGTCGAAGCCGGCTTCCTCAGCGCGAAGCGCGACGTTCTTCACGTGCTCCCAGGTGGACATCAGCGCTGGGTCAGGTACACCCAGGAACTCGTAGTCGTCGTCGCACAGTGGTCCGAACCAGGAAATCTCGCAGCCCACGGGAGTTGCCCTCCAGCATCTGAGTTGGCCGGGGCGCGGTCCGCGACCCGCCTTAAGTCCACTAACTCGATCGTAACGATAGCCAAGTGCCTGTCCTCACCACCCTGCGCCGATCTCAGGCAGGCCGGACAGCGAGGGTGTGCACACTGTCATTGTGCCTCGCGGCCGTGCCGTGCGGCTTGAGCCAGTTCTCAGTCGCGGTCCTCGGCAAGCTCGTAGATGTGGCCGCCCGGATCTGCCACGTACGCGGCGTACGGTCCCCATGGACGCACGGACGGGCCCGCGAGCAGCGTGACGCCCTTCGCTGTCAGCTCGTCGCAGACCGCGTCGAGGTCTTGCACCATGATGGTGAAGCACATGCGCGCTCCGTCATCCTGACGGGCGACCGGCACCGGCGCGATCAGCTCGCGGGCTCCGTCCGGGCCCAGCAGGATGACAACCAGGTCGCCCATCAGAAACGAGACCGACGTGTCGTCTTCGCGGTCAACGGCCAGCCCGAAGACGCCGGTGTAGAACGCCTTCGCGGCCGCGAGGTCGTCGAAGAACAGCTCGACGACGCCGATCTCCCGGTCCCAGCCGGTCTCCCGGTCCCAGCCGGTCTCCCGGTCCCAGCCGGCCGCATGCCCGTCCGGAGCTTCGGCCCTCGCCGGGATCGGCCCGGCGATCTCGTACAGGTGGCCGCCGGGGTCGGCAAAGTTGGCGGTGCGCTTGCCCCAGCGCCGGTTCACTGGACCCGAGACCAGCGGAACTCCTTTCGCCTCGAGCTCAGCACAGACCGCGTCCACATCCGCGACGCCGATGGTGAAGCACTTGCGCGAACCTGCCTCGGGCGGCGCGACCGGTACGGGCTCGATCAGTTCCTGTCCCGACGGGAGGTCGTTGAGGATCACCAGCAGCTGGCCGAGGACGAACGCCACCGAGGTCTCGTCCTCCATCTCCGGCGTCAGCCCGAAGACGTCCGTGTAGAACGCTCTTCCCGCTGCCAGGTCCTCACAGAGCAGCTCGATAACGCCGATGTGCTTGTCCCAGGTACTCATGACGCGCCCTCCTGCCGACTCCAGCAAGTCTCCAGGAGATGACGGTGCCAGCGCGGCGGAATCTCTGCTGCCTTCGACCTGGCGCGTCGCGCCATGAGGCGGGAGCTGCCGACCGATAGCGAGCGCGGCGCCGGTCCCGGAGCCGCGCTCGCGGAACCGGACAGTCGGCTAACTCAGGCGAGCGGGTGCATCCAGCCGTAGCGGTCGGGCCTGCGGCCGTACTGAATGCCGACAAGCTCGTCGCGCAGCATGCTGGTCACCGGGCCGGTGGTGCCGCCGCCGACTACCCAGTTGCCCCGAGCGCTGCGCGCCTCTCCGATCGGCGTGATCACGGCGGCCGTCCCGCAGGCGAATGCCTCGGAGATCTCCCCCGAAGCGCACCCGTCGCGCCATTCGTCGACCGAGATTTTCTTCTCGTGGGCCGGAACGCCCAGATCGGGACCGAGCTTGAGCAGCGAGTCGCGGGTCATGCCATGGAGCAGGGACCCGGTAGTGGCCGGAGTAATAAGGTGCGCGTCTGCACCGGAGCCATGCACGAACCAGATGTTCATGCCGCCCATCTCCTCGACGTACTGACGCTCGGCCGCATCCAGCCAGACAACCTGATCACACCCGTGCGCGAGAGCCTGCTGCTGGCCTGCGAAGGCAGCGGCGTAGTTGCCGCCGCACTTCGCCTCACCGGTGCCGCCGGGCGCGGCCCGGGAGTAGTCCTCGGAAAGCCAGACCGTCACCGGCTTGAGCTGCCCGCCGAAGTAGCCCGCCGCCGGGGACGCGATCACCATGAACAGGTACGACGAGGACGGCTTGTTGACACCGAGGCCAGTCTGCGTCGCGATCATGAACGGCCGCAGGTACAGGCTGTGCCCGTCGGCAGTCGGCACCCAGTCCCGGTCCTGGCGGACGAGCAACTCGATGGCGCGGACGAAGGCGGCCTCCGGCAGCTCCGGCATCGCGAGGCGGGCAGCCGAGCGGTTGAAGCGCGCGGCGTTCGCCTGCGGCCGGAACGTGGCAATCGAGCCGTCGGCCTGTGTGTAGGCCTTGAGCCCCTCGAAGATCTCCTGACCGTAGTGGAAGACCTGAGCTGCCGGATCCAGCGTGACCGGGCCGTAGGGCTCGATGCGCGCGTCATGCCAGCCGCGCTCTTCCGTCCACCGGATCGTGGCCATGTGGTCGGTAAATACGCTGCCGAAGCCCGGCGCGACCAGCAGCTGCGCCCGCTCGGCGGCAGGCACTGGGGAGCTACTGGGGCGAATGTCGAACTGAAGCTCAGGCTCCGGACTGTTACTCATGGCTCTCTTCCTCCGGTTTTCGTGGTGCGAGTCAGGCGGCGCCCGCCGTTGCAGGCGTGCGCCGCCGAGCTCGCGTTCTTAGTTGTCGGTTGCAGTGGCTCCGTCGCCGCCGTTGTCGCGGCGGTCCATGGCCTCCTGGACGGCTTCCTGTGCGCGCTGACGGGCGTGTGTGTCGGAATCCCTCGTGGCTGCCGACGTAGCCTGGCCGGTCCTGGACATCTGCGGTCTCTCCTCGGTAAGCGCGTCGTGGCTTGTCAGGCAGGCCAGCTGAGGCGAAACCGCGTCGCTGAGACGGCGTGGAGGCGGTGGCGAATCCCGCAGGCTAGCGACCGGACCGGTCACGGAACGGGCGGAAGGGCGGGACAGAAACCTGAGTCCACAGCGGCCAGCGCCTCACCCCCGTAGCGGGTCGCCGGCCTGCCAATCAGGTCCCGCTACGGCTACTAAGGATGAGTACGAAGCGCCGCATGATGTACGCATCGTAGCCGACCGGTCTGAGTAGTGTCAGGCAGAGGCGGCAATTTTGTTGGACGACCAACGAAATTCTCTCGGACGACCTAGGAACTCAGTAGTGGCGCCACTGGTACGGACGGCGATAACCTGGCCGCAGTGGCAGCGCACCACCTGCCCGCTTCCGAGCCACTCACCGGCCCGCGCCGACGGTGGCAACGAGGACAAGGGTCGATGACTCGGGTGCACTCCTCCTGTCATGTCATTCCACTTGGCGGGCAGACGCGGGCAGACTCGCCGAGAGAAGATGATCATGACTCGCGAGAAGTCGCTGAAATCTGTCATTCGCCAGCGCATGGCCGAGACCGGAGAGCCCTACAACGTGGCCCGACGGGCCGTGTTCGCGGAAGTGGCCGCTGCCAGGGCCGAGCCGCCAGGCAATGCCGACGCTGCGGTCGGCTCCGCCGAAGGAGCGCGCCCGGCTGGCAGCCTTCTGATGCCGGCAGGACCGATCGCGCCGGCCAGCCCACTCGCACCGGCAAGCCCGATCGCGCCACCTAGCCCAGTCGCACCGGCAAGCCCGGTCGCGCCACCTAGCCCAGTCGCGGGGTCGGACTCAATCGCAGCGGCTGGCGACTCCGACGCTGCCGCCACAATGCCTTCCGGTCCTGCAGCAGCGCCACCTGTTGCCTTCCCGGCTGCACCTGGCTCTCGCGGGCCAGTCCCGCTCATGCCACCGGTGCCGCCCGCGCGACCAATGCCGCCCATCCCGCCGGTACCTCCGGCTATGCCGCCGCGGTCGGCGAACAGGTGGGAACCCGCAAGCCCTGAGGCCATGGACTGGCCGGCCCGCATGGGCTCGCCGGAAGGACCCGGAAGGCAGGAACGGCAAAGCCGACCGACCCGGCAAGACCGGCCGGGTCGTCCCGGAAGGCTCGCCAGGCCGGGACGGCCAGGTGGACCAGGCGGGCCAGGTGGTGGACCCGGCGAGCCAGGCGGACCCAGCTGGCGCCAAGAGGCTCCGGGCCATGCCGATTTCGGCGGTACTTCTTCTCACGGGGCGCGTCCCGACCGTGACGAGCCGCTCCACGATGAGGCCTGGTATGCCAAGGTCGCCGCGGACGCAGGCATCTCGGTCGACGAGATCATGGCGCAGGAGGAAGCCGACCGAGCACAGGAGCGAGCCGATCAGGCCGCGCTGGCAGCCGACCGCGCCCAGCAAGTTGCCGATCATGGCCGACTGGGAGCCGACCAGGCCGAGCGCGCCGCGAATCTTGCCCAGGCGGCAGCCGACCACGCGCAGCGCGAGGCCGACCTCGTCCAGCAGCGGGCCGACTTCGAGGGGTTGTCCACGCCGGACAGGCGGCGGGCGCACGACCGGGCCGAACAGGCTCAGGATCAGGCTGACCAGGCCCAGGAGCGCGCCGATCTCGCCTGGGAACAGGCCGAGGAAGCCGAGGACCGAGCCGGAGAGCTCCAGGACCACGCCGACGAGGCGCGCGAGCTCGCCGACGAGGCTCAGGATCTAGCCGACGAAACGCAGGAGCAAGCGGACGAGATGCGGGAGCTGGCCGGGGCGGTCGAGGACCAGGCCGACGTTGAGCATGACAGCGGCGACGATCACGGCGTGCCTGGTCGTGAGCGCGCGGCACAACGGCGCCACCGTGCCAGTGCCCGGACAGTGACTGTCAGCCCGCTATCCGGGTTTTACCTGAACCGCGACGCGCCCGGCGCCGCGTTCGTGCCCTCGCGGCTGAACCGGGCCGACCTGATGCGGCAGCGGCTCCAACGGGCCTGGGAACGGGCTGGTCGACTCCAGGAGAGGACCGACTCGTTCCTGGACGTTGTCCAGGACGAGTGGCAGCGCGCCTTCGGCGACCGGGACTAGCTCCGTTGGCCACGTGAGACGGCTGCGGCGGGTTTCCGACAGCGATGGAGACTTCCGCACCTCCGCAGCCATCTCACGTGGCTCTATCTTCGGCTGCAGATCCTGGGCCGGCTGGCTCGGCCTGCCGCCCCCGACTGACCGTGCGTCGCAGCCGCTGTGACGGTCAGCTGCGAGTGCCCTTCGGCAACGGGCTCGGCGCCGGCTGAGCGCGAGCAGGTGACGGACTCGGCACTGGCGCCGCAGCTGAGCCCGTGCGGGAAGGGCTCGGCACTGGCGTCGGCGCGGCACTTGCGCGGGAGGGGCTCGGCGCCGGCTGAGCGCACGCGGGCGACGGGCTCGGCGCCGGTCTGGCAGCCGTGGGTACCGGGACTGGCTGCGGCGGCGAGACCGGGCGCACGGGAGAGGGCACCGGCGTCGGAAGACACGCCACGGGCTCCGGCGGACGCCGATGCCCGTGGCGGAGCGGGCTGGGCGACGGGACTGGGCTTGCTGGCGCAGGCGTGCGCGCCGTTTCTGGTGCATGCTGCCCTGACCGGTCGGCCACGTCGCGGGCTCGCGTGCCGAGTCTCGCTGCGTCGTGCTGGTGCGAGGATGCAGCCAGGACTGCGCCAGTGCCGCCGCCGACAATCACCAGGGTGGCGGACACCGCGGCCCACTGCCCGCGTCTGCGCGAGAAGCTCATCGTCACCTCCAGATTTGTACTGGCGTGGGCGCCAGCACCGTGAAGTACCGCTGGCGCGCCTCATCGGTTGCATCGACACCGGAGAAAGCCGCGCGACTCATCGCACCGGCACGGCCGGGAACTATCGCCCGCCGGCTCCGCTCGTCGCTTAGGGTGGGCGCCGGACCGCACGAAGAGCCGGAGGGGGTGCGGCAGTCGTGAACCCGGACGAGTTCACCGAGTTCTATGCCGCAGCGTTCCGGCGCCTTGTCGGCCAGCTGTATGCGATGACCGGGGATGCCAGCGAGGCGCAGGACGCCGTGCAGGAGGCGTTCGTCCGTGCCTGGGCGAACCGCTCGAAACTCGACTCCAGCGGATCACCGGAAGCGTGGGTTCGCTCGACCGCCTGGCGTATCGCCGTCTCGCGATGGCACCGGACACGACGCGGCCGGCTGCTCTTGCAAGCGCAGCCAGTGCCAGCCGCGCAGGACGGCCCGGGCCCGGACCGTGTTGCCCTCGTCGAGGCCCTCCGCAGAGTTCCTGCCGAGCAGCGGCGCGCTGTGG
>Ga0335072_10008226_pt1 | contig 15132 bp, 17 predicted proteins | sample Lox_Sample_21_FD_206725 | JGI IMG/M metagenome (GOLD analysis project Ga0335072, IMG submission 206725) | Soil microbial communities from Loxahatchee National Wildlife Refuge, Florida, United States - Lox_Sample_2.1 | ecosystem: Environmental > Terrestrial > Soil > Wetlands | place: USA... | reverse complement strand
AAAGAACGCCGTTCACGAACCGCGGTGACTCGTCGGTCGAGAACTTCTTCGCCAGCTCGACGGCCTCGTTGATGACGACGGCGGAGGGCGTCTCGCGGTGCGCGAGCTCGAAGACGGACATGCGCAACAGCAGACGGTCGATCGTCGGAAGACGCTCGATCGTCCAGCCTTCCAAGAGCGGAGCGATGGCGTTATCGCTTTCGGTCGCATGGGCGAGTGTCCCGTTGACGAGGTCTTCGACGAAGCGCCGCTGTTCGGAATCCGCCGTACCGCAGGTTTCCACCACCATCTCGTGCGCCGGACGGTGCCCGACTTCGACTCCGAAGAGCGATTGCAAGGCGAGCTCGCGCGCGTGCTTGCGTGAGGCCATACTATGCTTCCGTCAACACGTGCCCGCGCAGGAACGCTTCGTCGAGAAAATCGATGGGAACGCCGCCTTCTTGGAATCGCGCATCTTCGAGTATTCGCCGGCATATCGCAGCCGTCGTCTTTACGCCCTCAATACGGGTTTCGGCCAGCGCGCGTTCCATGCGTGAAAGTGCCGAGGCCCGCGTCCGGCCGACGGCCACGATTTTTGCCAGGAGTGAGTCGTAGTACGGCGGGATCGAGAGGCCCGCAAAAAGATGCGTGTCGACGCGAATGCCCGGACCGCCCGGCAATTCGACCGCCGTCACGCGGCCGGCGTCGGGTGCGAAGTCGCGCTCGGGATCTTCTGCATTGATCCGGCATTCGATGGCGTGACCGTGCGGCGAGAGATCGGCTTGTCCGAAGCCGAGCGGCTCGCCGAATGCGATGCGAATCTGCTCCTTGACGAGATCAACGCCGTAGATCAATTCGGTCACCGGATGCTCGACTTGAATGCGCGTGTTCATCTCCATGAAATAAATCTCGCCGGCCGCGACCAGGAACTCGAGGGTGCCCGCATTCGTGTAACCGCAGGCCTGCCCGGCGCGCACGGCCACGCTGCAAAGCTCTTCGCGCACGTCGGCGGGCAGATTCGGAGCGGGGGTCTCTTCGATCAGCTTCTGATGCGACGGTTTTTGAATCGAGCAGTCGCGCTCGCCCAAATGGACGACTTCGCCGCGCGTGTCGGCGAGGATCTGCACTTCGATGTGCCGCGGCCGCACGATCAGCTTCTCCATGTACAGGCGACCGTCTTGAAAATTCGCTTCGGCCTCGCTCTGCGCGCTGGCAAACGCGCTGCCGAGATCGCGCTCGCTCTCGACCGCGCGCATTCCGCGTCCTCCGCCGCCGGCCGTGGCTTTGAGCAAAACCGGATAGCCGATCGACTTCGCGGAGGCCTTTGCCTCCTCGAGCGTTGCGAGTATTCCGCTGCCGGGAATCGTCGGGACGCCGGCGCTTTGCATGACTTGCTTTGCATTGGCCTTGTCGCCCATTTGATCGATGACGCGAGGCGAGGGGCCGATGAACGTGATGCCGTGATCCGCGCATATCTGCGCAAAGCGCGCGTTCTCGGCAAGGAAACCATAACCCGGGTGCAATGCGTCGGCGCCCGTGATCAAGGCCGTCGAGATGATGTTCGGGATGTTCAGATACGAACGCGCCGCCGGTCCGGGGCCGACGCAAAATGCTTCGTCGGCAAGACGCACGTGCAGCGCGGCGCGGTCGGCTTCGCTGAATATGGCCACCGTCGCAACGCCCAGCTCGCGGCATGCCCGGATGATGCGCAGCGCGATCTCGCCGCGATTGGCGACCAGAACTTTTCTAAACACGAGAGCGATCTATTGCGAAAAGGGGCGCGCCGTAGTCCACAGCCTGCCCTTCTTCGACGTAAACCACGGCAACACGTCCGGCCACGCGCGAGCGAACCGGATTGCGGATGCCGAGCGCTTCGACGAATGCAAGCTCGCGGTCGGCGCCGATCGCCGAACCCGCGGTCACGGGCGGTCGCAAAAAGCGCACCCTGCCCACAACGTCGGAGGTCAGCACGTCGTACTCGGGTCCGGGCCCGGCCGCATCCTCGGTCGCACTCGCCGGGGACGCGTTCGGCTCCGATGGACTGCGAGAAAGCTCGATTTCGATCTCGCCGTCGGCGATGCTGACGGCTTCGAGGCCCTCCCGCACGAGCGCCTCGGCGAGCGCTCGTACCCTCGATTCGATCACGTCGTCGAATGTCACGTCGCCTGCCCTTCCGCTCGGGGCGCAGGCCGCCCTACGAATGAACGGGAACCTAGCTGGGCAACCGGCTGTTGTAGCAAACGAATGTCTCTCTTAGAGGGGGCTATGCCCCTTTCGCTCCAGTCCAAAGTGCTGTTCGTGTATCCGCGCGGCCTGGAGCTTGGTGAGAGTCGCAGCGTTCTCGAAGCCGCGAATATCGAGTGCCGCTCCGCGGATCTGACGTTCCCGCTCACAGCGACCCCGGGGACACCGACGATCTATCTGATCGATTCGGAACGGCTCGCCGAGCTCGGCGATCGCGGCCAAATCGATCGGACTCTTTCCATAATAAACGGGACCGGCGGTACGGTTGTCGTCCTTTCGCAGCCGGGAGATTTCGAGGCAGCGTGGCTCGCGCAAAACGAGCACGTCGGGGGATGGGTGACGCGCCCGCTCGATCCGATGGCTCTCCTCGCGGCCGTTCTCAACGCGGATCGCACGCTCGAGCTCCGCGACAACACGCGCGACCTGATCGACGAGTCGGATCAGCTGCTGCAGATCGGCGTCGCGCTTTCAGCCGAACGCGACATCGAGTCGCTGGAACGGCTCATCGTGCGCAAAGCGCGCGAGCTGACGATGGCCGACTCGGGCAGCCTCTTCTTGATCACCGAACAGGACGGCGAGAAAAAATTGCGTTTCGCCGTAGCGCAGACCGGCCCGCACGATGAGGGCAAACATCTCGGAGCGATGATTCCGCTCTCGCGCGGCTCGATCTCAGGTTACGTCGCGATCACGGGCGAAGTCTTGCGCATCCCGGACGCCTACCAGATCGGCGATTCACGCGAGTATCGCTTCAACGATTCGTTCGACAAGAACAATAACTACCGGACGAAATCGGTGTTGTGCGTTCCGATGCGCAATTATCTCGGCGAGATCGTCGGCGTCATCCAGCTGATCAATCACAAACCCGACTTCGAGATGGTGCTCGAGTCGCCGGCCAAGACCGAAGAAGTCGTCACCGAGTTCACCGACCACCACGAGCACGTTCTGCTGTCGTTGTGCTCGCAAGCGGGCGTCGCGATCGACAACAAGCAACTAGTCGACTCGATACAAAATCTCTTCGAGCAGTTCGTTACCGCATCGGTAAAGGCGATTGAAGCCCGCGATCCCGCGACGCAAGGTCACTCTTCGCGCGTATCCGAGCTGACCGTCGCGCAAGCCGAGATGCTCAACACGATCGAAGCCGGTCCGACGGCGATGCTCAAGTTCACGCCGGACGAAATTCGCGAGATGCGTTACGCCGCGCTGTTGCACGACTTCGGCAAGGTCGCCGTCCCCGAGTACATCTTCGCGAAGGCCAAGAAGCTGCCCGAAGGCCGTCTCGATATGATTCGCCTACGCTGTCTGCTCGCAATCGAGCAGCTGCAAATGCGGGCTGCGACGCGCAAGCTGCAAATGCTAAAGACCGGCATCGCATCCGACAGCGACGAGATCGTGCGCATCGACGAGACGACCACACATGCCGTCGCCGAGCTGACGGAGCTGGCGAAGCAAGTCGAATCCGCGAACGAGCCGCGCGTCGTCGCCGAAGGCGTCGGCGACGCGCTCGAGGCGCTTCTCAAGCGCAACTATCTCGTGCTCGGTGAAGAGCATCCGTTGCTCGAGCCCGCCGAGTACGAGTACCTGAAGATTCCACGCGGCTCGCTTTCGGCCGAAGAACGCCAGAAGATGGAACAGCACGTCACGCAGTCGTTCCGATTCCTGCGTGAGATACCGTGGAAGCAAACGCCGTGGCAGAAGGTCGCCGAAGTCGCCTACGGACACCACGAGCATCTCGACGGCACCGGCTACCCGCGCGGCCTACGCGGCGAAGAGATCGCGCCGCAAGTCCGCATGCTGACGATTTCGGATGTGTTCGATGCGCTCACGGCCAGCGATCGTCCGTACAAACCGGCGATGAGCATCGAGCGCGCTCTCGACATCCTGACCAAAGAGTTTGCCGAACGCGGCAAGATCGACGCTCAGCTGCTCGACGTTTTCGTCGCCAAGAAAGTCTACGAGCCGGTTATGGCCAAGAAGGCGGCCGCCGCCGCAGGGTAAAGCCGCCGCCTCTGTCATCCCGAGCGACGTCGAGGGACAACCGTTGACCTTGCTGTCGGCTGTTATCGTCGTCGACGGCACGTTCTACGTCGGCGTAACGAACGACGCTCGGGATGACAACGCAGAGGCCGTTGCGGTTGGTTAGAGGCGCTTGACCGAATCGAGCTGGTTTTGCGGAAGAGCGTCGCGGGCGGCTGCGTACACCGGATCGATCTCTGCGAGCGGTACGAGCACGAAGGCGCGCTCGTGCAGGCGCGGGTGCGGAATGATGAGATCCGGTTCGTCGATCGTCCAATCGTCGTAGGCAAGAATATCGAAATCGACGACGCGCGGACCCCAGCGATAAGTCTGCTCGCGTCCGAGCTCGCTTTCGAGCTTCTTCAGCCCGACCAGAAGCTCGCGCGGAGTCAGCGTCGTCTCGAGCAGCGCCGCAGCGTTGACGAAGTCGGGTTGGTTCTTCACGCCCCACGGCTTGGTGTCGTACAGCGACGACGTGCGAACGACCGTACCGAAGCGCTTCAGTTCTTCGAGAGCGATTTGCACGGTGTGGACGGCATTCCCGAGATTTGCGCCGACACCGATCCGCGCGAGCGGCACTAGCGCGTCCGACGGAGCGTGACGCTCGGCGTCGCTCCCGCCAGCAACCCCGGCTTCGCGACCGTAACCGTTACCGCTTGAATGCGTTGCTCGCGCAGAATCGCGCGCGCGATCTCCTGCGCGAGGCGTTCGAGCAGCATGAAGCGGCCCGATCCGATGACGTCGGTGACGACGGCATGCACGTTGCGATAATCGAGCGTGTCATCGAGGGAGTCGGTGTGAACGGAGCGCTCCAGGTCGACTTCGAGCTCGACGTCCACGTCGAAAGGCTGCGGGACGTCCTGCTCGCCCGGATTGGCGCCGTGCCGCCCGAAGACGCGCATCCCGCGAATCCCGATGCGGTCGGTCATCACGCACCCCAACCTTCGGGCCGCCATTTGCGAGCGATCGCATCGGCGACGTGAACCACGTCACGCGCCGGCTCGACGTCATGAACGCGCACGATGTCGATGCCCGCGGCGGCGGCAAGCGCGACGGTCGCAGCCGTTCCGTAAACGCGATCCGTGACCGGCTTCCCGGTCAACTTGCCGATCGTCGATTTGCGCGACGTTCCGAGAATCGTCGGGAAACCGAGCGCAACCAGCCGCTCGAGTGCGCCGAGGATCTCCAGATTGTGATCGGCAGTCTTGCCGAAGCCGATCCCCGGATCGAGAATCACGTTCTCCGGCGTCATCCCGCGACGAACCGCCTGCTGTGCCGTTGCATCCAACGATGCTAGCACTTCGTCGACCACGTCGCGATAGACCGCAACTTGTTTGTTGTGCATCGCGATTACCGGAGCGCCGCACTCAATGACGACGTCAAGGAGCGCTTCATCGAGCCCCCAGATCGAGTTGAGAATATCGCCGCCTGCGGCATGCGCGCGGCGAAAGACTGCCGGCTTGAACGTATCGATCGAGAGAATCGTCGATCGGTCTTGCGCGCGAAATCGCTCGAGAACGGGCATCAGTCTCGAAAGCTCGGTCGCTTCGTCGATGGGTTGGTGCCCCGGGCGCGTCGACTCGGCCCCGAAGTCGAGAATGTCGGAGCCTGCGTCGCGCTGATGAATCGCGATCGCGGTCGCCGCATCAGGATCGCTCGTGCCATCTTGTGAGAACGAGTCGGGCGTGATGTTCACGACGCCCATGACGTATGTGCGCGCGCCCCATGCGAGCGAGCGTCCGCGCAGCGTCAAGCTGCCGCGACTCACATGGCCTCGCCGGCTACGAGCAGCTTCCCGATCAGCCAAGCCGCGAGGATCAAAACCGCAACCCCGACGAGCGTGCGCAGATGGTCCGCGCTGACGCGCCGGTAGATCATCGCACCGGCGACGACGCCGAGGCCGCAGAAGACTGCCAAGTAGGCGGATAAGCGAAAGTCAACATGTCCGAAAAGAATATGTCCGGCCGCTCCCGACGCCGAGGCGAAGATCGTATTGGGTTGACTGATCGCCACGGCGACCGCCGGCGAGAGACCGGCCAGCAACAGCAGCGGCACCAGCAGCGCCGCGCCGCCGACGCCCGTGAGTCCGGAGCCGACGCCGACCACGACGCCGCACAACACGAGCGTCGTGGCACTCAGGTTTCGGGATCCCGGATGCGCGAAGAGGCGACGGCCAAACAGTGCAAAGAGCCCGGTCAGCAAGAGAAATGCGGCAAAGCACGCCGTAACGGTGCGATCGGGAAGCATCGTTCCGAGCTTGGCGCCGAAGGCGCCGCTGACGAGACTGCCGGCGCCGGTCAACAGCGCCGCGCGCCAATCGATTGTGCCGTGCAGCGTGTAAACGATCGTCGCGACGATGCCGGCGACGGTGAACGTCAGCAGCGACGTACCGATCACAGTCTCGAGCGGTAATCCGGACCACACCAACAGCGGAATCAGAAATATCCCGCCGATGCCGACGAGTCCGATCGCAAGGCCGATGACGCTCGTGCCTGCCAGGACGGCGAGCATCAGCGCTGCGACGAGCGGCGCGCGGACGCCCACGTTTTTTCGAGCAACGTTGCAACCGTCGCCGGACCTATCCCGCCGGGCATTGGGACGAACGCGCCTGCCACGCCCATGATGCTCTCTGACTCGACGTCTCCGACAACGCCGACTCTGGTACGGTTGTAGCCGGCGTCGACGACCGTCGCGCCTGGACGCACGTGTTCTGCAGCGATCGACCCCGGCCGCGACGCGGCGCTTACCAGGATGTCCGCCTCTCGCGTAATCGCGGCCAGCGCGGGAACATCCGGGCCCACGAGGCGCACGGAGCCTGCGTTCGACGCACGTTTCAGAAGTAACGCAGGCGGTACTGCAATCTCAAGGGAGTCGCCCACGATCACCGTGGCAGCATCTCGCAACCGGACGCCGTGCTGCACGAGCATGGCGACGATTGCACTCGGAGTAGCGGGAGCAGCACTCGTATCGCCCCGTGCGAGCTTCGCGCGCGAGATCGCGCCGGCGCCGTCGACATCTTTCTCGGCCGGGATGCGGTCGAACAGCGCGGCTCGATCGACGTGCGGCGGCAACGGTAACTGGATGAAGATACCGTGCACCGATTCGGACGCTGAAAGCTCATCGATCGCGTGCTCGATCTCGGACTGCCTCGCGCGCGGGTCCAAATGGACGTGCCGAAATTGCATTCCGGCACGTTCAGCCTCGACGTGCTTGCGCCTGGCGTTTGAGAGGTCGCGCGGATCGCAGCTGATGAGAACGGTCGCTAAACACGCGGGTGGGTTGCCGGCTGCAGCGATCTCGTCGCACAGCCGGCGTACCACGTCGTTCAGGTATCGCGCACCATCGATGCGCGTCGTGGGTCTAGGAGAGTCCGACGATTTCGCCGTTGTCGTCGAGCGAAATCTTGAACGCCGCGGGATCGGCGCCGAGACCCGGCATGGTGCGCATGTCGCCGGTGATCGGGTAGACGAAACCTGCGCCGACCGACGCGCGAACCTCGCGTACGGGCATCGTCCAACCCGTAGGCGCACCCTTGAGCGCGGGATCCGACGAGATCGAGTTTTGCGTCTTTGCGATGCAAACCGGGAAATGACCGTAACCGTTTTTCTCGTAGCTATCGAGCTGTTTGGCTGCAGCCGGACTGTACTCGACCTTCGCGGCACCATAGACCTTCGAGGCGACGGTCTCGATCTTTTCGCGCAGCGATGCCGTGTCGGGATAAAGGAACTTGAAGTTGCTCGGCTCTTCGCACGCGGCGGCAACTGCTTCGGCCAGCTCGACCGCTCCCTTACCTCCGTTTGCGAAGTGGGTGCAGACGGCAGCGCGCGCGCCCATCGACGCGGCGATGTCGCGGATCGCCTGGTGCTCGGAGGGGTGATCGCCGGGAAACGCGTTGATCGCGACGACCGGTGAAACGCCGTGGACGCGGATGTTTTCGATCTGCTTGCGCAGATTCGCGCCGCCTTCCATGACCTCGTCCGGGTTCTCTTTGAGAATCGCCTCCGGCAGCGGCTTTCCGCCCACGATCTTGTGCTTGCCTGAATGCGATTTCAACGCGCGCACGGTCGCGACGACCACCGCCGCGTCGGGCTTGAGCCCCGAGGCACGGCACTTGATGTTGAAGAAACGCTCGGCGCCCATATCCGCTCCGAAGCCGGCTTCGGTCACGAGATAGTCGCCGGTGTGAATCGCAACCAGATCGCCGACGATCGAGGAATTGCCGTGCGCGATATTGCCGAACGGACCCGCGTGCACGATAGCCGGGGTGTTCTCGAGCGTCTGCATCAGGTTCGGATGAAGGGCGTCGCGCAGCAGCGCCGCCATCGCCCCGGCGCCTTTCAGCTCGGATGCGGTGACCGGCGTGCCTTTCTTGGTGTAGCCGACCACGATGCGCTCGAGGCGCGATTTCAAATCTTTGAGCGACGTCGCGAGCGCGAGAATAGCCATGACTTCCGATGCGGCAGTAATGTCGAAGCCGGTCTGTCGCGTGACGCCGTCGTCTTTTCCACCGAGGCCGATCACGATGTTGCGCAACGAACGGTCGTTGACGTCGAGCACTCGACGCCACGTGATGTTGTTGAGATCGAGGCCCAGCTCGTTACCTTGATTCAGATGGTTGTCGACGATCGCCGAAAGCAGGTTGTGCGCCGCGGTAATCGCGTGAAAATCGCCGGTAAGGTGAAGATTGAGCGATTCCATCGGAACGACTTGACTGTAACCGCCGCCCGCAGCACCACCCTTGATGCCGAACACCGGCCCCATCGAGGCTTGGCGAATCGACATCGTCGCACGCTTGCCGATGTGATGGAAACCTTGCGCAAGACCGACGGTCGTCGTCGTCTTGCCTTCACCGAGCGGCGTCGGCGTAATCGCCGACATGACGATGTACTTGGCGCGCGGACGTTTCTTGAGCTCGCCAAGCGCGTCGAGATGCACTTTGGCGACGTACTTGCCGTAAGGGATCAGATAATCTTCGGAGATACCGATCTGCTCCGCGATCTCGCGGATCGGTTTCATCTTGGCTTCGTGCGCGATCTCTAGGTCAGACTTGAACTTGACGGCCATATCTTAGGGTACACCTCACTGACGAATGCCCGCCTTCATTCGGGCACATTGCAGAGTATTTTCAAGGAGGAGCGCAACGGTCATCGGACCGACGCCCCCGGGGACTGGAGTGATCGCGCCTGCTACGCGAGACGCGGACTCGAAATCGACGTCGCCAACGATGCGGATCGCGCCATTGTCTTTGACCACGCGGTTGACGCCTACGTCGATTACGGTTGCGCCAGGCTGTATCCAGTTTTCCTTTACGAGCTCCGCCTTTCCGGCGGCAACGACGAGGATCTCCGCCCGGCGGCAGACCGCCTCGATATTGCGCGTGGCCGTGTGCGCGACAGTCGTCGTGCAATTCTCCATGAGAAACAGCTGAGCCGCGGGACGTCCGACAATCGTCGAACGGCCTACGATCACGACCTCGAGGCCGCGCAACTCCGGATGCACGGTCCGGGCCAGCATGACGCAGCCCTTGGGAGTGCACGGTACGAGCGCCGGTCTGCCGAGCGCCAGCAGTCCGGCGTTGATCGGATGAAATCCGTCCACATCTTTCTGGGGATCGATGGCGCGCACGACGCGCTCGGGGTCGATCTGCGGCGGCAGCGGAAGCTGCACGAGGATTCCATGGACGTCGTCACGCGCGTTGAGGTTGTGTAAGAGCCCGAGCAGCTCTTTTTCGGACGTCTCGGGCGGCAGGTCGAATCCGAACGATGCGATTCCGGCGTCGCCGGCGTGCTTGGTCTTGGTGCGCACGTAGACGCGGCTTGCAGCATTGTCGCCGGCCAAGACGACGGCAAGTCCCGGGACGAAGCCGTGCGTCCGCCGCAGCTCTTCAACTCCCTCGCGCACACGGTTACGCACGATCGCTGCTTGCGCAACGCCGTCGATCAGCGTGTACGCCACTTTACCGCTATCGGGCCTCTGCGCCGACGTTGGCAAACCACCAATCGCGCAGCGTTCCGACGACGTACGTGGAGCCGGTCACGAGCACGATCTCGTCGGCCGCCGCATTGCGGCGCGCGATCGAAAAGGCCTCGACCGGGTCGTTGACCGCACGTCCCCATGCGCCGAAATCCTGCACCAAGCTCGCGAGCCGCGTCGGCGAGATCGGTGCGCGGCCGACCGCTTCGAACGACGTGAAGATGAACGAAGCCGGCAAACGCGTCAGCTCTTCGAGGATGTGTTTTGCGTCCTTGGATTCGCCGATCGCGACGATCGCGACGAAGCGGCGGTCGGAGAACGTCTCGAGCAGCGCATCGACGAGATTGCGAGCCTTGTCGGGATTGTGCGCGATGTCGAAAACGACCGAAGGATGCGACGGGAAAAACTCCATGCGCCCCGGGATGACGAGCCGGCTCATCGCCGTTTCGATGTCGTCGTGCGCCGGACGCAAAGCATCGCTCAGCTGCTCCAGAGCGAGAACTGCGGTCGCGGCGTTGCGCTGCTGAAAACGCCCCAGAACCGGCAGCGAAAGCGCGTACGTATCTTTCGGCGTGCGAATCGTGAAGCTCTGGCCGTACGGCTCGCCGGGCTGCGATTCGATCGTGACGAGATCGCGAACCGAAAGGAACGGCGCGCCGACTTGCGTGCAGATGCGCTCGATCTGCTCGCGCGGACCTGCGTCTGCAACGTCGGAAACGAGCGGGACGCCGCGACGTGCGATGCCCGCTTTGTCGAGCGCTATGTCTTCGAGGGTGTTACCCAAGACGTCGGTGTGATCGAGACCGATGTTGGTGATCGCGGATACCTGCGGATGACGCAGCACGTTAGTGCCGTCGAGCATCCCTCCGATGCCGACCTCGATGACCGCGACGTCGACCTTCAGCTGCGCGAAGTACACGAACGCGAGCGCCAAGACGGTCTCGTAGTAGGTAGGCCGGCCGTATTCGGGGACGACGCTTTCGATCGCGGGACGTATCTCATTGAGCAAGTTTGCGAAATCGTCGTCGGCGATCGCAATCCCGTCGACGCGCATGCGTTCCGTCAGGGAGACGATGTGCGGCTTCGTATGGAGTCCCGTGCGCTTGCCCGATCCTGCAAGAGCTGCCGCCAACATCGTTGAGGTCGAGCCCTTACCGCTCGTTCCTCCCACGTGCAGCGTCGGATACGTCTCTTGCGGATCCCCGAGTGCGCGAAGCAGAGCTCGCATGCGCTCTAATCGCTGCGGCTGATGCCGCGAGACGGTTTCGTTGATCGTCCCTTGCAAGTATGCTTGCGCTGCCGCGAAGCTCATCGGATTAACATTCCCTCGGGTCGCGTTCAACCATCTTTGACGTCACCGGCGAGAAGGTCGAGCGCGTGAGGCAGGACAGGCAAGATCACCTGGAGGGTTTCTTTTACTGCCTTGGGGCTGCCAGGCAAGTTGACGATCAAGGTTTTGCCGCGCACACCGGCGAGCGCGCGCGAAAGCATCGCGGTCGGCACGCGCGCAACCGATGCGGCGCGCATTTGCTCGGCGATTCCCGGAACCTCGTAGTCGATCACGGCAGAAGTCGCTTGCGGCGTGCGGTCGCGTGGACCGAGTCCCGTTCCGCCGCTCGTTAGGATCAACGCAAGTCTTCGATCGTCGGCAAGCTCTATCAATTCCGCGGACAGAGCGGCCGCGTCGTCGGGGAGCACGCGCGTCTCGTCGATGCTGTACGTTCCGGCGAGCAGCTCGCGCATGACCGGGATGCATGCGTCTGCGCGCTCTCCGCTCGCCGCCCGATCCGAAAGCACGATCACGCCGGTGCGATACGTCAGGTGAGCTTAGCCTCCCACGTTCCGCTCTTGCCGCCGGTCTTCTCCAAAAGGCGCACGCGCTGGATCGAAATGCCCTTGTCGACGGCTTTCGTCATGTCGTACACGACGAGGGCTGCGACGCTCGCCGCGGTCATGGCTTCCATCTCCACGCCCGTTTGCGCAACGGTGCGGGCACGGGTGTTGATGACGAGCACGTCGCCTTCCCAATCGAATGTCACCTCGACGGACGAAAGCGGAATCGGATGCGCGAGCGGGATCAACGTCGCCGTCGCTTTGGCGGCCATGATGCCGGCCAGCTGCGCCGCAACGAGCGCGTCACCTTTTTCGAGCGTCGCTTCGCGCACGGCTTTCGCCGCTTTGGATCCGAGATGCACTTCGGCGCGCGCGCGAGCGGTCCGTTCCGTTGCAGTTTTACCGCCGACGTCGACCATCACGATCGAGCCGTCGGGGGCAATGTGGCTCGGCCGGCTCACCGGACGCGCGACGGTGCCGAGCTTTGAAATCGGAACCAGATCAGGCAGAGAATCCCGAGACCCGCAAAGAGCACGGCATGCTTGTGATGCGGACCGGGCTCGTGCACCGCGATCTGCAGGGTTCCGATCCAATACAGCACTGCAATGACGAAGAATGCGATTGCAAGCAGCAGCGAGAGAGCCTTCATGCTTTCACCATACCGGAAAAGAACAGTACGAAGCAAATCACGCCTGCGCCAAGACAGTACCACCCGAATGGGCGTAGATCGTTCGAGCGGAAATAGCGCGTCAGAAACGCCAAGGACAAATACGCGGTCAGCGCCGAGAGAATGCCGCCGAAAATCGACTGGATCAGCGCGACGTGCGCGGCCGGATCGAACAGGCGCGGGACCTCGAGCAGGCCGGCGGCGAGAATCACCGGCGTCCCCAGCAAGAACGAAAAGCGTGCCGCCTCGGACTCGGAGAGATTCATGAGAAGACCGGCAACCATCGCACTTCCGGAGCGCGAGATTCCGGGCAAAAGCGCGAGGGATTCCGCGAGCCCAACCTTGACGGCGCCGAAATACGTCAGTGAGGTCAGCGCGTGCCCACCCTGATCTTTGCGGCGCAACCACTCACCGGCAAACATCAGCAGTCCGTTTACGGCCAGAAACAGCGCCACGGGAATCGGTGATGCAAACAGTCCTCGGACTTCGCGCTCGAAAAACAACCCGAGAAGCCCAACCGGAATCGTTCCGATCACGAGCAACCAGGCTGTCTTCTCGTCGGTGCCGCCCGAGAACCGCCCGCGCACGATGCTCGCGATGAACGCGAGCACGACGCCCCGCCACTCGCGCCAATAAAACACGAGCAAAGCGAGTGCCGTGCCCAAATGCAACACGACGACGAACGCCAGGAAACTCGGACTCGCAAGATCGATATTCCAATGCAGGAGCGCCGGAATCAAGACCGTATGCCCGAGGCTGCTGATCGGAAAGAGCTCGCTGAAGCCTTGCAAGATCGCAAGCAGCATGGCTTGCGCGAACGTCACGCGCGCTTACTGATTCTCGAAAGTCACCACGTAGAGATAGCTGCCTGCAGTCTTGACGCAGTTGTCGACCTCAGGCGAGTATTTCGATTGTTGCGCGGCTTGAACGGCGGCACGATCGAGGGCCGAGTTGTGTGTCGACGTCGCAATCGTTGCGCTGGTCACGTTACCGTTTGCATCGAGCGATACTTTTACTTGCGCAGTTCCGCTCGCGCCCATTTGGCGGGCGATCTCCGGCATGTCGGGCGTCACTTTCGTCGTCGCGACTGCGGGCGCGTTCGGTACGGCGCATGCCGGCTTGGTCGGCGTCGGCACAGGAGTCGCCGTCGCGGGTCCGGCTGTCTGTGCCGGCGGGCCGGTGTTGGCATTGCCCTGCGGAACGCCGTTCTCAGAACCTTGCGTGTTCGTGTAGGCATTCTCCGAAGGCCCGGTGTTGCTCACGCTGTGCGTCTTCGGCGGCTGCACGAGCAGCTTCGTCACCTTGTGCGGCGGCTGCGTCGGCTGCGGCGTCTGCTTGGGCGGCGGCGTGGGCGTCGGAGTCGGTGGCGGCGTCGGTTTCGGCGTGTGCACGATCGTCTTGATGCTAACGCTGTAGACCGGCTCCGGCGTTCCGCCCGTTTGCGGTTTCCAATCAACGAACGGCCCAAAAAGCCCATGCAAGAGGATCGAGATCAGAAAGCCGTAGACGACGAATCGGCGCGAATGCGCCAGGACAGACTGAACCGTGTTCGGCGTCTGTTTAGGTGCCGGAGCCTTCTTCTTCGATTGCGCCATCGGTTTGGGGTACTAGCTCTTCCCGCCGGCGGGCGCGCCGGTACCGACCGAGCCTTGCGGCGTGCCTTCGATATGATTGGCCAGACCGAAATTGATCAAGTCTTCACGCTTGGCGGCGTCCATGACTTGCAGCACCGTGCCGTATGACGCAGACGGATCGGCCTTTATGATGACGCTGTTATAACGGTGCCCCGTATTGTCCGCCAGCCGTTTGAACGCTGCCGGCGCATCGCCGATGTCGACCTGATCGGAACCGATCTGAATCTTGTTCTTCGCGTCTATGATGACGACGATTTGTGAATCCTTTACCTTCTCCGTGTTCTTGGCATCCGGAAGCTTCGGCTCTTTGGTGACCGACGCCAAGATGATGAAGATGATCAGGAGCACCAACAGCACGTCCGTAAAGGGCGTGATGTTGATCGTCGACATTACTTCTTCGCCGTCTTCGCCTGTGCTGACTGCCATACGTTATTCTACGCGCCTCTTATGACGTGACGAAGCCGACATCGTTGAGACCGGCTTGCTTCGCGGCATCGAGAATGCGGATGATGATTCCGTACTTCGCCTTCGCGTCGGCAACGATCGAAACGTGCAAGTTTCCGCGGCGTTGCTCGACCGAGGCCATGTCGTAGTAAATGGCCTGTTCGCTCGAGCGCTTACCGTCGACGAAGATGACGTCTTTGTTGTTGACGTCGACCTCGATCGTCTTCTTTTTGTCGTCGTTGTTCGTTTGATTCGGGTTCGATTTGTTGGGCAGCTGCTTCTGAAAGCCCGGCGGTGTGATCAAGGCCGCCAAGATCATGAAGATGATCAGCAAGACCAACAATA
>Ga0335072_10008224_pt1 | contig 15132 bp, 6 predicted proteins | sample Lox_Sample_21_FD_206725 | JGI IMG/M metagenome (GOLD analysis project Ga0335072, IMG submission 206725) | Soil microbial communities from Loxahatchee National Wildlife Refuge, Florida, United States - Lox_Sample_2.1 | ecosystem: Environmental > Terrestrial > Soil > Wetlands | place: USA: Florida... | reverse complement strand
CGAGTGCCTATACACGGTTCTACTATCGCGCTGCATATACCTGCGCCATGCTCAACAATCAGCCGATGGGCTTTTACCGGCCATCAACTCTCATCCATGACGCCAAGCTCCACGGTTTGAAGATTCGCCCTATCGATGTGCAGCAGTCTGAATGGGACTGCACGCTGGAGCGACTCGATGAGGCAGAGAGGAGCAAATACAGGGATCCATTCGCTATGAGAATCGGCCTTCGCTACGTGAGGGGCTTGCGACAAGAGATTGGTGATGCCATTGCAGACGCGCGAGCGAGCGATGGGCCATTCGCCTCTGAGTACGATCTCAAACGGCGGGTGGCGGCGATACGCAAAACGGAGCTGACGCAGCTTGCAAATGCTGGTGCATTGAACTGGGCCGGTGAGAAACATGATCGTCGCACCGCTCTTTGGAGGGCGGAGCGTGCGGGCCAAAGTGTCGGCCCGCTCTTTGAGCACATCCCTGACAAGTTTGAAATCGACGCATCATCGCCGCTCCTGAGCATGACGATGGATGAGCGGATGGTTGCAGACTTCTTTTTGACAGGCTTTACCGTCGGACCTCACCCGATGCAGTATCACCGGGCAAAGATGAATGAGGCTGGTGTCATCCGCGCTGCCGATTTGAAAGATGTGCCGGATGGCGCGTTTGTCCGAATCGCGGGAGCGGTCATCGCGCGACAGCGTCCGGGCACGGCGAGCGGTTTCATTTTTATCAGTAGCGAGGATGAATCAGGAATCTCGAACGCGATCATTCACCCCAAGGTATACGAACAGCACCGAATGGCCGTGACGCGAGGGAGATTCCTGCTCGTGGAAGGCACGCTCCAGAATCAGGATGGAGTGGTTTCGGTGAAGGCATCCGCTGTCCGCGTGCTGGAGCTTGGGCCGATTGATATGCGGTCGCATGACTTTCATTAGACTTTTCGGGATTTGACCCAACCGAGGGGGCGGATGTGAGACGGCAGTCAGGGGGAAATTTCTTCCCACACCATCAATTCATCTGTACAAGTTATAGTGTTGATATTCCGACCTTTGAGGCTCCAGTCGTACACAGGCCGGACCTTTCCTATAGAGATTCATGGAGGCTGTCTATGCGCATCGTTCCTTATTGCAGACAGAGGGGTTATGTCTAACTCCAAGAAGCCGGCGTCTCTGAAGCGATCACGGAAGACTGAACTCGTTTCGAGTCCGGCATCAACGGGCGGGGCTGGTAACGTCTTCGAGCACGCCGTAGGTGCATACCTTCTGAGCCAACTCTTGGTTGGCGCGACACCTCCAGTGCTAATCGACTGCACAGTAGTCGAAGTCAGCTTTCAGAACGAATATCGCGGTTGGAAAACCGATGACTTCCTCCTAGTTGGACAGACAACCTCCGGAGTCAGACGAAAACTCGCTGGGCAAGTGAAACGTCATTTCACGGTCAGTTCCATTGACGCTGACTTCAAAAAGTCCATTCTCGATTTTTGGAGCGATCTCCACAATTCTGCGATCTTCGCCAGCGATCATGACCGGCTCGCCTTCGTGGTGCAGTACGGTACGAATACGCTCTTACGGCATTTTGGGAGTTTGCTCGATTGCGCACGCGCCTCTCGTGACGCAGAGGATTTTGAAAAGCGTCTTTCGACGCCTGGGCTCCTGAACTCAAAAGCTATCGATTACTGCGATGAAGTAGTGACCATACTCAAGGAGGCTGGTAACGCGAACTTGACTCGCGCTGATGTCTTTCCGCTCCTGAAAGTCCTCCACATTTTGAGTTTGGATTTAGCAACGGCTACTCGCCAAACAGAAGCTTCGATCAAAAGCCTATTGAGCTTTACTGCAACCACAGATCGGAAAGGGGATACGGCGGCTCACACTTGGAACGAGTTGATTGTGCTTGCAGCAGAAGGTGCAACCGACGCTAAGGAATTCCGTAAGGATGATCTTCCAAGCGAAATGGTTCAACAGCATTCGACCTGTAATGCTGAGGAGCCGATCATCGTAGCTTTACGAGACCATAGTGCAGTTATCACACGAGGTATCCGTTCGACGATCGGTGGCAATCTTCATTTGGAGCGCGCAAGCCTGGTTCAAGCCGTACTGTCAGCCCTCGAGAGCTCACGGATCGTTCTTCTATCCGGAGCCGCCGGCAATGGGAAATCTGCTATCGCGAAGCAGATTATGAGCCTGCTTGGTCGCGATCATTTCACTTTCGCCTTTCGGGCAGAAGAGTTTGCGCAGCCACACTTTGATACAACTTTGACGATGGCCAACATTGGCGGCAGAGCGGAAACGCTCGCTACGATTTTGGCTAGTCAGCAACGGAAGATTATTTTTGTCGAAAGCTTAGAACGTCTGTTGGAGAAGTCAACGCGGGATGCTTTTGCCGACCTTCTGACAATCATTGGAGACGATCCGACGTATCGGCTTGTGCTGACATGCCGCGATTATTCGGCGGATCTTGTACGGGCTGCGTTCCTCGATCAGTTCCGTAATGACTATGAATCCGTAACCGTTCCTCCTCTTAGCGAGGATGAACTAGATCAGGTCATGAACGAGGACGTTAGGCTCACGATTCCGTTGTCTAGCGCCAATCTCCGTCCGATTCTGTCAAACCCGTATGTGCTTGATAAGGCTCTTGCAATCGACTGGTCAACAGAATCGACTCTGCCTGTCAATGAACGCGAATTCAGAGAGCTCTTTTGGCGAGATATCGTTCGGGTGGATCACCGGCTCGGGGCTGGCATGCCTGCGAAGCGAGACGCGGCATTCATCGAGATTGCATTGCGGCGAGCGCGAGCCCTCAGCGTCTTTGCCTCATCTGCAGATTTAGAACCTGATGCTCTTGCTGGCCTCATTTCTGATTCTCTTGTCGTTCGAGCTGATAACAACTGGGGTCTCGTCGCTCCGACGCACGACGTACTCGAAGATTGGGCAATTCTGAGATGGCTAGATCGGCTCTACCTTGAAGTGAACAAAGAACTCGCGCTCTTTCAAACGGCTTTGGGTACTCATCCTGCGTTGCGAAGGTCCTATCGTAAATGGATGGGAGAACTTCTGGAGCGAGAGCCGTCCAGTGGTCAGGTGATCTTTCAGGAGGCGCTAAGTGGGCAGAATCTGACTGCAAGTTTCAGAGACGATACACTCGTCGCACTCTTGCAGGCGTCCGCTGCCGGATCACTGCTTCTGGAACGCGAACCGGAACTACTGCCGAATAATCGACAAAACCTAAAGCGCGTGATCCATCTTGTGCGCCTAGCCTGTGTCTCGACACCGGCTTGGGCTCAAGGGAATGTGGGTGGGTTTGCCGTGCCACGAGGACCGGTATGGCCTGCTCTACTTTCCGTCGTTCGACGAGCCTGGACAACTTATGATTCTGAAACCGCGTTGCTTGTTCTTGGACTTGTCGAAGATTGGGCTAAAGGAATTTCAGCCGATGAACCGTACCCTCCGGGCTTCGAAGATGCTGCTGCTATCGCATACACATTGCTCGAATCGTTCGATGACTACTCTCACGAAAAAGAACTAAAGCGAACAATCAGAATTGTCTCCAAAATACCGAATTCCAACTCGACTCGATTTCAAGAGTTTCTATCCACCCCACGGCAGAAGGGGCGCGACCGATCGCGCATTGCCGAAGAACTTCAAGAAATCTTATTCTGTGGAGCATTTTACGAGAGCCTTCCGACGGCGAGAGATCTCAGTTCGGCTCTTATTTCAGGAATCGGCGCCAACATCGTGTGCACGGACGAAGATCTGGAAGAAGAGTTGGAATGGCCTAGCTCTTTGGATATTGAGCTGTATTTCGGATTGAGACGCAGAGTTTCGCACCACTATTTCCCGGCTAGTGCATATCGGACACCAATGATGCCACTGTTGCGTGAACATCCACGTCCGGCAATTGAATTTCTACTTGAACTGTTTAATCATGTCGCGGACTGGTATGCGCACCCGCGAATCGCTGATCGTCTTGAGCCGGCTATTGAAGTGACGATCAAGTTGCCGGACGGAAGTACGAAGACACATTGGTCGAATAGCCGCTTGTGGCAACTCTACCGGGGCACTTCCGTTGGTCCATACGTTTTGCAGTCTTATCTGATGGCGCTTGAGCGTTGGCTGCGTCAACTTGCGACGAGCCAAGGCACTTTGCTCGATACCATTCTGATCGAACTGTTGTCGAGGACTGACAATGCCTCAATCGCAGGGGTCGTAGCTGCGGTTGCAACAGCATTCCCCTTTCAAGCTGGCGAGACGGTGCTTGCGCTGCTCAGCGCACGAGAGTACGTGCTTTTGGATAAGCAACGAATGGTCGCAGACCTCTCGCCTACGTCCCAGCTCCTTCAAGGCATGATGGGGCGTCGCGATGCGGATCATCAGATCTTTGATAATGAACGTTCCGAGGCTGACAAGTGGCCTAGCCGGAAAGACGACATCGAGGGCGCAGTTCGAAATCTCCAGGTGACCAAATTTGCAAGCCGCGTACAAGCCCGCCTGGATGAATTGCGCGATGCACTCGGGCCAGTGGAGACGCAGGGTGACGATGATCGGTTCTGGCGCCTTGCACTCCATCGAATGGACTTGCGTGGATATCAGGTCGCGGAGGAAACGGCCCTTCCAGAAGAAGCCCGAAAGGAAGGCATAGTCCTCCTGCAAGCAAGAGACCCTGAACCCGATATACAAGAGTTGCTGGCCCGAACAGCACCTAGAATGCAAGAGCAGCAACAACGCATGGGGCTGGTGACGTGGGCGTTTAAGGCTTTCAAGCGCGAGCTGAAGGACGCTGAGGCTGCCTCTTGGCGCGTCAGACTGGAGCAGGCAAGGGCGCAACTCGACACAACCGCTCAGGACGAGATGGGAGAGTTCTGGAACGGAGGACCAGAGATCATGGCTGCGCTCTGTGCCCGCGATCATTGGGAGGACTTGTCACCAGACGAGAAGGATTGGTGTGTAAACCAGATTACTGATTGCATTCGCGAGCATGCCAACGATTGGAATCTCCACGCTCGCCTGCAACGCTTTGAGATGGCCCCGAATCGGAGTTGTGCTTATGCAACAGTCATTCTTTCAGCGAAGCAGCTAACGGAGCAGCAAAAAGCATTGGTACATGACGCATTGCCAATCGCGCTGACATATCCGGTGGACGAAGTGCGCTGGTATGCAACGCAGGCTGTCACCGAACTTTGGGACAGAGATCCAGAGATTGCGACACGTTGCGTCTTTGCTATGGCCAAGGAGGCTAACGTACTACTCGATCTCACAGCGCAAGAAGAAAAGAAGCGTTACGATCAGCGGCGTTATGAGAATGTATACAGCGAAGCTGCGATCGCGGTTCGTGTCTCCTTTTGGGAACCCGGCACGCTCAACGAGACCGAGTATGACAATCTACGTGTCGAAGAGTGGCATGGGGCCGAAGCTCAGAACAAGATCCTCTTCATCCTCAAAGCAGCACCGCATCTTCCATTGGCAGAAAAAGCCTTCAGTCGCGCCGCGCGCGTTCTCTCAACGTCGTGGGATTCGAAACACAAGTACGACAGCCACCGGGAACGAAATATCGAAGCGGATATTACACTCGCGGATCTGATTGAACAATTTGCCCTGGACACGTCTTCGAGTACTGCAGCTCAAGCACTCGAACCAATCTTGGAGGTGATTGATCGTCACCCTGATGAGGTGGACGACATTCTTTTGGGGATTTTGCACGTTGAGGATCGAGACCCACATCCTGGACAGTTTTGGGCGATTTGGCAGCTATTCGCAGACCGGACCAAATCTGCTTCTTGGATTGGAAACATTGATCGACGCCATTCCCACGGCGCAAACATGATTCATGCACTGTTTTTAGGTACTCAATGGAAAGAGACGACCCGCCATTGGCGCAGTCTTGAAGGGCACGCTCACAAAATTCACCATCTGTTCGACGAATTGAATCGGTCCGCCTGTGTCATGGAAGCATATATTCGCTTCCTCTATCACGTTGGCGAGCAATCACTACCTGACGCATTTGTCCGAATCCATCAAAAGTCAAAAGATTCCGACCCCACAGTGCTTTTCGGTAATAGCAACACGCGATACATGATGGAGGTTCTGCTCCAACGCTTTGTCTATTCCAAGCCGCTGCTCCTAAAGGAACGGGCTGACCTTCGTGAGGCGGTATTGTTCCTCCTTGATACTTTGATCGATCTCGGCTCGTCGTCCGCATTTAGGATGCGGGATGACTTCGTTACTCCCATCAGTGATTAGCAATAGAAATATCAGCTTAAGGTGATTTTGCCATGTCCGGATATGATTCGGCTCAAAGACTGAAGAAGGATGACGACTTAGGCAGATGGCGGTTTGCCTCTGAAATCGCTTCCGTGATCCGTTCGACTCCTGCGGACTGGTCTGCACGTATTGGAATATTCGGCAAATGGGGAGAGGGCAAGAGTACGGTACTGCACTTCCTGGAAGAGATGCTCAAGCCGGAGGGCAACATCGTTTTCTACTTCACTCCTTGGGCAGTGCAGGAACTCGATGAGTTGTGGGAAGAGTTTGGCAACGCCCTTTTGGACGCGCTTGAAACGGAGAAACTAGAGGTGGAGTTCCCGGGAATGGGGACGATCCGTAAGCTAAAGGAGAAGATCGGATCAACGGGAATCCCAGACCTCGTGCAGGGCGGGATGGAGTTGTGGGGCAAAGACAAACTCTATAAGGGTGCATTGGGGTTCGTCGGCAAATGGCTGAAGCCTGACGGCGCGCAGGTTAAGAAAATCCGTGAAAAGCTCGGAAATAAGCGTGTCATCGTCTTCATTGATGATCTGGATCGCGCAACGCCGGAGCTTCTGCCGAAGCTCTTGCTGTCACTGCGCGAAATTCTCGACCTGCCCGGCTTCACCTTCGTATTGGCCTTCGACAACGAAATTGTGGCGGATGGCCTCGTCACGGCGAACAGCGCCTGGGGGGACGGGGATAGCTTCCTGGACAAGATTCTGGACTTTCACTATTACTTGCCGCCCATTTCAAAGGCAGGAAAGCGCCTACTACTGAAAAACATGTTGGACCGATATGCGAAGTTTGTTCCCCAGGAGTCGATTGGCCCCATAGAACATCTTCTGCCAGACAATCCGCGCAAATTGAAGCGATTGGTTCGGGGCTTGGTGTCCTTGCATCCGCAGCTTGTGAGGCATGGGACTGATGAGTTGAATTGGGTAGAGATTTGGTTGGCTGAGATGATCCGCCAGGAGTCGTATGAGTTTTTCATGCATCTGCTGGACGGCGGGCAGTTGGACCCTCTCGTCGGTATTACTTACAAACTGAGACGGAACGAACGCAGGAAGAAGGCTGAGGACAAAGACGACAATGCCGATATCAAGACAGTTATCGATGAGGTCGGAGGGATCAATGAACAGCAGACCGAGAGATTGATTGAACTTGTGAACGCCACGCGCAACCTCGCCGGATTGCATTTGGAGTACAACTTCAAGTTTGCCTTGCGACCGGAAGCGATCACTTGGAAAGAGTTCTACGAGCTACTGGCGCAATGGAAGGAAACTCCTCATCCAGAGACGATCTCCGCCTGGATTGCCAAGCAGTCTGCCGCCAACTCGATCGACCCAACAGACATCGAAACAGATCTCTATCAGACGTTCCTGAACGCAAAGCATAATGCCGCCTCGAAGGCCGCTGAGGCGTCTACAGTCGAAGACAACGCAACGTATTGCGCGGAAGCAAAGTCCTTACTCACAATGACCGAACAATTCCTCGGTCTGCCGGGTATGTTTACTCCGGAACGATTCGGCGGGCTCTATGAGAAATCGTTGTACTGGATAGCGTTTCGAGTCAATCCAGCCGACGGCGATTTGCGCGACGCCGAGCGAAATCTGCTTTTCGCGCTGTTGGATCGAGCTACTGATGATGACGCGCCGGCAATGCTCGAAGCGCTGAAGCCGATGGACCCTTGGGCGTTTGGCCCGGAAGATGCGGAGACCATGCGACTGAAGAAAGAGCTTCGGGACGAATGCGTCACACGACTGCTGCCGAAGGTAGAGAACGCCTTTCCTACATATCTCAGTCGCCCCGAAAGTTTGCGATTGCTCTCTACGTCCCAAGGATCACCGTCGTTCCGCTATGTATTGTTTTCCCCTGACCGCATCCCCTGGGCGGCAGTCATCCGAAGCGCGTTACTCGAAACACTGCAAAAGGCCAAGAGTGATCAGAATGCCTATGACAAAGCGAATGAGTTCTTGCAGCTCCTCGTTGACGCTGCCGGCAATCGGTCGAACTTCATTGACCGCAAAAGCGCGGTCAGTATTGCCGGAGACCGGGAATTCATCGTCGCCCTCTGGCAAGGAGTGACCTCCAGGCACATCCAATTTCGTATGTTGAAGTCTTACCTCTCGAAACGAGAGGCGCTACTGCAGTTGGGAGCACAGGAAGACGATCTTCCGCTATCTCCAGAGCTTGCGAAGGCGAAGGAAACAGGCGGCCCGACCGAAGCCGAGCTAGATCAGTCTGAAGGGGAGACGACTGAGGACTTCGACCTGTCCGTCCTCGAAGAGGACGAGAGCCCGAATGGCTTAGACGAGGACTGACGATGAGCTGGGAGGAGATGAGATCGGAAACGGGCCCCTGTGAGTGCGGGGAGGGCACGCAGACCTTCACGTCCGAGATGGACGACTGGAACCGGATGCGGAGTTTGACCAAGATTCATTGTCCGAAGTGTAGAGACAAAGAGCAGCAGCGGCGGAAGGCGGATCAAGCCCGAGAAAAGCGCCGTGAGGAGCTTTTGCATACAGCGCAACACCTCGCATTAGATCGCTATCTTGCGAGGTGGCTGGCGACCTTCGACGGTATGACAAAGAAGGCAGCATGGGAACGGTACACCGGCAAGGAAGGTTATCCGGCGCTGGGAACCTTCTACCAGCACATCAAACACTTCGGCAGTCTTAAAAAATACATGGAGTGGTGTCTAACAAACGATTTAGAGCGTTCGCTGCGAGCGTTGGGAATCCAAGACAAGGAAATCGACGCACTCCTGCTAGAGCGAGAACAGCATTGGCGGCCGACGAGCGGCCCGCTTTAATGGCGTGACATGCTTCTGGCGTTGGAAGTCTCCCGATTACACTGTCACTGAGCTAGGCAAAGATGAACGGCCCACTCCTTATCTTCGACAAATCGGCGTTGCAGATGCTCAGTGTGGATGAGTCGGCATGGCTCGACAATTTCTTTGAATGTGTGGTCACGCCGCTGTTCTATGTGGAGACTCTTGCTGACCTTGAAAAGAAGATGCGTAAGGACCGGACGGCTGAGCAAGAGGTCAAATTGATTGCAGCAAGGATGCCAGAACATCAGGCGATTCCGGCTGTTCATCACGGCACACTTATTGCGTCGGAACTTGCGGGTTTCTTCAAGCTGGATAACGACCGGGCAAAGCGTGTCGTGCCTCCACAGGCACAGCCAGTCATGCTGGGAGATTCCAAAGGAATCATCTACCGAGATGCACCCGAAGACGAGGCTCTGCGTAGATGGCAGGAGGGGAAGTTCATTGAACTCGAACGCAACATCGCTAAACAGTGGCGAGAAGCCCTCGCCGAAACCGACAACGGCGCGCTGTATGAATCCTTCAAACGAATTTACGAGCGTAACCCGAAGCCAACGAACTTGACTTCGCTCAAATCGTTTGTGGACTCGTTGTTGATGCGGGCACCGCAGGAGATGTTTCTCGGCTTTATTTTGGAATTGTTCGGAGCGTCAAACGAAGTAAAGGTATCTGCCCGAAGCCGCTGGGAGGCGGAGGGGAAACCACCGATACGCAACTTCTTTCCCTATTCGGTCCATGTTCTCACCGTAGACCTATTCTTCTACCTCGGCATCGCGGCGGACCTGATTTCCCGCGAGCGGGCCAGCCACCGGGCCGACATCGCCTATCTCTACTACCTTCCGTTTTGTTTCATCTTCACATCCGCCGACAAGCTCCATAAGAGCATCGTTCCCTTATTCGTCCGAAGCTACCAGACATTTCTTCCCGGCGAGGAACTGAAGGCAGAGATGAAAAAGCTCAATGAGCATTATTCCAATCTACCGCAGGAGATTCTGGCTGGCGGAATGATGAACTTTGCCAAGTTCCCGCCGCAGGACACCGACTTTCTCACTACGAGGCTATGGGACCGCTTTGACCCTGAATGGCGGGAACTGGAACGGAATCCGCCGAAGCTCGACGCCGATATGAAGGCCGCGCTACTGGAGCTGGTGAACCGCTTCAAGAATGAATCGACGCCACTGCATCCTCAGACATACATCCCACTTGAGGAAGTGGGACAGTTCACCATAGAAAAACAGGTATCAACTACGCGGGGAAAGTGGCACAGGTTTTCCCCCGAAGTGGAGGCTACCTCGAAGCCTCGGCAAAGATAGCGACGGGTGAGGAGGGTCTTTAGAGGGACAATCCGAGCCCTGTGGCGTGAGATAGTTGTTTGACTGCCGCGGACTGCTCCAATCCCACGCTCGCAACCGGAATCTTGCCAAAGTCAATCGCAGACGCCTTAGATACATCGCGGCTCAGACTCTCCGCAAGATTGGCCGCATCGTTGGTGAAAATCTGAGCATCGTGTGAAGCGCGCGAGACGGACACGTAGGCGAACCGTTGGCTGATGAGTTCCGGGTGAACCTTGGTATCCATGTTTACCAACACGCGCTCCGAGGTAAGGCCTTGCGAACTGTACGACGTGACGGCATAGCCGTAATCGAAGTGTCGCATCTCGGTTGCGTTGAAGGATACGGATTTGCCGCCGTCCATCCGCACAGAAAGATGTCCGTCGCGGTCGATACGTTCGACCGTGCCGAGGTCGCGGTTGGCAACGCCCAGCTTTCGATCGGGTGCGGTAAACGAAAGCCTGTCACCTACGGAAAACTCCTGTTCCAACTCCTGGTAGGCACTGATGCCGAACAGCCGGGCCGGATCGTATGTGACATGTTGGCCGCTCTCCGTCTGTACAGTGAGCATGTTTTCTTTGGGTTGTGTCGCTACGACCGTCGCATAGCTCTGTTTCTCGATGCCAATGGACTTGCTGCCACGCTGGTAGTGAAGAACGTCGCCCACGTCATAATTTGCAGCCCAGGTGCGGTCGGCTCCGGTCATGTCTGAGCGCGGAACCAGCACACGCACTGCGTGGTTTTCTCCATCCACGATACCGTGCATCTGCAACTCTGCACGGACGGCCTGATTAATTTCGCGGCGCGAAGCATTGTCGGGTGAGACGACAAGTGTGTTGTCCGGACTCCCGGCATAGCTGCGGGCGATCGCCGCAATACGCTCCTGGGGGTCAGAAATCTCCGTCACCCTACCTTGTTGTTCCAACAGGGCAACACCCTCGGCGATTTCACCGCGTGAAAGATGCTCAACCGCCCGCCGTAACTCGGCTTCCTTCTGGCGAACGATCTGGTCAAGCTGAACAGTCTTCATGCCCGCATTGACCAACTGTTCGAAGGGCTTGCCGGCATCGACGCCCTGATGCTGGCGTATATCCCCGATGAACAGAACGCGGTCGCCGGAGTCGAGCTTGCCGAGAAAGTCCTGCACCTGTCTGGTGCTGGCGAGACTCGATTCATCGACCATATATAGATGCCGCTCCGGCGTCGGCTGCTTTGCTCGCGCGAGGAAACCCTGCAGGGTGTCGGCGGTTATGCTCACGTCGCGAAGCTGCTGTGCGGCCCGCGATGTGGGCGCAAAGCCTTCGACGCGATAGCCATGCTGTTCTGCGGCTTCCCGGATGGTGCGCAAGGTGCTGCTCTTACCTACCCCGGCGAATCCTTGTAATCCCTGCACTACATCCCGCGAGGTCAGTATTTCCTCGGCAGCACGCCGCTGTGCGGTGTTCAGAACTTCGTATCTCCCCGTATGGGCAACGGCATCCTGAATGGGCATGATCTGCTCAGCGCGACCTTGCCCCTGCTGCATCTGCCGCAGGACTTCTTTCTCGGCGCGTATGGTTTCGGTTGTCGTGAACTGCCGGCCGGAGTCGTGCTTTTGCCCCGGCACAAGCTGGAACTCCCCAGCCCTCAGCCGTCGCTCGAAGTTGGCGCGAACTTCTGCGTAAGTGGTTTCACTCATGCCACGGCGGAGCGCGTCACGGAGAAGAGCGCGTTCGTCGGCGACGGCCTCGCGCTCAAAGCTGCGCTCGCGGGCGAAGGTCACGGCCTCGTGCGCTGTCACTTTTGTGCTCTTTGGAGTCTGTTCCGTAGACATGGATTGGCTCCGTCCTCGGGCCGCGGCCACGACTTTCTCCGGCTGATTGCCAAACTCGGCCGCAAGTTTGCGATGCGCCGCCAGCACCTCGGCGGGCGACTGAACCAGCTTCTCGTCACGGGTGGCGTGGGCGGCGATCTCCGCGGCCTCGTGGCCGGAGATGCCGCGCTGTTCCATATGCCCGCGTATCTGGTCCCGGCGTAGGCTCGAAGCATCAAGGTATTCGAGTGAGTAGCCTTTGATCTCGGGCGCGCCGCTGCGGCCAGGCTCGATCTCATACCCCATCTGCCGCAACCGGAAGGTCAATTCGGATTGATAGACAGCGGTAGCGAACTGCTGGGAGTCGAAGAAACTGCGCTCCTGAAGGGCGCGGGTTGTGCCATCCTCTCGTTCGGTGACATTGAAGATGACGGCGTGCGTGTGGAGCTGCGGCGCTGCGTATCCATCAACGGGACGGGCGGTGTCGTGCTCAAATTTGGCAACGACGAACTGCCCGGTGGTTTCTGCCGGACGGTTCCCGCCAAGCCGGGCCTGCGTGTACCGCTCCAATTCGGAAAGGGCTACGGTCACGGCTTCAGAGTGTGCGACCCGTATTCGTTCATCACCGCCAACAAGTGCCGTGAGCGATACCGACTTTGCCGGAGAAAAGGTCGCATCCCATCCGGCGCGATGTTCGACAGACTTTACTGTTTTGCCATCCGAGTTGACGTACTCGAAGGACTGGCGATGCTGTACAAGCTGCTCGCCGGTCTGCGGGTGCTGGCCTTCGGAGAGCCGCTGAAACTCCTCCGCGCCCACGGTGCCGGATAAGCCGTATTTCTCGGCAAGCTGTCCTTGCCACTGGCCGACAACCTGCTGGCCCTGACTCCAATAACTCTGGTCGGGCGAGGTGAATTCCTGCTTATGGTAATCCTGCAATTTGGCGGAACCGATCGCTTTGGAAATCTTGAGCATGGTTTAATCTCCCAGCGAGAACCCGGCTTCCAGAGGTTCGTCTGATTCTTCCGTGACGGATTGCGGAGGCTTCTTTGCCAGCGTCTTGGGATCGAAGGTCAGCGCATCGTCTTCGAGGGGTCGCGGCAGGAACGCAGGCTGCGTCGCTGGAATGTCCTGATAGGCGAATGAGAAGTGCGCAACATAGTTGCCGAGCTTCAAGAAGGCGTGCCGGTCGGGTAGGCCGGAGATCTCTGAATCCAATACCAGTGGCTCGACCTGGCGCTCGATGGTGAAGTTGTGACCGTTATGATTCCCGTCATAAAGCGTCCGGCGGACACGCTCGATCTCGACTTTTCCGAGAGCATTCGATACCCACTCGGCAGCCTTCGGCTCGGTCGTCTTCAGGAAGATTTTGGTTGCGGGCTGCGAGAGCATCACCTCGGCCATGTGGCCGTAGATGACTTCGAGTTGGGCCTTGCCCTGAAACCCGAGAACGAGCGGGTTCTTGCTCTTTCGGTTCTCGGTAATGGCGGTATGAAGCTGGGGCAGACGTTGCAGGCTCGCCAGTTCGTCCAACACAAACCAGACCGGGTGCTGGCTCTCTTTTGGTTCGTTCAAGAGGCGCAGAACAAGCAGGTCAATCCACAGGCTATGTAGTGGGCGCAATGCTTCGCGCTCACTCGGCTTCGAGGTAAGAAAAATCCAACCCTTGCGTTCTTCGGCCCATTCGGTTGCACTCCAATGAGGTTTCGTTTTGTCCTTGCGGGGTAGCATTCGCAGGCTGTCGGCAATCAATCCGAGTGAAGCCAAAACACCGTTGCGCTGCTGTTGCGCACCCTTCGCAATCATCATCGCCATCTCAGTATTCGCCACGCGGCGGTCCACCTCATCGGGGTTCGCCATCCATTCCACAAGCTCCTGTGGCGACGGGCCAAAGGTCAGCAGATGCGCAAAGATTTTCTGTGGCGTTTCGGTGAAAAACTCGCCCTTCTTGTCTGTGGTGGGTTGGTACAGAGATGCGGCGATGGCCTTGGCTTCGGCGCGGCGGCGCAGCTCCTCCGATGGCCCCCAATACGGGCAGCGGGAGTCGAGCGGATTGAGAATGATGTCGCCGCGTTTGGGCTCATAGAATCGCTGAACGAACTCACAAGCCGGGTCATACACGATGGCAGAATGACCGCGCTCCTTGATCTGCGAGAGCAGCATCATAATCAGTCTCGTTTTACCCGCGCCCGTGTCACCCATAATCTCGAAGTGCTGACCTTCAACACGTCGGGGAATGCGCATGAGCGTCTTCGATTCGAGAGTTTGGAAACCCACGCCATCTCCCTTCACGGCCTTATTAAATCCCTTTGGCGTGACACGCTCCGGGCCTTTGAGGAGCCGTCCGTACTTCATTTCCTTGAACCGTGCGAGGTCTTTTTGCCCGGCCAAAACAACGAGAACAATGAGTAGGATTCCTCCCGCAAGCAACGGCCAAAGGAAGACTCTCGCGACAGCATGGCCGCCGTAAACGAAGTGCTGGAGGTAGGTATGGAGAGCCGCGTTGCGATAGCTCGTCTTCGGGCCGCGATAGAGGTAGACCAGGCCGGAGTGTCGGGCAGACGGTGACAGCGAAAGTGGCAACGGGCCGCCCTTCGGTTGCGGTGTGCTTCCATCTGCCACGTCATCGGCAATAGCCGGACGAGTGCGAAGATTCGCGTCGGCCACGGACAGAAGTTGATAGGAGCCTGTCTTACGGATACCGGCGAACATGCCGGCGCGGATGTATGCCGAGAGGTCGGCCCGCTCGAGCGGTGGCAGGAAATGGCTGACGTAAATGGATAGGAAAATGCACGTCAGCAACAGCGAAATGGCGAGTGCGCTGTAGCTATAGATAGGCGCTCGCGGAGGCGTGATGATGGTTTCTCTGCGTCCCCAATGGATCGTGTTCATGGCTGCTCGGTTCCTCCGTCTCGATAGTTGGCGAGAACATCCGCCGCG
>Ga0335072_10008222_pt1 | contig 15133 bp, 15 predicted proteins | sample Lox_Sample_21_FD_206725 | JGI IMG/M metagenome (GOLD analysis project Ga0335072, IMG submission 206725) | Soil microbial communities from Loxahatchee National Wildlife Refuge, Florida, United States - Lox_Sample_2.1 | ecosystem: Environmental > Terrestrial > Soil > Wetlands | place: USA... | reverse complement strand
GACGCCCAGCTGATCGCGGCCGCGGCGATGGCGGCCGCGACGAAAGTTGAACGCGCGTACACATCGCGCATCATTTCACAAGAGTGCCCCTGTACGTCAGCCGCACATTTCACAAGAGTGCCCCTGTCCGTCAGTTTTAGACCATCTGATGCCAAACAATCACCGACCAAGCACCGACCAGACGAAGCTGAGACTGAAGGCTAAACTCAGAGATAACCCCGCTGACCTGCAAAAACAGTAGTGCCCCCGGCAGGATTCGAACCTGCGACACCGGCTTTAGGAGAGCCTGCGAACCCTCCCGGTGGTGGTCGTAAAAGGCGTTATGAGCTGGCGATTTAACGCCATCCGTCACCACCTGAAACCACGGCGTGTCGCGGATTCACCGACCAAGCACCGACCACAGCTCAGCGCCCGTTTCCGGCTCAGAAACGAGCGACCCCCGGTGGACGGGCTGCGCGCCAGAGTCGTTGCGCTGCTGGATAATCCGGTGATTCCGACACCGACCGGCAGCGGCCGTCCCGTGGCCCGCGGTTCTGACGGTTACGTGTCGCTGACTGCTGCGACGATCTCAAAGAGTTCCGTCAGCCCGGCTTCGGCGAGCCTGGTCTCGACAGGGTGTCCGTGCACCCCGACAAGGCAGAACGAGATATCGGATTCGCCGGCCTGCGTCGCCGCGGATACCAGCGCATCGATTCCCTCGGCGTCGATGCGGTTCACCCCGGACAGATCGAGCGCCAACAGCGCCGGCGATCGGTTCAGTTCATTGGCCACGACTTGGCGCATCGTCGCGCTTGCTCCGTGGAGCAGGTCACCGCTCACATGTATGACGCTCTTGTCCGTCGGGGATCGCTTCACGTCGACGGTGACGGAGCAGGTTTGTGTTTGCCTTCCTTCCGCTGCATCGTTCACTTCACCCTCCCAGTGCGCATCTTTGTCGCGTCAGCGGAATCCATGGATGGCAGTGGGATTAGCCACTGAGGCCAGAGTTGCATGGAGCTAATAGTGGGAAGGTGGGGCTCGGCCCCACACCGGCCCGGCGGATCGAAAAACACCGTTGAGGGTAGGCATGAGGCAACAGGATGCGGACGCCGCAAGCTGTTGCTCCGCCACATCTTCCGAAGTGCTTCTATGACCTGTGAGGCCGAACCGGCCTGGCGAGATTGCACCTGCGGGTCCGGTTCGGGGTCGCCGACGAAGTGCGAACGTTAAGTGTAGGCCTGACCGGGCCAGTCCGGATCTACGACGGGAGGTAGCGGGTGACCCATCCGTCGGGTATTCCGGTGTTCGAACGGTTCTTCCGCTCGGTCGCAAGTATCAAGATCGGCAAGAACGACATACGTCGCTTCCGGGAGTTCGTCGACGAGCAGATCGATGATATTGCCATCGCCGGACGCAACTCGGCCAAGTGGAACGGACGTGACGTGATTGTGGCGCAGGACCTTCCGATCACCAAGGGCGTCCAGGAACGAATGCGCGAGTTCGACAAGCTCGAGGAGGCCGAGGAGATCCGCGAGCTGCTGCGCCAGGTGGTGCGGCAACCACCTGGGGACGTTACGTTCGCCGAGGCCACCGAGCAGCTGCTGCCAGAGCTGTTCGGCGGGTTAAGCATCGCGCTGGCCCGGTCGTTTCGCGTAGTGGACCCGACGGTCTCCTACCCGTCGACTGAGCACTGGAACCGGGCGTTCACGCTATTCCGGCTGGTGTTCTGATGCCGACGGTCCCCACTTATCGTGACTGACCCCGGCGAGTGAAATCGCGGGCCTGAAATCGTCTCGCCAGCGCGAGGCGCCCGGCCGCTTCGATAGGGCAGTCTTTGACAACAACCGCTGATGAATTAGAAGAGCTGACATGACTCTGTCCGTGAAAGGTTCTGCTGGTTAGGCGCAGTGGAGCCCGTTTCGCGAGTTCGAGAATCTCTATGCGGAGATGGATCGGCTGGCGCAGTCGGTGTTCCTGGCCTCACCGGTGACGGCGCCTGGTTGCCGGCGGCCGACGTCGTCGAGACCGACAGCGCGTATGTCATCGAGGTCGAGCTTCCTGGTGTGCGGCGCGAGGACGTCGATGTCAATCTGAACGGCAACGAGTTGGTGGTAACCGGCGAGGTGAAGGAGCGCAAGCGCGAGGGTTTGTTCCGCCGCAGGACCCGGCGGGTCGGTGAGTTCGAGTTGCGCGTAACGCTGCCGGGCTATCTTCGGGACGGCGACATCGAGGCGTCCTTGGCGCATGGCGTGCTGACCGTCTATGTACCGAAGGTCGAGAGCACCAAGTCAAGCAAGATCACTGTCAGTGAATCTGGCGACGGCTCACCCTAGAGGTCCGTTGCAGCGGGTTTCCGGTCAGCCATCAGGGTTCAGGAATCGCCACGCCCGTGTCGCGGCGTGCAGGTTGAAACGGGTATCGACCTTGCGGAGGTCGTGGCCGGTGAGCTGAGCGATGCGCGCCAGCCGGTAGCGCAGCGTGCTGCGATGGATGTGCAGTGCAGCCGCGGATTCGTCATAATTTCCACCGCACTCCAGGTAATCGCTCAGGGTCATCACCAGTTCGGAGTTCTTGCTGTCGTCGTAATCCAGGAGTGTGCCCAGCCATTCGCGCACGAAACGTTCGACCTCGCCGTCGCCATGGGCGGCGTCGATGAGGCGATAGAAACCAAGTTCGTCGAACGCCGCGGCGCCTTCCGGACTGACTGAGCGCAGCCGGATGTTCATCGCACGACGCGCTTCGATGAAGGATTGCGGAAAATCGTCGGGCACCGCGCATCGAGAGCCGATACCGATCACGCTGGTGGTGCTGTCAAGGATTTCACTGATCGCGTGGTACAACGCCGGCGGGTCCGGGCGGCCGTCGGTGAGCAGAACAACCAGACCTGCATGACGCCCGAGCAGATAGTTCAGATGCAACGCAGTCGCCGCGCGCCCGGCGGCAACTGGCAGCGTGCTCTCGGTCCGACCGGTGCTTTGCATCACCACCACATGGTGGGACCGTCGTAGGTCATGGCCCAGGGCGTCGGCACGAGCGTAGGCCCCGTCCCGGTCGGTGCCGGCCAACAGGTCGTCGACAAGATCGCGGCGCAGATTGAGTTCGATCTCAGCGACGGTTCGCTGGTGGGAAAGCTCCAGCGCCAAAACGATGCTGCCATAGCGTAGGGCAAACAAGTCGTCCTCGGTTACCGTGTCGTCCGGGTCGTTCAACGCGAGGACACCCAGGATCTCGGCCCGGGGCTGGACAAGTGTGAGTACTCGCCCTCCGATTCGCGCCTGACCGGTTTGTGCGGCCAGCTCGTGCAGCAGGAGTTCGCGCTCGTCCGTGAGCTGTTTGGGGTAGGGGTGGGGTTGTCCGGAACCGGCCGAGCAGCGCAGGTTGCCGAACCGATCCTCGATACCCACCGAATGCCCCGTCAGGTCATTGAGTGCATCCGCGATACCTTGCTCGCCCATTCCCGCGGCCACCGCCGCGCTCAATACTTCGTGCATGTTCGTCTGCCGCTGTAGCCGCGTCACCGTGGTGCCGAGTTCACGGTTCGCTACCTTCAGATCGGCGTTCGATTTTGTCAGCTTCGCCGCATCACCGGAGTCGCGGTCATGCAGTGCGGCATGTGCCAGCGCGGCGCCGGTCTGCTGGACCAGGATGGTCAGCAATTGGATCTCATTTTTCGACGGGGCACTGGCGGCACTGACCACCAAACAGCCGTAGACGAAGCTTCGGTGACTCAGCGGGAACGCCCACCCCCACCGGCCGTTTCTTGTGTCAACGTGGCCATCCCAGCCGGACTCGCGGTGCCGTTCGATGTCGGGGTGTGCCGGCTGGGATCGTGGGAAGCGAACGAATCCGCCGTTCACCGACCGGTAACTGGCCTCGACCTGGCAGGATGCGAGTCCGCCGACGGCGGCGGTCGCTTCGCGGAAGATCTCGCCGGCGTCGGAGTCATCGAAAGTGACACGCGACAGCGCGACCAGACCCCCTGACGAAGCCTGTTCGTCCGGCCGGGTGCCCTGTGCCGGGCTGTGCGATTCATCGTTCATTTTGGAGTGGCCCAGGCTCGGCTCCTCCCCTCGAGCCACCCGTGGCCGGAGGGGTCCGGTAAGGCGTCACGAGGAACGGCATCCCCGAAGTTGGCGTTCGGAACCGCCTTTCCGGGTCCCAAAGTGCCCACCCGGCGTCCGCTAATCAGACCCTACTCCGCTGTGGTGCTGACAGGACGAATCAGAGTCCAGATTTTCGGCTCACCGGGAGCACGCGACAGCCGCTGCGGGTTGCCAGACTCCCTGTTTGGGAGCGAATTACGACGCGCGTTACAGCGCGAGCGCTGCGGCAACCGAAAGGAATAGACGATGGCGACAGCGGTAGGCATCGACCTCGGGACAACGAACTCGGTGATCGCCGCCTGGCAGGGCGGGGAGCCGATTGTGATTCCCAACGCCGAGGGCGCGCGAACCACGCCGTCGGTGGTGGCCTTCACGGAGAACGGCGAGCGTCTGGTCGGGCAACTGGCCAGGCGGCAGTCGATCATGAACCCGAAGGGCACCATCTACTCGGCGAAACGATTCATCGGTCGCCGCTTCGATGAAATATCGGAGGAAGCCAAGGCGGTCAGCTTCGACGTCGTCGAGGGCGAGGGTGGCGCCGCGCGCTTCGACGTGCGCGGCAAACAGTACTCGCCCGAAGAGATCAGCGCGCAGGTGCTGCGCAAACTCGTGGACGACGCCGGCAAGTTCCTCGGCGAACGGGTCAAGGAAGCGGTGATCACCGTTCCGGCGTACTTCAACGACGCCCAACGCAACGCCACCAAGGATGCCGGCCGGATCGCCGGGCTGGATGTGCTACGCATCATCAACGAGCCCACGGCCGCGGCACTGGCCTACGGGCTGGACAAACAGGGCCACGAGACCGTGCTGGCCTTCGACCTCGGCGGCGGCACGTTCGATGTCAGCCTTCTCGACGTCGGTGACGGGGTGGTCGAGGTTCGCTCCACCGCAGGTGATTCCCATCTAGGTGGCGACGACTTCGACCGCCGGCTCGTGGACTATCTGGCCGACGAGTTCCAGCGCGAGAACAACATCGATCTGCGCAAAGATCCGCAGGCGCTGCAGCGGCTGTTCGAGGCGGCCGAGAAGGCGAAGGTGGAACTGTCGTCGGTGACACAGACGCAGGTCAACCTGCCGTTTGTCACTGCCGACGCCAACGGCCCCAAGCACCTCACCATGACCATCAACCGGTCGAAGTTCGAGGAACTCACGCACGATCTGGTGGAGCGCTGCATGGGCCCGGTCAAGCAGGCAATGGACGACGCCAAAGTGACGGCCAACGACATCGACGAGGTCATCCTGGTCGGCGGGTCGACCCGCATCCCCGCCGTCCAGGCCCTGGTCCGCCGGCTCACCGGCGGCAAGGACCCGAACATGACCGTCAACCCGGACGAGGTGGTCGCAATGGGCGCCGCCATCCAGGCGGGCGTGCTCAAGGGCGAGGTCTCCGACGTCTTGCTGCTCGATGTCACCCCACTCTCGCTGGGTGTGGAGACCGCCGGCGGCGTGATGACCAAGATCATCGAGCGCAATACCACCATCCCGGCCCGGCGCAGCGAGGTGTTCACCACCGCCGCAGACAACCAGCCGGCCGTGGATATCGTTGTGCTGCAAGGCGAACGCGAGATGGCCAAGGATAATCGCGTACTCGGCAGGTTCAAGCTGGAGAACATCCGACCGGCCCCGCGCGGTGAGCCACAGATCGAGGTCACCTTCGACATCGATGCCAACGGGATCCTGCATGTCACCGCACGCGACAAGAACACGGGCGCCGAGCAGAGCATCACCATCAGCGAACAGTCGAACCTCGATCAGAGCGAGGTCGAGCGGATGCTCGCCGAGGCCGAGGCGCACCGCCGCGAGGACGAGCAGCTGCGCAAGCAGGTCGATGCACGCAATGAACTCGATTCGGTGGCTTACCAAGTCGAGCGCCGCCTCGCCGAGCTAGGCGACTCCGCGGCGCCACATGACCGGGCCCGCGCCGAGATGCTGGTCGCCGACGCGCGGCAAGCCGTCAAGGACGAGGCCCCGCTGGAGCGGGTGCAATCGCTGACATCCGAACTGCAGCAGGTGCTCTACGGGCTGCAACCGGCCCCAGCCGGCGGCGGCAACGGGCAGCAGCAGCCAGCCGGTAACGGCCAGGGCTCGCGAGTTGGCGACGACGACGTGGTCGACGCCGAGTTCGACCGGGGCTGAGCCGCCATGGTCAGTTCGACAGAACATTCGAAGACCGACGAGGATCGCGACGCGGTTGGCGAAAGCCCGCCTGAAGCGGTTGCCTCCCAAACCGATTCGGACGCCGAGCTGGCCAAGCTCGAGGATCGTTGGCGACGCGCGGTCGCCGATCTGGACAACCTGCGCAAGAGATATGCGCGCGAACTGGACCGCGAACGGGTGACCGAACGGTCCAGGGTGGCCGGCGCCTGGCTGCCCATCGTGGACAACCTGGAGCGGGCGATCAGTCATGCTGGTGACCAGTCCGACGCGGTCGTCGAGGGTGTGCGGAGCATTCTCGAACAAGCGCTACAGGTTCTCGAGCAGCTCGGCTATCCGCGCGATGCGGAGGCAGGGGTGCCCTTTGACCCGGAGCGTCACGAGGTGGTCGGTGTGGTGGACCACCCGGACAGCGCGCCCGGGACGGTTGTCGAAGTACTTCGACCGGGCTATGGCGAAGGATCGAGGCAACTGCGGCCGGCGGCCGTGGTGGTCAGCCGACGCGGGGAGTGACGCTTCGTGGCCCGCGACTACTACGAAGTCCTCGGGGTGTCGCGGGACGCGACCGCCGATCAGATCCAGCAGGCGTTCCGCACACTGGCCCGCAAGCATCACCCGGACGTCAACAAGGATCCAGCGGCCGAAGAACGGTTCAAAGAGGTCAACGAGGCCTATCACGTGTTGTCGGATCCCGATACCCGCAAGCGCTACGACCGATTCGGCGAAGACTTCCGGCAGGTGCCCGAGGACTGGGAAGAGCGGGTGGGCGCCGGTGCCGGTGGCTTCCGCGGCGCAGGGCCCTCCGGCGCGCGGGTGCGCTACGGCCAGGGCTTCGGCGGCGCCGGCGGCATCAACATCGAAGACCTCTTCGGCGACATGTTCGGCGGCAGTGGCGGATTCGGGCCGATTCCGGGCGCCGACCAGGAAGCGGTGCTGGAGCTGACCGTCGAGGAGGCGTACCGGGGCGGCAAACGGCAGATCTCACTGGATGGCCGCAACTACGCGGTCAACATTCCCGCCGGTGTCATCGACGGTCAGCGGATACGGCTGGCGGGAGAGGGCGGCCGAGGTAGCGGCGATGGACCGGCCGGAGATCTGTACCTGCGGGTGCGCATCAAGCCGCATCCCCGATTCCGGCTCGACGGACGCGACGTCACCGTCGATCTGCCGGTGTCGCCGTGGGAGGCGGTGCTGGGGACCACTGTCGCTATTCGAACTCCCGGCGGCGAAGCGAAAGTTAAGGTGCCGCAAGGGTCGTCGACCGGTCGGCGGTTGCGGCTGCACGGCGAAGGCATGCCCAACCCGCGCGGTGCCGCTGGCGACCTCTACGCAGAAATCAAGGTGATGGTGCCACCGAAACCCACTGCGCGGGAACGTGAGCTGTTCGAGCAACTGGCGGCGGAGTCCACGTTCGACCCCAGGAGGGGACGATGACCGCACCACGCTATGTCCTGGCGCGGCGGCCCGGAATTCAACTCGACGTGTTCGCAACACGCTGCGGGTTGCATCCCGACTTGGTGCGCCGGCTGGTCGCGCTCGGCCTGGTCGCTTGCCAGCAGGATGCCCGCGGCGATCTCTGGTTCGAACCGTCCGCGTTGGTGACGGTCGCCCGCATCCAGCGGTTGAGGACCGGTCTGGGACTGAACTACGCGGCGATCGGGCTGGTGCTCGACCTGCTGGACCGCATCGAAGAGCTGGAATCCGCTTCTCGCCGAAGGAGGACATCACCGTGGACATCAACAAGCTGACGCAGAAGTCGCAGGAGGCGTTGGCCGAAGCGCAGAGCATCGCGACCCGGATGGGTCATATCGAGGTCGACGGCGAACATCTGTTGATGGCGCTGATCGACCAGCCCGAGGGTCTCGTACCGCGGCTGCTGGATCAGACGGGCGCCGACACCGCGGCCCTGCGCGCGGACCTGGAACGCCAGCTGAACCGGCGCCCGAAGGTGAGCGGTCCGGGCGCCGCGCCGGGCCAGGTCTCTGTCACCAGGCGGCTGGCGAACCTGTTGGAGGCCGCCGAGCGGGAAGCCAAGCGGCTCAAGGACGAATACGTGTCGGTGGAGCACCTCGTCATCGCGCTCGCCGAAGAGGGTTCGACGAGTGCCGCCGGACGGATGCTGGCCTCCAATGGCGTTACGCGGGAATCGTTCCTGGGCGCGCTGACCAAGGTCCGTGGCAACCAGCGGGTCACGTCAGCGTCGCCGGAGGGGGCTTACGAGGCGCTCGAGAAGTACGGCCGCGACCTGGTCGCCGAGGGCCGCGCCGGCAAGCTGGATCCGGTGATCGGCCGAGACGCCGAGATCCGCAGGGTAATTCAGATCCTCAGCCGCAAGACGAAGAACAATCCGGTTCTGATCGGCGACCCGGGAGTCGGCAAGACGGCGATCGTGGAGGGCCTGGCCCAGCGGATCGTTCGCACCGATGTCCCGGAAGGCCTGCGGGACAAGACAATTTTCTCCCTCGATATGGGTTCGCTGGTGGCAGGTGCGAAGTATCGGGGTGAGTTCGAGGAACGGCTGCAGGCGGTGCTGTCAGAGGTGAAGGCGGGCGAGGGTCGGACTTTACTGTTCGTCGACGAGTTGCATACCGTGGTCGGCGCCGGGGCGACGGAGGGGTCCCTGGACGCCGGCAACATGCTCAAGCCAATGCTTGCCCGCGGTGAGCTGCACATGATCGGTGCCACGACCCTCGACGAATACCGCAAGCACATTGAAAAGGACGCCGCGTTGGAGCGCCGGTTCCAGACCGTGCTGGTCGACGAACCTGACGTCGAGGACACCGTTTCGATCCTGCGCGGGCTGCGCGAACGCCTCGAGGTGTTCCACGGGGTGAAGATTCAGGATGCCGCACTGGTAGCGGCGGCAACCCTGTCGCACCGCTACATCACCGACCGCTTCCTGCCCGATAAGGCGATCGACCTGGTGGACGAGGCGTGTGCGCGGTTGCGCACCGAAATCGACTCGATGCCAGCGGAGTTGGATGAGATCACCCGTCGGGTCACCCGGCTCGAGATCGAGGAGGCGGCGCTGGCCAAGGAGACCGACGCGGCCAGCAAGTCCCGGCTGGAGGAACTTCGCAAAGAATTGGCCGATCTGCGAGCGGAGGCCGACGCCCGGCACGCGCAATGGGATGCCGAACGGCAGGCGATCCGGCGGGTACAGGAACTGCGCGGGCAACTCGAGCAGCTCCGGCACGAGGCCGAAGAAGCCGAACGCAACTATGACCTCAACCGGGCGGCCGAGTTGCGCTACGGTCAGATCACCGAACTGGAACGCAAACTGCAAGCGGCCGAGGAACAGCTGACGTCCAAGCAGGGCGAAAAGCGGTTGCTTCGCGAGGTCGTCACCGAGGACGAGATCGCCGAAATCGTGGCCGCATGGACCGGCATACCGGTCGCGCGATTGCAGGAGGGCGAACGGGAAAAGCTGCTGCGGCTCGACGAAATACTGCACGAGCGGGTGATCGGCCAGGACGAGGCGGTCCAGCTGGTCGCCGATGCGGTGATTCGGGCCCGCTCCGGAATCCGGGATCCGCGCCGCCCGATCGGCTCGTTCATCTTCCTCGGACCCACCGGGGTCGGTAAGACCGAGCTCGCGAAGACGCTGGCCGCCGCATTGTTCGACAGCGAGGACAACACGGTCCGGCTTGACATGAGCGAGTACCAGGAGCGGCACACAGTGAGCCGGTTGGTCGGTGCGCCACCGGGATACGTCGGCTACGAGGAGGGCGGCCAGCTCACCGAAGCGGTGCGTCGCAAGCCCTACTCGGTGGTGCTGCTCGATGAGATCGAAAAGGCGCACGCCGATGTGTTCAACACACTGCTGCAGGTGCTCGACGACGGCCGGCTCACCGATGCACAGGGACGTCAGGTCGACTTCCGCAACACGGTGGTCATCATGACCTCCAACATCGGATCGCACTACCTGCTCGACGGCGTCACCGCGGACGGCGAGATCAAGCCCGACGCGCGCGACCGGGTGATGGCCGAGCTGCGCGGACACTTCCGACCCGAGTTCCTCAACCGCGTCGACGACATCGTGTTGTTCACTCCCCTGTCGATGCCGCAGCTCGAACGGATCGTCGAGCTACAGCTGGCCGAGCTGCGGGATCGGTTGGTGGAAAGGCAAATCGAGCTCGACATCACCCCGGACGCTCGCCGGATGATCGCCGAACACGGCTACGATCCGGTGTACGGGGCGCGGCCGCTACGCCGCTACATCGCCCACGAGGTGGAAACCAAGATCGGCCGGGCGTTGCTGCGCGGCGACATCGCGGGCGGTGGCAAGATCCGGGTCACCGTCGAGAATGGCGAACTCGCCGTGGGCTATTCGGAACCGGCCCTGGCGGCCTGACGGAGGAAGCGCCATGGAAACCGATATCGTGACATGCCCGCACTGCGGAAAGCGCAACCGGGTACCCGCGGCTGCCGCGGGAAAGCCCCGGTGCGCCAACTGTCACCAGTGGCTGCCGTGGATCGCCGCGGCCGGCGACGGGGACTTCGCCGACGTTGCCGAAAAGTCCTCGGTTCCAGTGCTTGTCGACCTATGGGCGGCCTGGTGCGGGCCGTGCCGGATGGTGAGCCCGGCGCTGGAGCAGCTCGCCACCGAACGCGCCGGACAACTCAAACTTGTCAAGGTCGACGTGGACAAGGCACCGGCGATTTCGCAGCGGTTCACGGTGCAGGCGGTGCCGACACTGCTGCTCCTTGACCACGGGCAAATACTGGCGCGGCAAGCGGGTGCCGCTCCCGTTGCGGCGCTGCGCAATTGGCTAGACCAGGCGCTATCGGCCGGCAGCGCGAAGGAGGCACGGTCATGACATCTGTGGGTATCGATCCACACGTGGCGGCGATCCGCCCGGTGCGCCCGCGCACGAACGGCTGTGAGGAATGTCTGCGGCTCGGCACACCGTGGGTGCACCTACGGCTGTGCCTGACGTGCGGGCATGTCGGCTGCTGCGACTCGTCACCGATGCGGCATGCCCGGGCGCACGCCGGCACCATCGGACACCCGATCGTGCAGTCCATGGAGCCCGGCGAGAAGTGGCGCTGGTGCTACGTCCATGAGAACTATGTCTGAGGCCGCCATCGACCAGCGCGAATCGCCTCCGCTGGCGGAAACCCCCGACATCTACGGCGCGTACCCGCGACTGTCCGACGATCAGATTGCCACCCTCGAGGCAGGCGGCGCCCGGCGCGCCATCGGCACGGGCGAAACGCTTGTCCGCGAGGGTGAGCGCTCTGACTACTTCTTCGTCATTCTGTCCGGCAAAGTCGCCGTCACCACGACCGACGACGCGGGCAATCGGCACGTCATCCGGGTACATGGCCCCGGGCGGTTCCTCGGGGAGCTGGGCGACCTCGAAGGCCAAGCCGCGTTCTACACCGCCGAAGTGGTGGAACCCGGCGAAGTACTCGTGGTACCGACCGAGCGGGTGCGGGCCCTGGTCGCCCACGATCCGGTGCTCAGTGACCTCATCCTGCGCGCATACTTGTTACGCCGCTCGCTGCTCATCCAGGAAGAATCCGGATTCCGGATCATCGGCTCCTGCTATTCGCCGGACACCGCCCGGCTGCGGGAATTCGCAGCGCGAAACCGATTGCCACACAGATGGATTGACCTGGAACGTGACAAGCACGCCGAACGGCTGCTGCAGCGGTTCGGAGTATCGGCCCAAGACGCCCCGGTGGTGATCTGGGGCGGTGAGGTGCTGCGCAACCCGACCAACACCGAGCTGGCCCGCCGGGTGGGACTGCCGGTACCCGATACAGTGCCCGACGAATCCGACGTCGTCGTGGTGGGCGCCGGTCCGGCAGGGCTGGGCGCTGCGGTGTATGCCGCGTCGGACGGCCTGACCACCGCGGCCATGGAGCGGATCGCAACCGGCGGGCAGGCCGGGACGTCATCGAGAATCGAGAACTACCTCGGATTCCCCGGCGGAATCTCCGGAGCCGACCTTGCCGAACGGGCAGTTCTGCAGGCCGGCAAGTTCGGAGCGCGGATCATCGTGTCCGCGGAGATCACCCGGCTGGAATCCGGCGGCGGCCAGCACCGGGTAACGCTCGCGGACGGGGGGTCGGTGGTGGCCAGGGCCGTGGTGCTGGCCATGGGAGCCAGGTATCGAAGGCTCGCTGTTCCAGGAATCGAATCGTTCGAGGGCAACGGCGTGTACTACGCCGCCACCTTTCAAGAGGCCTTGATGTGCGGCACGGGGCCCGTCGTCATCGTGGGGGGTGGTAACTCCGCGGGCCAGGCGGCGGTTTTCCTCGCCGCGCAGGTTTCCCGGGTGTACGTGGTGATCCGCGGCGACGACCTGAACAAAACCATGTCCCGATATCTCGTCGACCAGATCAACCGGCACCCCCGCGTGACTGTCCGGTCGTGCACCGAGATCCGGCAGGTACACGGAAACGGTGCACTCACGGCGGTGTTGACCGAGGACAAACGAACAGGCGAGCGGCACTCGATCCAGACCCGCGCCCTGTTCGTCTTCATCGGCGCCGATCCCAACACCTCATGGCTCGCCGGCGCCATCGAGCTCGACGACCACGGCTTTGTGCCCACCGGCCCGGCTGCGCTCTACTCGGACACCGACGGCAATCAGGGGCGAACGCAACGTCAGCCGATGATGCTCGAGACCAGCCGACCCGGCGTGTTCGCGGCGGGAGACGTGCGCAGCGGGTCGGTCAAGCGGGTGGCGTCCGCGGTCGGGGAAGGATCTATGGCCATCCGCCAAATCCACGAGTACTTCGGGACCTGATCGGCGGACCGGACGCCCCGACCGGTCAGCAGCCCGCAATTCGGCAATATCGAACCGGTCGCCTGATTCGGGCCGGTCCGTCTTGGAGTGCGCTGGCCACGTCTGTAGTGGTGGGAATCACCCGAAGACAAAATGTCAAGAATCAACCGAGGCCATACAAAACATAGGGTGCCCCCTCGACCTAGATCCAGATGAGTTAACCCAGATGCAGCGCCTCTGGAACCGACACGATGTAGGTGTTGTTGGACGCGTGGCAGCCACACGGCGCGATCTGGTTGCCGTTCGGCCCGCTGGCTCCGGTTGCTCCGGTGCTGCCGGGCTTGCCGTTGGTGCCCAAGAGCGTGATAGGTGCGCCAGCGTCGTCGCCACGCACCAACGGACAGCACCATGCCACGTAGGGGACGCGGACACTGAGCGCCCGGGAGCGGATGTGACGATCAGTGCATGGTGTCTCCGACAGATCTTCCACACGCCGACCATGGTCCACAGATTGTGCTGGGCCTCGTGGGGGCGCCCGGTGTGGCTTTTTCACTGGCCCGTGATCTCGCCGATGCGGGTTTGGGTGAGGAACTCGAGCGGCGGTTACCGGGAGCGCGGTGGCGGGTTGAGGCGGTGGAGAGCCGCCTGGTGCAGCCGCCGGCCACCGACGCTGAGATCGTGGACGCCGCACGGCGATTGCTGCTGGACTGTGGCTGGGATGTGGTGGTTTGCCTAACCGATCTTCCGTTGCACATTCACCGGCGTCCGGTCGTGGCCCACGTCAATCCGGTCCACAACGTGGCGATTGTGTCGGTGCCTGCGCTCGGCGCGCTGGGTGCCCGGCAACGGATTCGCGAGGGGATTGTTCGGGTGATTGAGCGGCTGGCCGGATCTCATCAGCAGCGCGGCACCGACACTAACGGCTCGGCCAGGCGGCCACGACGGTTGTTGGTGCAGCGGGTGCGGGAACTGGGCACCGACACCGCCAACGAAGCTTTCGCATTCACTGCCCGCGTGCTGACGGGCAATTTGGTGCTTTTGGGCGGGATGGTGGCGGCAAATCAGCCGTGGCGGTTGTCGCTGCGATTGTCGCGTGCTCTGACCGGCGCGGTGGCCGTCGGGGTTTTCGGCTTGGTGTACTCCGATGTCTGGCGGCTCTCCGATGGCTTTGGATGGGTGCGGCTTGTCGGTACGGGTCTCTTATCGGTGGGTGCTACCGCAGCGACCTTGATCATCGGGGCTGAGCTATGGGAGCGCACCCTCGCGCCAGGAGTACGCAAGCAGGTGCTGTTGTTCAACATTGCGACCGTGGTGACGGTCGTCATTGGCGTGACCGTGCTGTATGCAGCTCTGTATCTGCTGGCGCTGGTTGCGGCGTTCTGGTTTGTAGTGCCGCAAGTTTTCCGCAGCGCCGTCGGCCACCCTGCCTCCCTGGGAGATTACTTCGAACTAGCTTGGTTGACTTGCTCGTTGGCGATGATTGGGGGTGCCCTGGGTGCGGCTCTGGAGACTGAGGACGCAGTGCGCGAAGCGGCCTATATTCAACGCTCCGACGCGCAGACCGAGAGGGAAAACGCCATGATTCGGCCCCGGTCAATCCTCAATGATCGGTCGACCCAGAATGCTGATCCGGCCACATGACAGCGATTCCACAACGACCGATCACCGCGGATTCCGTTGATGTTCTTCAGTTGAGCGCGTCGAGCCACGAATCAGCGGCGACGACGCTGAACCAGGACGCGGGTCTGTTTCCGACAGATCTGGACGACATCGCTTCCCGACTTGACGCCCGATTGACTATCGCCAGCCACGGTGCGTCATCTGATGCCAAACCATCACCGACCAAGGCACCGACCAGAACAAGCCAACACCAGTCGGCGGGCACCTGAAAACCACCGCTGACCTGCATCAACAGTGAGTGCCCCCGGCAGGATTCGAACCTGCGACACCGGCTTTAGGAGAGCCGTGCTCTATCCCCTGAGCTACGAGGGCGAGGGGCCAAAGTGTAGTGGGTATCACAACGCCCACGCGACAAGCCCGATGCGTGATGATACGCGGCGCGACCTGGCACTCCGTACCCGCTCACCGCGCGTCCCACCCACGCGTGAGAGCGACTATTGCGTGGCGAACACCACACAGTCGTGCAGGCATCCCGTC